>Ga0193739_1000026_pt1 | contig 36015 bp, 27 predicted proteins | sample L2a2metaG_FD_144926 | JGI IMG/M metagenome (GOLD analysis project Ga0193739, IMG submission 144926) | Soil microbial communities from a riparian zone of the East river system, Colorado, United States - L2a2 | ecosystem: Environmental > Terrestrial > Soil > Riparian zone | place: USA: East River...
TGGCTCGGTGGGCGCCGGAGGACGCATGAGGCGGTACACGGCGGCGGCGAGGTTCTGGTTGGTGTATTGCTGGACGACGCGGCCCTCACCGAATCCGCGCACCTGGTGATAGTAGTCGGTGAGGTCCCGGACGCCCATCCGGGAGCCGCGTTCGAGGATCGGGAGCACCACACAGGCGAGGCCGAGCGGCAGCACGGCGAGGGCAGCCCGGCGCCGGCCGCGCATGACGAGCCATGCCACGAGGAATAGAGGCACCACCTTGATTGCGGTCGCGCCGACCAGCGCCGCCGCGGCCTGCCAATCGTGCTGCCGCAGGTATGCCCGAATCCCAAACAGACACAGGGCGAAGACCGCGAGGTTCACCTGGTTCAGATTCAGGTTGTTCAGGAAGAACTGCGCCGACAGGACGATCGCGATCGGCAGCGCCCACCGGTTGACGGCCGGGTCGGGCCACAGCGTGTCGAAGATGTCCTTCGTCAGGCGCACGCTGACCGGAATGAGCAGCAGATTGCAGAAGTAGAAGATGCCGGCGGCCACCTTGAGCGGTAGCAAGGCGTGCAGCTGAAACAGCATGGCCGCGAACGGTGGGTAGAGGTTGGGCCCGCGGACGCCGGGGACATCGACGTAGAGCGGTTCGCCGGACCAGAACCAGCGACCGAAGATCCAGCGGGCGTGAAAATCGGTGCCGGAGCGCTGGCTGTTCGCTTCGAGGACAGACAGCACCACACAGCCGGCGAGGATCGCGCCCCAGAGAAGGCGGCGTCGGAAAGGGGTCACGTGGTCTCGAGCACGAACGTGAGCCGCTCGTGTGCCGCCCGCAGCGCCGCCTCGACCGCACTGGGCGTGGGTCCACGTGCGAAGACAAACCCCGGATAGCGCGATCCCTCGGGGAACGGCACGAGCCGCTCGCCGGGGTGCGCCGTGATCTGCACGTCTTCGATGAGCGGCACGGCCTTCGATTCCACGATACCTCGAACTTCCTGCAGCACGCCGGCGCCGGGGATCGGGATCATCATCACGCCCGCGGCGACCGCCTCACGTGTGAGCGACGGGATCGGCATCCCCAGCGCGTGCCGGAGAATCAATTCCTCGAGCGACGCACCCTCCCCAAACCGCAGCACCGCGGAGCAGCGACCCCCGATAGGCCGCGCCGCCAGCTCGATGAGCCAGGGACCGCGTTCGTTGTAGCGCAGCTCGGCGTGCACCGGCCCTTCTACAAGACCGAGCGCGCGTGCCGCGCGCTCGGCGCACTCCGCGACGGCCTTCTGTACGCCCGCCGGCGCGCTCGATGGCGTGACGTAGATGGTCTCCTCGAAGAACGGGCCGTCGAGCGGGTCGGGTTTGTCGAACAACGCCAGCACGTGGAGGCGCCGGTTGACGAGTAATCCTTCGAGGGCGACTTCGTAGCCTGGCACGAAGTCTTCGACGAGAAACTCCGGGTCGCACCCGGCGAGGATACTCGACAGCCGGGCGTGCGCTGCGACGAAAGCGGTGGGATTGTCGGCCCGGATCACGCCGCGTGACGCGCTCAGGCGCAGCGGCTTCAAGACGCAGGGATAGACGACCCGTTTGGCAAGCTCGCGCGGGTCCTCGTCCAGGCGGTGCAGCGCGAACCCCGGCACGGGCACCTGCGCCGCCGCGAGGAGCTGGCGCTGTCGGTGTTTGTCGCGCGCTGCGACGGCGGCAGCCGGTGGGTTGCCCTTGAGCCGCAGGCGTTCAGCGACGGCCGCCGCGACCACTGCGCTGTCGTCGTCCACGCCCACCACCGCGTCGATGGGATGCTGACGCGCGAAGGTCTGCGCCTCGGTGGCGGCGCGCTCGGGATGCTGGAAGTCGAGGGTGAGGAGACCGGCGGGGTTCGCGGCTTCGAGGGTGCTGGGCCGCTCCGAAGCGACCGTCAGGTCCGCACCGATGCGACGGGCGGCCTCCACAAATGCTGTCGTCCGATACGTCGTGGACGGCAGTAACAGCAAGAGGCGCGGCAATGCCGTGCCCTTACTTCTTCGACGCCTGGAAGTAAGGGTTCGCGCCCGAGGTGTGATCGGTGATGTCCACGATGCCGCGCACCTCGGGAATGTGCTGGGAGAGCATCCCTTCGATCCCCTGACGCAGCGTGACGTCCGCCATGCCGCAGCCCTGGCAACCGCCGCCCATGCGCAGCATCACGACGGCGTCCTGCACGTCGATCAGCTCGACGCGGCCGCCGTGGCGCGCGACCATCGGGTTGACCTGCTCGTCGAACAGCCGCGCGACGCGCTCGTACAGCGCGTCGTCATCCATTGTCCCGCCGCCCGAGGGCGGCGGGGGGGGCGCCGTCTTCGTGGCAACAGCTGGCGCGCCCGACGCGGCCGCCGCGCGGATCGCCGCGCCCACGGCCTTGCCTACCGCTTGCCACGGCGCCGGATTGTCCTTGACGACGGTCACGATGTTGCCGGAGACGATGACTTCGGTGACCCCGCCGGCGGGAATCGCGAAGATCGCCTCGGCGAGGGGCGACCCTTTTGCCTCGGCGGCCGACGCAAAGCGCCGCACGCCCGCCGCATGCAGCGGCTGGCTCACGACGAACTTGCAGCGGTGGTTGTCCACCGGCTCGGCGGTGATGCGGATCTCCACGTTGCTCATGCGCGAAGTATGCAAACCGGGTTTGACCGGGTCAACGTATCTCCCCAGGGTCGGTTAACCCCGGGCCCATGGCCCGGGGTGACGGGGAACCCCTCACGGCGTGTACGCCAAGTTCGCTGCCAGCCAGCGCTCGATTTCTTCAGGCGCCATCCCCTTGCGGGCGGCGTAGTCCAACACCTGATCCCGGCCGATGCGCCCCAGGCCGAAATAGCGGGCTTCGGGATGCGCGAAATACCAGCCGCTCACCGACGCCGCCGGCAGCATCGCGCACGATTCTGTCAGCGTGATGCCCGCCGCGCGCGGCACGTCGAGCAAGTCGAACAGCGTCCGCTTCTCCGTGTGGTCCGGGCACGCGGGGTACCCGGGCGCCGGACGGATCCCGCGGAAGCGCTCCGCGACCAGCGCCGCGACGTCGATCCGCTCCTCGGGCGCGTATCCCCAGAACTCCGTGCGCACGCGCTCGTGCAGGCGCTCGGCGAGCGCCTCGGTAAAGCGATCGGCCAGCGCCTTCGCCAGAATGCTCGAGTAGTCGTCGAACGCGGCGCACACCGCGTCCAGACCGATACCGGCCGTCACCGCGAAGGCGCCGACCCAGTCGCGCTTGCCGCTGTCTTTGGGAGCGACGTAGTCGGCCAGGCAGAGATTCGGGCGACCGGGCCCCTTCTCGAACTGTTGTCGCAACCCGCGCAGCACCGTGCGCACTTTGGCGCGATCCTCGCCGGCGTAGACCTCGATGTCGTCGTCTCCCACCGTGTTGCCGGGGAAGAGACCGAACACTGCCCGCGCGCGCACCAGCCGCTCGGCCACGAACCGCTTGAGCAGCACCTGCGCATCCGCGAACACCTTCTTGGCAGCCTCGCCGACGCTCGAGTCCTCGAAAATGGCGGGATAGCTGCCTTTCAGCTCCCACGCCTGGAAGAACGGCGTCCAGTCGATGTACGGGACCAGCTCCTCCAGGGGGTAATCGGCGATCGCGGTGACGCCGGGGCGGCAGGGGCGGGCGGGCTCGTACGCGGTCCAGTCGAGCTGCAGGCGGCGCCGCCGCGCCTCGACGAGGGTGAGGGAGACACGCTCTGCGTCCCGTGTGCCGTACTCGACGCGCAGGCGCTCGTATTCCGCCCCGATCTCGCCGAGGTAGGCGTCGCGGCGCGCAGCGGATAGCAGTTGGCTGACGACGCCGACGCCGCGCGACGCATCGAGGACGTGAATCGTCGGGCCGCTGTAGCCCGGTGCGATCTTGACGGCTGTGTGCGCGCGCGACGTCGTCGCTCCCCCGATGAGGAGCGGGAGCGTGAAGCCCTGGCGGGTCATCTCGCGGCCGACGCGGACCATCTCGTCGAGCGATGGCGTGATCAGGCCGGACAAACCGATCACGTCCGCGCCTTCCCGGCGCGCCGTATCGAGGATCGTCTGCGCCGGCACCATCACGCCGAGGTCGATCACGTCGTAGTTGTTGCAGCGCAGGACCACGCCCACGATGTTCTTGCCGATGTCGTGCACGTCGCCCTTCACGGTCGCCAGCACGATCTTGCCGGCGCGACGCACGCCACCGGCCGCCCGCTGCTCGGCCTCGAGGAACGGCACGAGATAGGCCACGGCCTTCTTCATGACGCGGGCGCTCTTCACAACCTGCGGCAGGAACATTTTGCCCGCCCCGAACAGGTCCCCCACGACGTTCATGCCGTCCATGAGCGGGCCCTCGATCACGTCGATCGGGCGAGCCGCGTGTCGCCGCGCTTCCTCGGCGTCCGCTTCGACATGGTCGAGAATCCCCTCCACCAGCGCGTGCCGCAGCCGTTCCGCCACCGGGAGCGACCGCCACGCCGCATCGGCCCGGGTCGCGACGGTGCTCTCGCGGTGCTGCTCGGCGAGCGCCGTCAGCCGCTCTGTGGCATCAGGACGCCGGTTGAACAACACGTCCTCCACCAGCACCAGCACGTCCGCCGGGATGTCCTCGTACACGGCGAGCTGGGCGGAGTTGACGATGCCCATGTCCATACCCGCGGAGATCGCGTGGAACAGGAACGCCGAATGCATCGCCTCCCGGACGTGGGCGCTGCCGCGGAACGCAAACGACAGATTGCTCACACCCCCGCTCACGAGGGCCCGGGGCAGGGTCGCCTTGATGCGACGGACGGCGTCGATGTAGCCGATGGCGTAGGTGTTGTGCTCTTCGATCCCCGTCGCCACTGCAAAGACGTTCGGGTCGAAGATGATATCCTCGGGCGGGAATCCGGCCTGCTCGGTTAGGAGATTGTACGCCCGCGTACAGATGGCCACCTTGCGGTCGGCGGAATCGGCCTGGCCCTGCTCGTCGAACGCCATCACCACCACCGCCGCGCCGTAGCGACGGACGAGCCGCGCCCGGGCGAGGAACTCCGCCTCGCCTTCCTTTAGACTGATGGAGTTGACGATGCCTTTCCCCTGGAGGTTCTGGAGACCGACCTCCAGCACATCCCAGCGGGAGGAGTCCACCATCACCGGCACTTTCGAAATATCCGGCTCCCCGGCCACCAGTCGAAGGAAGCGCTCCATCGCGGCGGAGCCGTCGAGCATCCCCTCGTCCATGTTCACGTCGATGATCTGCGCGCCGTTCTCCACCTGGTGGCGCGCGACCTCGAGCGCAGCCTCGTAGTTGCCGGCCTTGATGAGCCCGGCGAAGCGCGGCGAGCCGGTGACGTTGGTGCGCTCGCCGATGTTCACGAACAGCGTGTCGGGCCGGATGTTGAGGGGCTCGAGCCCCGAGAGGCGGCAGATGGGCGTGACCTCCGGGATCACCCGGGGCGGCACGCCCGCCACCGCGTCGGCGAGGGCGCGAATGTGCGCCGGCGTGGTGCCGCAGCAGCCGCCGACGATGTTCACGAACCCCGATCGCGCAAACTCGCCGATTAGTGCCGCCATCTCGAGCGGAGTCTGGTCGTAGCCCCCGAACGCGTTCGGCAAACCGGCATTGGGATGACAGCTCACGGGGATGTTCGCGAGCCGCGACAGCTCTTCCACGTACGGCCGCAGCTGCGCCGCTCCCAGCGCGCAGTTCAGCCCGATTGCAAAGAGGTCCGCATGTCGGACGGAGTTCCAGAATGCCTCGACTGTTTGCCCCGACAGCGTCCGCCCACTCGCGTCCGTGATCGTGCCCGACACCGTCAGCGGGACGTCGAGGCCACGCTCGTCCAGGAGGCCGCGCACGGCGAACAGCGCGGCCTTGCAGTTGAGCGTGTCGAACACCGTCTCGACCATGAGGAGGTCCACACCGCCCTCGAGCAGGGCTTCGGCCTGGGTGCGGTATGCGGCGGCGAGCTGCGCGAACGTGGCGTTCCGGAATCCGGGATCGTTCACATCCGGCGAGAGCGACCCCGTCCGGTTCGTCGGGCCAAGCACACCCACCACGAAGCGCGGCCGCTCGGGCGTCTTGGCCGTCATCTCGTCCGCCGCGCGGCGGGCGAGCTGCGCCGAAACGACGTTGAGCTCGTGCACCAGGTGTTCGGTGCCGTAGTCGCTTTGCGAAATGACTTGGGCGTTGAACGTGTTCGTCTCGAGGAGGTCGGCGCCGGCCTCGAGGTAGGCGCGGTGGATCTCCGTGATGATGTCGGGGCGGGTGAGCGACAGGAGGTCGTTGTTGCCGCGCAGATCCTTGGGGTGCGCGCGCAGCCGCTCGCCGCGAAAATCCGGCTCGTCCAGGGCGTACGACTGGATCATCGTCCCCATGGCGCCATCGAGGACGAGGATGCGCTGTGCGAGCGCGGCGTGGAGCTGGGTTAGGCGGTGCTTGCGATCGGTCATCGTCAAAAAAATGGCCCCGTCGCCAATACAAAGGCCGGGGTCCCGGCTTTTTAGCGACTTGTTTAACGTGGCTGCAATAGGCCGCAACTCACCACGGACTAGCTTCAATTGTTCTGCAAAGGTAATCGGCGCCACCGAGCCAAGGCAAACGGCCTGTTGCGCCACCGCGACAGCGTGAGCGGGCGCACGGCCCGCGACCGGTTGACCTTGTAACCTAAATACCCTATTAGTCGAGACTTGAGAGACATGCGCGCCGCAGACACAATAGCCCCTATCGCCTTGGTCTTGGCGCTCGCCGTGTCGGTCACGACGTGCCGCCTCGACAAGCTCATCAACCCGGCGACGGCGGACCGGCTCGTGGTAAACCGAGATAGCGTTCTGGCCTCGGCGAACGTCGGGTCGCTCGTTCCAGAAACGACTACCGTGCGCGTCGCGAGCGCAGATGGTGTCGCCCTGACGTGGACGGCGACCAAGACCGCGGCGTGGGTGACGCTCACGCCCTCGCCGGATACCCTGGTCGTCCTGCTCCATCCCGACACACTCTCTCAGACTCTGCACCGGGACACGATCGTGTTTACGTCACTCCAGAGCGTCGAGACGGTCAGGGTGCCGATCGTATTCGACATGCTCCCACCGGCGCCCGTCCTATCGCTTTCCGACACGGCGCGCGCCGACACGGCATTCGTGCGGAGCGCACAGCCCGACACATTCAGGCTGCGAATAAGGAACCCAGGTGGCCTCCCGCTAAACTGGACTGCCACCCTCGACACGGGTTGGGTCACGCTTTCCGATTCGGGCGGGACGGTACCCGCGCAGGACACGACGTCGACCAGCGTACTGGTGACCCTCCGGCCGGAGAGCCTCAGCACGGGGACGCACAGCGGTAGGATCATTTTCACGGCGTCGGGGGGTACCATCGGAGCGCCCGACACCGTGCCCATCACTTACACGATCCAGCCGTGCGTAGAGACTCTAATCCCAACGCTGGATGCCACTCGCACCGGTTCGATTGCGCTGAGCGACTGCGGTGCACCACACAGGGCGGGACGTCAGGCAAAGCTGTACAGCGTGCAGTCAACTGCCGGTGACACGTTGTCGTTCCGCCTCACGGCCGGCTTCAACGGTTATTTGATCCTCACCGACAGAACCGGAGCCACGGTGCTGGACGAAACCGATCAGTGCGGTGCAGCAGACACGGCATGCCTGACGCCCTTCATTGTCTCTGCGACAGATCGGTATCTCATCGAGGTTACGACCACGAATGCAGGCGAGACCGGCGCGTTCGCGCTCTCGGCGGTCAAGGAGCGGGCGCCGACCTTGCCGCAGGGCATCCAGCAGGTGCGTGGAGACAGCGCGACCCCGATTGGAATCGGACTGATCACGCCCGAGAGCCTCGCCGTCTTCAGAGGCACGGTCAACGACCCGAACCCGGGCGACTCGGTGCGTCTTGAGATCGAGTTGCTCGAGACGAGCGGTATCTTTACCGGACCCTCGAATTACCAAAGCGCCTATGTCGGTGTAGGCCAGACTGCGTGGATTCGCGTGCCCGGCCTTACCGAGAATACTAGCTACCATTGGCGGGCTCAGGCCTGTGACAAGACGCTGCGTTGCAGCGCATGGCTGGACTTCGGCAACCCTGACCCCGCCGTAGACTTCTACGTGAACGCGAGACCCGAGGCGCCGCCCGTACCCACGTCCATTGGACAGTTCACAACCGGTGGGGCACCGATCCCTGTGGGCAACTCGGCCGGAGGGTCGAGCGTCGTGCTGTCCGGCACAGTCAGCGACCTCGACCCTGGTGACCAGGTCAGGTTGGAGGTCGAGGTGCGCACGGTGGGCACGAACTTTACCCCCGCTGCGACCGCCGTGAGTGCATTCGGCCCGCCGAACCGCATCGCGTCGGCCACGGGACCGGCCACTATACTTTTCAGCTACCACTGGCAAGTGCGCACCTGCGACCAGACGGGGCGTTGCAGCGCCTGGGTGAGCTTTCCACAACCGACTCCCAACCCGGAAACGAGCGCGGACTACGTGGGGAGTCTGTAACCTCTACCGAATGAAGTGGAGCGCGTTGGCCTGATCGTTGGCGACGACGCCCGTCGTTCCAAACAGATCGAACGCGATTTGCCGCGGCCGGCCGCCCGTCGACACCGGCTGGAGCACCTGACGAGTCGCCCGGTCGATAACCAAGACCCGCCCTTGCGTCTTCATCGATATCCAGATCCGGGCGTTATCAGGAGTCAGTCCGAGCTCCAAACCACCAGCACCGAGAGGCGTGGACGCGATCCGCGTCAAATCGGACAGCCGCCAGACGTCCAGCATCTGTCGATTCTCGTCGGCTACGTACAACTCTGCTCCGTCTCTCGAGACCGCCATGCCTTGCGGCCGGCCTCCGGTTGAAAACGTACGCGTCACAACGTCCGTCGTCGCATTGATCTCCGTGATCACACCAGAGTTTGTGGAGTTGACGTAAAGGCGCGTGCCGTCCTGGCTCCACGCGAAGGACGTCGGCCCAAACCCGCCGAGAGTAATGTTGCGCACTACTTCGGGGACGGCCGGATCGACGACCTGTACGATGTTACTCGAGATTATCCCGACATAGACCTTCGCATCGTCAGGCGAAACAGTGACTCCAAAGGGATTCCCGAAGAGTGGGACGGGGCTCGCCAAGGTGCCCGCGTCGGGCACCTCTGCCCTATGGGACAGCGCCGCGCTCAGGGCGGAATCGGTTGCCGGGGGACTGGCGTCGGTCCCTCCCTGTGCCGAGCCTGACGCCGAGCCCTCCAGGCGCATCTCCGACAGCTGGGCGCCTGTTGCGACGTCAATGATGCTGAGCGTGCCGGACACTTGGTTTGTGACGTACGCGGTGGTGCCGGCGGCGTTGAATGCAACGGTTGCAGGATTTGTTCCTACTGCCACGTTGGACTCAATCGCGGTACCAGGCAAGGTTCCTTTGGCAACGAGGCCCGCGTTGAACCGCGTCGCCATGAATACTCCCTGCGTTGAAACCGCTGTACCGTAGGTGCGGTCTGGAAGGGTGGTTGTCGCGGACAGCTGTGGGATGGGATGCCCGTACACGGTGATCGGCACCGTGGTCGTCTGCGAGCCGATGGTCACGGTCACTGATCCGACGCCACCGCGAAGCCCAGTCACGAGGCCCGATGCGTCAACTGCGACTATGCTTGGCGTGGTCGTTGAGTACGTAGCAGGATCGCTAAACGCCCAGCCTGCGGGATTCACCATGTTGGCGCTGAGCTGTGCGGTTGCCCCAACGTCGAGCGCGATGGCGGTCGGAATCACAAGCCCACCCGGCGCATTTGGACGCCAGAAGCCGCCACCTACTGCAACGCCGACGCGGAGCTGCGGGTCGTCCTCGGGGCTTTGAAACGGCCCCGTCCGAACAAAGCTCACCGCGCCGGTTATGTTGCCGCCCACGTTGGAAATGGCTGCCGTAGAGCCACGTGGATCGAACGCGACCCGGTATGGCACGGCCCCAACCTTGAGGGTTGCCACCAATTGAAGGCTTTGCGAGTCGAACACCAAAACCTTACCCTGGTAGTGAACCACCACCCAGATCCGGGTGCCGTCGGGACTGACGCGAACTTCAAGACTGGTATCAGGAAGCGCAACGGATGCCACCTGCGACCCACTCGCGATGCTCCAAACATCTAGCGAATAGGCAGGGGGTGCATAGTTTGCCACAAAAAGGCGCGAGCCGTCGAGCGAGGTTGCGATTGAATACGACTCTCCACCAACCGCAAAACTGCGGATCGGAGTATCGGTAACCGGGTCAATCTCCGTGATTGTTGCGGCCGGGTTGCCCCAACATACGTATAGACGAGTTCCATCGCGTCGCCACGCAAGGGCCTCCGGTATCCCGCCGAGGGGAATGGTTCTGAGAACGGCGTTCGTGACTGCATCGATAACCCAGACGTTGGGGCTGTTAACGTCAATCGCGTACAACTTTTGATCGTCATTGGAGATCACGGCACGAAACGCCCGAGCGGGCTCCGGAACGCGCGCTACCTCAATGTTGGTCGCGACGTCGATCACCCCTACGCCGTCGCTGGTCCAATAGGTCGGGTAGGCCCTGCTCCCGGTCGAGTTGAATAAAACATCCTCGGCGCCGCTGGTGGTTTGAACTTGCCCGTCGGTGAAAGCGGTCGAGGGCAAGTTCGTTCTAAAGAGTCTGCGTTGATCTGAGCTGGCGGCGTACACCACCCCGGAAGAAGAAACGGCAACGCCGTAGACGCCTGTGGGCACCTTGGTAAAGGGAATCTCCCCAACGATCACGGGTATGACGCGAGAAAGCGTGCCGGAGGAAACGGTCACGGTGGTCTGGCCATACGCAACGCCCTGGACGTCGCCAGTTCCGGAGACGGTCGCAATGGTCTGATTGCCTGACGTGTACGTGATTGAGCTCGGGATGGTGCGACCCGCAGAATTTGCAATCCTGGCTTGCAGACGAACCAACCCGAAGTAGTCCACGATCAGCGTGCTCGGCTGAGTGCGCGTCAGAAGAGTTGGATCTTGTCCACTCGGGTTCGCGGCGATCCAAACCTCGATGGTGCCGGAGGTCGCGGCTGAACTCGCGTTCGGCGATCCTACAAACTCCGGTCCGACGAACCGGGCGCCTGGCTCACAACTCAAGGCAGCTAGGACGACGATCGCGACGGCAGCGGAGCGGGAAGTCCTTGAAGACATAAGGCCTCTCAGGTGAGGTCAGCCTGTCGATTCGAGGGTGTCACGCCAATCGGGCCGCGTGAGCAGGTGATGCATCAATGCATCGGGCCGCTGATGCGCGAGCGCAACGGGCCGAGCGGAGGCGCATCGCAACTCGTCGTAGGGAGGCATACCCTGTGCCGAAGGTCGCTCCCGAAACGACACCTCTCGCGGGCCGCAGGGTTGGGCCGCCGTGCGCGCATTTCAATGACGATGGTGCCCGGACCTCGTGTCTATTTCGTGTTGTGGCGTCGGGACGGTTCCGAAAGTGGGCAAGTCGGTGGCTCTGAGTGACATTGTCCCCACGATTCTTGTGTTCTGCGACACATGACCAGGTCGGGACGGTCCAGGGATGAGGCTCACAGCCTGCTTCCGGGTACACGGCTTATATTCGTCTCGTCGTCTTCCCCATCACGAGGTGCGACGCTCGCATGTTGACGCCCGTTACCGGCGGCCCGACTTGGCCTCCGTCCTTCTCCCGTCACGGTGCGACGCGTTGAGACGGACTGGTACCGTCGGCGCCCCCTCCTTACACCTGACGGGCCCGTGACCTGCCCCCGCTGCGGCGCCGACGGCATCCCCGACGGCGCGCCCGGATGCCCCAAGTGCGGCGTGACACTCGACGACGAGCAGAACCGCACCAACGCCGCCCCGGACGATACGATCCCCGAGGAGCTCGAGGATGCCTTGCGGCGCGAGCTCAGCACTGAGTACCAAATCACCGATCTCCTCGGTCGCGGCGGGATGTCGCTCGTCTACCTGGCCCAGGAAATGGATTTGAATCGCCAGGTGGCGATCAAGATTCTTCCCCTCCAGTTCCTGCAGGGGCCGGCTTCGGCCGAGCGGTTCGAGCGCGAGGCGAAGATCGCCGCGTCGCTCGATCACCCGCACATCGTCCCCATCTTCCGGGTCGGCTCCACCAGCACCTTCCTCTGGTACACGATGAAGCGCATCCGCGGGCGCTCGTTCGAGCAGATCATCTCGGAACGCGGCGCGCTGCCGCTCCCGGAAGTGCTCGGCGTCGTCGAGCAGGTGGGCAGCGCCCTCCAGTACGCGCACCGCCACGGTGTCGTGCATCGCGACGTGAAGCCGGCCAACGTGATGATCGAAGACTCGGGTTGGGCGCTCGTCTGCGACTTCGGCGTCGCGCGCGCCTTCGGCAGCGTGTCGCTCACGCAAACCGGCGCCTCACTCGGCACCCCGCGCTACATGTCCCCCGAACAGTTCGAGGGGCAACCGGTCGACGGCCGCTGCGATCAGTACTCCCTCGCCATCCTCGTGTGGGAAGCCCTCACAGGCGCGGTGCCGTTCACGGGCGACTCGCTCGGCGAGCTGATCCGCAAGCACCTGCTCGAGCCTCCGCCCCGCTTGTCCGAGGTGAAGCCCGAGATTCCCGAGCCCGTCTCCGCCGCCGTGTACCGGGCGATGAGCAAGCGGCCCGCCGAGCGATTCGCCGACGTCGCGGCGTTCGTCGCGGCGCTCGGCGGAGAGGCGGTGCCCCAGATTCCGGCCGGATTCACCGGCCCGACTCCCGTCGCAAAGCGGCCCCGCATCCTCTGGGACACGGACGACGCGGCGACCGTCCGGATTGCCCCGCTGCGCGGCCGGCGCCGGGTGGTCGCTGTCGCTGTGGCTGCGGGCGTCCTGCTGGTGAGCGGGGGCGCCTGGGTTGCGTTCCGCCCCACCAACCCGGCGAACGGCGCCACGCCGAGGCAGCAGGTGCCAACGGATACGCAGCGCGTCGTGGCCGCGCAGCCCGTGGACACGCCGGCCACCGTCCCAGCGCCGCGCCGGGCTACGCCTCCCCCTGTCCGACCCCGCCCGGCAGCACCCGCCCCGGCGCGCGCCAAGCTGTCGCTCAGCACGCAACCCACGGGGACGTTCTTCCTCGACGAGATTCGGGTGCGCAGTACGCCTATCATCAATCTCGAAATCGCTCCGGGGCAGCACCGCGTGCAGGTGAAGCGTGACGGTTTCGCGCCGTTCGATACCGTCTTTACGGCCCAACCCGGCCAGGAGATCAAGTGGACCCGCATCGCCCTGAAACCGATCGGCGGATGACGCGCGCCGTCGCGCTGTTCGCAGTGCTGTGGCTCGGCGCCTTGGCCGTGCCGCGCGCCGCGAGCGCCCAAGCGTCCGCCGTCGTGCTGGCCCAGGCCACGCGCGCCTACGACGACCTCGAGTTCGACAATGCCGCGGGATTGCTGCGCCGCGCGCTGGCGTTCCAAGGGGCGGATGCGCTCCTGCCCGCCGACGCGGCTCGCGCCCTCATGTATCTCGCGGCCACCGAGCTGCTGCGCGAGCGTCCAGACTCGGCCCGGGCGGTGTCGCGGCGGCTCGTGCTGTCGAACCCGCGCTACCGCCCCGACGAGCTGGTCTTCCCACCAGAGGTGCTCACGTTCTTCCAGGAAGTGCGGCGCAGCACGCCCGCGGTGATCGGGCGCGCCCCGGCTGACACTGCTATCCGTCCCGGCGCCGAGGCACTCGAAGTGCGACTCTACGCCAGCACGTTCCACGATGTTGCTGCGACCCTCGCGACCGGGGATGGACGCGTGGTGCGGACGCTCTATACCGGACCCATCGCCGATAGTCTCGATCTGCACTGGAACGGGTTCGACTCGACCGGAACCAAGCCGCCCCCATCGGGCCGCTACACGATCACGGTCAACTCGCTCGATCGCCAACGGCGCGTCGTCCGCATCCTGCGCCTGCCGCTCCAGGTGACGCAGGGCCGCGTCGATACGCTTCCCCACCCCGCGCCGCCGGCCGACTCGCTGCTGCTTCCTGAGCGGCAGCCGATGGGACCTGCCCTACGGGCCCTCGCGCCGGGGGCGCTGGCCGGAGTGGCTATCGCCGTGCTGCCCAGCGTGGTGGCCAATGGCGAAGACGCGAGCGGGGCCCGGTTCGTGGTCGGTGGGACCGTCACCGTGGCGGGGATCGTCGCGTTTTTCTCACGGCACCCTGGCCGGGCGATTTCGGTCAACGTCGCTCACAACCGCACCCTGCGCGACGCCTGGCGCCGCGAGGACGCGGAGGTCGCGCGCCGCAACACCGAGCGCGCCCGCGGGATGCTCGGCATCCGTAGCGGTGCGCCGGTCTTGCTCACGCCGGAGGCTCCATGACGCGCGCGCTGGTTTTCGCGCTCGCCCTGTGCGGTGCTTCCGTGGCAGAAGCGCAGTGGAACGTCTCGTTCGGGGCGACGGCCGCGCAGGAGATCGCGCAGTCGCGGGTCGGGACGACGCGGGAGCGGGTGAGCGGTCTCGTGCTCGGTGCCGAAGCCGTCGCGTCGCGCGGCCGGTTCGCCGCCCGGCTGCGCTATGGACAGGGGCGCGTGACGAACGACACGGCCGGACGCGACGTCGCCGAGGGAGAAGCACTCCTCGGGTATAAGGCGCGCCCCTGGCTGACTGTCTGGGTCGGACCGCACGCCCGCACCTTTGTCGTGCCCGGGCAGAGCGATCGGCGCTGGCTGCTCTGGTCGGGGCGCGTCACCGCGCGCGGCAGTCTGTTCCCCGGGCGGGTCGAGAGTTTCGTCGAGCTATGGCAGGGGGTCACCGGAAGCCTCAACCGGCCGGCGGAGTCGGCTTCCGGGGGCGGCGCGGAAGCCGGCCTCGTGCTGCGGTTGGCGCGGCACCCCGTGTGGGGCCGCCTCGCCTATCGCATCGAGCAGGGACGCGTGAGTGGAGGTGCACGACGCGAGACCGTCGAAGCGATCACGCTGACGATCGGGTACGTCCCGGTGCGGTAGCCGGTCCCGCCCTTACTGCACCGTTCCGCGCAGCGTGGGCGTGAACAACACGCCCTTCGGGCTGGACTCCGTGCCCTGAAAAACGAAGTTCTCGGCGACGGGGAAGTCCACCACGATGTCCGCTCCAGCGGGATCTACGTGAAGCCGTCCCGAGAATCCCACCTTGATCCCAGACTGCGCGCCGCTCGGCACCTTGAGCGTGCGCGAGGTCGAACCATCAGCGAACGTCGCGCCGGCCACCAAAGTGACCCTCGCCGAGTCGACGACCAGGCGCAGTTGGGCGTAATCGCCAACGGGGATGTCGTTATTGCCGAGCAGCGCCGTGACACCGTTCTGCAATGTGAGCAGGTCGAATTGCTGGGGCGTGCTGGTGATGGTGAACCCGCCCGGGGTGAGGTAGGCTCGCGAGATCCAGACCTCGGCACTCGCGATCTGGTCCGACGGCGCGTCCGTGAGGTACAGGTTGACCGGAGCCATTTGCGGGCCGGTGCTTTCGCAGGCGAGGAGCCCAGTGAGAGCGACGGCGGCCAGGCTCAGCAACGATCGGGTAGGACTCCGCATGGGGGCCCCTCCTCTGATTAGGGTTTCCCGGGCTTCGGTTTGGTTTGTCCCGGCGCGTTGGCGCGCGCCGCCGCGGCGCGGGAGAGACCCGCGGCCGCCTCGGCGGGCGTGACATCGCGCCCGCGCCCGTGCCCGCGCGAGACTCCGGCCATCACGTCCGCCGGAAGGGCGAGCACTTCCGCCGTGGATCCGCCCGCCTCGATGACCTGCGTGACCAACGCAACCGTCTGGGCGGCGGGTACACCCATCGCCGCCAGCGTGCTGGCCACCCGCAGCGTCGCTGCCACGCTGCTCGAGGGGCGGCTCACCTGGGCCAAGGTCGTCACGTCTTGGTCGCTGAGCCCCGCGTTCAGCGCGAACGCCCCCGCGGCGATCGCGTCGGTATCGGGAGCGGCACCCGCCTGTTGTAGGGCGGCGGCGGCCGCGTCGAGCTGCCCCGACACCGCACGCAGGGCGATTGCTACGCGATCTGCCGGCACGCCCTTGGCGCTGCCTTCGATCGCCTTCTGAATCAGCGGGTCGACAGGGAGGCCACGCGCGGCGGCCGACGTGGCGAGCTGCTGGACGAGCGCCGCGACTTCCGGGGACACGCGCCCCGCCAGACGGGCGGTGACATCCTGAGCACTGCTTGCCGTGCTGCAAATGGCGAGCAAGAGGGAGACGCAGAGAGTTTTCACAGAGAGAGCACGCTGTTGCGGCGCCCGAAGCCATCGTCCACGGCCGGGGCGCCGGGGTCGGCCACCCAGCGCGCGCCGTCCACGACGAACGCGTACTCGTGCTGCCCTGCCGGCAGCGTCAATGTCGCCGCCCAAACGCCCGGAGTCCCAGTGCGAACGAGGGGCGTCGCGGCTTGATCCCACTGATTGAAGGTGCCCGCCAACGCGACCTGCTGTGCCTCGGGGGCAAACAGCACGAACCGCACCGTCACCGTCGCGGTCGGCGGCGTTGGCTCTGGCCGCGACAGGAGCACCACGAGGGCCGCCGCCATAGCGAGCGCGGGGACGAGTGTCCACGGCCGGACCCGGAGGCGTACCTCGCGGGGCGCGACAAGCCGCCGCCAGAGGGAGGACGCCCTGCCCTGGCGGCGGCGCAGCTCCGCGAGCACCCGCGCTTCGAGCGCCGGGAACGTCACGGGCTCGCGGTCGACGGCAGCGAGCAGGCGCAGCGCCTCCTCGCCTTCCGCCCGCAGCTCGGGCGGGAGGTCGGCGAGCGTGAGCTCGCCGTCGAGGAGCTGCTTCACCTGCGGATGAAAATCGATCATGGTCAAGCCTGGTCCCTCAGTTGTTCGCGAAGCCGGTCGTACGCCCGGTGCATCCGCATCTTGAGCGAGGGCACGGACGTCTTCAGTCGCTCCGCAATCTCGCCGTACGACAACCCTTCCACATGCTTCAACACGAACACCTCGCGCTGCTCCGGCGTCAACTCGAGCAGGGCGTGCTGTAAGGCGCGCCGCCGCTCGGCCATCTCCACCGGTACCTCGGGCCGCTCGGGCGCGGCCACGGCGCCCGCGGCCTCGAGTGGGGCTACATCTTTGCTCTTGCGTCGCTCCGCGAAGCAACGGTTCCGCAGAATGAGAAAGAACCACCCGACGAAATTGTCGGGGTCGCGGCACTGCGCCAGCTGGTCGTAGGCCCGAACGAACGCGTCCTGCACGGCGTCTTCGGCTGCGTCCGCGGAGCCGAGCATGCGCGCCGCGTAGCGCGCGTACCGGTCCCGGTATCGCGTCACCAGCTCGCCGTAGCGCTCCGTGTCGCCCGCCAGGATCGCCCGGACCACTTGTCCGTCCGTCGCCCCGCCCCGTCCGCTCACCCCGAAGTCCTCCGCTATGCTCCGCGGGATGCTAGGCGTCCGCGGGGGGAGTGGCAACGGTCACCGCTAAAGAGCGTTTGGGGGGGGTATCGGTAACGTACCGTCCTGCGGGGGGTTGTGACCTGCGTTACTTGTCGGGTGTCATCTGAGTCTTTATTGGCCATGGCGTCCCTGCCCCTCTCCGCTACCGAGATAGTGCCCGTTCCTGATGCGGCGCTCGTACGCCGCATGGCGCGGCGCGACTCGACGGCCCTGGTGGAGCTGCAGCGGCGCTACAGCTCGTCGCTCTATGCCCTGGTGTACGGCATCCTGATGGATGCCGAACGCGCCGATCGACTGGTCGCCGAGGTTTTCGAGCAGGCGTGGCACGCCGCGGAGCTGATGAGCGAGCGGCACCGCGGGGCCCATTCCTGGCTCCGGCAGGCTGCCAGAGAACGCGCCCTGAGAAGTCGGGCGACGCCAGAATCACGATAACTATTGGAGGTTGTCATGATAAAGAGACTTCTGGGAATCGCCGTGGCGCTGGCCGTGCCGGCCTTGTCGGCGGCGCAGACGCCGATTCCTGCCAATGAGCACGCGTCCGCGACGGCGAAGGCGAAGCTGATCCCGTCGGAGCACGCGGCCGAGACGGCGAAGCAGAAAGTGGCCGCGGCGATGGCGCGGCGTGCAACGCGCGTCCGCGGTGAAGCCGTCGGTCTCGATAACCGACCGGTGACGCCTGTTACCCCCGCCACGCCGGCGCAACCCGGTGCCGGCGAAGGAGGCCGGGCGATCCCCGCCACACCGGCATCGCCGGCGCTGGCGCATCGGCCGCCGCACGCCGGAACGGGACACGGGCGCAAGCCGTAACGATCCTCGATCCTGTATGTTACCGGTCCCATGCGAATGGGACCGGTTTTCTTTTTGGCGGCCTTGCCCGTCGCCCTGCACGCCCAAACGCAGGCGTCGCTGGGCGTCGGTGTCGGCACCGTCCGCTATTCCGGCGGGTCGAGCTTCGGCGCCGCGACCATCTCCCCAGCCGTGCAGCGACTCGCCCCTTCCTTCTATGTGGGAGCCGGTGGCTCCCTCTCGATGCTCAAGGACAACGTGTGGGCCGGTCAGGGGCGTTTCGATCTGTGGGCGGCGTTCCCGCAGGATCGCACGACCGGCGCGAGGATCGCGGTGAGCGCCAATCTCGCCGCGAGCACACGCTCCGACGGCATCGCCGCGGGGGTGGGGACCGCCGTCGCCGAGCTGATGTGGGTTGCGGGTCGCGGCGGGGCGGCAATCGGCGTCGGTCCCGGAACGGGCGTGATCGAAGGCGAGCGGGGTATCGGCGCCCCGCACCTGCGGGCGCGGAGCTGGTGGCTCGCGGGGCCCGCTCAGCTCTCACTGACAATCGAGCCGATCCGCTTCGCCGGCGCTTGGTACACGGACGTGGTGGGGGGCGCCACGATGGACCGCGGGCGCCTGGTGGCGTCGGTGTGGGCGAGTGCACGGCTCAGCGACGCCTACGGCTCGAAGGGCGCGGCGAGTGCGGCGCTGCAGTACTTCGTCTCGCCCTCCGTCGCGGTGGAGGCGGCCGCGGGGAGCTATCTCTCCGATCCGTTTCAAGGCCTGCCGCAGGCGGGGTTTGTAAGCGCCGCGGTGCGGATCCACGCCGCGCCCCGGCCGACCGGCCCCGCGCCGACGCTCCGAGCACGGCTCGCGCCCCTCGTGGCGCAACGCCGCGGCGATAGCGTCGTCGTCCGGTTCCGCATGAACGCGACGCGCTCGGTCGCGATCGCGGGCGATTGGAACGCCTGGCAGCCGTCGCCACTCCGCACCCTCGGCGACGACGTCTGGGAAGCAGCGATGGTCCTGGCTCCCGGCACCTACCATTTCAACCTCCTGGTGGACGGCAACGATTGGGTGGTCCCCGGGGGCGTGGCGGTCGTGTCGGACGGCATGGGAGGACTCGTCGCGGTGCTGACGGTGTTGTGACTCTTGACGAGACGGGGCCCATCCCCTACCCTGGCCTCCGTCCTAAACTTCGAGGTGCCCGATGGGGAGGATCAACCTGAAGGGCGTCATCATCGGCGGGTTGGTGGCAGGTGTGGTACTGAACGTGATCGACTTTGTCTTGTTCGGGGTCGTCCTGAGCGCCGACATCGCCGCGTTCCTCCAGGCCGCCGGGAAGCCGGCGATGACGACCAGTACGATGATCTTGTACACGGTCCTCGACTTCTTCTACGGAATCTTCCTCGTCTGGATTTACGCGGCGATCCGGCCGCGGTTCGGCGCGGGCCCCGGGACCGCGGTGAAGGCCGGCCTCGCGTCGTGGGTCGCGGTGGGTCTGTTCCATTACTTGTTCGAGGCGCCGATGGGCATGATGCCCCAGAACATCATGATGATCGGGACGCTGGTGGCGTTGGTGCAGCAGCCGCTTGCGACGGTCGTGGGAGCGAAGTTCTACACGGAGATGTGATGAAGAAACCGCCGGGCGGCTGGTGTGCCGTCCGGCGGTTGGTGTGCGAGCCCTGCTCCCGCAGTTACGGTCCGCGCGCCTGACGCTCGGCCAGCGGGACTGGGAGGGTGGCGAACCGCTGATCGCCCGCCCGGTCGAGGGGAAGTGAGGCGAGGGTCCCCGTGCGCCGTGCGTCAAACCAGCGGTGTCCCTCGTACAGCAGCGAGTAAACCCGCTGCCGCAGCAGCTCCGTCAGAATCTGCCCCTGGGTCTGCGCGCCCAACCCCGCGATGGCGGCGAGCCCACCCGACGTCACTCGGATGTAGTTGATATCGGCGGCCGCGGGGAGGGGGTTCCCGAGCGCGTTGTTCGCTTCCGCCCGCAACAGGACCAACTCCTCGTTACGGATCATCGGGATAGGGGACGCGGCGCCGGGATAGCGGATCCAGCCGAGTGCCGACGTAAGCCCGTCGGTGGTGTTGGACGGCCGCGCGACCACTTTTGCCGTGTAGCGATCATCGACGCCCGACACCGGCTTCGACTCGACATTCGCCCCGATGGACGGGTGCACGTAGTTCTCGCCGGTCTGCGGGTTTTGGAACAGCGGGTTCACCGCGTCACCGGGGTTCGTGCTGTAGTTGAAGAAGACCCCGTTGTTGAGCGTCGCCGCCCCCGCGGTGTCCACGAACGAGGCGCCGAGGGCAGTCAGGGCCGCCGTGTAACAAGTATTGCCGCAGCCGAGGCTCCCCCGATACATCTCCACCCGCGCCTTGAGCGCGCGATTGAATTGCAGGAAGCTCGTCGGCGTGTCGAAGCCGCCGAAACCCGACGGGAGCGCGAACGGAAAAGCGCTACCGCCCGGGGTCAGATGGGCCGCCGCAGTGTCGAGCAACGCCGACACGAACGCGTAGGCCGTGTCGTTACGGACGAGCGGCGCGGGAGGCGCCGTCACCGGTTGGTTCACATCGACGGGAATGGAGTCGCCGTTGTGCGCCGGATTGTCGGTGTGCCCCATCAACACCAGCAGAAACGAGTACGCCTGAATCGTTTCGGCGAAGCCACGCGTGCCGTTCTGCTCCGCCGCGGTCAGCGCCGTGGCGGTCCCAATGACGTTCAATAGGTCGTTGGTCGTCAGGATGGCGGCGTACTCCTCCGACCAGTGGTCGCCCCCGAACGCCCCGCCGCCCGGATCGAGCGGACCGGTGAGCAGTTCCCCGGTAAAGCGCGGGTCGGAGCCGTCGAACCGATATGCCTCGCGGCCCAGGATCCCAGCATCGAGATTCCAGTCGGCCGCGTCGGAGCGGGCGGCGAGCAAAATCCCCGCGACGGCCGACTGGACGGCCGCCCGTGACGGATTGGGGCCGATTTTCGTCGGGTTGTTCGGGTCGGTGATGTCGAAGTCGCAAGCTCCCGTCACGAGCGCCGCGACCGTCACCAATAGCGTAGTGTATTTCATGGTCGGTGCCCTCGCTCAGAAGTCCAAATCGATGGACAGGAAGAAACTGCGGCTCGGCGGGAACGGCGCCACGTCGATGTTCCGCGCGACGGCCTGGTTTCCGAAGTTCGAGACCTCCGGGTCCATGCCGCGGAAACTCGTGATCCGAATGAGGTTTCGTCCCGACAACGTGATCCGCGCATCCCGGGCGATCGACCCAAACATGGTCCTGGTTGCCGAAGCCGGGAGATGATACGAGATCGACAATTCGCGCAGCTTCAGATACGATCCATCCTGCACGTACGGCTGGGTCCGCGGGTTCAAGGTGTCATTGGCTATCGCTTGACGCTGCTGGCCGGCCGCATTGTCTATGCTGTTGCCGAACGCGTCGAACAGATACTCGGTCAGGTTGATCACGTCCCCGCCTTTTTTCCAATCCCAGAGCATCCCAAACGTCCACCGTTTGTAGTCGAGGTCGTTGGCGAGCGACAACTGGAAGTCCGGGGTCGCATCTCCGATCACCGTTGGGTTCCCGAGTGCATCGATCGGGAGACCGACGATTTGAGTCACCGAATGGCCTTGGCGGATTTCGAAGGCGCCGAGCGACGTACCGAAACCACCGACCTGGAACGCGGGTACGGGCAGCTCGAGCACCTTGCTGCGGTTCGCGAAGAATGTGGAGCGGACGATCCAACTCACCTCGGCTGTTTGGGCGAGCGCGTAGCCCAACCCGATCTCCACGCCGCGGTTGCGGAGCTTGCCGCCGTTGAAGACGCGCTGCGTCCGGCCCGTGGAGGGCGCGAGCGCTTGCGCCAGCAACAAATCGGTGATCGTCTTGTTGAACACGGTCACGTTCGCCGTGAGCCGGCCATGCAGGAGCGTGGCGTCGAACCCGCCCTCGATCTCCGTCTGCCGTTCCGGTCTGATGCCCGGGTCACCCGCGACGGCGCCAGCGAGACTGCCGAAGATCCCGCCGATCGTGCCGGTACCGTTCGGCGTGAACTTGTTGCCGAAGAGCGGCTGGTTCCCCGTCTGCCCCAGCGCAGCGCGGAGCTTCAGCTCATCCCCTGAATTGCCCCCGAGATCTGTGAAGCGATAGGAGACCGCGGCCTTCGGGTACATGTAATACTTGCTCGGGTCGCCGTTGCGGCTGGAACGATCGGCGCGGACCCCGAATGTCACCAGGAGCCGCTCGTCCATCGCCAGGATCTCTTCCTGGGCGAAGACCCCGAGGTCGCGCTGCGGCTGCACGTTCTGGTTGATGGTGATGCTCGTCGCCTGGTCGACGTTCTTCTGTCCCGGCGGCAGGTTGCGACCCAGGATGTTGGTGAAGTTGAGATCGCGGTCCACGTACTGCAGCCCGGCCGCCGTCGTGGCCTGGATGCTCCTCGACGTCGGAATGTAGGTGTGGACGGCGTTCACCAGCAGGTTGAGGTTGAGGTTCGACGTCTTACCCAACACCACCGTGCCCGGCTGCCCGTCTTGGGGCTCGAACTCGAGCTCCGGCGGGGCGTAGATGTCGTTCTGCTGGTTGAAGTAGTCAAGCCCGCCGGTGGCGACGAGGCGGAGACTCTGCCGCTCCCCATTGATCGCGTCCCAGCGCAGCGTGCCCGCCCCGAGCGCGCGCCAGACATCTTCGTTGTTCTCGAGCAGGGCGTAGGTTTGCAGCGGATTGCTGCGCTCGAACGGGTTGTTGGGATAGACCCCGTTCACCGGCCGCAGGTCCACGAAGCTCGGGGTGAGGGGGAACACGAGGTAGGGGCTCGTGCCCGCGTTGTCATTGTTGGAGATGCCGCGCGCCGCGAGGCTGTGGATCACCTGCGTGTTGATGGACAGATTCCAGCGGGCTCCCAACGTTTGGTCGAGGTTAGCGCGGATCGTTTGTTTGTCGTAGCCGGTGTGGGGCGCGATGCCGCCGTCCCGCTTGATCAGCCCGGACAGAAAGTAGCGTGTCTGATCGGTCCCGCCTGTGATGCTCGCCCCGGTCTCGGTCGAAAGCTGATGCTCGCTCCAGAGCTGCCCGATGTTGTCAAAGTTCGGGCAGGAGTTGCCCGGGCCATTGCAGAACACTCCGGCGAGCGAATCCGAGGTGAACGTCGCCGCGTCGGTCGAATCGGTGAACACGCGCGACCGCATGAAATTCGATACGCGGAACTCGCCGACCCGCTGCGTGAGATGAAACCGCGGAGGGCCCGCGGCGCCGCGGCGTGTGCTGATGATCACGACCCCGTTGGATGCGGCCCCGCCGTAGATCGCCGCGGCGGAGGCACCCTTCAGCACCTCCACCCGCTCAATATCGGCGGGGTTCAAGTCGGCGATGCGGTTGACGGGGTTGTCCTGGTTCGAGGCGTTCCCGCCCGCCGCGGCCGCCGTGATGGCGTTGATGTTGTTGCCGATCGCCGCATTGCTGATGACGAGCCCATCCACGACGATGACCGGATCCACGCCCCCGTTGATCGTCGAGACGCCGCGCAAGTTGATTTGCGCGCCGCCGCCCGGCGCTCCTGAATTAGACTGGATCAGCGCGCCTGCGATCTTGCCCTGCAGCGCGCTTTCGATGGTCGGCGTTGGCGCCCGCTGCAGGTCCTGGGCCGTCACGACGCTGACGGCCTGGGGCAGGTTCCTCTGCTCCACGGCGGTCGCCTGGCCCGTCACGATGACGGCTTCGAGGTTGAAGATGTCCTGGTCGAGACGCACGGCGAGCGTGCTTTGGTCGGGCGCCACCGGCACAGTGCGTCGCTTGTAGCCAATGGCGCGCACCGTCAGCGTGACCGCGCCATCCGGCGCCGACAGCGTGAACTGACCCCGCGCGTCCGTCACCGCGGAGATCACCGTGCCCACGACCGTCACCGTGGCGCCCGCCACAGGTTCGTCGCTTACCGCGCTCCCGACGCGCCCGGAAATGGAGCGCTGCTGCGCTCCCGCCGCTCCCGCGCCCACCACGAGCAGGCCGAGCGCGAGAAGCCACACTGCAATGCGCTTACCCACGATTCCTCCCATCATCAAACGGTCCACTGCCAGGGCTGCGCCTACTGCAGCCGCATCTCCACCCGGGCGTAGATATAGCGCCCGTTGTATCCGAACGGCGACGCCGCGGCCCAGGGGAAAATGCCGAAGTTGTTGTTGTAATCCATCGACCGGTCGCCCGTGCCCGAATCCACGATCACCTCCGAACTCGGCTGATCGGGATAGGTGTCGAACAGGTTCCGCACGCCGACCGAGAGATTCACCTGACTGAAGCGGTACCCCACTTCGGCATCGAACAGCGACTTCGCGCCGTAGCGCTCGCGGCACAGGTCGCAAAACCCAGGCTGCGCCGACGAGAACTTCCCGTAATAGGACCCTCGCGCAAGCGCATGCACCCGCCCGGCGTTGTACTGCGCTGTGACCGTCGCGCGCCAGTCGGGCCGCTCCTCGGTGATCCCGAGGTAGGTCACGGTGTCGATCAGGCCCGTCTCGTCGGGATCGTTCGCAAACACCGCCGGGAGCGGATCGACCCGCGTGATCTCGTTGTTCGTGTAGTTCAGCGCCCCCGTGAGCTGCCACGACCCGGCGGCCGTCGGGACGCGCACATCGGCGGTGACGTCGACCCCCTGCGTCCGGGTGTCGAGGCCGTTGGTGAAATACTGCACGCCGCCGACCGCCGTGATGCCGCCCCGCGCCAGGATCGCCAGCGTAGTATCGCTGTCGAATGTCGCGCCCAGGAGGATCCGGTCCCTGATCGTGACGCGGAACAGATCCACGGTGAAGGTGACGTTGTCGGTGGGACTGAACGCGAACCCCGCCGAGAGGTTGACCGACGTCTCCTCGTCGAGCGGCCGCGACCCGAGCAGGCGCGGGGCGGAATCAGCCACCGGAAAGACCCCCACCTGAATCGGAGCGCCGGCAATCACGTTCGTCACGACTTTGGAGAAATTGATCTGACCCAGCCCGGGGGCGCGGAACCCGGTGCTGCCCGCCGCCCGCAACGTGAGGCGGGGCGACGGCTGAAAGCGAAGCGCCACCTTGCCGGTGACGAGCGAACCGAAGTCCGAATAGTTCTCGAACCGCGCTGCGACGTTCGCGAGGACCTTTGGCGTGAGCTCGGTCTCGAGATCGGCGTACGCGCCGACGTTGGTGCGGTCCGCATCGACCTCGTCGGTCGGCGCGAATCCGGCGAACACCTGCGAGCCGCTCGCGACCTCGCTGGAGTCCTGGCCGAGGTGCCCGCCGTCGATCCACGAGGCGATCTCCCCCTGCGTGATGCGGTAGGACTCCCGGCGGAACTGCAGGCCGAGGGCGACGTTGACGGGCGCGGGCAGCCCGAGTGCGACCGACTTCGCCGCATTCAATCCGGCGGTCAGCTCGTCGCGCCGCAGGCGCCCCGCCATGAAGGACGTCTGGTTCGCGATCCCCGGGTCGTCGCTGTTTCCCAGAATGCCGTCATCCCCCGGCGCGCACGGCGCCGCCGGATCGAGGCAGGGCCCGAGCGTCGAGTTGAGCGTGTTGCGGAGGTTGTATTCGAACGCGTTGTGACCGAGCGCCGCTCCGACGTCGATCGTCCAGCCGCCGGTCGCGGCCCGGACCCCGCCGGCCGCCGAGTAGTCCGTCACATCCGGCGCGAACTCGGGCAGGAACCCGAGCGGGAAGATCTCCGGCCAGTTCCGGGCGTTGCCGGCGTAGCGGCGGTACCCGTTGCCCGTGCCGCGGCGGAAGCTGTACCCGCCGAAGGCGTACACCTCGGCGCTGCCCGCGTCGTTCACGGGCATACGGAAGTTGGCCATCGTCAGGACATCCTTTTCGAGTCCGTCGCCCCAGCGGTGATTGGGCTGCGGCACAGCGTTGCGCTTGATCACCACCTGGCCCTTGGTGTTCACCGAGTCGAACACGCCCGTGCCCGCGTCCTCGAATGGATCGGCCCATGCGCGGTTTGTCGGCTGGCGGTCGGTGAATTCCCCGAACAACCCGAGCGATCCCCGCCCTAACCCCACGCTCCACCCGCCGTTCACGTTCACAGTTGTGCCGTCATCCGCATAGTCCTTCGGTGCATAGCGGCCGGCGGACGCATTCACGAACGGGGTGAACGACCCTTCCTTCAACACCAAGTTCACGACCCCGGCGATTGCGTCGGACCCGTACTGCGCCGATGCGCCGTCGCGCAGCACCTCGATCCGGTCGATCGCGCTCGACGGAATCGCGTTCATGTCCACGCCGGATGACCCGGCGCCGGTGCCGTAGGCGAACGTGTTCACCACCGCCGTCTGATGGCGGCGCCACCCGTTGATCAGCACGAGCGTGTGGTCGGGGGACAGACCGCGCAGCGTGAACGGCCGCACGACGTCGGTGGCGTCGGTAACGCTCTGGCGCGGGAAATTGACGGACGGGGCCAGGGCCTGAAGGATCTGGCTCGTTTCGTTCGTCCCCTGCATGGCGATGACTTCGGCGGTGAAAACGTCGACCGGCACCGCCAGCTCTTCGGCCGCGGTGTGCCGCGCACGCGACCCGACCGTGACGTCGACCGGCGAGAGGGCGATCGGCTGTGCGGCCATGGAGAAGTTCTGCTCCGTCGCACCTTCACCAACGACGACGCGCGCCGACTGGGGCACGTAGCCGAGCAGTCGCGCGCGCACCGTGTAGGTGCCCGCGCCCACGCCTCGGATGTCGTAGCGACCCTGGTCGTCGCTCGTCGCGCGCAGCCCCCCCCCCGTGCCTTCGACCGTCACCTGCACGCGGGCGAGCGGTGCACCCGCCGGATCGGTCACGCGGCCGCGGATCGATCCGCCTTGCGCGGCAAGCGCGGTCGATCCGAGGACCAGCAGCACAGCGACGACTAAAGGCTCAGCACGGCGCATAATCAGTACTCCTGGGAGGCGAACGTTGCCATAGTGCTACCGCCCATCCCGCGAGGCGTCAAGCGACCGCGTTCTGCGAGTCGCCCAGTACACAATTGGGCCCAGGGCCGCGAGCAGGACCGCGACCAGCACTCCCGGCAGCCCGATCTCGTGGCTTTGGACCTCGAGGGCGACGCCGCTGGCCAGCAGCAACACGGGCAGGGTCGCCAGGACAATGAGGCCCGGGCGCCCCAGCGGCACGCGGAAACTGCCGCGCAGACCCGGTTCCGTGCGGCGCAGCTGGATCAGCGCCGCGAACTCCATGGCGAGGGCGGCTGTGTAGAGCAACACATCGGCCGCGAGCAGTCCACCGAACGACAGCGGCGCGAACGCCGAGTACGCCACCGCCGACACGATGACGGCCGCCCGCGGGGTACCGCGCGCGTCCGTCTCCGCCAGGCGGCGCGGCAGAAAACCGTCTCGCGCCATGACGAGCGGGACGCGCGAGTACGACAGCAGCAACGCGTTGAAGAGGGCCAGCGCACTCACCATGCCGGCGGCCGCCATCCAGACGCCAAGCCACGGCCCGACGATCACGCGGGCGATCGCCGGCCACGCGCCGTCGGTCCATGTCGTCCACTCGGTCACGGCGAGGGCCGGCACGATCGCGAGCAGGTAGACGACCGTCACCAGGGGCAGCGCGCGGGCCAGGGCGCGCGGGTACGTCGATCCCGACTCCTCGATCTCCCCGCCGACGGTCGAGGGGTTATCCCAGCCACTGTAATTCCAGATCGCCTGCGAGATCCCCAGCCCTAAAGCGCCGAGAAACGACGTCCCGGGGGCGTGCAACGGCGCCAGGGGGAGTCCGAACGGCGGTGAGGCGCCGGCCCACCGCGCGATCGCGGCCAGCACCAGGACCGCGAACGGCGCAAGCACCAACGCGACGAACCACCCAGACGCGGTCCCCACGACCCGCGCGCCGCGCAGGTTCATCCACGTGGCGCCCCAGATCACCACCAACGCCACTAGCCAACCCTCGAGCGACGTCAATCCGGGAAGGAAGAACCGCAGGTACTGCAGGAACAGCACGGGGTAGATCGCCATGTCGATGAGCGAATACACCCAGCTCACCCAACCATTGGTGAAGCCCCAGAAGCGGCCGAAGGCGCGCTTGACCCACTGGTAGTAGCCGCCCTCCGCCGGCAACATCGACGCGAGCTCGCCGATGAGCAGGGTCTCGGGAACGCTGTAGACGAGCGGGGTGACCACGAGGAGCAGCAGGGCCACGCCCGGACCCACGGATCCAACCAACCCCTCGAGGCCAAACGGGCCGCCCGACACCGTGAAGTACATCACGGCGACGAGCGGCCCGAGCCGGAGCCCCCCCCTCACGCCGCGCCCGAGTGGAGTCGTGCTCAGTGCATATGCTCGGCGTGCTGGTGGCTCGCGCCCCCCCCGGCCCCCCAGATGACGGCCGGGTCGTCGCCCGCGAACGCCATGACGTGCACCATCCAGCCCAGCAGCCGCGGCCGGAACCGACCCCCGACCGCGTCGCACGCTTCGCGCGTCGCGATGGGCGAGCGCGGCCCGAACACCGGATGCCCATCCTTCGTCTCGCGCCACCGCTCGCCCATCCGCGGCCCGACGCGGGGCGTGCACCAATTCACGTGCTGGTGCCAGCGCGTCACACTGAGCGGCAGACGCGCGTCGAGCTCATCCTCCGGCGCGCCCGCGGGCGCCGTGAACATCGCGCCGACCAGTTCGAGGCGGCCGTCCGCTGCCTTCTTATAGAGGAGCGAGCTCGGCCGCGAAGGATCGAGACGAGTCCGCGCCTGCATGGCCCAGCGCAGCTTCGTGTAGTGCTGGACCGGCGCCGCCCCGCCCGGGATGAACTGGCGAAACCCGTCCGCGCGGGCGACCTCGATGTCGTGGTACCGGGCGAGCTCGCTACGCATCGTGGCAAGGATCGCCGCGGCACGCGCCGAGTCGCCGGGCGCGCGCGGCCGCAGCGTGGTGAGCCGCATGTGCAGGTCTTCGGCCATGGTCACGCTCATCGCATGCTCGGCCGCATCGGCGGTCTGCTCGTCGGGGCGCTCGGTCTCATCGGACGCTGTTGGGCCAGGCCGACAGGCCCGCGCCTGGGCGAGCCCGAACAGCACGATTAGGAGCAGCCGCATCTAACGACTCTCCATAATTGTACGTAGCGCCGTGAGCCGCTGGGCGATCTTCTCATGCGGTAACGCGGCGAGGTCCGCCGGGAGGAGCTTGCGGCTGGTGCACTCGAACGCTGCGATGAGCCGTTGGTATTCGATTTCCACCGGGTACGCCGGCGGCTGGAAGTCGGCGATTAGCTCGCTCAGCAGCTCGGCGCTGAGCGCCGGCCGGTTCTCGATCGCCATCCGGCGGCTGGCGCGCACCAATACCGCTTCGATGTCCGCCGCCGACATGGGGTGCGGCACCGCGGCAAAGAGCTTGGCGGCATCGAGGCCCGACTCAAGGGGAATCTGGAGCCGGGCGCGCAGAGCTTCGAAGACGAGCGCGCGCTCCTCCGGCGTCGCCGGTGGGAACAACGCGATGTGCTCCTCGGCGCGCCCCTGACGCTTCAAGTCGACGGGGACGAGGTCGGGACGGCTGGTCATCAGGAACCAGATCACCTTGCCGCGACGCCGCGTGTCGCCCATGAAGGCCGCCAACGATGCGAACACCCGCTCCGACACGCCGGAGTCGGCGCCGCGCCGCTCGCGATTGCCGAGGGCCGCGTCGGCCTCATCCACCACTACGGCCACGGGGCCGAGCGCGTCGAGCAGACCGAGCACGCGCTCGAGGTTCGACTCCGTTTGCCCTTGCCACATCGACCGGAAGTTGAGCAGCTCGACGACGGGGATGCCGATTTCGGCGGCGAAACACCGCACGATGAAGCTATTCCCCGTGCCCACGGGTCCGCACAAAAGGAAACCCATCGGCACGACGTCGAGGCGCCCCTGGCGCAGCGCCGCCGCCGTCTGGCGCAGCAAGGCTTTCGCGCCTTCGTGTCCGGCCACGGCATCGAGGCCGATGCTGCTCGTGAGAAAGGAGAGCAGGCCGCCGCTCGACTCTTCGATCAGCCGCTTCTTCTCGCGGGTGAGCGCGTCGGGGTCGAGCGCCGCACCCCCCGTCTCCGCTTCGGCGAGCAGGCTCTCGAGGTGGAGGCGCGTCAACCCCGAGGTGAGCACGGCCACCTTGCGCGCGTCGATGCGCGAGAACGTCGCCGGCGTGCTCCCCCGATTGGCCAGATAACTGTGCCGCTCCGACTCATCGGGGACAGGGACCAGCAGCTCGAAGGTGCGCGCGTCGGACACGAGCGACGCGTTGAGCGCCGCCGTGCTCTCCGACACGAGGCAGAACGTGACCTGGCGTCGGAGGAAGATCGGGTCGGCCGCCCAGCGGCGTAGCGTCACGATCGAGTTTCGATCTTCCACCGGGAGCTGCCCTGGATCGCCAGCGGGGGCGACCGTCTCCGTGTAGTCGATGATCAACGCGGCCGAGAAGCGCGGGTTCTCGTTCAACTGGTACAGGAGATACGTCTCGAGCAGCTGCAGCGCGCGGTCTGGGTCCCGAGGCTGGGTCTGGGCCAGGTTCGTCCCACCCAGCTTGTCGTAGGCCTTGAGGACGGTGCGAAAATCCTGCTCGGCGTGTGGGTCGGTAAACCGGATGCCCGCTCCCCGGTCGTACAGGATGATGACGGCACGGTCCGAAAACATCACCTCGGCGAGAAACTCTCCGATCGTGCCGTGGCGGCGCGCGCCGAGGGGGTGGATGTCGCGCACCCCGGGCCCGTAAAGGATGAAGGAGTTCGTGCCTCGCTGGCGCAGTCGCCGTTGCAGCGTGCGGGCCCAGGCTGGAAGGGCTGGCTGCTCGCCGCGGCTCGGGCGGGCGTCGCTAGGGCCGGGACCCATTCAGTCGTTGGAAATGGGGCTTCTCGACCGCGAAGTAGAAAGCGAGGATGGACACATGAAGGAAGGCCGCCGCCCACAGCCCCGTCACCGAGCCTGTGATCAGCGCGAAGCCGTACGCCTGTAAGTAGCCCACGGTGTACATCGGGTTCGCGAGAAACCGATACGGGCCGGCGAGGACGATGTACGGCGACCTGGGCGGCGAGAAGAAATTGTACCAGTAGTACGCGTCGCCGCCGAGCGTGTTTGCCGCCCACACCTTCACCGAGATGCCCACCGCGATCAGGACCGCGCCCACCACGATCACGACCGTGCGCGGCACGTCGATCGTGTCGCGCGTGACCAGGCAGAGCAGCGCAAAGGCGAAGCTGTCGTTCACCATCAACACCGACACGACGCGCCGAAACCGCTGGAACCCGCGCTCGACCCCCCACGCGCGGGTGTAAACCTCACTTCGCTCTTGCCGCCGCAATGCGATGCCCGTGAACAGCACGTACGCCAGGCGACTCGCGATGCAGTAGGCGACTGCCAGGAGGGTCACTTGCGGCCGTACACGTGCACGATGGCTCGTCCCTGCGCACCGAACGGCGCGCTCCGGTAGAAAAAGTCAATGCGCCGGATGAGGCGCGCGGCGCCGGGGAGGTCGATCACGCGGCTGCGGGTCCCTTCGCGGAAGTAGAGCCGCGTGGCGGGTGAGAACGTCTCGCCGTTCCTGAACGTGACCTTCACATCGAACATCTCGAGGTCGCCCCCTTCGACGTCGATCCGGATGGCCCGGAATGCGCCGTCCCCCACCCCCGAGATGGCGTCGTGGTCGAGGCGAAAGTCTACCGGACGCATCCCAATGTGATCCCAATCGCTCGTGGGGCCAGGGAGGGGATTCGATCCGGTATTAGGAGCGGGCGCCGTGGGCTGTGCGACGGGAGGTTGGCCGAGGGGCCCTGCGGCGGTCCGACCGAAGACGCGCACGGTCGCCTGGCCGCGACGCAACCGGCTGCGATACCAGAACTCGATCTTCCGAATCACGCGGGCGCCGGGGAGGTCGATCAACCGGCTCCACGAGCCCTCGCGGAACATGACGCGGGTGTCGGGCGACCAGGTGTCGCCATTCCCGAAGGTGAGCCGGATGTTGTACATCTCGAGGTTGCCGCCGTCGACTTCGATTCTGATCGCGTCGAACGTCCCTTCCCGAGGGCCCACGAGGATCACGTCGCGTTCAACGGCAAAGCTGACGCGGCGCGAGCCGAGCAACTCCCATGGGGGGAGCAGCAGGGCGACCGCGAGCGTGGCGGTCAGGGACCAGCGGGAACCATCCATGAAGCCTCCCTCGGGGGATCCAGTCGGATGTAGGACGTAAGCACTAATGGGGCCGTTCGGCAACGGAGCGAACCCGTTATTGGCGGTGGGGGTACTCAACCCCAGCACCCTTTGAGCAGAGGAGGCCCTATGACCGCTCGCCGTCGGCCGTTTCTCGTCGTGGCACTCGCGCTCTTCACCCTGCGGTGTCACGAGCCCAGCACGGCTCCCACGCCGATCACGCATCTCCCTCGCGACCTGACGGCGGCTGAAGGCCGGCTCGTCTCGACCGACAACCGCTTCGCGTTCAAGCTGTTCCGGCAGATCGCGGACCGCACGCCGGCGGATTCGAGCCTCTTCATATCGCCGCTCAGCGTGGCCATGGCGCTGACGATGACGTACAACGGTGCGGCGGGCTCGACGCAGCAAGACATGGCGACGGCGCTGGAGCTGAATGATTTCCCCCTCGACGAGCTCAATGCCTCGTATCGCGGCCTCATCGACCTGCTGCGCGGACTCGACCGTCAGGTGACCTTCGAGATCGCCAACTCGATCTGGTATCGGCACGATTGGACCTTCGAGCAGGCCTTCCTCGACGCGAATCGCAGCTACTTCGATGCCGCCGTGCGACCGCTCGACTTCGCGAGCCCGACAGCCGCACAGACCATCAACGCGTGGGTCAACGAGCGGACGCGGGGGAAGATTCCGTCGATCGTCGAGGATCCTCTGCCCGCCGACGATGTGATGTACCTCATCAACGCGATCTACTTCAAGGGAAGTTGGACGGAGCAGTTCGACAAGAGCCGCACGACGGCAGGGCCGTTCCGGCTGCGGGACGGCTCGACCACGATGGTGCAGATGATGTCGACCGCCGAGCCGGTGCGCGTTCGCCTCGCCTGGTCGCCCGACGTGACCGTGCTCGATTTGCCCTACGGCGGGCAGGCGTTCAGCATGACGATCGTGTTGCCCGCCGAACCGGGTGGCCTCGATTCGCTCATCGCGACCCTGACCGAAGACCGCTGGAACGCGTGGACCGCCGCGCTGCACTCGGGCGAGGTGGGCGTGGTGCTGCCCAAGTTCCGCTTCTCTTACGACGCGTCGCTCCAGGAGGCCCTGAGTGCCCTCGGCATGGGGCACGCGTTCTGCGGCCCCTGGGTCACGGACCTGACGCGGATCCGGACCGCGGGCGACCTCTGCATCACGAAGGTCAAGCACAAGGCGTTCGTGGACGTGAACGAGGAGGGGACGGAGGCCGCGGCGGCGACGTCGGTTGGTGTGGGCGTGACCAGCGCGCCCCAGACGATCAGCGTCGATCGCCCGTTCCTGTTCGCCATTCGCGAGAACCTGTCGGGAACGATTCTCTTCCTCGGGCGCGTCATGCGGCCGGAGGTGAACTGAGGGAGAAAAGTGGCCAGAGCCGGAATCGAACCGGCGACACGCGGATTTTCAGTCCGCTGCTCTACCAACTGAGCTACCTGGCCGGACTATACGGGAGAACAACTTAGCGGGCTGAGTGGGGCGGTGGGAGTGCCAATGTTTGCCGTTGTTTGCCTTTTGTTCGTCGTTGTTTGGCCCTTGAACCGCCATGGCCTCGGCGAGGTCGGCTTCGTCGATCATGTTATAACGGTCGAACATTGCCCGGGTCTTCCACCCGCACAGCGTCATGATCTCGCCTTCCGAGACACCCTGCCGCCGGACCCGTGGGGTGGTGAGGAAGATTTGCGTCGACTGGAGCTGGGGTGTGTGGCCCCACGAGTCCCTAAGACCGGCAACACTCCGGCAAAGCGCTCCACAAGGCAGGGCGTGCGGCGGGGTTAGATGTGGGCAGCGGACTTGGAGTCCTCTGCTCACAGCCGGTGGCCCGAGTCATCCGCCAAGACGCTGCGAACCTCCAGTCCGCTGATTCTACGTGTCCTCTTGTTGAGTTAACTCCGAGGAGACGGCGGCAGGCCTGCATTGAGTACGATAACGGGGCCTTTACCATAATTCTGTTCGAGATATTCGACGGTTGTGGAGATGTCCTGCGCAACCGCACCCTGAAATCGGCCTGACCGCTCTATGCCCCCTGACGGATCTCCCGCCGAGTGTAGGTCTGCCCGAAGGCAAAGTCCCCCACGGCTGCCTTCCTGGCGGCCTACGGGGTGCGAAAATGGAGCGGGTCTCTGAAGTTCTGCAACTCCCGGTAGTAATAGAGGGGCGTCGGTCGCTTGGACTTGAACGTCAGCCCCTTGAGAAACTCAACTTCCTCCGCGGTCGCGGTGCCGCTGAGGGAAGGATCCTGAAGGAATTCCTGGAGCCCCGGCTCTTCGCTGACGGGCGGTTCGGATTCCCGCTCGACAAACTCGAATCGCTTCGTCTGCCCTGGGGGGGGGACGACCCTGTGGTTTAAGACAATCTCCAGACCGAACGTCGCGAGATCGATATCCCAGGATTCAATCAGCGGATCTAAGAACGCGACGCAGTTCTCAGCGGACACGTGGAAGATGTCCGTATCGAGGAACTCGAGCACGACGACCCGCATCTCCTCATAGCTGCGGCCACTGAGTTGGGCCACCATGCGGAGCCAGTAGTCATTCTCGAGTTCGTCTTTCGCCACGCGCTTGACCACATCGAGCAGCGTCTGGGTAACCAGGCGTTCGAGCTCGCCGAAGGGCTGCGTTTCAAAGATCGCGCGGACGTGTTTTTCCGTCTCACGATTGCACTTGCGCAGGATCAGCTCGCGGACTTCGTGAAACAAGGGCGCGGGCTCGTCCCCCAATTCCCGCTTCAATTCTTCCTTGCGCTGCAGTTCCGCCAGCTTCGCCAACTCCCCGCTCGGGAGCTTCAAGAACTTGTCGATCCGGCCATAGATGTCGGTGCGGTTCGGCGCGGGGGGCGCCTTCTTCCGAGTCAGTAATTGCGATATGTAGGAGTCGGTCACGCGGGCGGCGCGGGCGAGATCCTGCTGCTCCAACCCCAATTCCTCCAGCCGGTGCCGGATCACAAATGGGACGTCCACGGGATTCCTCCTCAGGCCGATTTGCGTCATTAACCGTCAGAGGTTAATCATTTGGGGCGGAACTGGCAAGTCGGCTGGTTCACTTGACAAGTCAAGTACACCAATATAGGCTCACAGAGCTGGAACTGATATTGGTTAACTGAGATTCTCCTTCAGGTGGAGGCGGAGCATCATGGCTACGCGGAGCATCATGGCCACTGCGACGAAGAGCAAACTGAAGATCTTCCCGCTCGCCGATCGGGTGGCGATCCGGCCGATAGAAGAGACCGAGGACATGAAGGGTGGTCTCTACATCCCCGACACGGCCAAGGAGAAGCCGATCCAGGGTGAGGTCATCGCGGTCGGTCCCGGCCGGCTGGAAAAGGGTCAGCGGGTCCCGATGGAGCTGAAGGTCGGCGACCGCGTCGTGTATGGGAAGTACACCGGCTCGCAGGTCGAGCTGAACGAGGAAGAGATCATCCTGATCAAGGAATCCGACGTCATCGCCAAGCTCAGCTGAGCGGAGGAGGAAGAGATGCCTGCCAAGTACCTCGAATTCAACACAGCGGCCCGCTCGCGCCTCAAGCGGGGCGTGGACCAGCTGGCCGACGCGGTGAAGGTCACGCTCGGTCCCAAGGGTCGCAACGTCATCATCGACAAGAAGTTCGGGAACCCAACGATCACCAAGGACGGCGTCACCGTCGCCAAGGAGATCGAGCTCGAGGATCCGATCGAGAACATGGGCGCCCAGATGGTGAAGGAAGTGGCGACCAAGACCTCCGATATCGCCGGGGACGGCACGACCACCGCGACGGTGCTGGCGCAGGCGATCTTCCGCGAGGGCCTGAAGTCGGTCACCGCGGGCGCCAACCCGATGTCGCTGAAGCGCGGCATCGAC
>Ga0193739_1000027_pt1 | contig 35553 bp, 49 predicted proteins | sample L2a2metaG_FD_144926 | JGI IMG/M metagenome (GOLD analysis project Ga0193739, IMG submission 144926) | Soil microbial communities from a riparian zone of the East river system, Colorado, United States - L2a2 | ecosystem: Environmental > Terrestrial > Soil > Riparian zone | place: USA: East River...
GGTAGCGCTCACGGATGAGCTGGTAGAGGGCGTCGTGGACGAGCGAGCCGCGCATGAAGTTGGCGGTGTCGATCGCCGGCCCGCTCGGGCCGTCCCAGGCGTAGCCGGCGCGGATCGTCAGCTCGCCATCGGGAGTCATGGACAGGAACTCGGCGTGGACATCGGTCCCGAAGACGCTGCCGACGTTGACGACGTACTCCTTGGCGAGCTGGTACTTGTAGCCGGAGCGGTACGCGATGCTCACGATAGGCCGAGCGCCTTGGCTACGCCTTCCCAGACTTCGGGCAGGTACTTCGCCACGGCGGCGCTGCCGGCGGGCCCGGCGTAGGCGCCGGCCGCGGAGGCGGCGGCGACGAGCGCGTACGACTTCCAGTTGGCCTTCAACGTGGCGAACAGTGACTCGGTCTTCTTCTTCTTCGTGGCCATGGGTGACTTCTCCTTTTCACGCATTACGGTCCTTCTCTTCCTTGACCCCGAGGGCGCGTGACGACTCCCGGGTGAGCTGGAGCAGTTCGTCCATGCGGCTGTTGATCTTCTGCTCTAGCCGTTTCGTCCAGACGAGGTTGGCGAAGCCGATCAGCGCGAGGACGATGGACACCGAGCCGCCGATGATGGCGAGGAGGATGGCCTCGGTCACTGCGTCATCCCCTGGAGGAACTTGGCGAGGTCGGGGGACGACGACATCTCGTCGATCCGTCCGCGGCCCTCGGGGCCGCTCAGCTTCTCGTCGATCATCTGCTTCACGCCGGGGCCGAACTTGTTGCCGGCCGCGTCGCTGAGGTGGTCGAGGTACTTGTCGCGGAGCTGCTTGTCCTCGACGATGAGGATGTTCTCCGCGGCGCGGCGGTAGCCGCCCATGATGTTGCCGAGGATGTCGGCCTGCACCGAACCAGGGCCGCCGTGCAGGTTCTTGAAGCCGGGCGTCTGCACGAACGTGGTGAGGAAGTCCCACATGCCGAGCTTGCCCTTCGGCAGGTCGCCCTCCCAGCCGAGGCCGCGCAGCACGGGCTCGAACGTCGAGGCGGGCAACTTGATCCCGTTGCCCTGGAGCACGGCCAGGCGGTCGATGTGCTTCGGCGAAAGCTCGACGCTGCCGAGGCTACCAAGCGGGTCGGGCAGGATCCCCGCTGGCGCGCCGGTGCCCTTGATCGTTCGCGCGGGCGGCTGCACCTTCACGCCGTTGCGCAGAAGCGCCTTCGACACGACGTCGGGCTCGCCCTTCACCAGCGGCAGCGGCGTGAGGGCGGCGACGCCCTCCCACGGGTGCGCGATGTATGGCTCGCCGTTCGCCTTGCGCTTCGGGTATAGCGTCCGCTCCTCGCCGCCGAGCCAGGCGTACGGGTTCTTGCGCTGGTGGCCCGTCTTCGCGTCGAACGACACCGTCCCCCACGGCACCTTGGCGTAGAGCTGGTCGACCCAGTCGTACGCCTCGGGCGCGATCGGGTAGCGGAACCGCTCGATCTGGCCGCCGGCGGCGCCAGTCGGGAACGACGCCACCGACGTCAGGGGGCGGCGCAGCGCCTTCAGGCCCTTCTCGACGTCCTTGCGGTCTTCGGCCGAGACGGCTTCGAGGAAGCCCTGCGTGCCCTGCATCCAGGGGCGGTCAAGCCAGTTGTGCCAGCCGCCGAGCGCGATGGCGACCGCCGCCGCGCCGAGCGTCTCCGTCGACAGCGGCTGGTCGGTCTCCGCGTAGTACGTGTCCATCACGTCCGCCACCATGAGCAGCGGGCCGGTGATCGGATCGAACCGCTCCAGCGGGAACGACCACGGGATGCCGTCCTCGCCGCGGAAGATGAAGCTGTCGCCCTTGATCTTCTGGTCGCGAAGGTGCTTCTCCAGCTTCTTCTCGTTAACGATCCGGCCGGTGAGGTTGCCGTTCTCGTACATGTAGACGCCGAGCGCCATGGTCATCGCGCCGACCGCCAGCTTGTTGGCCGCGATCTCTGCGGCGGGGCCGCCGGCGAGGATGTCGTGGCGGATCTTGTTCTGCAGCATCGAGAGGCCGGTCATCGACTCCAGGTTGACGTCCATGATGTTGACCGACACCTTGAAGAACGGCGCGAACACTTTGGCCGCCGGGTGCTGCAGGAACTGCTGCAGGCCACCGATGGCGCCGTGCCCCAGGTCGCGCGTGAAGGTGACGTACTGGGAGTGGGCCTGGGCGATCTTCGCCGCGTCGTCGGGGATGCTCTTCTTGAACGCGGTCACCGCGCGCGAGTACGCGAACGTGCCAGGCTGCAGTCCCTGGCGCAGCGCGTCCTGCACCGCCTGCTCGGCGATGGAGGCGCGGAAGGCCAGGGTCTTCACGAACTCGTCGGTGCCGATCATGCCGCGGCTGCCCGCGTTGGCCGCCAGGCCGAGCGCGTTGAAGAACTGCTGCACCGGGTTGCCCAGGTCGGCGCCCTTCGACAGGTGCATCGCCTCGGCCGCACTGTGGACGGCGCCCGGCGCCAGCTTGAACACCTCGGCCATCCGGTCGCCCGTCATCGCCCGCGCGCTGATCTTCTGGTTGTTGCCGAACTGGGACCGCGTGGTCCACATGGTCTTACCGGCGGCGATCAGGCCTTCGGCGACGGAGTCGAACAGGCCAGCGGTGTACGCGTTGGCCGCCTTGAAGCCGTACTCGTTCCACGGCTCGGCCGCCGCCATGTAGCGGGTGAACACCTCGCGGCCCAGCATCAGGCCGTTGCCGGTGACGTTCGCGATGTTCCCGGGGATCGTCGACAACATCGAACTGAAGAACGCCTCCCAGACCATGTCGTACCCCCAGCTCGCGACCGCCTTGATGAAGCTGGGGCGCGACAGGGTGGGGAGCTGCTGGTAGCCCGCGCGCATCGCGCGCATGTTCAACAGGAGCTGCTGGACGGCCGGCTGCTGCAGCATCGCCTGGTAGGAGGTGGTCGTGCCGCCAGGGCCGGCGGTGGGGCCGAACTTGGACGCCTGGGTGACCAGGTTGCGGAGGTTGGACAGGGGATTCGCCGCAGAACCTGCGGAGGTTGGCGGTGCCGCACCGGCCGCGGTGGCGGGTGGCTGCTGCGCCCCGCCGGCGGCGGGCGCCTTGGCGAACGGGCTCGGCGCCTGGCCGGCGCCCTCCTGGCCAGCGCGCTCCAGTTGGCCCGTCAGGCCCGTGGGCACCTCGCCGGGGCGCACCGGCGGCTCGGGGGGCGGCGTAGCAGCGCCGGCGGGTGGCGTCGCCTGGCCGGCGGCGCGTCCAGCATCCTGTACGCTACCCGCCGTAGCGTCCACTGCGGTGGACGTACCGGCGCTGCTGAGGCGCGGGGCGATGCCCTTCTCGACCCGCTCGGCGCGGTCGCGGAGGAAGATCAGGCGTGGCTCGTCGGTCACGTCCTTGGCGTAGCGGGCCGCGCGAAGGGTGCGGCCGGCCTCTTCCAGGCCACCGTCCAGGGCGCGGGACAGGACACCGACCAGCTCCATGTGCTCGACCATGTCGATCTCGGCCAGAAGCCCAGCGGGCGTGTTGAGGCCGGCCGTCTTCACGGCGCCCTCCAGCTCGTTGAGCCGCTTCATGCCGTTGCGCAGCAGCGCCGCGGTGGCCCACACCCAGGTGGAGTTGACGCCCTCGCCGGCGGCGCGGTTGAGCGCCAGGGCGACGTCGTAGCCGGTCTCTTCGAGGATGTGCGCGGCCAGCTTCGCCTCGTCGGCGTCGCCCACGATGCCGCGGCTGTACGCGTGGACGCCCTCGGTGTCGAAGACCTCCTTCACCTTGCGTAGCGTCGCGTGCATGTTGTCGACCGAGTGCCCCATCGTGGCCCAGTCGATCGACATCATCTTCTTGCCGACCTGGATCGTGCCGGCGCCAGGGCGCATGTACTGGCCAGTGCGCAGGAGCGACGGGGAGACCTCGACCGAGGGCGCCGCGCGCTTCAGGGCGCGGGCCACCTGCGCGAGCGCCTTGGCCGCGCGCGGGTTCAGGAGGCCGCCGAGGCCAGCGGCTGCGGCGTACTCTTCGACCGCCAGGTCGGCGTCGTTCAGCTCGCGGTTGATCTCGGCGATGCCGAGGCCGATGGTCGCGAAGCCGAGCGCCTTCTTGCTCTCGAAGAACGCGAACGCCTCGTCCTCGACGCCGCGCTCGCGCCACGAGCGCGCGACCGTGTCCATGAGGGGCTCGACCAGCTCGCCCGTGACCTCGCGGCCCTCCTCGGCCTTGCGGCCGATCCAGATGGCCTGCTGCGCCTCGCGCGGCGACACATCGTGCAGGCGCGCGAAGTCGGTCACGAACGCGGAAAGCGCCTGGTACTCGGCGTCGCTCAGGTCCTTCGTCTCGGTGAGCTGGATGACCTGCCCGCCCGGGTTCGTCTTGCTGGGCAGCGTGATCCGGCTGGACCCCGGGTCCACCAGGGCGCCGATCATGTGGCTGTCGATAACGGCGCGGGTGTCGTCGCCCTTTCCTAGCGCGCCCACGTAGATGGCCTTCCAGAAGTCCTGCACCTTGTTGCCCTGCAGTTCTCCGCCGTTCCACGCGCGCATGACGTTGGGGACGTGCGCGCTCGGCAGGCCCTTCATCTCGGTGAAGCGCCGCGAAATCTCTTCCTCCGAGGCGCCCTTCTTGAGCATCTTGTAGGCCTCGATGGCCAGTTCGACGTTGCCGACCTTGCCACCTAGCGACTGCACCGCGGTCTGCGGGCTCGTCGCCGCGATCAGCTTGGCGACCAGCTCGGCTTCGGGGATGCCGGCTGGGCCGACCGGGGCCACGCCGAACACGTCGACGATCTCCTGGCCGGCTCCGTACCAGTCGGGGAACTCCCACTCGCCCGCCACCTTCAGGCCGGACTTGAAGAACCGCTCGATGTCCTCGACCTTCCGCAGCTTCAGGCCCGTGAGGATCTTGTCGAACTGGGCCTGGCCCTTCTCCCACACGCCTTCGAGCTGGCCCGCGATACCTGGGCCGAAGTCGCGCTGCATCGTCTTCGCCAAGTCGGCCTGCTTCACGCCGCGCCAGATCAGGCCGGCCGCCTTGTTGACCAGGGCGTTCTTCTGGATCGTGGACAGCTTCTTTCCGGCGGCCAGGGTGGCGGCGATCGTCGTTAGCGGCGCGGCGACGTACGCCCGCGACGGGTCGTTGGGATCAGCCGGCAGGCCAATCGCCAGCGCCACGTCAGTGGTCATGGCGGCGGGGATCGCGTAGCGCGCGGGCGGCGTCCAGCTCCCGGCCTCCAGCGCCTTCTCGATGCCCGACGCCTGCGGGGTGAGCAGGCGGTCCTCGATGGACGGAAGCTTCGCCGCCATCTCGGTGGCGTCGTCGAGCAGGGCCACCTTCTGCGGCGGGAACACGCCGCCGTTGGCCACGGCGCTCGCGGCCTGGCCGTAGATCTCGGTCAGGAGCGCCTTGCGCGCCATCGGGTCGGCGATGCTGTTCGACGCCACCTGGTAGGCGCGCCACTCACCGTCGAGCGAGAAGTCGTTGCCGTGCAGGTAGTGGTGCTCGTAGTCGTGCCACGCGCGGAACTTCCAGTTGGTGTCGATGTCCCAGATCGGGTGGTCGCTGTTGTCGGTCGTCACCCTCATCACGCCCTGCCGGATGTCCGCGGCCATCTCTTCCGCGGTCATGTACGGCTGGCCGGTCACGCGCTCGATGCGCAGGCCGGTGGCGACGACGTCGTCGAACTTCTTCGACACCGCCAGGGCCAGGGCGTCCCACGCCGGCACCGCGTTAGCGTCGAAGTCTGGTAGCGCGTCGTACGCCGCGGCGGTGCCGATGTCGGCGTCGCGGAGGGGCATCGACGGGTTGTCGTAGACGTGGTGGCCCGTGGTGCGGGGCACCGGCACCGGGATGTCCTCAAACGTCTCCAGGTTGCTGACGGCCTTCTGGCGGAACCGCTGCCCGAGGGCCAGCGCCTCGTCCTGCGAGTCGACCGCGCGAGAGATGTCGAGGTAGGTCCGGCCCTCGTTGAACCAGGTGCCGACGTTGGCGCCGGGCTCGGCCAGGAGATCCTGGTTCCGCTTGATGAACTGTTCGATCTGCTGCGACGACGCCAGGCCCTCGATGATCTCGCCGCGCTCGGGCGCGATGGCCACCGCGAACTTGCCCGGCGTGCCGCCGAGGTTCCGGCCCTCTGCCATGCTGAAGGTCGCCCCGCCGCTGTCCGCGGTCATGGTGGCGATCTGGTCGGCGACCGACACGTTGCGGCCAGGGCGGCCGCGCTTGAGCGCCGCGATCGGGATCTCGACCTCGCGCCCCATCACCTGGTCGCCCTGCTCGCCCACCAGGGAGAGCGTCTGGGCATCGGTGTCGACGCCCAGCTTCTTCAGGACGCCGGCCAGCTTCTCGTTGACGACGTCCGCGCGGACGGTCTCCACGCCCGTCGCTTCGGCGTGCCGGACCAGGCCGTCGACCACGCGCAGCAGGTCGCCGGTCGACGCCTTCTCGGAGTCGAACGTCTGCACGCGCAGCGCACCATCGGGGTCGGTCGACAGGTTCATCACCGTGTCCCCGGATGACACGATGACGCTGCCGTCAGGGTCGGCCGTGACCGCGGCGACGCGCTTCGTCGCGGGGGCGGCGCCGGGCTCGACCTTCCACGACTTGTAGTGGGCGGCGAGCGCGGCGTCGAACGACTCCTGCGTCAGCTCGCCCTTGACGGTGAAGTTGCCCCCGCCGGTCAGCGCGTCCTCGCGGAACTCGTGGGCACCGCCTGGGGCGCCCTTCCACTCGCCCTGGTAGACGGAGCCCTTCGACGTGGCATACGCGGAAGGGTCGAATTTCGACCCTTGCGTGGCTCCTTCGACCGCAGGCGTGAACTTCCCGCTCGCGGCGGCCTGGGTCAGGCGGGCGTCCATGCCCCCGACGTCGCCCATCACGCCCTCGGTGGCCTTGGCCGCCTTCACGGCCCGCGTCGCGCGGTTGCCGGCGCCGCCCAGCGCCTGGATGCCCTTCAGGCCGGTGAGGCCCTGGAACAGCGTCGCGCCGCCCAGCTCGGCGGCCACGCCGGCCTGCGCGGCCCGGTCGTTGTCGACGCCGGCCTGGATCAGCGCGTTCTTCACCGACTCGCCGAAGGCGGCGGACGGCATGCTGGCGACTTCGAGCAGGGTGTCCGCGATCCGGTTCACCATGCCGGGCTCGATGCCCAGCTTCTGCGCGATCATCGCGGTGCCGCCGCCGCCCTCTTCACCAGTGGCGGCACGCCCTACGCGCTCAGCCACCGCGCGCCCCCCGCTGGCCAGGGCGGCGGGCAGGTCGGGCGTCGCGGCTCCGCGCTCGTCGCGGTCGCGCACCTGCTCGGACGTGGACGCCTGGTTGGCGCGCGGGTTGTTGGGGGAGATGCGCTCGCGGCCGCCGCCGCCCATGCGGGCGCCCGGCTCCAGCACCTTGCGCTCGCCCGGCTTCAGGTTGTCGCCGGCCAGGCTCACGCCCTCGCGCTTCTGGCGCTCGACGACCTCTCCCGCGACCCGGTTTGGATCGCTGGCGTCGCGGACCTGCTCCGACGTCGACTCTTGCGGGTCGCCGCTGGCGCCCGTGGCGGGCGCGCTCTGGAAGTCGACGAACTCCTGCGGGACCTCGGGCAGCTCGCCCATCTGAATCTTCAGACGGGTGACGGTGTCGCGCGCGATACGACTGTCGATCTCTGACATGGGGCTCCTGACGGTGGGCTAGCGGTCGAAGCCGCGCTTGGTGTCGCGCGACTCGCGGGACGACGGGGCGGCAGGCTTCTGCTGCTGGCCAGCGGGCGGGGCGGTCTGTGGCGGGGCGAGCGGGTTGAAGGCGCCGCCGCCGGCCTTGTCCTCGCCGGCGATGCGCTTGGCGATGTCGATCAGGTCGAGCAACGACTCGCCCGGCTTCGGGCGCTCGTTGATGCGGCGCGCCTCGCGGTACAGGCGCTCGTGCGCGGCCGCGTACTTCAGCTTGGCGTCGCCGTTGAGGAACGCGCCGATGCCACCGCCGAGCAGGGAGGCCATGGGGTCGACGCCAGTGATCGCGCGCGTGAGGTACGCCGAGGCCTGCTTGAACTCTTCCTTCGACGCGACGCCCTTCTCGGACGTCTCCTTCTCGAAGTCGTCGATCAGCTTCGCGGCGGTCGCGGCGCTAAGTTGGCCGCGGGTGACCTGGTTGTAGATCGACTCACGGGTGACCTTCGGGTCCTTCATCGCGATGCCGAGGGCGGTCTGAGCCGACACGCCAGGCATGTCCTGACCGCCGGCCACCAGGTCGCTGTTCATCACCTTTCGGATGCTGGTCACCTGGTCCAGCGTGATGATTCCGCGGATCTCGGGATCCTCCAGCGCGGCCTCGACCTGATCACGCGTCATGCGCTTGTTGGGCGGCGTGCTCGGGTCCCACGACTTCAGGACGTCGAGGCCCAGCGCGTTGACCTTCGCCTTGGCCTGGTGCTCGGACTCGCCGCGCTTGCGGCGCTCGGCCGACTCGGCCGCGGTGACGCCGTGGGCCGCCGACACGATCAGGGAGTCGCGGCGCGCCTGGCGCAGGTTGGGGAACATCGCGGGGTCCTGCAGCGCCGCCGCCGCCTCGTACGGGTTGTTGCGGATCACGTCGCGCGCGATCGTGGTGTCGACGTTCTCGCGCATGGACAGCTTGCGCTCACCGGCCTGCTCCGGCGTGATGTGGCCCTGGTTGGCCAGCGCGTCCGACGCGCGGTCGAACGCCGTCATCAGGATGGCGCCGAACTGCGGATCACCAGACTTGATCGCCTGGGTGGCCTCGGACTCGGCCTGGCGCTGTAGCGCGACGTGCGCGGCGTCGGCCTTGCCGCTGAGGTTCTTGCGGTACTCGTACTTCGTGTTGACGACCTGGGTGCTCAGTGACTGCGACCCGTGCAGCTTCAGCATCCGGGCGACTTCCGGCCGCTTGGCCTCGCTGCCGAGGCGGTCAAGCAGCTCGTTGCCCTTCTCGTTCAACTTCTCGGAGTGCGTCTTCAGGTCGAAGTCCGGCTCGCTGCGCAGCTTGCCGTCCAGGTCGGTCAGCTCCTGGCCGAACCGCGTGCGTAGCTGCATCGCCTCGATGGTGTCTTCGGCCTCGCGCTCCTTGTCGAGCAGTGACTGGGCCTGGTTGCCGATCTTGGCAGCGGTCGCGCCGAGCGTCTCGGCACCGCGCTGCAGCGCGCGCGAGCGCAGGGTCATGGTGTCGGTGTCGAGGCCGCCGTACGGGATCCGGCGCGGGAGCGCCTCTTCAGCCTGGATGATGGGAAGCCTGGGCATCTAGAACCTCTCGCCAGCGCGGTAGGACTGGTAGGACGACTCGGTGCGGCCGGTGCTGACCGTGGCGCCGCCGCCCGGCCGGTAGATGTTGCCGACGCCGCCGGCCGCGGAGGCCAGGCCGGACAGCAGCGTCGTGCCGGCGCCGACCAGGCCGGCGTGCTCGGCTTCCTTGCCAGCGAAGCGGTGCATGCGCGCCTGGGCGCTGAGGCCCGCGGCCTCGACGTCGCCGCTGTACTGCGCGCGGAGCGCGTCCAGCTCGCCCTCCTTGGCGTCGTACGCGAGTACGGCCAGGGGGGACGTGCCGGGCGTCAGCGCGACACCGCTGGCGCCTGCGTTGGCGCGGGCGGTCGCGAGGATCCGCCTGTTGCGCTCGCGCACGTCACGCGCGCGGGACTCGCCCGCCTGACGCGCGAGGGTGGCGTTGTACTCAGCCATTTCGGTCTGCGACTTGGCCGCCTTCTTCGCCTGCTGGCCCTGCTCGTACTGGGCGTACGCGCTGACGGCGGTGGCCGCCACGGTCGCGACGACGGCGATGATCGCCACCGTCTCGACGCCCATGCCTCCGCAGATGGCGGGCACCAGGCGACCGTCGATCTCCCAGTAGTGGTGACCGTTGATGACGACGGGCAGGTTCATGTGCGCTCCTTCGGGAACATCGCGTACCTGACGAAGTCCTGACCTTGGGGGCCGTACTTCACCATCCGGCTCTCGAACTCGAACCCGAACTTCTCGGCCCACTTCTGGCCGGCCCAGAAGTCGGCGATCACGTCGCACTGGATGCGCCTGACGCGGCCGGTGCCGACTATCAGGCGCAGACCGTCGCGGATGGCGCGCGTGATGGCGATCGGGTTCTTGCGGCCGACGTTCGTCAGGACCGCCCAGCCTTCGACCACGCTGCCGTCCGACCAGATGGGGATGACGCCGCCGCAGCCGGCCAGCTCGCCGTTGACGAAGAGGGAGTAGCAAGGGTGCGGGGCGAGGATGCCAGCAGAGCGGCGAGCGGCGACCGCGTCCACCTGGCCACGGGAGGCCTCGACGTAGTCGTCGGCGCGCATGAGGCGGATCTCGTTAGTCGTCGGCAACGGTGATGCCCCCGGTGACGCCGCTGATCGTGACGGGCTTGGCCTGGACGCGCTGGATCGTGACGAGCGCGTCGCGCTCCCAGCCGAACTCGGTCTTGCGCTTCATGTCGCCGCTGAAGTAGTCGAGGGTGTCGGTGCCCTCGGGGTAATCCAGCACCTCGCCGTTGAGGAGGATGTTCCCCTTGGTGCCGTACACGCGCACGGTCAGCTCGTTCCACCGCTTGCGTCGGCCCTGCGACGTGCCGGTCTGTAGCGTCATCTCCGGCCGCACGGTGACCAGGGTCATGACCCACGGCAGGCCGATCTCGACCGACAGCGTGGTGGCGCCGGACGGGAGGACCACCTGGCCGCCGACGACTTCGAGGTTGAACTCGTCGCCGTTCGCGACGACGACGCGCACGATGCGGCCATCCAGGTGGCCGAGGCCCTCGAATGTGTCGGCCTCTTCGTCGCCGGTCCAGACCAGGCCAGCGTCGGTGTTCATCTGGCCGTCGAAGACTTCGAGGTAGTGGCGTTCCAGCTCGGCGTCGTCGGTCCAGTAGTCCTCGGCCCAGTAGTCGGCCGCCCAGTAGTCCTCGGCCCAGTACGGGCCGGCTACCGCGGTGCGGTTCGTGGCGATCCAGACCTCGTCGCCCGTGCCGCACGCGTTGGGGCACGCCGCCACAGACTCGACGGTGTCGTCGTCGCGGTCGACAAGGAACTGGTCCTCGGTGAGCTGCGCGAAGGACCAGGCGAGGACTTCCTGCTGGCGCTCGTAAGTGCAGATGTTCAGCACGCCGTCGGCGCGCAGCGCGAAGACCAGGGACTCGGGCGACTTACAGTTGGCGAACTCGACGATCTGCGAACGGAACAGTTGCTCGGCCAGGATCGAGATGTCCGGCGAGGTGAAGTTGTCCTCGGTGAGCGAGTACGCGAACTCGCGCACGCGCGTGGCGCCGCGCTGCAGGTAGATGTGCTGGCTGTCGACCTTCATGGCGTCGACGGTGTAGTCGGCGCCGTAGGAGGTGCGCTCGCGCGCCTTGATGTTGGACGGCGTGATCGGCGTGTCCGTCCCGCCGTCGACCGTCAGCTCGCCGGCCAGTGTGCCGAGGGCCAGGCCCATCGAGCTGCTGGGCTTCATCCACCGCACCTGGTTCACGCCGGACGTCGCTAGCTGGTACGAGACGGCCTGGTCGTCGAGCGCGCCGCGCCCTTGGTTCTCGTAATCGCCCGTCGCGGAGCCCCACAGGAAGTCGGGGAAGGTCGGGGAGCCGGACCACCACAGGCGCTGCTGGTGCAGACACGGCACGCCGGGGAAGCCGTTCTCGACCGACCAGGAGGCGGCCTCGACGGTCCACGAGCCGGCCACCGCCGCCGTGACTTCGTCGAGCACGACCAGGATCTGGCCGCGCACCACCGTGGCCGAGGTGAACGTCACGATCTGAACGATGCCGTCGTGGAGGTACACGTACTTGCCGACGTCGGTGGAGCGGAAGGCCGCCAGGCTCGACGTGAGCGTGATCTCCTTGAATCGGGGCGCCTTGGCCGAGGGGAGCAGCGTGCCGGCGTTCGCCGTCCCGTCCATGACCCAGTCGCCCTCGACGATGGGCCCCGTCGTGGAGAACGCGTCGAGGATCCGCACCTCGACCTCGGTGGCGCTGGTGAAGGTCGTGATCACCGCGCGGCCGGCGCCAGTGGCGAACTCCTTGATCTGGCGGCCGACGTCGCCCGCGGCGAACGAGTTGGCGGTGACGGTCGCGGTCGCCACGCCCGGGGCGGTCGTCGTGAGGGTGAGGCTGCCGGGCGGCGTGACGTCAGGCTGGTACGTCGGGGGCGGGAAGAAGCTGATGTCGTGCAGCTCGAACGACGTCTGCGAGGTGCGGATCAGCTTGGCCGGCGGGTGATCGGGGTGGCCGATGTAGAGGACGTCGGCCGACTGCTCGAACCGCAGCTCGCGCAGCTCCTCGACGGTGTACGTGGTGGCCACCTCGACCGGCACGTCGAACGCATCGACCACCTGGGCGCGCTGCGTCCAGAACCGGATGTAGCCGAGGCCGAACTCGCACATGTACGTCTGCTCGACCGAGAACTGGAACGGCACCAGGCGGACGCGCGAGTCGTGGAACTTCGCGTTGCCGACGAAGATCGTGCCCGCGCGCGACGACGCGCCGCCCTGCGGCAGCACCACGCCGTTCTTGAGGAAGCGGACGGCGTTCTGGTACTTCCCGAAGTCGACGCGCGCGTCGAGCTTCTCGGTGACCGAGCCGCTGGTGAAGTTCGTGTAGAATGGGTGAGCTGGGCTCATGCGGTGCTCTCGACGTTGAAGTCGTACAGGTGGTCGTCGTCGCCCTCGATGCGCGCCGGAATGACGCCGCGGTGCAGGAAGTCGCACATGATGCGGTTACCGTCGGACCAGCGCTCGCCGGTGAACGCCACCGTGTGGTGCGCGCAGATCTCGCCCTCGCCGCCGTACACCGCGATGCCGCACAGGGCGCAGATCACGCGCTGGGCGTCAGGGAGATGGCCGTGCGGTTCTTGCCGGAGTCCGTCGTCGCGGTGATCCGCGTGGCGGCGTTGTTGGGCGTCTTGAAGGTCAGGCCGCTGTTGGACGTCCGGCCGGCCAGGGCCGATAGGATGACCGAGAGGGCCTGCTGCAGCGTGATGGTGCCCTCGGTCTCGACGACGTCGTCGGTGATCGCGCCGGCCAGAGTGGCGTACGTCGGCAAGCCGATGAAGAGCGCGCTGTTGACCGTCACGGCGTCGGCCACGCCGACAAGCACCCAGTCGGCGCCAGCGATGAGGGCCGCGTCCGGCACGTCCAGGCGATACAGGCCCGGCAGGTTCGTGGCGTCCAGTTCCTTCCAGCCGCCCGACGAGTAGGCCGAGTCGACGGCCGCTAGCGCGGACAGGGTGATCGCCACGCGGAGGCCGCCCTGGCGCAGGTAGGACGCGGACGTCAGGTCGGTGTGGGCGATGCCGGTGATGGGCGCGTTGGTGGTCGTCGCGCGCAGCTCGATGATGACGCTGACGGACGTGGCGCCGGCCTTGACGTTGCCGTCGCGTGCGGTGAGGAAGCGGTCAGCCATGGGCGGGGGATCTCCTGATCTGCGAGTAGATTGAGGCGGGAATCAGCTAGCGGCAGTCGATCAGCGCGTTCGACTCGAACACCTCGGGCGTACCCTCCTGGCCATCGAGGGCCTTGGCGCGGGCGAGCCGGTGCTCGTACAGCTTCGTGAAGTGTTCGGCCTTCGCGGCCTGGCCAGTGATAGGCTCGGCCATGGTGGCGGCGAGGTGCGTGGCGAGGGCGAGGATGAACGGCTGCGGGGCGAGCGTCAGGTCCGACTCCTGCCGCGAGTAGCGGCAGTTCAACGAGTCCTGACTGACGACGATGAAGCCGCCCTCGGACTGGTACTCCTCGTTGTTCTCCAGCCGCCACACGCGAAGACAGTCGGTCGGGACCGCGATCGAGCGCGAGAAGCCCCACGCCGGGTAGGCGTAGTAGAGGCGCCAGGACTGGCTCGCGATGACGGCCAGGTCGGCGAACGCCTCGTTGATGGTGGCGGTGACGTGGGACGTGTCGGTGAAACCGGTGATCGTCGCCTTGCCGCGTGCCGCCTTGTTCACGATCTGCCTGCCGACGTCGGGCGTCGCGAAGGCGGCCACGCCGGACGTGAAGACCACGCCGGTGGTGTCCACGACCGTGGCGCCGGCACCAGGCGTCAGCGTCGCGGCCGGCAGCGTGTAGGCGAGCAGCGTGGCGCGCTTCGTGTTGAAGTTCCACGGGTGCTCGCCCTCGGTCGCGTAGAGCGTCGTGAGCCAGAACTCGTTGGCGATGGCCGCGCGCCGCAGCGTCGCCGCCGTGAACTCAGCGGACGTGATGCTGTCGTCGCCCAGCATGCGCAGGGCCATGTTCACGACGTTGAAGGCCAGGATCGCGGAAGTTGCCATGTGGGTCCTCTCTAGGGGCAGCCGCAGCGAAGGTGGAAGAAGACGTTATTTTCGGGCGTGTCTTCCGGCTCGCCGACCGCGGTGCCCATGAAAGTCCAGTGGGAGTTGGACGGGCCGCCGCCGTGCTGGATCGGGAACTCCCCGGACGGCACGGTCATGAAAAGCCTCGGCGCGCCGCCGTCGACTGTCGCGCCCGGCTGCGCCATCCACGTGTCGCAGAGGCATGGGAGCGGCACCGGGTCGGGCTCCGGCTCCGGGTCCGGCGGTGCCACAGGCGGCGGGCCGGGGTCGACGATGTCGTAGCCGGCCGGCGTCAAGCCGCGACCACAGAACACCGGCTTGAGCGGCGTCTGCGGGCCAGCGGGGGCACCGCCGGCGCCCGAGGTGTCCAGCGTCATCGCGGGGTCGACCGGCGTCGGGGTCACGAACGTCGGGGACGTCATCGCGCGACCGCAGCCGACGATGGCGGACAGCGACGCGGTCGCCAGCGAGTGCCACGCCTCGAACGGGAGCGGTAGCGCCAGGTCCAGCGAGAAACCCGCTGGCACGGCCGCCAACATGGTGGCGAAGGAGTCCCACTCGAACAGTTGCCACGGGTCCGCGTGGAGGCTCGCGATCTCGCCGGCCGACAGCGCGCGGCCGAACACGTAGTCCACGAACCGCTTGCCTGCCCACGCGTGGGTCAGGTTGTTCTCGATGTGGCCGACTTGGCCGTCGTCGATCACCCACGTCCCAATAGACGCGTCGGCTACCGACCCGTCCTGCCGCCCGTCCAAGTACACCTTGAGGTTGTCGGTGGCGACGTCGCGTACGGCGGCGGAGGAACGGACGCGATTCGCGTCGATCGCGATCGTCGTCGCGCCAACCGCCAGGCCGAACGTGGGTGTCGTGCCGACGAAGAACTCCAGCACGCGGTTGCCGGAGCCGGCGACGGGGCCTACGTACAGGATCCAGAACTTGCCGGCGTTGCCGTGCTTGCCCAGGACCACGCGGTAGCGGTCTTCGTCGTCGTCGATCGTGAAGACCGAGAAGACGGTGAAGGACGACGTGTCGGTGAAGTTCAGATGGGCCCCGCCCGCCCACCTGGTGTACTGCGAGGCGGGCGAGGCGTCGCCAGCCGCGAGCGGCGTGTAGAATAGCCCGGCGCCCGTCGGCCCAGGCCGCCAGACATCGAACCCGCCGGAAGTCAGCGTGGCGCGCGTCCGGCCAGTGACGTCGTGCGCCGTGCCCGCCGCCTCGTTGTACGGGGCGGCGAACAGCAACCACGGCGCCAGCGGGTGCGTCGGGTTCACGCGCACGCGCACGCCCCAAGGTGGGCGCCCACCCGCGCGGCGGGCTCGCGGGAACGGCGCGTTACTGAGCTTCAAAGTTGTAGGTCCGGTAGCTCAGGACGTTGTCGCCGTTGTTGGCGGTGAGGCCGTCCACTCCCGCAAGGTCGACCCTGTTCAGTATGAGCGGCTTGAACTTCGTCGCGGGTAGCAGCACCCGACGCACGACCAGCCGCTGCGCGGTGGAGACGTTGCGGATCGCGAACGTGCCGACGAGTGTGTTCTGCAGCGCCTCGACGCTCGCGTCGCCGTCGGCGTAGACGGAGCCGTCAACCGCCGGAACGAAGTGCAGTTCGAGGTAGCCGCCAACCGCCCAGATCGAAGCACCGTGCCCGCCCAGCTTGAGGTCCCAGTCCGAGAACGTATGGCGGCCGCCGGTGTTGTCGATCTCGTCGCCGAGCACGCGCGCCCCGTTGGCCAGGCCCTTGAGCGTCGGCGCAGCCGCGTCGCCCGGGATCGCCGTGGTGAAGGTCCCCAACGCCGACCACTTCAGGACGTTCGCCACTACTGGATCTCGGGGTTGTACGGCCGGTAGCTGAGGACGTTCTCGTTGTCGGTGTTGGTGAAGGCCTGGCCGCCGCGGTTGATGACGAGCGGCTTGAACTTCGTAGGCGGCAGCTCGATCCCGCGCAGCGCTAGGCGCTGCTGCGTGCTGACCGCGCGCAGGGGGAAGGTTCCCACCAGGGCGGAGGCGGCGGGCGCGACGGAGTCGTCACCGTCGGCGTAGTTGGTCCCGTCGACGGACTGGACGAAGTACAGCTCCACCCAGGTGCCGGCCGTGAAGGCCGACGCGCCGCGCACGTCCAGAACCCAGTCCGCGAGGACGTTTCGTGTGGCGGTCGCGTTGTCGATCTCGGCGCCCAGCTTCTGGGCGGCGTTCGCCAGGGCCTTGAGTGTCGGCGCCACTCCGGCGCCAGCGATGGCCGTCGTGAAGGTGCCGAGAGCGGACCACTTGATCGCGTTGGCCATTACGTCTCCTTACAAGGGTGTCGAGAAGCTGAACTGCGGCGTGTACACGGCCAGGATGTCTGCCTGGCCCGGGGCCAGCGTCAGCTCCAACCACACGCTGACGTACTCGCCGGGGGCGACCGAGCCGCCGAGGTTCACGGGCTTCGCGGCGTCGTCGAACGTGTAGCCGGCCGGCGCGACCTGGCGGTTGTTCCCCACGCCGTTGTCGGACGCGGTGTTGGGCGCGTCGTCGACGTCGAACTTGATGTCCGCCCCCTCGGCCTCCGCGCCGTCGAACGATTCCGACAGCTCGACGTTGGTGACGGAGAGGCCGGACCCGCTCTGGTCGGAGTGGCGGTAGAGGATCTTCTGGTAGAACTTCCGCTCGGCCTGTACGGAGGAAGGCGCGAACGCGTCGTAGAACATTCGGACGACCGACATGATCTCGCTCGGCTGGCGGTCGAAGACGAGCCCGTTCGCGAGGCGGAACGACGTCGCGCTGGTCGGCGGCGTCGTCCACTCGCGCGACACCGTCAGAACCTTGGTGGTGCCGTCGTACGCGACGCCGTAGGCGATCTCGCCGGTGCCGGGGCCGAAGGTGAGGCGGACGACCTGGCCGACGTACGCGGCGTCGACGGCGCTCGCGTCGACGTCGAGCTGCAGCGTGTCGGTGCCGGGGCCGGCGCCCTGCGCGATGCCCTCGCGGGTCGCGATGCGCGCTTCGAGGGCGACGTCGCCCGCGCACGTGGCGCTCTTCATGGCCTTCATGATTCGGCCGATGCTGACGGCGCCGATCACGGGGGTCTGGCCAGTGAGCGTCTCTGGGGCGCCCTCGACGATCTCGTCGACGAAGTTGCGGTACGTCAGCGTGACGGTCTGCGTCGTGTCGGCCGCGCTCGCTGATACGATCTGGTAGCCGCCCTCGACGTCAGAGAAGTCGTGCTTCTTGGCCAGGTCGGGGGCGCCGCCGACCTGCGTGGCCACGTCGTCCTCGGGGGCGACCGCGGCCGCGTGGATCTTGATGTCGCCCAGGAGGACTGCCACGCTACTCGGCCCAGCGCTTCTCGTTGCCGAACCGCTTGACTGCCCACTCGCGCCGCTCGGCCTGCAACAGGGCGGACTGCGTCAGGCGCTCGCCCGCGCGCTGGGAGGCGTGGCGGTTGAACTGGTCGTCGTAGGCCAGGCGCTCGTCGCGGTAGACTTCGTCCGCGCTGCGTTCGTGGCGCACTGTGCTCACCTCGACCACGGAGTCGGAGGCGGCGTCGTACACGAATCGGCGGATCATCCGAGCGTGATCTCGTCGCCGTTGATGGTGCTGGTCAGGATGTTGTTCGTGCCGGCGCTGAGCTGGAGGATTTCAGCCGCCTCCATCACGAGGTAGACGTAGAAGTCCTTCACAGACTCCCGCTCACCGGCGGCGGCCGCCGGGATCGAGAAGGCGCTCCACAGCCGCGTGCCGGCCGCGTCCGCGCCCACGGAGAGCGAGAACGTGACGGCCGAGCCCGAAGGGTTCTGGACGTGGATGTGGCGCACGACGGTCTTCGTGCCGGCCGGGACCGTGTACACCGTGGCGGGGCCGGTTGCGACGAGGGCGGGGCCAGCGAGGCGCTTCGGGGTGCGGGCCATGGGATTCTCCTGTTAGAAAGCGTCGACTTCGAGCCAGAGGACGTTCACGACGAGGTTCCACGTCAGCGTGGCGGGCATGGCGATCCCAGACCGAATCGCGAAACCCTCCTGGTTGCCGAGGATCAGCGGCCAGCCGAGGCCGCCCTGGAACTCTCCGAGCAGGTTGGTCTGCTTGACGAGGGTCAGGTCCATGTCGCCCGCGGCCAAGTCGAAGTAGGTGCTGGTGCCGACCGCGCCGATGTCTTGCGAGTCTAGAGTCTTCGTGCCGAGACCAAGAACGGCGGTGGTCGCCATGCGTGCGCTGACGACTTCTGACGTGGCGTGTCCCGTGCGCATCTTCTGGTTGTTTCCGGTCAGGACCGCAGGCGTGCCGCCGGTGCCGTCCACGGTCCACGAGCGCGCCACGACCGCGCGAAGCTGCATGTTGATCGGACCCACGGCAACCGCCGGCGCCACGATGGCGCCCGCGCCTACGGAGATGCCGGTGACGATCGCGACGCGCGCGGCGCCGGTCACGTACCGGAACTGGAACAGCTCCGCGTTGGCGCCGAGCGACGCAGCGATGGTGCCGGACGTCATACTGAGCCGGTACGCGCCGCCCGCGCCGATGGGGAACGGGCCAGCTACGACGTGCTGCGGCACGTACGCGACGTTGCCGACGCGCCCGATGTTGGCGGCTACTGTGGGGTCGTTGATGACGGCGATGGCGGGCCTCCCTTTACTTCCAGGCGAATGCGTACGTGCCGACGACTACGTGCTGTGCGGCGCTGAACCAGTACGCGCGGAAAGAGGTTGCGTCGAGCGCGCGGGCCGTGACGACGATCTGGTCCATCTCGGGCTCGTCCTGCGCGTCGCCCTTGCTGGTGATCGCGGCAGCGGTCTGGACTACCTGGACAGGGGCGCCGCCCGTGAGGCCGCTGACGCCCGTGACGTCGAACGTGCCGGAGCGGCGCGCGGCGCCCAGATCCTTCGTGAACGCCGCCCACGAGCCGCCGCCACCACCAGGTGCGCCGGTGTCGCCCTTCGCGCCGGCCGGGCCCGGGACGATCCACGGGTACTCGGGGTCCTCGGCGTCGAAGCCGGGCGGCCCCATGAGGCCAGTGGCACCCGCTGCGCCTGGTGTACCAGGCGTACCAGCCGCGCCTTGCGGGCCGGCGGGGCCAAGAGGGCCTGGTTCACCAGGCTCGCCGTCTTCGCCGGGAGGGCCTGCCGGTCCTGCTGGGCCAGCCGCGCCGGGCGTGCCTGGTGCCCCTGCGGCTCCGGCCGCGCCTGCCGGGCCTGGCTGCCCCTGCGCGCCGTCCGCGCCGTCGAAGCCGTCTGCGCCGGGCGCCCCTGCCGCGCCGGCTGGACCTGCTGGGCCTTGGGGCCCAGGATCGCCGCCGCCGCCGCCGCCTGCGTTGTCGATCTGGCTCATGGCAGGCCGCAGTCGATGATGAAATAGCCGAGGACGCCGCCGACTACAGCGGCACCAGTCTGGTTGAGGATCAGATCCTCACCCTCGGCAGTGTCGAACCAAGGCTCACGGATGTTGTCGAGCGTCACGGAGCCGAGCGCGGACAGCATCACCGGGCCAGTGAGGTTCGTGGCGCCGCTCTTGAAGCGGAGCGTAGTGGCGAGACTCGCCACGAGGAAGAGCTGGTAGGCCTGGATGCGGTGGCGCGCGCCGGACGACGCCACGAGGATATTGTCGCCCGTACCGGAGAACTCGATGGGCTTGAAGACGATCCGCACGCTGCCGCGCGGCTGGTACGGGTAGAGCATGGACTAGGCCGGGATCGAACTCTTGAACGCAGCGAGCGCGGCCTTCGCGGCGTCGAGGCGGGCGGTGACGTCGCGCAGCTCGACCTTGCGGACTTCGAGTTTCCTCTCCGCATCGACGAGCTGGTCCAGCTTCGCGCCGAGTGTGGCCACTTGCGGCTTGGCGGCCTCGGCGGCGGCGGACAGGTTCCGCGCGGCCACGGCCAGGTCGTTGGCAGCAGCGGACGCCTTGGTCCCGGCCGCCTGTAGGGCGTCGATCAGCTCTTTCATGTCGGAGATCTCCTGGGAGGTTGGTGGCAGACGTTGCCCGGTCTGCCAGCGGGTTGTGGGCTAGGCGCCCTGAGCGTCGTGAGTGTAGGCGATGGTCGCCCGCAGCACACCGGCGGCGGGGCTGTTGGCCGTGTCGAACGAGGCGACGAGATCGAAGCCAGACTTGGAGACGACCTCGATGACGTCGACCACGCCCACGTTCAGGTCGGCGTCGATGGCGGCGCCCCCGACGTCGAGCGAGTCGGCCAGGAGGGCGCCCTGTAGGGCCTGGAGGGTGCCGTCGGCCTTGACGTAGGCGCCGATGCCCAAGTCCAGGTCGGACGTGGCGGTGCCGATCGGACAGACGATCCGGCAGAGCGCCAGGTAGATGCGGACCTTGCCGGCCGGCATGCGCTGCAGCTTCAGGTCGCCGAGGGCGGCCGTGGTGAAGCCGGCGGCGGTGAAGGTGAGGGCCGCGTACTTGATGAACAGCGGGCCGTTGTCCTGGCCGTCGTTGTAGACGGGCGGCGTGGCGGTGCGGTTCGCGTACTGCAGAGACTTCGTGGGTGCGCTGATGGCCATGGAGAGAACTCCCCTTGGAGGTGGTGAGAGGTGAACGGCAGAGGTGCCCCGGGGGCGAATCCCCCGGGGCGGTTCAGCTCAGCGGATTAACCGCTGATCCAGCGCTCGATCTTGAGGACGTGGTCGCGCTCCATGCGCGTCCCGCCGAACATCGCGCGGGCGTACGCGTACCACATGAAGCTGCGGTCGGCGCGCTTGGTGACCTCGGTCACGATGTCGATGGCCGTGGCGAAGACCACCGAGCCCTTGACGAACACGGGGAACATGTCCACAACCTCGGCGCCACCAGCCACGCCACGCATGACGTTGATGCCTTCGAGGATGTAGCCTTCCCAGAGGTGGAACTCGAAGCCCATGAAGCCGGAGATCTGCCCGGCGACCAGGGCCTTCACGCTCGCGAAGTCCGAGCTGGTCGCCTGGGTCGTCCCCAGGAGATCCGCACGGCCGGCCGCGTTGTACAGCAGGTGCATCTGCTCGTCGACGTCCCAGTGAAGGGCCGCCGCCGCGCGCGACGCCTCGATCAGCTTCGCGATGGTCAGCGTGCTGTTCGCTGCGCCGAAGTCCACGCCGATGACCGGGCCGCCCGCACTGGACAGCGTGGTCGGGTACGTCTCGGTCGTGGTGCCTTCCTTGCCCGTTGACGCGGCGCCGAAGAAGGACTGGTAGATGACCCGGTCGGCCTCGCGGCCGAGGGCCTTGACGAAGTTCTGCACGATCGCGGACGCGGGGTCGACGATCGTCTGGGCCTTCTCGAACGTGTCGATGAAGTCACCGACGTGGTACGCGGTGAGCGTCACCATACGCCGATCGAACGGCGTGTTGGCCTGCGGTGACGGCGCGAAGCGCGTGTCCACCTGCTCGGCCTGCACGGATCCGATCTGGTCGTAGAAGTTCTTCTCGCTCTGCTGGGACTCGTTGCGGACCCACTGACGGAGGATCCCGCCCTTCTGTTCCAGGAGGTGCTGCAGGTTGTCGTGGTACTGCCGGACCTGTACTGTCGTGAGCTGGTCGGTCATGGTGAGTTTCTCGTTGCGTTCACGGGACGTGAACGCGGGAAGGACGTGAACAGAACGTGGTGCGGAGGGTTCCCGGCCGTGCCGACCCTACCTGCGCGCTGACGGGGCGCTCTCCCGGCGCGTCTTACGCGCGTGCAGCCGGACGGCTCGCGCCGCTACCCGACGTGGGGCACAGGCTGATCAAGCCTGGCCGTGTACCTGCTCCTGTAGTCGCGTCACCTCGGCGACGGCGTCCCTGTGGGACTTGGAGCTGTCCGTCGACCAGTAGGCGTGCTTTCTGTCGTTCATGATCGCGGCGAGCTTCAGCTTCGCTTCGGCCGCCCCGCCGCGGACGCTGTCCGCGAACACGGGGTTGTCCTCGCGTAGGATGCCGCCGACCTTGGCGAAGGCCTTGATGAGCGCGGGGTGGTTGCCGAGGCCCGTGCTGTCGAGCACGTCCATCAGCGCCTGGCCGCCGACTTCGAGCACGGCCTGGTGGCCAAGGTCGAGGTTGTCCTGCAGCGCGCCGCCCCACTCCTTCTCCAACCCGGCCAGCGTGTCCTTGACGGAGCCGCCGAGCGCGTCGCGCGCCTCGCCCTCCATCTCGGAGTACAGGTCGAACGCGGTCTGGATCTGGTTGTCGCTGAAGCCGGCCTTGTGGAATCGCTCCTTCGCCGTCGACACCATCTTCTCGTCGGCGGTGCGGCCCGCGGGCACCTTCAGGGTGGCCTTGTAGTCCTCGATCTTCGCGGGCGGCAGCTCGATCAGGCCGGCCTCAGCCAGCTTGCCGAGGTTGTCGGTCTTCCACGCGGCGATCTCTTCCGGCTTCGCGTCCTTGGCCGGCACGCGCGTGAGCGCGCCACCGACCAGCTTCTGGGCGTCGCGGTAGCCCTTGGCGAGCACGGGACCAGCTTCGTCCCACGAGTCGCCCTTGATGTTGTCGAACATCTTCTCGCCGCGGATGTCCTCCGCGAGCGACTGTCGCCACTTCGGCCCGGTCGGCTGCGCGGCTGCTGCGGCATCTGGTTGGTTGGCTCCCTGATTGTCCGGCTGCTGGGTCAGGATCGTGCCTTCTGTGCTCACTGGGCCTCCTGGTGAAAGTAGAACGACTCGCCCTCGGACTCCGTCTCGGCCAGCGGCTGGGGTTGCGGCTTCGGCTTCACCACGCGCTTGCCCTGCTCGACGGTGTTGAGGATGGCGACGAAGAAGGCCCGCTGGCCCTCGTTGAACGCCGCCTGGGTGGGGTTGGTGTTGAACGTCGTCGACGTGTGGCCGGCGACTACCGCGAAGTCTTCGAGGATCCGCTCGCCGTTGGGGCCGTCGAACAGGTTCTTGTACGCCTCGGCCCGCTCCTCGGTCGTCTTCCATGGATGCTTCACGCGGCGGCCTCCTGGTCAGGTGCGCCGCCGGTCAACATCTCCGCGTCGACGCCGAAGTTGCGCGCGGCCTCGGAGGCGCCCTTCAGCTTCTCCTGCTGCGCGGTGGCCTCGCGCGCTTCCTTCATCTCGGCCTCGATCTGCTTGACCTCGTCCGGCGAGAGCAGCAGATTGCTCGGCATCCCGCGCTTCTCGAACATGTAGCGGATCGCTTGCTTGCCGTCGATCACGATCGCCGAGTCGGGCTGGATCTTCACGATCGGCTCGACCGCGAGGACGGCCTGAGTCAGCGAGTCGGCGTCGGTGACCTTCTGGGCCCGCGCCAGCGGGCCGAGGTACTCGATGTCGGCCTCGGCGATCCCGCGCGAGAGCTGGTCGAGCACCTCACCAGGCGGCTCGGGGGCGCCGTTGGGGTCGAGCCACTCCGACCGCTCGCCGGCGCGCAGCATCATCGCGGCGCCGCGATGATGGACCTTCGCGTGCAGCTCGGTGTCGATGCGGCCAAGGGTGGGGCCGAGCACGCGCTGCATCAGCTCCAGCCGCTTCTGGATCTCCGTCGCGGTCGGCATGAGCTGGTTGGGGAGCTGAAGCTGCTCCCAGAAGAACATGTTGCGGATGTCGTTCTGCAGCGCCTCGCGCTCGATGACGTTGATCTGGTGATTGGCGCCGGTCTCGAACGCCTTCAGCGCCTCCATGTCGTACACGTCGATGAACGAGCCCGGGGTCAGCTTCGGCGTGCCGATGACGCCGTCGTGCCGGCGCAGCATCGGCGGCCGCACCGACGACGACCACGCCTGGAGGTTCAGCTTCACGGCTTCGTTCAGCGAGCTGATGTCGCCGAGCGAGGTGAAGCCGGGGCCGCGCCCGTACGTCTCGCCGGTCACCTTGGTCCAGCGCGGCGCGAAGAACGCCTGCTCGTGGAAGCCGGACTCCTCGATGAAGTAGCGCCCCTCGACGTCGACGTAGCACGAGGCGTAGGGCAGGCGCCGCGGGTGCGTGCCCTTCTTGTAGCCGCTCACGCCGTCGCGCGGGTAGCTGGCGTGCAGGATCTCGAACGGCACCTCTGCCGAGTCGGTGTGGTCCTTCAGCCGCAGGATCCGCTCGCCGACCCGGTTGCCCCAGCGGCGGAACGCCGCGCGCGGGGTCATCTTCAGCAGTCGCATGACGACGTCGACGTGGCCCTCGCCGTCCTCCGAGATCACGAACGTCCCGATCTCCTGCGACTGGAAGCGGAAGCCTCGGAACAGCGTGCCGCCGCCCTGCTTCTCATCCATCAGGATGCAGGCCGTGCCGAAGGCGCCGAGGTCGAGGTAGACCTCCTGCATCTCCTGCTGGAAGTTGGAGCGGGTCAGGTTGCGGTAGAGCCGCTCGCTGAACTCCTCGTACCAGGCGTTGACGGCCTTGTTCTTCGAGCGCGTGCCGTCAGCGAGCGCGAACCAGCGGACGACCGCCGACGTCAGCGCGCCCTGCATCGAGCTGGCAAGCAGCTCGTTGGCGCGGATCGCGGTGCCGGTGAACTGGTCCTCGATGCGCAGGCCGGGCGTCCGGTAGAACTGGAGCCCGCTCTTGCGCGGCAGCACCAGGCGGCCGATGCGGTCCCACGTGGGCTCCCACAGACGTCGCGGCTGGAGCAGCGACTCGTGCCACTGGATCAGTTCCTGCGCGGTCTGGGCCACTCGTTAGCCTCGGCCGTACGCGCCGCCGAGCAGCGAGCGCGAGCCGCCAGACATGCCGCCGACACCACCCAGCGTGTGCGGGGCATCAGGCCGGCCGGAGCCGAGCTGCTGCGGGGTGCGGCGGCCGGCGATGATCGTCGCGGCCTTGCCGCGGCGGGCGGCGGCGTCGGCGCCCTCGCGCGCACTGGCCTTCGCAGCGTCGGACTCTTCGGGCGGCGGCATCGGCGGCGGCGCCTTCGGGGGCTCGGGGCCACCGAAGTAGCGCGCGCGGTCGAACTCGAAACTGGCGCCTGCGTAGCGGTGGCCGCGAACAACAGCACCCTTCTTCTTCATCACACAGTCCTCGGGTCGTAGTCGTTCTCTGCCACCTGCTCGGCGGACAGGTTCCGCGGGTCGTAGTCCGCGGCGTACTCTTGCTTGTGCTGCACGATCGGGACGCGCGAGTCGCCCTTCGCCCCGGTGCGGAACGCGTCCGCGCCGTGTGACCACTGGTCGTGGCGTGGGGTCTTCTTGTACACGAACTTCTCGGCGTCGTAGTCCTTGCGGTACTCGCGCAGCGACTGCAGGCCGCGCTCGCACTTCGCGGCGTCGAACCAGCACCGTTGGAGCATCCCGCGAACGGCGTCGATGCCGTCTTGAACCTGGTGGCGCACGGTCACGACGATCGGTTTGATGCCGAGCTTCACGGCGGTGTCGCGCCGCTTGATGCCTGACCCCAGCTCGTGCACCTCGATGTCGTGCGGCATCACGTGGTGCGCGTAGACGTACGGCTTGTCGGCGAGCAGCTTCGCGTAGTAGGGGAGGCCCTCGCCGCTGTGCTCGTCGTAGTCGACCAGCCGCACCTCAGACCCGGCGCGCTGCACGTACCAGATCGTGGTCGAGTCGTCGTACCCCAAGTCCCACCAGGTGGCCACAGGGAGCGTCGGGTCCCACGGCACGCGCGTGATCCGGTTGTTCTGCGCGAGCCAGCGCATCTGCGGCGCGTAGTAGGCGCCGGCGATCGAGCCGAGGAAGGAGCAGTAGTATTCCTGGTCCGCGGTCTCGCGGTCGAGCCGGCCGTCGGCCACGCGCTGCTCGACGTGGGCCGGGTCGATGACGGGCGTACCGTCCGGCCGCTTCGTGTCGTTGATGGTCAGCAACGACGAGTACCACTCCGGGTCGCCCACCGCGTGGTTGTGAAGCTTGTACGCGTGGTTCTGTCCCTGCGGCGTGTAGACGAAGACGGCCCAGCCGCCGTTCTCCAGCAGCATCGGCTCGATCAGGTTGGTCCAGCTCTCCGGCTTCGAGACGCTGAACTCAGAGAACACCGCGCCCTTGACGTTGGCGCCGCGCACGCTGTCGAGCTTGTCGGTGCCGACGAGCTGGATCAGGGACCCGTTCTTCAGCCAGATCTGCATCTCGTCTTCGACGAAGCGGTCGAGCCACAAGGGCGGGACGAAGGACTTGAACGGGACGCCGTCGTTCTTGCCGTCGCTGCGGTCGTCGCCCATGCCGCGCGTCGTCTGACCGTCCCAGATGATCTTCTTCATCTGGTTGTAGGTCGGGCCGAGGTAGTAGTAGATCCCGCGCTCCAGCGCGGCCTTCGTCAGCAGGAACGTGAGCGCCGTGGTGTCCTTGCCGGCGCGGCGGTGCCACACGATGTCGGCGCGCTGCTTCTGGCCGGCCATCATCGCTTCCCAGAACGGGAGCTGGTAGCCGCGCGGCTGGTACGGCAGGCCGGCCGAATTCAGGTCGGCGAAGAACTTCGAGAGGGAGTGGGTCAACCCAGTTCGAACCAGACGCAGAGCGGGCCAAGCGTGATCCAGGCCCCGCGGTAGTACGGCTCGTACACGACGTTGATGCCGAGCCCGCAGTGCCGCCACGTCAGGCGGTAGCCCCACTCCATCACGGCTCGCTCGGCGACTTCTTGGGCTCGACCGACCAAGGGTCGACGCGCACGCGCTGGCGCGCGAGCTGGTCCTGGGCGGCCTTCTCGATGATCGGGCCCTTCGCGCGGGGGCTGACGATCATCTCGTCTTCGGGGGTGGGGAGCAGGTCGGCCATCACGCGCCTCCTAGGAGCATCGAGACCAGGTCAAGCAGCGTGCCCACGATGATCCAGACAACCGCCATGTACAGCAGCGACAGCACCGGGAGCACGGTCAGGCAGCCGGCGACCACCCAGAACGTGGCGCGACGGCTCATACGATCCGCGGCGGCCAGTCCCACTGGCCCGGCTCGGCTCCCTGCGTGACGGCGTGCGCGAAGAACACGTCGCCGAACAGGCTCATGACGAACAGCTCGACGGAGCCGTCCAGGTTCACGCGCTGGATGACCGACGGCGACTGGTCGACGCCCCCCGGGTGGTTGTAGACGGCGACGCGGCCGATGCTGGGCTTCATCATGGGGCGGGGTGCACCTGGATCCACACGAGCGGGTTGGCGGCCGGGTTGGCGGCCTTCCAGACGGAGCCGTCGTTCTTGGCGCCGAGGAGGAAGTTGCCGGTCGAGACCCAGACGAGCGTGATGAAGCGAGCGGCGGCCAGTAGCGCGGCGGCGTCGAGGAGCGCCTTGGCGGCGGCCTCGCGCTCCAGGGCGTTGCTCTGGGCTTCGGCGGCGAGGACGCGGCGGACGTCGAGGCGGTCTGGCATGTGGGTGAACGCAGCGAAGCGGGGGGCGAATCCCCCCGCTCCGCTTGGTTGCGTGAACTTAGATCGGGTTCTCCAGGACCGTCACCCTGGCGTTGAGCGCCAGAGCCGCCTGGTCGACCGCGTCGAGACGCGCGTTGATGGCCACGTGAGCCGCGTCCATCGCAGCGATGGCAGCCTCGACGGCCACCAGTCTCGCCTCGTCGGCGGGGGTACCGGGCTCGCCCTGCGGACCAGGCTCGCCCTGGATGCCCTGGAGGCCCTGCGGCCCTTCGGCACCCTGCGCACCAGGCTCGCCCTGTGCTCCGGGCTCACCCTGCGCGCCGGCCTCACCCTGCGGGCCAACGGCCCCGGGCTCGCCCTGCGCACCGGCGGCACCGTCGATGCCCGCGGGACCCTGCGGCCCTACGGCTCCGGTGTCGCCCTTCTCGCCCTGCGGTCCCTGCGTCACGGCGTTCTTGATGGCCGCGACCAGCTCGGCGAGACCCGACAGATCGGGCGCCGGGCACATCACCTGCGCCTCGTCCTGCTCGCAGTTCTCGTCTCGGAAGTGGGTCATGGTTGTCGGACTCCTTCTTGGGTGGTGCACGTTCCAGCGCCGCGGGGGAGGACTACACAGGCGCTGACCGCCCGTAGGCCGGAGGTGTTCGTGATCCTCCCGACATCCGGCTGGCGGTGCATGGTGGTTGCGGGCCAGGGAATCGAACCCTGCTGCTTCGGGCGTATGGGGCCCGGCGGGTCGTCCAGACCGCTGCCCGCACCGTGATGTGTCAGTCTGGCATTAGGGTCCCGGCTGTCGCCGCCCCAAATCGCTTCCCCTCGCACCTGCGAGGCGGCGAAAAAGGGGGAGCCGGGGGGTCGGCGGGGGCCCCGCGAACACGGTCGAGGGGGGCCAAGGTGGGGGAAGGCACGCTCCACTGCGCTGCAAGTATGCGTACTACCTCACCTCTGACGTATCACGGACTACTTCAGCGGGTCGGCCTCGATCACGTCCGCGATCTGACCAGGCGCCTGTTGCACGATGGTGAGCGCGAGCAGTGGAGGCCGCTCGTCACCTCTGAGACCCCCACCAAGGCCGGCCACGACCTCACCAAGGGCCAGCAAGGCGTCCGCGCTGCGCTGCCTGGCCGCCCAGTCTATGCCGTAGCGGTTTACGGCCGTCTTCATGGCGGTCACGTGCGTCATGATCGCGTCCTTGAGGTGCTCGTCGAGCAGCCCCAGGTGGGCGACGCGCGCGGCCAGCGCGCCCTTGCCGTAGTCGTTGCGGCGGCGTGCGAGCGCCGACTTGCCCACTGACACGATCAGGCTCCTTGGGTGAGGGGCCCTCCCGGGCCGGCAAGGCGGGGACCGGCCAAGGGAGGGCGTGAGGCGGGGTTTCGGCTGCTGAGGACAGAGATCCCTATGCCCTTTGTTCCCCGGCCGGCCCGACTATTTCGCGCCGGCGGCCGCGGCGGGCCGTTCAACGGCTACCAGGGTTGGCACGGTTCTTGAGTAGTATATGTATATGGTATAGGTCACCCACAAGGATCAATCCTCAAGCCCCTGTGGTGAGCACATGCGTGCTCACCCTGGGAGATGATAGATGAAGGATGTAGGGTAAACCTTCTACCCTTCACCCTTCACCTCAACCCCGCGACCCCCTGCCGGCCCCGCACCCTGCGGGGCCCGTAGGACCCTCGTCGCCCACCAGCTCGTCAATCGTGCACCCAAAGTACACCGCCAGCCGCCGCAGGTTGGCCGACCTTGGCTCATCGTCGTCCCTCTCCCACTTGCTGACCTGCGAGGTGCTCACCCCCAAGGCACTGGCCAGGGCCTGCTGCGAGACGCGCGCGGCGCGGCGCGCTGCTTGGATCCGGGCGCCGGTCGTCATGGTTGAATGAGTACAGCCCTTGGGCCCGGCCGGTCAAGAAAGATTGTGCTTGACCTAGGCCCAAGGGCCGCGTACCATGGGCCCAGGTCGAGGAGGACCAAAGTGATGAGAGCAGCGGACCACAAGGCAGTGCGGGCGGCCTTCAAGCACACGCACCCGTTTGGCGGGTGGTGCTCCGAGTGCTGCGATGAGACGTGGGGCGAGGTGGCGGTCTGCGGCGCAGAGATCCTGCTGCCGACCGGCCTGCGGCGTTGCACCGAGCCTCGGCCGTGCGCGATCCACGGGGAGGTGCGGTGATGAAGCTCTACAGCGTGCGCTACGGGAAGCTGGTCGAGGGCGAGGTGATCCGCGAGTCGAAGCACTTCTACTTCTTCGCGAACAGCGACGTGCCCGGCTGGTCGACGCGCCTGGACAAGACGCCGGCCGGGCTCCGGCACTGTGGTGTCGCCACCACGCCGCAGGGTGCGTGGGAGATCGAGCAGCTTGAGGCGCGCGAGCAGGAGATCAGGCTCTGGCTCGCGGCCGAGCAGAACGTGGGCCGGCTGCAGACCGCGCAGCGGGCGCTCGATGCGATCCGGGTGGAGGTGCGGTGATGCTGCCGCCGGTGTGCCGCCACTGCGGCCTGGTCTACCAGCTCCTGTGCTTCTGCCTGGGCGCGCAGGGGGCCCGATGATCGGCGACGGTGGCCACAACCGCCTCTGCGTCTGTGGGTGCAGCGAGTACGTGGTGCAGGACGAGAACAACACGACCCGCTACCACTACAGCGAGGCGTGCGCGTGGCGGATGCTGCAGGCGAGCGAGCTGAAGCGGGGCGCCTTGGCCCTGGCGGTCGACACCACTGAGGAGGGGAACTGACCATGGCGCACAACCTGACCCTGAACAACGGCAAGTACGAGTTCGCGTACGCGGGCGAGGCCCCCTGGCACGCCCTTGGCCAGCAGCTCCCGGGCGTGGCCACCAAGGACGACATCCTCAAGGCCGCCGGCCTGGAGTGGGTGGTGCAGCGCGAGAAGCTGTACATCAACAACCCGGGCGGCGCCTACGAGGTGCCCGACTTCGTCGCCAACGTGCGCAGCGACACGCGCGAGGTGCTGGGCGTGGTCTCGAAGGACTACCGGCTCATCCAGAACGGCGACGCGCTCGCGTTCGTCGATTCGCTGGCGCAGTCGGCCGGGGCGAAGTACCACACGGCCGGCAGCATCCGGCGGGGCCGCCAGGTGTTCGCCACCGCGAAGCTGCCGGCGTCCATCACGGTCCTGCCGGACGACGTGGTCGACCAGTACCTGCTCCTGGTGAACGCGCACGATGGCAGCCTCGGTTTCCACCTCCGGTGGACGACCGTCCGCGTGGTCTGTAACAACACCCTGACGGCGGCGCTCGCCGGCGGGGCGTCCTACCAGTACACCGTGCGGCACGTGGGTGACCTGGACGCCCAGCTCCGCGAGGCGGCCAAGGCGCTCGGCGTGGCCAACCGCTACTTCGAGGTGGCCGGCGAGGCGTACCGCGCGCTCGCGGCGAAGGATCTCACCAGCACCGAGTTCATGCACTTCCTCACCGAGTTCCTGCCGGTTTCGATTCCCGCGTCAGCGGAGTTCTCGCAGGCTCAGGCCGAGGACCGTGACCGTGTGGTGCTCGCGCGCTCGCGCATCAGCGAGTTGTACGAGGGTGGGCTGGGCACCGACCTTCCGGGCGTGCGCGGCACCGCGTGGGGCGCGTACAACGCCGCCACCGAGTGGATCGACCGGGTGCGCACCGCCCGGCAGGACGGCACCCTGCGCTCCAACGCCGCGGAGGCGGCCGTCCTGGGCGTGGGACAGGATCTCCGCAACCGGGCCATGGCGTCAGCCCTCGCCCTGGTGTCGTAAGGCCGAAACGGCGGGGCCGCCCCCGCCGTCCACGGGTGCGTGCCCGTGCTGAGGAGGCCAAGTGATGGCGAACAGGTTCGGGTGTCTACGAGTAGGCAGCCGCGGCGCCCACTGCGCCGTCTGGTACGAGGAGGAGCACACGTGCTGCTACTGCGGCGTGAGGACGGGGAGCGGCCCCGAAGAACTGGATTGGTCCGGCCTGCGTGACGACGACACGTCGGAGCCGCTGGGCCACGACGAGGGCGGCGAAGCGTAGCGTCATGGTTGGCCGGGGCACTTGGGCCCGGCGCGGGAGACGTGGGACATGGAGCTGGTGATGAGCGTGACAGGTGACGCGTTGAAGTTCCTCAAGCTGTTCGCGCAGGCGGTGTCGGCCAGCGTACGCGCCGGCTTCACCGGCACGGTGACGGTCGAGCTGCACTTCCACCAGGGAGGCCTGACGCGCGCGACGGCATCGGACAAGGGGGTGCTCGACCTGAAGTAGGGGAGCGAACCAACGGGCGGCCCGTCGCCACCGCGACGCGCGTAGTTCCGCCCAGCATGTAGACGCCAGGACCGTCAACCAAAAGACGCCCGGCGAGGGATAGCCCTCGGCCGGGCGTTTCTGTGCCCACGCGCGCTGTCCCTCGCCGGCCGAGGGAGGCAGCGCATGACCGAGCACGACTTCGAGACCTTGGTCGTCAGGATCCGCCCGGAACTGGTCCGCATCGCGGCCCGCCGGTGCGGGCGAGACAACGCGGAGGACGCCGTCCAGAAGGCGATCACTCAAGTCTGGCTCGCCGGCCGGTGGGCCACCTACCCGACGGAGCGCACGACCGGCCTCCTACGCCAGGCCGCCGCCCGCAAGGGGATCAACGAACTGCGGGGGCTCGGGCGCCTGCGGGCCGCCCAAACAAATCTCGCGGTGCTGGGGAACAAGGGGCACAAGCACGCGAACCCGGCGGCCTACCGGGACCGAAGCAACAACCACAAGGGGGAGGGAGACCGATGAACACGCTGGTGATCCAGATCGACCCGGAGCTGATGCGCTGCATCGACGCAGCCGCGCTGCGTGGGCGTGCCGAGGCGATCGTGCCCAGCGTGCAGGAGAGCGAGTGGCGGCAGGCGCTGAAGGAAGACATCCAGCACGGCAAGAGCAACGAGTGATGCACGCACTGGAGGTGATCACGGCGACGAATGCCCGCGCAGTGGTGGCGGCGTACTCCCGGGCGCTCGACGTGGGCGACTGGGAGCGCGCCAACGAAATCGGAACAGCCAACCCCGACCTGTTCAGGCCGGGTGCGTGGGGCCTGATGGTCCCGCGGAAGGAGAGCGCACAGTGAAGTACCCAAGCAACGGTGGCAACTTCGCGAACTTCAACAACGTGGGCGATCGGTACGACGGGACCTACCTCTGCGAGCGTGCCGTCCCCAGCCAGTACGGCGGCGACGACCGCTGCATCGAGGTGACGCTGGCCAACGGCGGAACGGTGCTGGTGCGCCTCAACCTGGCCGCCATCGGCAGGCAGTGGGCGTACGCCAAGACGAAGCAGGCGCCGCGTGTCGGCGAGCGCCTGTCGTTCGAATTCATGTCGAAGTACGACTCGAAGAAGTTTGGCCCGGGCCGCGGCAAGAACGTCGAGATCGACTTCCTCGACCGCGTGGTGGGCGAGGCCGCGGTGGCGGTGGAAACCACGGGCACCCTGGTGGCCGGCGCCGGCGCGGCCCTGGAAGCGGCCTACGACGTGGCCGTCTCGATGAAGGGCGAGGCGACCGCCAAGCAGATCCGCGCGGCGGTGGAGTCGGTCGAGAAGGACCCGGCGGCGCAGGCGCGCATGCTGCTCAAGGCGGTGGGCGCATGACCGGCCCGGGCCGCCACCTCGGCACCAACGGCTTCCTGCGGCTCCTGGGCAAGGCCCGCCGGTCGCCGCGGTTGGGGTACTTCCGCCTCGACGGCGTCTACATCCGCGCGTACGCCAACGGCGACGACGCCTGCCCGATCACGGCCGTCTGCTACGACCAGACGGGCAAGTACCACGGGGTGGCCCAGTTCCGCTCGGCGGCCGCCGCGCTGCGCATCCCGCGCGCGCTGCGAAGCGCCATCCTCGACGCAGCGGACTCCACGTTCGAGCCGCGCTCGCGCTCCAAGGCCGCCCTGCTGCGCCGGCAGATGCTCAAGGTGCTCGGCCTGACGGAGGTGGGGGCATGAGCGCCCCCGCGCTCCCGCCGATCATCGAGCTGTACATCAGCGAGATGGCCAGCGGCGCCGAGACCGCGCGGCACGCGCGCGAGGGCTTCGATGCCGAGCAAGGTGTCTGGGAGGCGCAGGCGGACGCCATCGCCTCGCGCATCGTCCAGAAGTTGGACGAAACGCTCGCCGCCGAAGTCACGGCCATCCTGGCCGACAACCCGGCCGCGTGCCTCCACAAGGTGGCCGGCGTGTTCATCGACTTGCCGCGGCGCTACGACGCGTACTTCAAGACGCTCTTGGCGCTGCTCGGCGTCGACCCGGAGGAGGCCGGCAAGTGATCTCGTCCTACCCGTCCATCTTCAACCTCGGCCACCGCGCGGTGGCCGAGATCTTCAACGACCCTGTCCTGGTGCAGGAGAAGGTCGACGGGTCGCAGATCTCGTTCGGCGTGTACGGCGGCGGCCCGCACGAGGGCAACGTCGGCAACCACCCCGACTGCTGCGAGCCGGTGCTGCGCGTCCGCTCCAAGGGCGCCGAGCTGGTGATCGAGGCGCCGGACAAGATGTTCGCCAAGGGCGTCGAGGCCATCAAGGCCGTGCAGCACCTCCTGTGGCCCGGCTGGACCTACCGGGGCGAGTACCTGGCCAAGCCGAAGCACAACAGCCTGGCCTACGACCGCGTCCCGCGCAACCACATCGCCCTCTTCGACATCGACCAGGGCGACCAGGACTACCTCGACGCGCCCGCTGTCGCCCAGGTCGCTCAGGCGCTCGGGTTCGAGGCGGTGCCGGCGTTCGAGATAGCGCGCTTCAACAGCCCCGCCGAGCTGCGCGCCCTGCTCGACACGGTGTCCTTCCTCGGCGGCCAGAAGGTCGAGGGCGTGGTCGTCAAGAACTACGCTCGCTACGGCCCCGACAAGAAGGCGCTGATGGCGAAATTCGTCAGCGAGGCGTTCAAGGAAGTGCACGCGGGCGAGTGGAAGAAGTCCAACCCCACCGTCAACGACGTCATCGACCAGGTGATCGCCGAGTACCGCACGCCGGCCCGCTGGGCCAAGGCGGTGCAGCACCTGCGCGAGCTGGGGCGCCTCGAAGACTCGCCGCGCGACATCGCGCTGCTGTTCCAGGCGGTGCCGGGCGACGTGCAGCTTGAGTGCGAAGGCGAGATCAAGGACCGGCTGATGGACCTGGCCTGGCCCAAGATCCGGCGCGGCATCACGGCCGGCCTGGCCGAGTGGTACAAGGAACGGCTTCTGGAGCGGCAGTTCGAGGTGCCCACGATCGCGTGCTGCGCCGACGAGCGTCGCAACGTGCGCGGCGGCTGCGACTCGTGCGGGGCGCCTTGTCTATGACCGCGCGCGAGACGGACTTCTACACGCTGCCGGACGGCACGCGCATGCCGCGCGTGACGGCGATCCTCAAGGCGGCGTTCCCGTTCGACAACCTGAACTGGTCCGCGTACCTCGCGCGCGACAATACGCGCCGGTTCGCGCGCCGGGTGCACGAGGCCATTCACCCGGTGCTTGGCATCTGCCTGGGCCTCGACGGGGACAGCTTCGACCACCAGCTCGCCACGGTGCAGGGCAACGCGCCGCCGCACAAGCTTGGGCAGGACGCGGCCGAGGTGGGCACGGCGGTCCACAAGTACGCCGAGATGGTGATGCGGATGCGGATGGGCGAGAACGTGCGCATCCCGGTCCTGCCGTCGCAAGAGATCGTAGGCGGCGTGGCGGTAGCCAGCCGGCACCAGAACGCGGCCGACGCGTTCCACGCGTGGCTCGACGCGCACGTCATCGAGCCTCTGACGCCCGAGGTCCGGCTCGTCTCGCTGCAGCACGGGTACGCCGGCACGGCGGACCTGATCGCGCTCGTCGACGGCGTGCCCACCCTGGTCGACTTCAAGACGTCCAAGGGGATCTTCGTCGAGTACCCCGTCCAAGTCGCTGCGTACAGGCAGGCCGCGCTAGAGATGGGCCTGGCCAAGGCGCCGATGGCGGGCCTGATAGCGCGCTTCCCCAAGGAAGCCGGCGACACGTTCGAGCTGAAGGAAATCCCGTGGGGATGGCAGAACCACCTGTTCGGCGTGTTCCTCGGCGCCCGCGCCAACTGGGAATACCGGCAGTGGTTCGCCGAGCAGTTCCCGTACAAGCGCCGGATGAAGTGATGGCGCTCTTCCAGATCGAGCCGTGCACCAAGTGCGGCTCCGACGTCTGGCGCCTCGTGTGTCTCAGCCGCCTGGCCGAGCAGGCCGACCTTGTCTGCCTGTTCTGCGGCCGCGACCTGCGCATCGACCGCGACACCCGCGCT
>Ga0193739_1000028_pt1 | contig 34884 bp, 32 predicted proteins | sample L2a2metaG_FD_144926 | JGI IMG/M metagenome (GOLD analysis project Ga0193739, IMG submission 144926) | Soil microbial communities from a riparian zone of the East river system, Colorado, United States - L2a2 | ecosystem: Environmental > Terrestrial > Soil > Riparian zone | place: USA: East River...
GTCTGGGCGCTGATCACCGTGTAAATGGGCCGGGGGCCGCCGGAGCGCGCGCGCAGCAGGCGGTTCTCGAGCGAGTCGACCGGCAACACCGTCCGGATGCCGGAGAGGCGTACGGCGACGCTGTCGGGGCCGAGCCGTAGGCCGGTCCAGCGCTCGCGCGCCGGCGTGCGCGGCGGCAAGAACAGCACCGTCTCGAGGGAATCCGGTCCCCGCGCCGTCAGCAGCAGCCATGCGTCCTGCGTCTCGAGCTGAGTCAAATAGAAGAACGTGTTGTCCTGCCGGAAATCGTTGTCCTGCAGGTACTCGGTTTCGAGATTCCGCTCATGCGCCGCGGGAATCAGCACCGTCCCGCGGCCAATGCGCCGCAACAGCGCGCGCCGGCGCGCGGCGACGGCGGCGGTATCCACGGCGCGTCCCATGCCGGGCAACTCGGGGACGACCGTGTAAGCACCGATCGGGGCCGCAGCGCCCGCGGATTGTGATGGGGCTGATTGTGCGCAGATGATTTGCAGCGCCGCAGACGCGATTGCGACGCTCTTGAATGTGATGGTTCGCATGAGGAGAAATCTACATGCGCTTGACGTGACTCGCGTTCCCGAGCGAAACTATGGCACTCATGACGATCAATTCGGCTCTCACGCACGCGGAAGGGGAACGACTGGCCGCGCGGATCGCCGAGCTGGAGCATGAGCGGAAGCACCTCCTCGCGGTCATCGAAATCCTGAAAGAAGCGTCGAGTTCCTTGCATTTCATTGACATTCTCCAGTCCATCGCCCGCAAGCTGGGCGAGTCCTTCGGCCTGGATCGCTGCTCGATTTTTCTGGGGGAAAAAGGCGGCCGGCAGGTACGGCTCGTCGCCTCCTACGAAGATCCGACGATCCGCAATTACGTCGTCGATCTCGAGCGCTACCCGGAGCTCAAGCGCGCCATGCAGAGCGGCGAAACGGTGTTCATCCCCGATGCCGCCAATGATCCTTCCCTGCGGCATGTGAAGGGCGAGCTGATCAATCGCCGGGTGAAGTCGATCACGGTCGTGCCCATCACGTGGCGTTCGGTCGCCATCGGCGCGATTTTCCTGCGCACCTTCCGCGACGGCCCCACGTTCTCCGACGCGGACGTGCGCTTCGTGCAGGTTGTCGCGTCCCTCACCGCGCAGAGCCTGCGCAACGCGCACCGCTACGAGCGGCTCGCGCAGCGCACACATGAAACGGGCGAGCAGCTGCGCCGCACGGAGCTGGAGCGGGTCGCCTTGCTCGGGTTCATGCGTCGCCTGCTCGACGCCTTCGGACAGCGCAACGGCGCGTGGGGCGAAGGTCTCCTTCCCAACGCCAGTGGCGACGAGCTGGACCGCCTGGTCGGCGTGGCGATGGCGGTCATTCAAGAAGAAGCCAAGGGACGGTGAAGAAACCGGCGGCCCGGGCCGCCGAGCTGCGGCGGATCCTCGAGCGGGCGAATCACGCCTATTACCTCCTCGACAAGCCCGAGATCTCGGACGCGGAGTACGACCGGCTGTTCCGCGAGCTGCAGGCGCTCGAGGAGAAGCATCCCGACCTCCGCACCCCCGACTCCCCTACGCTCCGCGTCGGCGGCGAGCCGGCCGCGGCGTTCCGCAAGCACCGGCACCTGGTGCCGATGCTCTCGCTGGCCAATGCCTTCACCGACGCCGAGCTGCGCGAGTGGGAGGAGCGCAACGCGCGCCTCGTGCCTGAGGTGGCCGCCGCGGGGTACACGCTCGAGGTAAAGATCGACGGCGCGGCCGTCAGTCTCACGTACGAGGACGGCGTGCTGGTCAGCGGCGTCACGCGCGGCAACGGCGTCGAGGGCGAAGACGTGACGGCCAACTTGCGCACGGTGCTCGATCTCCCACTCCGCCTCCACGGCCGGGGCTGGCCCGCGAAGATGGAGGTGCGCGGCGAGGTCTACCTGCCGAAGAGCCAGTTCGCCAAGGTGAACCGCGAGCGGGAGAAATCCGGCGAGCCGCCGTTCGCCAATCCGCGCAACGCCGCGGCAGGGGCGCTCCGCCAGCTCGATTCAAAGATCACGCGCGCCCGCGGTTTGCGAGTGTTCACCTTCCAGGTCGAAGCCCCCGGACAGAAACTCGCGATTGACTCGCAGCACGAGTTGCTCGAGACGCTCCTCGAATGGGGCCTGCCCGTCGAGCCGCATCACAAACGAGTGCCGGATCTCGCCGCCGCGCATCAGGAGATCGCGAAGTTCCAGACGCTGCTGCCGACGCTCGACTACGGCGCCGACGGCGTCGCGGTGAAGGTGGACAAGCGGTCGCTCTACGCCGAGCTGGGGACCATCGGCAACCGCGAGCCTCGCTGGTCGGTCGCGCGCAAGTTCGCACCCGAGGTGCAGGTCACGCAGCTGCTCGAAATCCGCATCAACGTCGGGCGCACCGGAGCGCTCAACCCCTACGCCGTGCTCGAGCCCGTGGAGATCGGCGGCGTGACGGTCTCCAATGCCACGCTGCACAACGCCGAGCTCATTGCCGCCAAGGACATTCGTCAGGGCGACTGGGTGGAGGTGACGCGGGCAGGTGAGGTCATCCCGCAAGTACTGGGTCCCGTGCGCGAAAGGCGCACGGGCGCCGAGAAGCCGTACCGGATGCCGGAGCGCTGCCCGAGCTGCGGCTCGCAGGTCGAGCATCCGCACGACGAGGTGATGACGTATTGCCCCAACATTTCGTGTGGCGCGCGGATCCTCGAATCCATCGTGCACTTCGCGAGCCGCAGCGCGATGGACATCCGCGGGCTCGGCTACGAGCGGGTGCGCGCGCTCCTCGAGGCCCAGCTGATCGACGACGTCGCGGACTTGTATGAGCTGACGCCGCCGCGTCTGCTGACGCTCGAGGGTTTCGCCGAGAAATCGGCGCAGCAGCTCGTGGACGCGATTGCGGACTCCAAGAGCCAGCCGCTGTCGTCGCTGCTCTTCGCGCTTGGCATCCGGCACGTCGGCGCGCAGGGGGCGAAACTGCTCGCGCGTCATTTCGGCACGATGAAGTCGCTCGCGCACGCATCCGCCGACGAGGCCGGCGAAGTGCGTGGCGTGGGGCCGGCGATTGCCGACGCAGTCGCCGGTTTTTTCGCCGAACCGCGCAACCGCAAGCTGATCGAGCGCCTGGAGAAACTCGGGCTGACGATGAAGGAGACCGAGACGGCCACCGGACCGCGCCCGCTGGCCGACCAGACCTTCGTCGTCACCGGCACCCTGCCGACGCTCTCACGCCAGCAGGCGCGCGACTTGATCGAAGCCGCGGGTGGGCACGTCTCGGACGGCCTGTCGAAGAAAACCACGGCGTTGGTCGTAGGCGCCGATCCGGGGTCGAAGCGCGACAAGGCGAAGGCGCTCGGCGTCGAGCAAATCGACGAGGCCGAACTCTTGCGCCGCGCGAACCGCCAACCCTAAGTTGCCTTTCCATATGACAGTCCCCGGCATCCTCCGCCAGCTGCACGCGAGCCTCGCCGCTCACGCCCCGGATCAGGTCGTCACGATTCTGCAGGAGGCCGGCTATGCCGCTGGTGAAGGCCTCTATAAGGCCTTCGCCGCGGTGAACAGCCCAACGGATCTCGACGCCGACCTGCTTCCCGCAACGCTCTCCGAGTTCTTCACGACGAGTGGCTGGGGAACGGTGACGATGAGTCCGGTCGGGACGGGTGCGCTCGCGCTCGACTCGGGCGACTGGGCAGAAGCCGAGCCCGGCACGTCGCAGACGCCGATGTGTTTCTTCTCGGCGGGAATGCTCGCCGACTTTCTGGGGCGGCTGTCGGACGAAACCATCTCGGTGATGGAAGTCGAATGCCGCAGCCGCGGCGACGAGCGCTGCCGCTTTCTCTCGGCGACGCCGGAAGTGTTGGAAAAGGTCTACAACGAAATGACGCAGGGGCGGACGTACGCGGAGGCGCTGGGCGCGCCGTAGGGGCGCAGCATGCTGCGCCCCTACCTGCGCGCGACGCTGACACCCTCCAGTAGCATAGACGGCGACCAGCGCGAACCGAGCCACCGCCCGTCGCTTCCAAATCCCCCGATCCGTTTCAACAGGTCGTACGCATTTCCCGCCACCGCCGCGTCTTTCACTCGGCCGGTGACCTCGCCGCGCTGGACGCGATAAGCGAGTCCGACCGGGTGGCTGAAGGCACCACTGATCACGTTGCCCTGCCCCACGCCGATCAAATCATCCACGATCAATCCGTCGTCGATGGAATCGATCAGACCGCCTCCCAATCCTGGTAGCGGCGCAGCATGCTGCGCCGCTCCACGCGCGCCATCCGATGCCATACGAAACAGAACGTTCGTGTATCCGATATGCGGTTTCCCAAACACGCCCCGCCGCCCGTTGCCGGTGCTCTGCGTCTTCGCGCGCGCCGCCGTCTCGAGGTCGTAGACAAACCGTCCGACTTTCCCCCGCTCTACCAGCCCCGTTGCGCGAGACGGGACGCACTCGTCGTCCACGGGCCGGGACGCCGGGCGCCCGGGTGTGAGCGGGTCGTCGATGATGGATAGGCGCTCGTCGAACACCGTCTCACCCACTTTGCCGGCGAGGGGCGAGCTGCCTTGCAGCACCGTTTTTCCCGACAACGCTTGCTCCAGCGGCAGGATCACGGCGGCGAGTCCGGCGGGCGTGAACACCACCGGCAACGCGCCATCGGGCGGGGTGACGACTTTGAGCGCGGCGGTGAGCCGCGTCTCGACCGAGCGCACCAGGGTCTCGAGATCGGCGTCGCTCGGCATATCGGCACCGACGTACTGATCGTAGACCATCAGCACGTCGTCGCCCGCGATACGCGTGACGTCGGCCGTGACCGCGATGCCGGTGGCGCGATACGCCCCGCGGGCCCCTGCGGTGTTGCCGACGGCAGTATCGGCGACCTCGCGCTCGACGGAGACATTCACCTGGCAGTCAGGCCGCGACAGCCGCTCGACGAGCAGTTTCCCCATCCGGATCAGATCGTCGAGCGATGCATTGGCGGTGCGGTCAAAGAACGTCGGGATGGACGGCAGTCTCGAGGCGGCACCGTCCGGAAAGGCGAGATCTACCAGCTCACCGAGCTCGGCCGAGGCGCGCGCCCGCGCGACCAGCGCCTCGACGTCTGGCGCGGCAGCCGTGGTGCCCGCGACGCCCATGCGCCCGCCGGCCAGAACGCGGAGGTTGAGCCCCGCTTCCTCCGAGATGCCGGCGGCTTTGAGGCGTCCCGACTCGAAGGCGACCGCGGTTTGCTCCTCGCGCCGCCACAGCGCATCGGCGTTGTCTACCTTGCCACGGGCGCGCTCCAGCAGGGGCTCGATCATACGTCCCCGCCGATCAGCGCCTCTTCGATCCGCACGTGCGGCGCTCCTTCGGTGACCGGAAGCGGGAACTGCCCGCCCTTGCCGCAGCCACCGCCCATCTGATTCCAGGTGAAGTCGCCGGCGATGTGATCGATGCGGTCGAGCGTCTGAAACAGATTGCCCGCCAATACCACGTCTTTCACCAGCTCGGCGACTCTCCCGTCGCGAATCATGTAGCCCCACCCGGCCGTGAACGAAAAGTTCTCCAGCATCGTCTGCCCGCCGAAGGCTCCACACGCGTAGACGCCGAGCTTGATGTCGCGGATCAGATCTTGGAATCCGACGCCCGCTTTTCCCGGCGCGATGTAGGTGTTCGTCATCCGGACGATCGGGGGGTGACGGAACGAGATCGCGCGCGCGTTGCCGGTGGGACGCTCGCCCAGCTTCGCCGCCGTCTCGCGCGAATGCAGGCGGCCGACGAGGATGCCCTCGCGAATGAGCGCGGTGTCCTGGGTGGGCGTCCCTTCATCGTCGTAGGGCAGCGTCCCGCGCAGGCCCTGCGCCGCGCCGTTATCGCCTACGTTCAGCGCCGGTTTTCCGAAGCGCCGCCCCAGCGTCATCATCTCACGCGCCTGCGGGTTCTCGTAGACGAAATCAGCCTCGGAGAGATGCCCGAATGCCTCGTGGATGAAGACACCGGCCAGCTCGTTGTCGAGGATCACGGGATAGGCGCCGCCACGCACGCGCGGGGCATCGAGGAGTTCGACCGCGCGCCGCGCGACGATGCGGAACTGATTCTCGAACCCCTGGACGCTGTTCCACCCTTTCCGCAGGCCGATGGACTCGAGGCCCTTCTCGATGCTGCCGTTGCGCCGGCCGATCGCGGTGCCCGAGACGACGACTTCGGGGCGGAGCTGGTACAGCGAGGTTCCTTCGGAGTTGACGTACCAGACTTCCGACACCTCGTCCCGATAACTCGCCTGCGTGTCGACAATCAGGTTCGAGACGGCGAGCATCGCGGCGTTATAGCCGTCGAGCAGCGTTTTCTTTTCCGACAGCGAGACGCCGCGCACATCGCCGTCGAGATCGAGCACGGCGTCGGCGGTTTGCGGCGCGGATTCCGCGAGCCGGATCGGCTCGTCGAGCCGCACCGCGCGCGACAGCTCGTTGGCGCGCGCCACCATCTCGGGGAGGTCGTCGAGCGACGTGAACGACGCAATCCCCCACCCGCAGCCCTGGTTGAGCACGCGCACGAATCCGCCCTGATCCTCACTGACCGTGGCGGTCTCGAGACGCCGGCCGCGGAAGGCGACGGCGGAGCTCCAGGTACGTTCGACGCGGATTTCGGTGTAACCGGCGCGGGACTGCTTGACTGCAGCGGCCAGACGATCTTTCAACGCAGGTCCTTCAGCTTGTCGCGGTAATCGGGGCGCACGACAATCTCGCCGTTGACGATCACCTCGAGGTCCCAGGGAAGAATGATGAAGTTCTCGTTTTCCAGCGCGTAGAAGTCGGGCTTGTAGGGTCCCGTTTTGAACGACACCGCGGTCTTCAGCTCGGCCGGCTTCAGCTCGCGCACCGCGGCGAGTGCGAGCTTCATCGTGCTGCCCGATTCGCACGTTTCGTCCACGAGCAGCACGCGCTTGCCGGTCACCAGCCGCGGCGGCCCGGCAATCACCACCGGTGCGGCGCCGGCCGCGCTGCGCGTGATCGCGATCGACGCGAAATCGCGTTGCAGGATGGTGGCGACGACCGCGCCCGGAATCACGCCGGCTTTCGCGATGCCGATGACGACCTCGGGGTCGTACTCACGAAACACTTTCAGCGCGAGCACCCGGCACAGCTCCCCGAACAACGGCCAGTCGACCTGTAAGACGCCACGTGGCGTCTTACTCGCGGGGCCCATGCCGCTGGACGGGCGGGGCGTGGGACGGGGGGGTCGGGGGGGGCGCGGGGGGACAGTCATGGTTCGGGATTCTACATTGCCAACGTCCGGAGCCGCAAGCTATTTTCGGCCCATGGGTTTCTGGCGCCGCTTGTTCGGTAGCTCGTCGGGCGACGATCTCAAACCCCAACGTCTCGATTATCTGAACGAGGCGTTAGCCCTCGAGCGTCAGGGTGATTATGACGCGGCGCTGACGTCGTATCGACTGGCGCTGCGCGATCACCCCAACGACGCGCGCATTCTCCAGAACATGGCGATCGCATTCACCAAGACGCGCCGCTTCGATGAAGCGATCCGTCATTACCGCCGCGCGCTCGAGCTCGACAACTCGCTGGCGGGCGCGCACTACGGACTCGCGTTTCTGCTGTTGCAACGGGGCGATCCCGATGGGGCGGCGCAGCACCTGAAAACCTTCCTCGCCCACCCGCCGCGCGGACCCGATGCCCAGAAATGGATCGAGCACGCGGCGCAGGCGCTGCAGGACCTCCGCGCCGGTGGCGGAGTACCTTCCCAGACACCGGAAGAGAGGACAGGAAGCCCCTGAGTCGGACCTTCGCACTGCTCGCGCTCGCCGCGCTGTTCGCTTGCAAGCTCAATTCGGATCCGGACCAGCCTGTGGCGGTCGAAGTGATTCTTCCCGATAGCGGCCGCGTCGAGGTCACGGATACGTACCGGCCCCGGGGACGCGCGCTCAACGGGGTCGGCGATTCGGTGGCGGCCCAGCTCTACTGGAGCTCGCTCGACACGGGGATCATCGCCGTGCTCGACAGCACGACGGGCATCTCGCTCGCCAAGGTGGTTGCCTCCGGGCGGCTGCAAGCCCGCGTCGGCGCCCTCCCCTCGAACCCCCAAAGCGTGGCCGTCCTGGCAAAGCTCGATTCGTTGCGCGTTGCGGGAGAAACGCGCCACACCGTCTTCTTACCCGACTCCCTCTCGGATTCCCTCCGTGTTCAGGCCTTTGCCACCGGGGGCGCGGCGGTGAGCCGGCGCGTCGTGTACGCCGCCACCATCTATCCGGCGAGCGGTCCGGTGATCACATTACTCCCCAATGACAGTGTCCTGACCAACTCCGCGGGTGTTGGCTTCGTGCGGGTAAAGATGCTCGTCGGCTCGATCCCCGACTCGGTCGTGGTGACGGCCAGCATGAAGCGGTTGGACGGCTCGGTCATCCCCGATTCGGTGACTTTCGTCGTGGAGTTTCGAGGGGGACCATGAACAGAGGCACGCTCAACCAGCTGTTCTTCACGACGGTAGACCGGCATGCCGGTCTGCCCGCGGCGTTCCGCTCGAAGGTCGGCGGCGCCTGGGTCGCGGTCACCCATCGCCAAACGCTCGAGCGCGTGCAGGCCATCTGCCTGGGCCTCCGCGAACTGGGCATCAAGCCGGGCGACAAGGTCGCGCTCATCTCCGAGAATCGCCCGGAATGGGCACTCAGCGACTACGCCTGTCTCTGCGCCCGCGCGGCGGACGTTCCCATCTATCCGACACTCACGGCCAAGCAAACCGAATACATCCTGCGCGATTCCGAATCGGTGGCCGTGTTTTGCTCTACGCTGGCGCAAGTGGACAAAGTGCTCGAAGTCAAGGACGCGCTGCCGCTGTTGAAACACGTCATCGTCTTCGACAGCGCGGCGGCAGCGGAGCGGCCGAGAGTCATGGCGCTCGCCGCCCTCGAAGCGAAGGGCCGTTCCGCCGCGTCAAGACATCCGACCTGGAAGCAGGAGGCATTGTCCGCCGAGCCCGATGATCTCGCGACGCTGATCTACACGTCGGGAACGACCGGGGACCCCAAGGGCGTGATGCTGTCGCACTACAACATCTGGTCCAACGTGCAAGCGGTGCTGCAGATGATTCCGATCGGCCACGGCGACGAATGCCTGTCGATGCTGCCGCTGTCGCACAGCTACGAGCGGATGGTGGACTACACGCTGTTCCAGGCCGGCGTGATCATCAACTACGCCGAATCGTTCGACACGGTCGCCGCGAATCTGGGCGAAGTGAAGCCGACGGTCGTGCTCTCGGTGCCCCGGCTGTACGAGAAGGTGTACGCCCGCGTGCTCGAGAACGCGTTGTCGGGCAGCGCCATCAAGCGCACGATCTTCTTCTGGGCCAAGCGCGCCGGCGAGCAGTGGGCCACGCTGTCACTGGCGGGACTCCCGATTCCGGGGGCGCTGGCGATCAAGAAGAAGGTGGCAGACCGACTGGTGTTCTCGAAGCTGCAAGCGCGCACGGGCGGCCGGATCCGGTTTTTCGTCTCCGGCGCCGCCCCGCTGTCGGCCGACATCGCCAAGTTCTTCTACAGCGCCGGGCTGCCGGTCATCGAGGGATACGGCCTGACCGAGTCGTCGCCGGTCCTCACCCTCAATCCGCTGGACCGCCTCAAGCTCGGGACGGTCGGTCGCGCGATTCCCGGTGTGGAGCTCAAGATTGCGTCGGATGGCGAGATCTTCGCGCGCGGGCCGAATATCATGCAGGGCTACTACAAGCAGCCCGAGGCCACCCGCGAGGTGATCGACGCGGAGGGCTGGCTCCATACCGGTGACATCGGCGAGCTGGACTCCGACGGCTACCTCAAGATCACCGACCGCAAGAAAGAGCTGATCAAGACGGCGGGCGGGAAGTACGTCGCGCCGCAGCCCATCGAGGGGATGGTGAAGCGCAACAAGTTCATCGCCAACGCGGTGCTGTATGGCGACCGGCGCAAGTTCCCGATCATCCTGGTGGTGCCGAACTTCGATAACCTCGAGCGGTGGGCGCGGGAGCGAAACCTCGCGTATGGCTCGCGGGCCGAGCTGATCCAGCTGGCGGATGTGCAAGCAAAGGTGGAACGCGAGGTGATGAGCGCGCTCCACGATCTCGCCAAGTTCGAGACGCCGAAGAAGGTGGTGCTGCTCGAGAACGATTTCACGATCGAATCCGGCGAGCTGACACCGACCCTCAAGGTGAAGCGTCGCGTCGTCGAGAAGCGTTACAAGGATCTGATTGACGCCGCGTACGCGGCCGATGACGCCATGACCGCCGCCATCGAGGGATGATGCGCTAGCGCTTTTCGCCTACCCACAGCCCGTTTTCCGCCGCCAGCTTGAGGAGCCCGATTGGAAGCTCGGGCTCTTCGTTTTCGACGACGAAGCGGCGCCCGCGCAGCAGCACCCGGTGCGCCTCCACCAGCCAGGGCGAGGTCGCGAGATCGGCGCCGACGACGACGCCGCGGGCGACGGACGAGCGCATCGGCACTTTCTCGTTTGCGTACAGCAGCGAGAGCATCGGTTGCTCTTCCATTTCGAGCGGCGCGTTGATGCCGACGAAATGCACTCCTTCCATCAGACTGCTGAGCCGCGGCGCCTGACGCACGGCGGAACCAATGAGCACGACATACCCGCCCGGCCCTGAAAGCTCGAGCAGCGCCTGCAGGTTGGCGGCATCGGCGGCGGGGAGCGGCGACGGTGGGGTGTACACGGCGCCGCGGGGACCCGACGAGGACTCGTTGGACACCCGCTCGCGGCTGCGGCGGAAATTCACGATGCCGCGCGCGATCGGGTATTCCTTGTGGCAGACCGGGCAGCCGATGAGCCCGGAGCGCACCATGCGGTCTCGCACTTCGCCCGTCGAGAGCACGAGCATCTCCTCTCGATGGGCCTCCGGGCAGCGCAGCATTTCCGTCAGCTCGATGTGCATCTGGGGACTGGGTCTAGGGCCTAGGGCTTAGGGCCTGGGGAAAAGACCACCCAGGTCAGCTTGCCGGATTCGACTTTCGCCCGGCGAACCACACGCGTTCCTCCGATTTCAACCCCCAGAACATACTCGAAAAAGATCACTCAGCCTCTTGGCGTATAGACGGTCGGTAGCAAGCGGATTTCCGTCACGTCAATCCGCTCGGGTTGGGCGACCGCGTACACAACCGCCGCGGCAACGTCCTCGGCGCGCATCATGTCCTTGCGCTTGGTGAATCCGGGCTTGGAATCGGGATCCACGGCGTCCCAGATGTCCGTGTCCACGGGGCCGGGTGAGATCAGCGTCGTGCGCACGCCGCTCTTCGCCGTCTCCTGCCGGATCACCTCGTGCATCCCCCGCAGGCCGAACTTGCTAGCGGCATACGCCGTCGAGCCCGAGAATCCGATGTAGTCGGAGATCGAGCCGATCGTGACGAGATGCCCGCTGCCGCGCTTCACCATCTGAGGCACCAGCGTGCGCGCCACCAGAAACGCGGATGTGAGGTTCGTCGTGAGCGTCCGCGTGAAATCCTCGGGCGTCGTCTCGGCCAAGGGCTTGATGAAGAAGATGCCGGCGTTGTTGACGATGACATCGGGGAGACCGACGGCCGTCACAACCCGCGCGAGCGCGCGGTCGGTGTCTGCCGGATCCGTGAGATCGCAGCGCACGTCGTAACGGCGGTCCTCCGATCGGTCGGCGAGACTGCGCGCCAGGCGCACGACGTGCATCCCCCCGGCGTACAACGCATTGGCAACCGCGAGGCCGATGCCGCGCGACGCGCCCGTCACGAGCGCGATCTTCAAGGCAGCCCGGCGCCTCCATGCACGAGCCGCAGGAACTCATCGCGCGTCTTGCCGTCGTCGCGGAACGCGCCCCGCAGCGAGCTGGTCACGGTCTTGGAGTTCTGCTTCTCGACGCCCCGCATCATCATACAGAGGTGATAGGCTTCGATGACGACGCCGACGCCGAGCGGTTTGAGGACGCGGCACAGGGCTTCCGCGACCTGGTCGGTCAGCCGCTCCTGGACCTGCAGCCGGCGCGCAAACACCTCGACCACGCGTGGAATCTTGGACAGCCCGACGATCTTGCCGTTGGGGAGGTAGGCGACGTGTGCTTTCCCGAAAAACGGCAGCATGTGGTGCTCGCACATCGAGTAGATCTCGATGTCGCGCACGCAGATCATGCTCTCATGCTTCTCCTCGAACAGCGCGTCGCCGATCACTTCTTCGACGACCATGCCGTACCCGCGCGTCAACCACTTCAGCGACGCCTCGACGCGCGCCGGCGTCTGGCGCAGTCCCTCGCGCGTGGGATCCTCGCCGATCTGTTCGAGCATCCCGTGCACGAGCGTCTGGAAGGGGATACGGTCGACCGCGGGCTCGGTGTGCAGCTTCATTTTGTCTCGTGACATACTCACTTTCCGTCGTATTATTGGTCGCTCCTATGCGACTCCTAAAGCTACTTGTCTCGGCGATCCAGGCGGGAGGCGCGGCCCTCTCGGCTTTATGGACGTTTCCCAGCATTCTGCTGTCCGCGTTCCTCGTCGCCTGGGGCGCGGAAGCGGCGCAATTCCTCATGTCCCAGGGCCTCGCACTCGCGATCCTGGCGTGGCAGCAGACGCTTCCCGAATTCGCCGTCGAAGCGGTGATCGCGTGGGAGGCGGGCGGGAACCCGGAGCGCTCCCATCTCGCGATTGCGAACCTGACCGGCGCGATCCGGCTGCTGCTCGGTCTCGGCTGGCCCATGATCTACTACGTCTTCGCCGTCTTCGGTCGGCGCCGCGGCGAGCAGGGCCTGCCGTCGATAAAGCTGCACAAGGAGCATGCCGTCGAAGTCATCGGGCTGATACCTCCACTGCTGTACTTCATCGTCATCATCGTAAAGCAGACCATCACCTGGGTGGACGCCGTCATCCTGGTTGGCCTGTACGTCCTATATCTGTGGGCGCTGTTGCGCAATCCGCCGCACGACGCCGAACAGCTCTCCGACGCGCCGCGCGTCTCGCAGTGGGCGTATCGGCAACGCGGCTGGCGCCAGAAGGCGGCGATCGGCGGCCTGTTCGCGGCGGGCGGATTCCTGCTGTACGTCACGGCTCATCCGTTTCTCGAGTCGATGCTGGCGGTGGCCGCGCTGCTCGGCGTAAGCCAATTCGTGCTGGTGCAGTGGGTCGCGCCGTTCCTGTCGGAGTTCCCCGAAAAGGTGTCGGCGTTCATGTGGGCACGGCGCGTGACGCACGCACCCATGGCGCTGATGAACATGGTCTCGAGCAACATCAATCAGTGGACCGTGCTCGCCGCCATGATTCCGCTCGTGTACGGCTACTCGCACTATCACCACACCGGCACCTGGGCGGCGTTTCACTTCGACGCCGAGCAGCGGGTCGAGATCATTCTGACCCTGCTGCAAACGGGGCTGGGCATGGTCGTGCTCGCCAACATGGAGTTCGATTGGTTCGACGCGACCGCGCTGTTCGTGCTGTGGGTGGTGCAGTTCTTGGCCCCGCACTTGCGGGAGGAAGTATCCCTCGCATACGCACTCTGGATCGCGATCCTGCTCGTGGGGTTCGCGGTGAAGGGACAGGCGCTGCTCGCGCCGAAGTACTTCTGGGAGACGCTCACGAAAAAACGATCGGCCGGGACCGCATAACGCGGGCCGGCCGACCGGCTACACCAGGAGCGAAGAGGGTTATTGAAGCCCGAAAGTAATGATGGGTCCCTCACCACGAATTCTGTCTTCCCCAACGAGGGGGCATGACATGGGCCGCGGTATGCGGGTCCACAATCGAGCTTGTTGGCTCAATAGTTTGATCTCCCCGCCCCTGCGTACTACAATAGGTTCTGTACCATAAAGGTCAATCGCCCTGAACCTCACCCTGCTCGCCGCTGTCGTGATGCTGCTCGTCTGGTTCCTGCTCGTCGTCGTGGCACAGGTACCGAGCGGCGCCGTGCATCTGCTCTATGCCGGCGCGATCATCTTGTTCGCCCGGCGGATCCTCGTGGGCGCACCGCGCTTCGTGTCGTGACACTCGCGGCGCGACACTGGGATCCCGGTCTCGGCCCGCTGCAGGTCGTGACGGTGCGGCGCGTGCTGGAGCGCGAAGGCATGGTCACGGCCTGGTGGTCGGATGTCCCGGGAGCAGAGGTGGCCACGCATGCGCACGCCTTTGCCGAGACGCGCTGGGTGGTCGAGGGGTATCTGCGGGTGACGGCCGGAAACGACGCGGTCGAGCTCGGCCCTGGGGACCGGCTCGACCTGCCGCCAAATCTGCCGCATACGACCGAGGTGCTAGGCCTCGGCCAGGTCATCTACGTGAGTGGCATGCCGAAAAAGAGCGCGCCCGCGTAGCGTCTCAGAGCCCGGCCTTAAACAGCAACCGGTTCGGCGTCCCCGCCGGATTCCCGGTAATCACTCCGTTGGTCGCGTTCGTGATGATCCAGTTCGACACCGTCGCTGACGGTTGATCGCCGTTCACGGCCTTGTAAAGCACTGCGACCCCAGCCACGTGCGGCGAGGCCATCGACGTCCCGCTGAGCGACATCGTGGTCCCTGCCAGGAAGTCGGAGACGATCGCCGACCCGGGCGCGTAGCCTTCAACGCAGGTCCCCCAATTGGAGAAGGACGACTTGGCGTCCGTCTTGGTCGAGGACGCCGCCGTGAACACGCCCGCCGCGCTCGCCGGCGAGGCCGTGCACGCATCGACGTTATCGTTGCCCGCGGCGACCGCCACGAAGACCCCGGCATTCGAGAGATTCGTGGTCGCCGTGTTGAGCGCGGCGGAGAGTCCTCCGCCGAGCGACATGTTCGCGACCGCCGGCTTGACGTGATTCGCGCGCAGCCAATCGATGCCGGCAATGATCTGTGACGTCAGACCCAGACCCGCGCAGCTCAGAACTCGCACGCCATGTAGCGACGCGCCTTTCGCCAGACCGTAGGTCGTCCCGCCAACCGTCCCCGCGACGTGGGTGCCGTGGCCGTGACAGTCCTCGCCGGTCGCGCCTAACGCGTCATAGACGTTATTGGCGCGGCCGCCGAAATCGGCGTGCAATGTCCAGATGCCGGTGTCGATGATGTACGCGTGTACGCCTGCACCCGTCGCCGTGTATGTGTAGGTCCGCGACAGCGGCAAAGCCTGCTGGTCGACGCGGTCCAACCCCCACGGATCCCCGTTCGCATCCATCGTCTGGGTCACGTCGGCTCGATAGATCTGATCGGCCTCGACGTACGCGACGAGTGGATTGGCGGCCAGCACCTGCACGGCCGCAGCCGGCAGCGTCGCCGCGAAGCCTTTGAGCGCGTTGGTATACGTATAGCGCAGCGTGCCGCCCTGGCTCTGCACCAGCTGCGCCGCGAGCGCTGCGGGATCGGTCACATTCTGTCGGAACACGACTATGTACTCGCCCGGGACGGGGCCGGATCGCCCGGCCGATACGTCTTGTTCGGGACGGGTCGCGTCCCGGCAGGCGAGGGCGCCGACGATCAACATGCCGGCAAGGGCAGCGTTGCGGTTCATGAACGGCTCTCCTCGAGTGAGATGCCTCGAGAAGAGCAAGAATCGTTCTAGAAAACCGTGCAGGAGACGTCGAGTTGTTGCGTTACTGCGACAGGTTCAGATCTCCCAATTCGAGAACACCACACCCCGCGTCGCGTGCCGCTCGGGATAGCCCTCGTACGTCATGCGCAGATCGGTCCAGCGAACGCGATAGCCGCGCGCGATCAGCCGGCGAAACGCCTCGTCATAGCGGCTCTGACAGCGGACCGCGATCCGGCGTATGCCGGCCTTCGCGGCGGCCGCTTCGACCCCGCCGATCGCGGCGTCGAAGGCCGCATCGTCGCGTGCGGCGAGCTTCAGGACGCGCACTTCATCGCGGGTACGGCTGTCGGCGAGCGGCGCGGAGTGCCAGACGGCCAGGGCATCGAGTCCCGTATCGCTTTCGACCAGCGAGGTATCGCCGAGACCCAGCTCGGCCGTCAGCAGGATTTCGCGCGAGAAGTCGATACCGGACACCAGATCGCTCACCAGGCGGCGGGCCACTTCCATCGCTGCTTCCTTCTCATTCGCGGAGCGTCGTGACAACAGCACGGGAGCCGGATGCCCCCGCGTCGCGATTTCGTTCGTCAGCGTGATCGTCAGATGGCCGGGGATGAATCCCAGGCGGGCGTAAAATCCGATGTTCTCCGGTGTGCGCGGCATCGTCTCGAGGCCGAGCGTGGTGATGCCGCGGTCGATGAGCCAGTCGGCGGCCGTGCGCACAATCGACTTCCCGACTCCGGTGCTTTGCCGGTCCGGCCGCACGGCGAGCGGGCCCATCCACCCCTCGACCCCCGCCTGATGCGCGACGTTGAATGCCGCGATGTCGCCATGCTCGTCCCGCCAGACCATCGCGCCTTCGCCCGCATCGAGCAGCGCGTACCGCCACACGAGCGGGTTGAGCTGCGGGACGCGGACGCCGATGAGACCGTCGCGGCGGTAGCGATCGGTGAACGCTTCCGCGAAGACGCGATTCAGCCCTTCGATGTCGCGCTCAGTGGCGCGCTCCGGCCCGGTGACCCGGGTGTCAGGCAGCCACGCTCGCATCCGGCGGTCCCAGGGTAGCAGTGTCGTCGCGCACGACGCTCGCACCCGTCGTGGAGTCGTAGGAAACGCGGATTACGCGATCCAATCCGTCGCGCACCTGCTCGATGTGCGTGATGAGAATGACCTGCGGAAAGCGGTCACCCAGCCGTCGCAGCAGGCCCAGCACGTGCTGGCGCCGCGACTCGTCGAGCGACCCGAAGATCTCGTCGAGCACGAGCAGCGACAGCGGTTGGCCCGCGCGCTCGGCGATCATCTGCGAGATCGCTAGGCGCAGCACGAGATTCGCGATGTCTTCCTCCCCACCCGAGATCACCGGTTTGGGCACGCCTTCGTCGAGGACCACGACGCGATAGTCCTCGTCGAGATCCACTTCGTCGTAACGTGCATCGGTCAGGTCGGAAAGGAAACCGGAGGCGAGCGCGCCGATCTCGGGCCGCATGGCGGCGTTCAGCTCGGCCCGTAGATCCGAGAAGGCGCGGTCCAGCTCGTTGTGCAACCGCAGCTCGACCTTGCGGTCGGCAATCGTGCGCTCGCGGGCGGCGCGCTCGGCGGCGCGGCGCTCGGCGTCACGCACGGCGCTCTCCGCCGCCACCAGCTCGCCGCGCGTCTCCGCCACAGCCAGCTCGGCCGCCCGGAGCGCATGCGCCGCGCGATCGTGCCGCTCGCGCGCCGCCTGAAATTTCGGCTCGGAGAACCCTTGCGCCTTCACCGCGGCGTCGAGCTGCTTGACGTGCTCCTCGCGCGCCGACAGCGCCTTCTCCGCGATCTCCGCCTCACCGACCAGTGCTTCGGCCCGGTCGGCGCGCGCTTTCAGCGCCGCGGCCTGTAAGGCGACCGGCTCGAGCCGGGTCAGCTCCGTACGGACTTCATTGTGGCGCTCGGCGTTGTAGCCGGCGTCAAGCGCCGCCACGCGACGCTCGATTTCCTGCGTCCGCTTGGCGAGACCGGCGCGCTCTTTCTGGATCCGGGTTCGCTCCGTCGTCTGCGCGCGCAGATTTCCTTCGCGCTCGCTGGCCTGCCGCGCCTGCTCGCGCAAGGCGTCGCGCGCGGCCTCCGCTTGCGTGACGGGGGCGGGCGGCTCGGTCAGCTGCTCGAGGCGCTGTTTGAAGTACTTCCCGTCTTCGACGATCGCCTCGAGCTGCCGGTCGAGCACGCCGAGCACGGCACCATGCTCCGTGCCGAGGGGCCGGCGGCAGGTCGGACATTCTCCCTCGGGGCCGAGACGCGCGATCTTGTCGCGCTGATCTCTTACTTCGTCGTACAGCTTCAGGAGCTCCGCGCGCCGCGTACCCGCGTACTCCTTCTCGCGCACCCAGGCGCCCTGCTGTTCTCTGGCGACGTTGTCGGCGGCTTCGAGCCGTTCCGCCAGCGCGCGCGCTTCTTCCGTGGCCTGCGCCAGCGCGGTCTCGGCCTCGGCCAGCTCGGCGATCCGGCGGTCGAGCACGTTGAGATTGCGTGTCAACTCGGTGATTTTCGCCTGATCCTCGCGCCGCGCGGCGTCCTCGCGGTGCAGCCGGTCGAGCTCGACGAGCTCGGCCTTGAGCTTCGTGACGGGCGCGACCTCGGCGTCGAGCTTGCGCAGCTCTTCGCGCGCGGCCAACGCCTCGGCCAGCTCCTTGTCCAGGCGCTGAAACTCCTGCCGCGCGACCACGACGCCCTGCTCGGCGACACGCAGATCGCCGTGCAGCGACAGCGTGCGCTCGCGCCGTTCCACCCACTGCTGCCAGCGTGGCTCTTCCTCCGCGAGTGCCTGCTGCGCTTTGGTCCGGTCGCCCGCCGCAGCCGTCGCGGCTTTGCGCGCGCCGTGCAACCGCGCTTCGGCGACTTTGCGCTCCTTCTCGAGCTCGGCCTGCGGTGGAAGTCCGGTCTCGAGACCGTCCACTTCATGACCGAGCGCGTTGCGGCGCTCGCGGATGCGCTCCTGCGCGAAGGTGAGCTGCTCATGACGCAGCACGCGTGAGAGAAATGCCGCGCGCTCGGGCCGGGTGGCATCGGCGAGCACCGCCAGCTCTTTCTGGCCGGTGAAGTACGTGTTGAAGAATTCGCCGTGCGTCATCCCGAGGACGCGCTGCAGCCGTGCCGTCACTTCCTTAATCGAGTTTGCGACAACTATTCCATTCTCGTGCAGGGTCGCTTCGTTGAGCTTCCTTTCGACGACATACGTCCGACTCCCCAGCCCGAACTCGAGCTCGACCCGCATCGGCGCGCGCGCTTTCGCGCGAAGATTGCGAATGGAGTCCTTGTCGCCACGCGCCGCCGGATTGCCGTAAATGGCCCAGGCGATCGCTTCGAGCAGCGACGTTTTGCCCGAGCCGTTCGGCCCGATGATGCCCGTGATGCCGTCACCGAACGCGATTTCGGTATCGGCGTGCTGGCGAAAGTTGACGAGCCGCAGCCGCTGCAGCTTCATGCGCTGCTGCCTCCGCCCGATTCGCTCTCCGCGCGCGCTGCGGTCTCCAGGTAATCGACGCCGAGCTTCACGAATGTCTCGCGGTTCAGCTCGGCGTCGAGCGGCCGGCGGCCCAGGAAGTCGCGCACCGTCTCGGTCAGCGTCTGACGACGAACGCCGCTGGCGCCGCTCGTGCCCGTGGTCCGCTGCGTGACCGGGCGGCGCAGGTCGAGCTGAAAGTTCAGCGCTCGCGCCTTGTACGCGCGAATGGCCGCGTGATCGAGGTCGCGCGCGGTCGCGCGCTCGACATCCCACGCCAGGAGTCGCACGATCTGATCATCGATTTTGGCGGCGCTCACGCGCTGGGCGATCTGCTCGTCCAGTTCCTTCGCGTTCAGTCCAGCGCCCTGAATGAACGGCAGGTCGATGTGTCGCCGCACCGGCGCAATGGGGCGGAAGGTGACGCGCGCACCCGGCAGATCGACGAGCAGATACCCTTTTCCAGTACGCTGCTTTTTTCCTTTCGTCGCCGTCTGCTGCGCCGCTTCATCCTGGAGCTGACCCCAGGGATTCGGCGGCAGGTACTCGAGACTGCCCGAGTACCAGGCGTTGGTGGCCACTGATTGCGCCGTGTGATAGTGGCCCAAGGCGATGTAATCCCATTTCTCGGGGGCGAGGAGCTCGCGCGATAACTCCGCGCCACCATACTCGATCGTCCCCCGTTCTTCGCCCAGTCCACCATACACTCCGTGGGTCACGAGCACGTTGAACGTCGGTCCGCCCGCTTCCGGACGGAGCGCAGGACGTTCCGCCTTGGCGAGTGCCTGCTGCGGGACGGCGAGCACGGCGCAGTCGCGTTTCGGCAGAGCGATCCGCCGTGCCTCCTCAACCGCGATCTCGACGCCGAGTGCCTCGTAGAGTCGGAGGATCGCCCCGGTCTCGGTGGACCGTGGGGTGTCATGCTCGCCGGCGATCACGACGATCGGTGTCTCGGGCAAGCCGGCGCGCAGTCGATGCAGCTGACGGAAGCAGAACATGATCGCCGCATTCGTCGGCCGAACCGAATGGAAGAGATCGCCTGCGATGACGATCAAGTCCGGTCTTTGCTCGAGGAGATCATCTACCGCGCGGCGAAATACCTCGGCGATGTCCGCTTCGCGCTGGTTTATCCCCTTGGGGGTCTGCCGGTCGAACTGGCGGAACCCCAGGTGCAGGTCAGCGAGGTGCGCGAGCTTCAGCGTCATCAGTACGGCTCGTCGGAGATCGGGTTCAGCGGCGGTACGGCGTGGTGCTCGCGTGGTACCGATGCGTCGGGAGCGACCCGAGCGCCAAGCAATTTCCGGAAATAGGCTAGCGCGTCGTCAGGACGCGTGCGGCGCACGGCGGCCAGCGCTCGCCGCACGTCGTCCTGTTCCCGGTCGGCGATCAAGTCTTTCACCTGGTTGGGTCGAATGCGCCGGTCGAGCCGAACCAGCTGGCGGACCACCGCATCGTCGAACGGCACGTCCGCCGCGGGCGGAAACCGCTCGACGCCGTCCCGGCCGCGAAGCACCGGCGGCTTCGGAAACCGCACGAAGATCGGCTGCGTGAAATGCGGGTGGCGCACCATCAATTCGCCAATGGGTAACGTTGCCAGCTTGCTCTTGGTCGCGGGCGTCAGCACCTGATACCCCGGCGTCGCCAGTTCATCCATGTCCATGCGGCCGAAAACCTGCGTCCCTGCATTCCCCACGACGCGGCGGTGCACCTGGGAGCGGAACTGCTCGGCGCCGAACAGCACGAGGCCGAGGTACCGGCCGCGCTCGGAGATATCGAGCAGCATCTTCTTCACGTACGTCTCCGGTCCGTCCCCCGGCGCGTACTTGTTCAGCTCGTCCACAAACACCACGACCGCGTCCACGCCGAGCTCCCGGCGCTCGAGCTGTTCCCGCAGCTTCGAGACGACGCGGGCGAACACCAGATCCTGCCCGAGCGGATCGACGTTCGCGATATCGATGACGTAAACCGTGCGGTCCTCGAATCCCTTCCACGGCAAGTCGCTGGACGGGCCGTCGTCGGTCACGAGGCCCTTGCAGCGCGTCGAGATGTTCAGCAGGCGGTTGCGGACCTTGCGCATGGTGGCGATGTGATGCGTGCGCCACGTGTCGCTGCGTCCGCCGGCGGTGATTTCCAGGCCGTCGAAGATGGATCTGAACAGCCGATCCAGATCGGCGAACGTCTGCACTCGGTGGGTCGTGCCGAACCCGTCGTCAAATGCCCTCCCCAAGACCCTATCCCGTAAAAAGTCGATAAACGCATCAGCCTTCGCATCGATGTCGTCGCGGTTGAGGAGGACTTCCGCGTAGTCCACGACCTCCTGCAATCCCCAGGTCAGCGGCTCGACATCGCCGACAAGATCGGGATGTGTGCGCAGCGTGTTGAGATTGACACCATCAGCCTTGAGCGGTGCGTAGAGCCGCACGCGCTGGAACGGCGTGGACGGCACCGCGAGCCGCTCGTAGCGGCGGCGATCCTCGTCGCTCAGATCACCCGGCTGATCGAGGAAGCAGAGATCGGGCCCTTTGACGTTGAAGCAGAGCGCCGCAACGCGACCTTTGTGCGCGGGGAAATGCGCGAAGATGGAGGCGAGCAGGAACTCGACCGCACTGGTCTTGGTGGCGAGCCCCGACATGCCAGAGATGTTGAGGTGCGCGGCCTCGGGGCCGACCAGGAAGTCGGCGTCGAGGTACACGGGCGCTTCGAGGCCCGCGGATGTGTAGAGGCCAATCGGGATGGCCGTTGGCGTCGCCGAGTAGAGGTATGCGTCCATGCGCAGCGCCTGCGCGACGTCCGCATCATCGGCCACAAACACCTGACCGAGTGGCACGGGCTGCAGCGGCTCTTCAGGAGTCTGCCGCAGCACCGCCACGGTCCAGTACCGGATCTCCTGCCGGGCAGTAGGCGCCTCGGCGCGCGTCGGATCGCCTTCAGCACCGACGACATCGTGCAACGGCGTCGCAAGATCGGAATACGCGAATCCCTCCGTCACGACCCCATAGACCACGCGCCCTAGTCCCGAGCCCCCAGCCCCTAGCCCCTCGACTTTAACGATCGCGCCGATCCCGATGGACGTATCGGTGGCGGTCCAGAAATGGAATTGATGAGGAGTGGAAGGCTTCAGCTCGGTCGCGACAACGCGACCAATCGGCGTCACGGGGGGAGCGGGGGGGGCGATCACGTTCCCGTCCTGGGCAACCGTGACGCGCGCTGCAGCTGGAGGTCACGGGGGGCTAGGGCTTTCAGGTATTCCTCCACCTGCTGTAAAGGATACAACAGCCGATTCCACCGTGTGGCCGGCGTCGCAAGCGGCGCCCGCTCCGCCCACAGCCAGCCGCTCAGCTCCGACGCGCGGGCCACGGTGTCGGGATGCGCGCGACCCTCGATGCGCAGCAGACCGTAGAGCAAGTCGTTGCCTTCCCACGGCCAGAGCCGCAGGTACCACGAGTACACTTCCGTGCGCGTGTGACCGCCGCGTACCGCGAACACGCTCGTGCGATTACCGGCAGGGAGCGTCAACGCCCGCTCAAGCCCTCTGCCCTCGAGAAACTGCGCCCCATGGCTTTTGATCACTCCCAATGCTCGGGGATGGCGAGCCACGGTGGGCGATCTGGATAAGAGCCCATCGATGAGGAGCCACTCCTCGGCGCCGAGGCCAGCCGTGCATGCCTCGGCCAGCTCGCGCTCGAGGTGGGCGCGAGCGCGCCGAACGGTGCTCTCGACTTTCTCTAGGTACCGCGCCGGCTGCCCCACAAGCTCGCCGTCTATCGGCTCAATGTCGGTCACGGATTGTTCGAGTATCTGCCGCAGCGCGGGCGTCATGCGCTCCACGGGAGCGACCACGAATCTGCGGCTGCGCTCGAACGTGGTGCGCAGGACGCCCTGAGCATCGCGGCGGCGCACGGCCGCGGCGATGTAGGCATTTACGATTTGCACAACGCCATCGTACGCGACGACGCTCCAGCGCTCGATCCCGTTCAGGAATGAGACGACGGCAGGTACGCGCGCGTTCGCGCGTGGCGGAATCGGATGCGCCTGAAGCTCGGCGCCTTCTACGAGATCGGCACGCTCGAGGCCCTCGGGCTCGTCAGCCTTGCCGCCGCGGCCCGGTACGGCCCCCGCATCTATCAGCGCCTGCCACCACGTCATGGGTTGTCCCCGGTTTTCAGGCCGACTAGCAAGCCGTCGCGGACGGGAATAATCGTGGCAACGAGCCGTGGATCGCTCGCGGCGAGCTGGTTGAACGCGCGCACGCCGAGCGCGTTGCCCGACCGGTCGCTGTCGTCGATTGCCGCTCCGTGAAAGAACGCGTTGTCGCAGAGCAACAGGCCTCCCCGCCGCAGCAATCTCATCCCCCAATCGAAGTACTTGGGCAGCGGTTCCTTGTCGGCGTCGATGAACACGGCGTCGAATCCAGGCGACAGCGTCGGCAAGACCTCGAGCGCGCCTCCTTCGATGAGCTCGACCCGTCCTTCGAGACCGGCGGACGCGAAGGCCTCCCGGGCGATCCTGGCGTGTCGCGGATCCTTCTCGATCGTGATCAGTTTTCCGGTGGGCGGGAGCGCGCGGGCCAACCAGACACCGCTGTAGCCACCCAACGATCCGATCTCCAACACCCGTTTCGCTTGAATGCTCAACAGCAGCAGATGCAGCAGCTTGCCCTCTTCAGGCGAGACGTTGATCGGGGGAAGATTCTCCGCGGCATGCCGAGCGCGGATTCTGGAGAGCATCGGGTCTTCGACGGCGAACAACTCAATGACGTAGCGCTCGAGCCGTGCCGGCTCGTCCACTAAGCCGTTGCCTCGACGTTCGGGAAGGGGGGCACCTCCAGCAGCCACAGTCCGGCAATCCGCGATTGCTTGTCCACCTCCACCAACATGTGATCGGCGACGCGGATGACCGTCGCGGGGCGCTGCCGTCCGACGCGGATGTGGAAGACCGATTCGGTTTGATTCTTGTCGACCGTGAGCGGCGTATCGACCTCGACCGCGGCCACGCCGGGCTGCGAGCGCCGGCCCGGGAACGTGACCTGCCCCTCTTTCGGTGTGGCGGGCGGCTTGAGCGCGGCGACGGTCCGCACGTCATCGGGCCACGTCACAATGTCCACGCCGCGCAACGCGCCACCGGCGACGTCGATCACGACGAACGATCCGTCCCCGCCTTCCAGATCCACTGTGCCATTCATCCCGTTCCCTTTCGGGACGCCTTTGCAGGCGACAGTCAGGATGTCGGTCTCAGGATCCCAGCGGTACGACACCTTAGGAAGTTTGCCGTTCAGCGGCTCGATGCGTGCTTCGAAGTGCATGCGGTATCGCGCCTTCCTGCGCGAGAAGAGGCTGCGTAATATAGCTGCACGATGCAACGACGCGAGTTTCTGGTGACGACCGCAGGAGTGATGTCCATCCCATTCATCAAGGGGATCGACTTCAGCCAACAGGCAGGGAGGCTCGGTCCCGAGACATACGCCCGCCGCATCGCGCGACTCCAGGAAGAGCTGAAGACGCGCAAGTACGACCTCTTCGTCACCGAGCCGAGTACGAATTTTCAGTATTTCACCGGCTACAATCCGGGTCGCAGCGAGCGTCTGATCCTGTTGATGGTGCCGCTCACCGGCGCGCCCGCGCTCATCTGCCCGTCGTTCGAGGTCGAGCGCATCAAACGCAACAGCGTCATCAGTGATGTTCGGGGGTGGGAAGAGCAGCACAATCCCTGGGACCTCGTACGGACGGCGGGCCGCGAAATGAAGCCGCCGCGCCGGGCTGGCACCGCGGCCGTCGAGCCGACTACCTCCTACCAGAGCTATCTGCAGCTGGCGGACAAGCTGAGCGGCTGGAAGTTCGAGAACGGGGCCGTCGTAACGGAACGGCTGCGGATCATCAAGAGTCCTGAGGAAATCGAGCTGATTCGGCGCGCGATCGCCGTTACCGAGGCTGCGATCGCGGCCACGTTCTCCCAGCTGGCTGTGGGGATGACCGAGCGGGATGTGGCGCGTCTTCTGTCGGGCGAGATGGCGTCCCGCGGCGCACCCGGCGGCGGGCTGGTGCAGTTTGGACCGTCCAGCGCGCTACCCCACGGCGGCCCGTCGGCCGGACAACTGGCGCGCGAGACGGTGGTGCTGATCGATGCCGGTTCGCGAGTCGAGGGCTACACGTCTGATATCACCCGCACAATCTGGTTCGGCGACGCGCCGTCCGATGAGTTCAAGAAGGTCTACAACCTCGTGCACGATGCGCAGACCGCGGCGCTCGAGACCGCAAAGCCATTCACGACGCAATGCCAGGAGCTGGACCGCGCGGCCCGGAAAGTCATTACCGATGGCGGCTACGGTCAGTACTTCACCCACCGCCTTGGCCACGGGATGGGAATGGACGGCCACGAGTCGCCGTATATGGTGGAAGGCAACGAGATCCGGCTCGAGCCGGGGATGGTCTTTACCGACGAGCCCGGGATTTACCAGCTCAACAAGTTTGGCGTGCGGATCGAGGACGACTGCGTGATGACGGACAGCGGGGTTGAGGTGCTCTCACACCGGCCGGCGAAGCTCTAGTCTCCCAGCTTTCTCGCGAATGTCACAATCCGTTCAAGCGCCTGTTTAATCGATTCGGTCGCCGCAGCGTAGGACAAGCGTACCCACCGGTCATCCCCGAATGCTGCTCCCGGCACCAGCGCGACGCCTGTCTGCGTGATCAACCGGGTGCAAAAATCCGTCCCGGTGATCTTGCCGAACGAATCCACTCTGAAGAAGAAGTAGAAGGCGCCCAGCGGGTCCACGAACTCGACACCGGGCAGATCCCGCCGGAAGCGAGTCACCACGATGTCCCTGCGCTTGCGGAACTCTGCGACCATCCGCGTGACATCCTGCTCCACCCGCTCGTCGCCAAGGGCCGCCGCCGCCGCGAATTGGGCAGGATGATTCGCGCCTGTCGTCGTGTGGGACTGCAACGCCGCCATCGCTTTCGCGACCTGGGCGGGCGCCAGGGCGAACCCGATGCGCCATCCGGTCATCGCATATGTCTTGCTGACCCCGGTGATGAGCACGACGCGCTCGAGCAAATCGTCCGGCAGATCGAGGAATGACGGCGCGGGACCGGTGCCGTAATGGATGCGCCGGTAGATCTCGTCTGCGATCACCCACACCTTCTTCGCCTTCGCCCACTGCGCGATCGCGTGAATCTCGGCATGCGTGTAGACCGCGCCGGTCGGATTGCAGGGCGAGCAGAGAATCAAACCGCTGGCGCCGGGCAGCATCCGCTCGAGATCCTTGACGCTGGCCTTGAGGCTCCACTCCGGATCGCCCGCGATCATGACGGGGCGCGCGCGCGCCAGGTGCACGATCTGCGGATAGGAGACCCAGGCGGGCGAGGGAATCGCGACGACATCCCCCGGCCCAAACAGCGTGAAGCAGGCGTTGAACAGCGACTGCTTGGAGCCGTTCGAGACGACGATGTGATCGGCGTTCACGGGGCGCCCGCCCGAGAACAGCGAGAGATGTGTCGCCGCCGCCGCCCGCAGCTCCAGGATTCCTTCGTTGGCGGAGTAGTGGGTCTTCCCGTCCTTGATCGCTCGGATGCCGGCCTCGGCCGGAATCGGCGGCGTCGGGAAATCGGGCTCCCCGGCCCCCAGATCGATGACGTCCTCGCCCGCGGCTTTGCGCCGTTTGGCCTCCGCCGAAATCGCGATCGTCGCGGACGTCTCGAGGTGCTGCAGGTTGGCGGAGAGACCTTCGGTCATCGAGGAATCGCTCCATGGCGCTTGAGGATTGTGACCGTCGAGTCCACGGGAAGGGCACGCACGACGCCACGATAGCCCCGCACCGTCTCGGCACGCAACAAGGAATTGTAGATGGCTTCTTCTGTCGCCTCTATGGTTCCTTGAAACAATGGTGAGAGGGCTTCCTCGGCGACGACGGCCGGACGGCCCGACGGCCGGACGGTCGAAAACGCAATCACGTAATCGCCCGAGCCGCTCGACATGCTGCTGCCGGTTCGCGCCAGGCCCGCGAGTGCCCGGCGAGCGACGCGTTCGAGCTGGCGGTGATCGAGCGGCGCGTCGGTTGCCACGACTATGATGATCGATCCGTCGCCCGTTTCCCGTTTCCCGTTTCTCGCTTCCCGAAGGCCTCGTCCCACCGGCGCACCGGCGATGGTCAGGTCGCCGCCGTAGTTCGTCTGCACCAGAACTCCAACCGTCCAATCGGGGAGCTTCCTGCTCGACGTCCCGATCCCGCCCTTCCACCCGAACGCCACCGTCCCCCGCCCCGCTCCCACGGCTCCTTCGGCGACCGGCCCCTCGGCGGCGGCGCGAATCGCGTTCAGCACATCGGCCTCGGTGATGGGACGCGCGCGAATGTTGTTCAGGTAACCGTCATTCGTCTCCCCGACAACTGGATTCGCCGAGCGCACGTCTTCGTTGCCGGGAAGGCCGAGCAGCCACGTGAGCACCGCGTCGGCGGCGCGTGGCACGCAGAGCGTGCAGGTCAGCATGATCGGCGACTCCAGCTCACCCAGCTCGTTCACCTGCGTCGAGCCCGCGAGCTTGCCGAATCCGTTTCCGACCACGATGGCCGCCGGCACCTTTTCACGGAACAGATTCCCGCCGTGCGGCAGGATCGCCGTGACGCCGGTGTTGATGGAATCGCCGCGCGCGATCGTCGTGTGGCCCACGCGCACACCGGCCACGTCGGTGATCGCATTGAGCGGCCCGGTCGGGATAGACCCGACATTGATGCCGATATCACGGGCACGGGGACGCTGAGTCTGTGCCCCGAGCGAAGTCGCGAATAGAAGAAAGAGCAGCAGCAGGTTAGCTTTCACGGCGCAGAAACTAGCATCCTTTGACAATCGAGGCTCGTGTGCGGCATGTCGTGCTGGTGACCCCTCCCGCCGTCGAACGTGCGGGACAGGCGTGGGAGTTGATGGGTGCCCATGCGATTGTGATCTGCGCGGATTATGAGCAGGCCGCGCTCTGGGCGGACGCCGCACCGGCAGAACTCCGTGCACACGCCGTGACCGGCCTCGCCCGCACAGCCGCCCTTCTAAAGGAAGGGCGTGTCGGCGTGCTGGCGGGTTCGCCCGCCGATCTCGGCGCCCTTGTCACGCGCTCCGCGCTCAAGCTCGACACGCTCGAAACGCTCATCATCGCCTGGCCCGAATCGTTCTCAGCCGAGCTCGACACGCTGCTCGGAGAGGCTCCCGAGGCGCGGCGGGTGATCCTCAGCTGGGACCCGCACGGCCTCACCGATTTCATTGAGCGACACGCGCGCCGCGCTGAGATCGTCGGCGACATTCCGCTCGACTCGGTTGGAAAGCCGCTTGGACCGGTCGCGTCGGTGCGCTACGCGGTCGTGCCGGCTGGTCGCCGTGCAGTTGCGGTGCGTGATGTGCTCGATGCAGTGCGGTCCGTCCGGCCATACGTCTGGAAGGGCGGCGACGTAGCGCTGCCGGCGCAGCTTCCCGATGCTGTGGTTGCCGCCACGTTGCCCACGCGCGAGGAGCTACGCATGCTCGCGGCTATTGCGCAGCCTCTGGTCGTCGCGCTCGCGTCCCAGGTCCCCTATCTCAAGTCGATCGCGTCGCTCTCGCCGTTCGCCTTGCCATCGCCGGCCGATCGCGCGCAGGATCGCAATGCGAGTTTGCGCGCGCAGATCGCGGCACGGTTGAGCCAGGGAGACATCGACGCAGAGCTGGCCGTCCTGACGCCGCTGTTCGAAGAGCACGATCCGGCGCTGGTGGCAGGAGCGTTGCTGGCGCTGAGCCGTCAGCCTCCAGCGGTCAGCCATCAGCCTTCCGAATCTCCAACGGGGGCGGCGTGGGTGAAGCTGTTCGTTACGGTGGGAACGAAAGACCGGGCCAGCGCCAAAGACCTCGTCGGCGCGCTCATCAAGGAAGCAGGTCTGGAAAAGGGACAGATCGGAAAGATCGACGTGCGAGAGACGTTTTCACTCGTCGATGTCGCGCCCCCGATTGTGGATCAGGCCGTGCGGCGACTCACGGGCGTCTCGATTCGAGGACGCAGAGTCACCGCCCGGCCCGATCGGCGGTGAAGCAGCCTACTTCTTGATGTTCACCGCCTGCTTCAGCTGTTTCCCGGCGCGGAATGCGGGCGCGATCGACGCCTTGATCTGAATGACGCCACCCGTCTTGGGATTGCGACCCATCCGCGCGGCGCGCTTGCGCGCCTCGAAATTGCCGAAGCCGGTGATCTGCACCTTGGAGCCCTTCTTCAACTCTGTGGCGATGATGCCCTTGTCGTCGAAGAGTGCTTCAACGGTGCGCGTGGCATCGGCCTTCGACATCTTGGTGCGCATCGCCAGCGCGGAGGTGAGTTCAGCCTTGTTCACTGCGATCTCCTTGAAGGGGGGCGCGGAAACCCGCATGGATACTGAAGAACTATGGGATATCCCCCAAAAATCCGCAAGATTACTGGGCTTTCTCGGCCCTAACCCCCAAACCCTAGCCCCTAACCCCACCCACAGGACGTTGCCCCCTGGGCCGGTCGCGGCTTAACGTGAGGGCCCATGTTCCAGCAAGCAGGCCGTCCCGGATGGATCGAAGTCATCTCGGGCGTCATGTTCAGCGGCAAATCAGAAGAGCTCATCCGCCGAGTGCGGCGCGCCGTCATCGCCCGCAAGCAGGTGCAAGTCTTTAAGTCCCATCTAGATGCGCGTTACGCCGGCCTCTTCTCCGTCTCCTCGCACGACGGCGTGACCGTGGAGGCCGAGCCCGTGGACTCCGCCGAGGAAATCGCGCGCCGCCTCCGTGTCAGCACCGAGGTCGTCGCGGTGGACGAGGCCCAGTTTCTCGACGATGGGATCATCGACCTGTCGAACCGGCTCGCCAACCGCGGCGTGCGCGTGATCCTCGCGGGCACCGACGTCGATTTTCGGGGCCTGCCGTTTGGACCGATGCCGACGCTCATGTGCGTCGCCGAGGTCGTGGACAAGTTCCAGGCGATCTGTGTCGTCTGCGGCGGGCCCGCGACCCGCAATCAGCGGCTCGTGAACGGCAAGCCCGCATTGTGGGATAGTCCGATCATCATGGTGGGTGGGCGCGAGAGCTACGAGGCGCGGTGTCGGCACTGCCATCGGGTTCCGAGGCAGGATGAGGATCAGACTGCACTGCTCTAAGGGGCTCGGGACTCGGGGCTGGGGATTCGGGAAACTCGAGCGCCCCAAGTCCCGAGTCCCGAACCCCGAGTCCCGATGTTGAACGTCGCTCTCACCGGCAACATTGCGTCGGGCAAGTCGACAGTCGTGGACCTCTTCCGAAAATGGGGAGCCACGATCATCGACGCGGACTCCCTCGCCCGCGAGGCCCAGGCCCCCGGCAGCGCCGTTCTCGCCGCGATCGCCAAGCGGTTCGGCGCGGACGTGCTGGCTTCCGACGGCACGCTGGACCGCGCGGGGCTGCGCGCCAAGGTGATGGGCGACGATGCGGCGCTGGGTGCCTTGAACGCGATCGTCCATCCCGCCGTGCAGCAGCGTCGTCTCGAGCTGCAGCGCGCGGCGGGTGAGCGTGGCGATGCCATCGTGATCAACGACATCCCGTTGCTCTTCGAAGTGCTCGACCCCGCGCAGTTCGACACGATCGTACTGGTGGACGCCCCCCCCGCCGTGCGCCGCGCCCGGCTGCGCACTCTGCGCGGCCTCTCCAATCAGGACGCCGACCGGATGATCGCGGCCCAAATGCCGGCCGAGCGCAAACGCGCGCAGAGCGCGCACATCATCCACAACACCGGCACCGTCGCGGAGCTCGAGCAACAAGCACAGAATGTGTTTACCGACCTGCGCAAGCGCGCTGCACGCACGGGAGTGCACAATGAAGCACCCGGCCAAGCCCTGTTGCTATGTACGCTGGACGCGAAGGACACGGCCTCGGCCCCTGCGCTGCGCGCGATCGAGCGACGCTATACGGACGCCGGCATGCGAGTCGAGTACACGACAGTGAAAGGATTGGCGAAGCTGCTTCGCGCCGCAGCTCCGCTGTCAATCGTCGTCACGGCGGCGGCCGCTGACGGCGCGCGCACAGCGTGGGAGGAAGCGATGCCGCCGCGTCCGTGCCGGCTCTACCATCTTTCGCCCGACCCGGATCCGGTGGCCGTGCGTCTCGACTTGCGGCCCTGGGGACACGAGCGAATTGTACTGAGCGAAGAAGACGGCGCAGGACTGGCGCCCCGAACGGACCTGTTGTAGGCTCCGCACCCATGTCGAGCATTCCGAAAGACCTCCGCTATACGAAGGATCACGAGTGGGTGCGGGAAAGCGACGATCCCCAGGTCGTTGAAGTCGGTATCACCGACTATGCGCAGGGCGAGTTGGGGGACGTCGTGTTCGTCGAGCTTCCCAAGGGGGCCGCCGCTTTCAAACAGCGTGATGTCTTCGGGACCATCGAGGCCGTGAAGGCTGTTTCAGAGCTCTACTCTCCGCTCGCCGGGACGATCCTCGAGGCGAACAAGGCGCTGGAGCAGGACCCGGCACTCGTGAACCGCGATCCGTACGGTAAGGGCTGGATGGTCAAAGTGAAGCTCAAAGATCCCAAAGAATTGGAGGGGCTGCTCCGCGCCGACGCCTACGCGAAGCATGTAGGAGAGTGAAAGCCACCGAGCACGATCTGTTTCAGGAACGACACATCGGGCCCTCGGCCGACGATCAGGCCGCAATGCTCAGCACGCTGGGTTACGACTCGCTCGACGCGTTCATCGATGCGGTGGTGCCGTCAGATATTCGCCTGCGCGAGCCGCTGCGCATTCCGGCCGCAAAGACCGAGCAAGACGTGCTCGAAGAACTGCGCCAGCTCGCGGCGCAGAACCAGGTCTTCCGCTCTTACCTCGGCATGGGCTACCACGACTGTTTCACGCCGACGGTCATTCAGCGGAATGTGCTGGAGAATCCGGGCTGGTACACGGCGTACACGCCCTACCAGGCGGAGATCGCGCAGGGCCGTCTCGAGGCGCTGCTCAACTTCCAGACGATGGTCTCGGATCTGACGGGTCTCGACGTGGCGAATGCGTCTTTGCTGGACGAGGCCACCGCCGCCGCCGAAGCGATGCACCTCACGGAGGCGGCGACCAAGCATGCAGGCAAGCTCGCGTACCTCGTAGACGCCGGTTGCCATCCGCAGACGATCGCCGTCGTGCGCACGCGCGCGACCGTGCGGGGGATCGACGTCGTCGTCGCCGATCCGTCGAGCTTCGATTTCCAGCAGGGCAACGTGATCGGCGCGCTGATCCAGTATCCCGCCACCGATGGCGCGATTCGGGACTACCGGCCCCTGTGCGAGGCTGCGCATGCCGCCGGTGCGCTCGTGACCGTCGCAACCGACCTCCTCGCCCTTACACTGCTCACGCCGCCGGGCGAATGGGGCGCGGATATCGCCGTCGGGAACTCGCAGCGCTTCGGGGTGCCGCTCGGCTACGGCGGGCCGCACGCCGCGTTCTTCGCGACCCGCGACGAATTCAAGCGCCTCCTGCCGGGACGCATCATCGGCGTCTCCAAAGACCGAGCGGGCCGCACCGCCCTGCGCATGGCGCTGCAGACGCGTGAGCAGCACATCCGGCGCGAGAAAGCGACCAGCAACGTCTGCACCGCGCAGGTGCTGCTCGCGGTCGTCGCCGCGATGTACGCCGTCTACCACGGGTCCGAGGGGCTGCGGCGCATCGCGCGGCGCGTGCACGGCTACACCGCAGCGCTCGCCGCCGCGTTGGAGAAGCTGGGCTATGGTCTCGCGTATCCAAATTTCTTCGACACGCTAGCCGTTGAAGTGCCGCACGAGGTCCTTCCGCGAATTATCGATGTCGCCCGAGCGAAGCAGATCAATTTGCGAACACTGTCGCAGACCCGGATCGGCGTCGCCTTCGACGAAACCGTGACCGCGGCCGACGTGGTTGACGTGATCGAAGCATTTGCGGCTGGTTTGGACAAGAGTCCCAGCCCCCTGCGTGACGCGCCCTCCGCGATTCCCGAATCCCTGGCCCGGACCACGCCGTTCTGCACGCATCCGGTGTTCAACACGCATCACTCCGAGACGGAGATGCTGCGCTATTTGAAGCGGCTCGAGGACCGCGACTTGTCGCTGACGGCGGCGATGATCCCGTTGGGCTCGTGCACCATGAAGCTCAATGCGACCACGGAGATGATCCCGATCACGTGGCGCGGCTTTAACGCCCTGCATCCCTTTGCGCCCCGCGCGCAGGCGCAGGGATACGCGACGCTGTTCCGGCAGCTGGAGGACTGGCTCGCCGAGATCACCGGCTTCGCGAAGGTGTCGCTGCAGCCCAATGCGGGCTCGCAAGGCGAGTTCGCCGGGTTGCTGGTGATTCGTGCGTATCACCAGCATCGCGGCGAGACGCATCGGACGACATGCCTGATCCCGCAGTCGGCGCACGGCACCAACCCGGCGAGCGCCGTCATGGCCGGGATGCAAGTCGTCGTGGTGAAAACCGACGCGCAGGGCAACATCGACGTCGCCGATCTCGAGGCGAAGGCCGCCGAGCACCGCGACACGCTGGGCGCGCTGATGGTGACGTATCCCTCGACCCACGGCGTGTTCGAGGCGTCCATCAGGAAGATTTGCAAGATCGTGCATCAGCATGGCGGCCAGGTCTACATGGACGGCGCCAACATGAACGCGCAGGTCGGGTTGTGCCGCCCTGGCGACATCGGCGCCGACGTGTGCCATCTCAACCTGCACAAGACGTTCTGCATCCCGCATGGCGGCGGCGGTCCCGGCATGGGGCCGATCGGCGTCGCCAAGCACCTGGCGGCGCATTTGCCGACGCACCCGGTTATCGATGTCGGCGTTCCCCTCGCGGCAAGCGCCGGGACGGTGTCGGCGGGGCCGTGGGGCAGCCCGTCCATCCTGCCGATCTCATGGGCGTACATCGCCATGATGGGTCGCGATGGTCTGACTGCGGCGACCAAGGTCGCGATCCTCAGCGCCAACTACATCGCGCGGCGGCTGCAGGAAGATGGAGACTACGAATTGTTGTATGCGGGACAGAACGGCCTCGTCGCGCACGAGTGCATTATCGACACTAGGGCCTTCAAGGCATCGGCCGGTGTCGATGTGGAGGACATTGCCAAACGACTGATCGACTACGGCTTCCATCCGCCGACGGTCTCGTTCCCGGTTGCGGGAACGCTGATGGTCGAGCCCACGGAGAGCGAGCCCAAGATCGAGCTCGATCGCTTCGTGGACGCGCTCATCGCCATTCGCAACGAGATGCGCGAAATCGAGAACGGCGAAGCCGATCGCGACAACAATCTGCTGAAGAACGCGCCCCACCCGCTTGCCGATCTGCTGGCCGACGCGTGGGACCGGCCCTATTCGCGCGAGCGCGCCGGCTTCCCGACGGCGGCGACGCGCGAGCACAAGGTGTGGCCGCCGGTTGGACGAATCGATGCGGCGTTCGGGGATCGCAACCTCGTGTGTACGTGCCCGCCGGTGGAGGCGTACGCGACTGTCTGACGGGCGGTGGAAGCTGCTCGTCGACGCCCAAGGACGCTCCGGCGTTGAGAACATGGCGACCGACGAGGCACTCTTGGATGAGGCCGTCCACTCCGCTCAGGCGTTTCTCCGATTATATCGCTGGGATCCTCCAACACTCTCGGTTGGTCGTAACCAACCACTCGACGGCATTGAAGCCTCGAACGGACCGGTGGTCCGGCGACCGACAGGGGGAAAGGCGGTTTGGCATGATCAGGAGGTGACGTATGCAGTCGCGTCGCCGATCGCGGTATTTGGTTCCCTGCGAAACGCTTACTGCGAGATCCATACTCGACTCGCAGCCGCATTGCGCGCTCTGGGCGTCGACGCGACGCTTGCCACGGCCCGGCCGCCCGGCCGCCCGGCCGCCCGGCCGACGTCCTGCTTCGCCGTTCCTGTCGGGGGCGAAATCCTCGTTCAGGGCCGCAAGGTGGTCGGCTCAGCTCAGGTTCGGCGCGGCGACGCTTTCCTGCAA
>Ga0193739_1000029_pt1 | contig 34455 bp, 35 predicted proteins | sample L2a2metaG_FD_144926 | JGI IMG/M metagenome (GOLD analysis project Ga0193739, IMG submission 144926) | Soil microbial communities from a riparian zone of the East river system, Colorado, United States - L2a2 | ecosystem: Environmental > Terrestrial > Soil > Riparian zone | place: USA: East River...
GTATCTTGAGATATGGTCTTGGTTTCATAATCTAGGTAAAGTTCCAGTGGATCATATCCGGGTTTCCTGTGTATATCAACTGTCTTTGTAAATTTAGGAGCTTTATCACTATCATACCACCAATTATAATTAAACCATCTATCTTTATTAGATACTGCAATCATATCGCCGCTCCGCTCCGTATTGTCTATGTGGAGTTTTCTTTTCTCAACAGAGGTCAATACACTCTCTACACCATCGATGTTCTCAAGTACTTTCTTCGTTCTAGTCTCGAAACCTTCCTTTATATAGATATGTGCTATTTGGTGATCCACCATGGCGAATGCGCTGCTATATTCCAAATCTAAGTATTCTTTTTCAGAGATGTTGCGAGTTGCAAGCAAATCTGCATCTCGAAGTTTTTGATTCAAAGGAACGGCCGATTTCACGTCGTTAAATGAATATTCGGAAATTATTATGAATAGAGTCTCCTCCCTTACTCCTAATTCCGTTACCTTCTGGACAATATCTCCGACAAATTCATCTGCTCTCTTTAAGTCGTTTTGTGTTGCTTTATCATTCTTGCCATACCTTTGGGCAGAATAATCGACATGTGGTATATAAGCGAACATGAAATTCGGGCGCTGATATTCTATGGTATCTAACGCCGCTTTTACTATCCAATCACTCGAATCCTGAGAAGCCAAAGGGCCCCAGTAGTGGGCCAAATTAAAATCACCATATTTGTATTTCAGGTCTTCATAGAATCCAGGTGGCTTTGAGTAACACCACATTATCATTTCGTCCGCCATGTGAAGAGGTCTAGGGGTTACTACAAAATCTGCATTCGAATACATAGAGTGTTGTCCGAAAAGTACTGCAGTTCTAGAATCTGGTGTTTTTTTCTTCATCAAGTCCCATAGTCTCTCTGCCTGAACTAGGCTGCTGGCTTGCCCCCAAAATGACACTTCGTACCTGTTTCTATCATACAAACCATTACAAATAATTCCATGCTCATTTGGATATTTTCCCGACAATACACTGGCTTGAACCGTACTGGTTAGTGCAGGAAACACAGGTTCCATTTTACAATACTCGCCTGTTGAGGCAATTTTTGAAATGTTCGGTAATAGATCTCCAGATTCCAAGTGTTTGATTTCCAACCCTACGATATCAAGCAGTATCACATGTTTTATCAATTCCGAACTTTTCGGGCGCGATCATTATTTATATTTATAACTCAATTGGCATGATTAATTCAATGGTTGCCCACGCCTTTATTACTAGGTTCAAACATCTGGTATTCCAGTTATTCAAGAGGATACATGTCCGACAATACAGTTTCAACATATAGGATTCAACACTTTCATCTCATACTAGAGAAAATCTTCAATATGGTGTAATCCGAGCTGCCTAACTTCAATCTAAAAATGAAGAATATTGTCAATCAATCCGTAAAACATGAGTGTTTAGTACGTTTTGTTTCGAATTTAGAGTTCTAGTATTAGTCGCCGTAAGAATTCAAAAGCTTTAGCGCCTGCAAATACCGGATTATTCGCTTTAGCGCCTGCAAATACCGGATTATTCTGATATGGATATAATTCCACCGTTACAAATCCTTTATACCCAAATTCTACAATCGCCCTGAATACCGATTTGAAGTCGATCGATCCTTCTCCAGGAATCAGATGATTATGAATCCTACTAGTCGCGATATCGGAAATGTGAAAATGCTCTATGAAATCTGATAACCTATGGACCACTTCTGCTGGGTCTTCCCTTGCGCAATAAAAATGTGCAATATCAAAATTTAGCCTAATGTATTCTGATTGGATGCTTTTGATAAAAGACAAGAAGTCCTGAGAATTCTCCAATAAGAGACCCGGCTCAGGCTCGACAAGCACTTTTACTCCTTGATCCTCCGCAAATTGTGATAGTGCGTTCATCTCTTTTTTAAAACGGGATCTTAAAACTGAATGATAACTTTTTTTGGGCAGAGGTCCACCACCTTCAGTTGATACGATCCTACAGCCCAATTTGCTGGCTAGTTCAATACAATTTTTTGTATGCTCAAAACGCATATGTCTAAGATCACTTGTATCTTCGATCCAAGACGGATGATAGGTATCCTTAATAGCGTACAATGTAAAGGAGTTTAAATTTGATATTTCAAGGTTGTGTTTCGAGAGAAGGGCTCTAATCTTGTTCACATCTAAGTCTTTGGGTGGGTAAGCATGTGGTACGTCGCAGAGTATTTCGATACCGGAATATCCTATCTGAGATATTAACGGGATGCACTGTTCTAATGAAAATCTCTTAAATGCATTACTGCTAAATCCCAATTTCATAGTTAAATGTTCAGCGCCGTAATCTCTAAATCGATCCATCCATGCAAGAATACAGTACCGATTTTTCCGATACTTTTTGCAATCCCTCCCTTAAATTTCTTTTCTTCAAGGGAGGACTATTGACCAAGATGAGTTTTAGGAAGAAAGAACCCTGAATTCATAGCTAGGTAAAGTATTATGTACATACTGAACACTAGAAATGTCCAAACCTAATTAATGTAAGCATTTGATTTCTAAATAGGTATAAATAGAAATATTTTCAAGCCCCGGAAGTAGCATACTGCTATTTGAATCTGAATTTAGATAGAAAGGTGGTTGATGATAAATGGTGACAGACATTCAGATGAGAAAGAGTTTATACGGGTACGTCGTTGTTTGCTGAAGATGCGATCGAATTGAGAAGAGAACAATCTGCAGAAAGAAATACCTTATCTGTAAATTTTGGGGGGATGTGTTTGCGTAATCCGACCATTCTTGCTTCAGGTTTTCTGGGCATCTCAATGGAACTGTTTAGGAGGTTGTATAAATTAAATGCGGGAGCGATTGTTAGTAAGTCGATCAGTTGTTCCCCTATTGAAGGATATAGAAATCCAACTATTGTTTCATTGGACTATTCTAGCTATCTAAATGCAGTGGGATTAGCAAATCCGGGGGCAGATGCTTTTTCAGAGGAAATCAGAGAGAACGATAATCTTCCAATCATGGTGAGTCTTGTAGGATCCTCTGAAAAGGAGTTTCCTACATTAGTTAAGAAATTTGATAGATTAAATATTATAGGATATGAGATTAATCTTTCGTGTCCACACGTGGCAAAAATGGGCATTGAGGTAGGAGATGATCCAGAATTGGTTTACCGAATTGTTAAGGCGACTGGATTGCATACAACTAAACCGATATTCGTAAAAGTGGGTGTGGGGAATACTGATGTACTTTCCGTCGCGTCCGTTGCAAAGGATGCCGGGGCGGATGGGATAACTGCCATTAATACACTTAGAGCTTTAGAGCTATGGCAATAGATATCGACACAGGAATACCTGTTCTTGCTAATAAGATAGGAGGACTCTCGGGCAAACCTATCAAACCACTAGCAATAAGGTGCGTTTATGAGATCACTAAAAAAGTTGGAATTCCCGTTATGGCATGTGGTGGCATTTTCGATTGGGAGGATGCAGTAGAAGCAATGCTTGCAGGAGCATCTGCAGTACAATTGGGGAGTGTTTTAGCAACGGAAGGATTATCAAGTTTTCACGCGATTTGCACGGGAATACAGGCTTATCTCAAAAGGAAAAATGCAAAGAATGTGATGGAGATAATAGGTCTTGCACACAAATATTAATAGACTCCGTATAGTTAAGATAGAAAAAATAGTAGAAGAAACTCCAACGGTACGAACTTTCGCATTCAGAGATGTGGCGAGCTCGAACGCAGGAGCCGGGCAATTCTTGATGGTTTGGATCCCTCAGGCTGAGGAGTTACCCATGAGCGTAATGATATGGCATGAAAAATTTTATGCAGCGGTAACTGTGCGTAAGAAGGGATATGGTTCAACCTCGTTATACAACAAGAGAGTGGGTGAAAGTTTAGGTGTGAGAGGTCCGTACGGTAATTCCTTTGAGATTCCTAAGAATGCGAGGAAAGTAATGCTCGTTGGGGGCGGGACAGGTTTGGTTCCATTATTACGACTTGCGATTCATCTAAACAGTACTAGAATCGATACAACCTTAATTATCGGGGCAAAAACCCATTCAGAAGTATTCTTCGAAAAGCTGGCCGTAAAATGTTTAGAGGACACGAATCATCAAGTTGTCGTTACTACAGAGGATGGAAGCTATGGGATAAAAGGACAGACTACTGAGGCCATGCTTAAGCTGATTAGTGCAGAAAGATTTGATACTATATACACATGTGGGCCTGAGGGAATGATGAAGAAGATATTAAATCTTGCTTCAGCAAGCTTAATTCCGGTTCAGGCAAGTCTCGAACGCTATATGAAATGCGGAATCGGAATATGTGCCAGCTGTTGTATAGGTGATAAGCTCGTTTGTAAAGATGGTACTGTATTTGATAGTGAGACTCTGTCTTCCTTATCAGAATTTGGTCTTGAATATAGAGACAAGTCAGGACGCAAATGCAAGTACCTTTAGTTTAGTCCAAAATGCAAGGTGAGATTGTTTCGATATGTTATTTTAATAATTATCTTTGTTCACCAATCAGTAAGTCTAATGTATACTAATTCCAGGAACCTTCTAATCATTCGCTTTGCGGCTGACTACCATCTGATGACATGGTAATAATGCTGGGATCTTAATATCGATAATCATAATGAATATTAATAGAAGTCTTACAAGCCATGCTGAGCACAATCAAATAGTGTATGAATTGACGATTCGTGAAGAATGTACGTGATTAATTCATCTCAACCCGTTTTGTGTTTAGAAATTTTTCTTGCCCTGATAAAATCGACGAAATAGAATAAGTAAGTTCTCTCACTCACTTTCAGAATCCAGGGAATATAAGACTCTTTCATGTCGGTTTTGTCATCAACCTCAAACCTGGAATTTTTGAGGAGTTCTCTGAATGATTGACTGTCGAACCTAATTTGGGGTTGAGGCTCGTAATTAAAATCGAACGGGTCGGCGATAATAATGTAGCCTAGGGGTTTCAGCAGAGAATGGATGATATCGAGAAGCTTTGATGCATCTATCAAGTTTATCATATTGAATACAACGACCGAATCAAATTTTCTTGAACTAAATGGCGTTAGAAGAGAATCTGCTACACAAAATTCTACGTTTCCCTGTCTATATTCGTACATCCTCTTTCTCGCTTCCTTTATGAAAGAAAAAGATAAATCAATTCCTATAGTGAAAGCAAATTTTCTTGAAAGTGTTAGCGTGCTGTACCCTAACGAACAACCCATGTCGAGAGCCATCCCGTCCATTTTCGGATTTAATCCATGAATAACTCTATTGTATAGCTCATTTGGTTTCAAGCGCCACCTTAAAGAGCTAAGGAGTCTATCTGTAGATTCATGGTCATAATGTGTCCATCTGTACGGTGCATACCAAACACCATCTTCTTCATAACGATCTTTTCCGAGTTGAGACAACTTTAAGTACTTGCTTGCTTCTCTTAGAAAACCTTTCATCTTGTCTGTTCTAGTTTTCAATAACCATTTTCCATAACTAGAGGTTCTTGTTTGAATATATTCTGAGAAGTTCTTTACAACTATAGCCACTCCCTCAATTATAGGATAAATGGTCTCACAATGGGAACATTGCAGGAATCCTTCAATACATTCATTATCATTAACAATATGCAGCGGAACTAATGAAAGCCGTACATCCTTGTATTCATGTTGAAGACACAAGAGATGATTAGCAAATTGTTTTTTCATAGTATCCGATTTGCATTACTGCTATTATTGTATATCATAGTAGATTAATCATCTGAGTTACACTGCGATAAGCTTCCGACGATACAAGTGGTATAATTTATGGTCAATTATTCGATATAAAATGCCTCCAATCTTATTATACGAAGTAAACCTTTATCGAAATTGATACTATCTGTTAATTTTGAACATCATAGTTTCTCATGTACCCCTCAAGGCCTTTACTTGTTTCCCTCGTACATATATTGTACCATAGCACGGCCATCCAATTTAGGGCTCAGGGCCATTCGATTGGATTAATACCATAGATCAGATTTGCCGCCTTTTCAAGAATACGTCAACAGGTCGGAAGGTAATCTAAATCATTCAATCAAAAACATACCTCAGTCCCTTCAGTTTTCTAACATTGTATATATTTTACGATAGGACATCTGCAAGTCGAAACTCCGTCCAAAAATTGATTTGGCCGTAAGTATATCCCTCAAAAGATCCCTATTACTTCCTTCCAGTTTACTTCTGAGCATGTCAGCCTTAGCAAGATATTCAGAAATATATTTTTTGGTGTAGGCATTCTTCGAAATAATTGCGACAATAAGATCAGGATCATCGCTTAAAATTCCCAGAATCAAGAGGAGTTGAATTCTAAAAAAAGTCCCCGAGATCTTCTCCAATAATATGAGGTCTTCCTTTGATAAGAGCTTAGCAAATATCAAGTTTGCAAAATATGTTATTCCAAGTATTATTGCCATGTACCTATCATGCACTTGGGCAGTAGGAAGTACGATAATCTTTGATCCTCGCATTAGAGATGACAGCACCTCTGACTCAGTCTTCTTGTTTCGCACAGGTATTAGAAGTACCCTTGTATCTCTAATATTGGATGCAGCTGGTCCAAACATGGGATGTATACATAGGGGAATTACCCTTGTATCTCTAATATTGGATGCAGCTGGTCCAAACATGGGATGTATACATAGGGGAATTACTCTCTTGGAGTATTTCTTTAGCGTCAAAAAAGTTTTAGTTTTAATCGAAGAGATCTCCGCCAGTGTAGCACCTGATTTCATACTTAAAGCACATTTCTTTATGACCGTGGGTGCGATAGTGATTGGCACACATATTATCACCAGATCCGCTTCTCTTGCACAACTCTCAGCACTTTCACTAAGGGTTACATTTTCAGGAGGCTTCCAGAGAACATTTTTATCATATGCAAGAACTTTAGTATCAGATTTTCTTGAAAAGTATCTTAAAAACCATGAACCCATTTTGCCTCCAGCACCTATTATTGATATTATTTGGACCATTTCTATCAGTGGATGAACAAAACCGAATTGATGACCTCTAAACCACGTTCCAGCATTTTCTTCGGCTGACAGGCCGAAATTCTTATAAATCGTGTATAATCTTGCCCAAATCCACTTCCGGGTGCGACAGCAACTCCCAAGTCTAATAGCTTTCCTACTAACGCTGCATCATTTTGGATTAAGCCTTTTAATCGTGGGAAGACATACATGGCCCCGTCAGGAGAAATGAAATCAAGTGACATATTTGATAGCTTCTCCGATATTAGATCCAATCGTTCCTTGATTAATTTCACGTTTCCTGCAGGACTATAGTCTATTGCAGATAACGCCGCGTACTGCATTGGTTCTGCTACGCTAGTTAAAGCAATAGCCTGAATTCTTGCCATCTTACTAATAACTTCTCTATCGGCAATTCCATACCCCACTCTGAAACCTGTCATAGCGCAGGATTTGGAAAATGATGATACTACAATACTTCTATCGTATTCATAATGTGTTAAACTTGTGAATCCCTTAAAGGCGTAATCTGAATAAACCTCGTCGCTTATCACATACAACCCGTTATCCTGGGCTAATGAGACGATTCGTGTAATATCCTTTTTATCTAGGATCTTGCCAGTAGGGTTGTTCGGATAGTTTAGAACGATTATTTTAGTATGATGGCCTATCATCTCCTCTAGCTGCCCTGTATCAGGAGTCCAATTATTCTCTATTGTAGTGCCCAGGGTTTTTATCTTGCCTCCTGCAAAATCAACGAACTCGCGATAAGCTGGCCATGACGGTTCAATAGAAATTACCTCCTCTCCTGGTCTTAGTATGGAAAGTATTGCTGAAAATATGGCGAATCTTCCACCAGACGTAACCATAACCCATCGTAACAATAACCTCATCATGCTCAATCCCATGACCAACTTTTTTTGCAATGGCCTGGCGCAGCTTCAATAACCCTTTTGAGTCAGTGTAATGATACTGCTTCTTATTAAATGACTCAATTAGAGATTTCCTTATCTTCTTGGGAGGCGGATAATCCGGTTCTCCAACCTCCATATGTATGATCTTTTTCCCAGAGCTCTCCAATTCTTTGGCTTTCATAAAAACGCTGAGGTGGGTAGGTATCAAATGGTCATTTCCAATTTTTTTATGCTGTATTTGCTGTAAACGAATCGATTCCATCAATAACATATTTAAAAGCCTTCCAGAAAAAGCAGGATCGATTCCCAGTGTATGTGACAATTCGATAACAGACCTACGTACCTCCTGTTCGACATTTTCATCCTCGATTTCAATTCTCAAATTCCCCTTGATAGCTCCGATCTGTTCTGATAGCTTCATTCTTTTGTGAGCCTTAGTTATGATATCAAGTGTAATATTGCGAATCTCAGCTCGCAGTTTACCTAATTCGTCGTGTCTCTTCTTGGCCATTACTCCAATACAGTTCCAATAAATCCTGATCTAAGAGCGTGGTCCGCGATAATTACTGACACTATGGATTCCACCACTGGGGGTGCTCTTGGAACCACACAGGGGTCATGTCTCCCAGTTACAGTAAGGTCTATTTCCGAGAGGGTAGAAATATCTAGGGTCCTTTGCGTACGGCTTATTGATGAGGCCGGTTTAAAACCGATTCGCATTCTAATAGGCATTCCATTGGATAGTCCTCCTAAAATTCCTCCAGCATTATTTGTCTTTGTCACTATATTACCATTTTTGATGGTAAATAAGTCATTATTTTCAGATCCTTTTTTTTCAGACCCCAAAAACCCTGACCCGAATTCAATCGCTTTAACCGCAGGGATGCTAAAGACTGCCCTGCTGATATCAGCCTCCAAAGACGAAAAAATCGGCTCACCTAAACCTACTGGTAATCCTGTGCATATGCACTCAATAACTCCACCCAATGAATCCCCTTCTTTCTTAGTCTGCAATATTGCTTCTTATTGCTTCTCTCATCTGACGTGCGGCATCTAAATCAGGACATCTAGTATCATTCGTATACCTATTCTTCCTTGCATTTTCTAAATCAATGTTATTTGCCTTTATTTGACCAATTTGGACTGTATACGCAGTCGTTTCAATACCTAAGGTATGATAAAGCAATTTCTGAGCAATTGCACCTGCCATGACGAACGTTGCAGTCAATCGTCCGGAAAATCTTCCTCCTCCTCTATAGTCTGCATATCCGGCGTACTTTACTTTCGCTGGATAATCTGAATGCCCGGGACGTGGTCTTGTTACCACTGATTCGTAGGAACGAGAATCATGTTCGTTATTCCAAATTAACATACATATCGGAGCGCCTGTTGTGAAACCATTAAAAACACCAGACAGAATTTCTATCTTGTCTTCTTCCTTTCTCTGCGTAGCAATTATTGTTTGGCCTGGTTTTCTAAGATCAAGCAGAGGTTGAATATCTGTCTCATCCAGCCGCAATCCAGCTGGGCACCCATCCACAATCATTCCTACACATTTCCCATGGCTCTCCCCAAAGCTCGTGCAAGCAAAACGTTCGCCAATTAAGCTTCCAACCATTGTACCGATAGTGCAAGTTTTGCTGCTACTCTATATATATTCGACTTTCAGATAATTTCGTGGAAATCAACTACAAGAATAGTGATTCTGCAGAATTCAAATGTTTGACTGTATAGCATTTATTACAATTGTGGTGGGTTGGATAGTCAATCAGGAAACATGATAAGTACAATAATAATCATCGCTATTGGTAATCAATCTTCGCTCCAAGTTTTATTAGGTCTAGGAGGAAGTTTGGGTACGAAACGTCGATATGTTCCGCACCCTCGACTACTGATTTTTCGGTTAGCAATGACGCGATTGTAAAAGCCATGAAAAGCCTATGATCGTTAAAGGTCTGAATAGTTGAATTCCGGGGAGCCCGTGGAGCGGTTATCAGTAATTTATCCTTCTCTTCAATAACGGTGGCTCCAAACTTCTTTATTTGTGAAGCTATATTTGTCACCCTATCCGTTTCTTTCAAACGTCTTTATTTGGGAAGCTATATTTGCCACCCTATCCGTTTCTTTCAAACGTGCGTGGGCAATACCTGTTACCTTGACCGGAGACCTGGCTTTCAAAGCCAGTATCGAAACAACTGGTAGTAGATCAGGCGAATCAAAAAGATCAAAGCTACCGCCTTCAATAATCTCGGAACCAACTACTTTTACCTCTCCACGGTTCTTATTGACACTTATTTCTACGTCCATATCCTTCAGGATTTCTAAAATCTTTGAATCGGCTTGAGGTAAGGAGAAATCTAGTCCCTTTAGAGTGATGCTTCGTCCTGCGAGAACTCCCGCAGAAAGAAGCAACGCTGCGGCTGAGAAATCTGCCGGTACGTCGAACTCCGTAGGTCTATATTTTTTCTTCTCTATATAATACTCTAAAAAATCTTTTTCATAATCAATGGTCACTCCGAATTTTTTCATCACAGCTATGGTTGATTTAATATATGGTTTCGAAACCTGTTGCCCTCTTACGCGGATCGAAACTGGCGATTTTGCGTAGATCGTTGATATTAACAATGAGGAGAGGAACTGACTTGATATATTCCCATCAATTGAGACATTACCGCCATGAATTCCACCGCCCCTTATCAAAATTGGAGCAAAGCCGTTCATTTGAGATGAATAACATTCAACGCCGAGCTGAGTTAACGCATCAAGTACTGGTTGCATCGGCCGTTTGCGAAGGCTAGCATCGCCAGTTAAGATAGTAAATCCCTTCTTGACTAATGCAGCCATTACCGCGAATATTCTAAGTGTGGTCCCAGAATTTTCTGCATTTATGATGTTTTCCGGGGCATACAAGGATTGCTTGCCCGCTACATTTAGTCTACAAGGATTGCTTGCCCGCTACATTTAGTCTCGAGCCCTGCTGATTGATTTTTGCTCCCAAGGCACTTGATGCCGACAATGTCGCGAACGTATCTCGAGATAGCAAGGGCATATTGATGACTGACTTTCCTTTAGCAAGTGAGGCGATAGCGATTGCTCTGTGAGTGTAACTCTTACTTGATGGACATCGTAGCGTACCGCTAATTCTTGATTTTTCTATTCGAATACTAATCAACTATTACTTCGAAACTTGCCTTATTATTATTGACTTTGGAAACAAGAGTTACACCATTATATTTATCATATATTTGTGTAATGTCATCTATGTGTTCTTTATACGTGACAGCAGCTATAGATGGACCATTTCCTGAGATACTAGCTGACAACGCTCCTCTCTGTAAGGCCGTCAAAATGGGTTTGTAGTCGCCGGATAATGCAGATGCAGTAAGTAAGCCATTCAATTTCATGGCCTTCCAATATTGTCGAGTCTTGGCTAGGTTAAATGCATCCATAAAGAGATCTGAAAATAAGTACAGATTACGAATATTTCCGTATCTGTTATTGTTCGGGAGAAATACCACAGCGTATAAATCGGCTGGTGCCTCTTCTCGTTGGATAAGTTCATATTCGTAGTTATTAGTTACTACAATTCCTCCTGGATAAGTTCATATTCGTAGTTATTAGTTACTACAATTCCTCCAAAATAACATGCGGTAGAATCATCATAGGCTCCAGTTATTGTAACTCCGGCATCTAGTGAAGCACGTACTGCCAAATTCAGAATAATCTTGTCGTCTAGTTCATTTCCAACAAGGGCAGTACAGGCTAGCGCGGTAGCGCTTGATACTGCGCTGGAACTTTTCAGACCCATCCCGGCTGGAATTTGTGAGTCTACCTTTATAACTAATAGGTTGTTTTTTATTATTTCTTTTGGGAGACTTCTATTAATTATATTTCTGAGCAAGGGAGTTCCTCCCTCGGGTTGAAATAGTATTCCGTTGCCCTCTTGTAATTCCATTTCGACTCTTACCTTCAAAGAAATGCCTAGGGCCGATCCATAACCAGTAGCAATCGCATTAACTAACGATATTGCACCATGTACAGTTGATCGAACCTTAGTATTTAACAAACTTCACCTACGGTTCCAAGTAACGCTTTTTTCATACCATCGATTGGAGCAGACATTCCAGTCCATATTTCAAATGACCTCGCGCCTTGATAGAGCAGCATCTCGTATCCATATATTACTTCTGCTCCGGCCTGTTTCGCGTTTTCTAGGAGGGCGGTGTGTACAGGTTTGTACACTATATCGTAGACTATTGCATGTTTCTTTACATTCTGATGGTCGACTACACTAGGTTCGCTGTTCATTCCAAGGGTTGTTGCGTTCACAATCAGTTCTGCCGTCTTGGAAAATATGGGTATTTTTTCCCATGGTACAATCTTGCAATTCAGACCAAAGGGAACAGATACTTCTAATAAAAGTCTTGCATTTCCTTCTGAGCGGTTTGCTATGTTTACCTCCGAAATTCCATCTTCATCTGCAAGCGCTGCCAATGCAGCCCTCGCAGCACCCCCGGCTCCGATCAGAAGTACCCTCATTCCGTCAAAATTAATTTTACGTAAATGCAAGGGATGAATAAAACCATAGATATCTGTGTTGTATGCCTTTAGCACACCTCCCACGTTGTGTACAGTATTTACTGCGTTTGCTCTGCGTGCGCTGATGTCAAGCTCATCAAGGTATTTCATCGCTTCAACCTTGTGTGGCACCGTGATATTGAATCCAGACACCCCGATAGCGCGGAGGGATTCAATAGATTCCTTTAGCTCATCCTTCTTGACTCTAAATGCAATATACGAGCTATTCAGTCCTAGCTTATTGAATGCAGCATTTTGCATTGCCGGCGAAAGTGAGTGTTGAATAGGATCGCCGATGATACAATATGTTTTGTTATTATCTTTATTTTGCATTTGGTCTGGAATAACAAATTGAGTTAATTCTGTCAAACAACCTTCTCATGCGACTAAGGTCTAGTTGACCGGGAGCCGTATTACTGCTTACTGACGTGTATGTGAATGGCGCATTGCCTATCATAGTGCAGAGAATTCTCGAGATAACACCAAACTCGCCCATAGCAAAGGCAATCAACTCTAATCCTGTAACACTCTCATAAAGATCAAGTACTCGCAATGCGTCATGTGTTTCCCTAGCTGTTGTCACTATCTTCGCATAATTACTATATATTTTCATTCCGTTTAGGACATCTAGCAATCGATTTTTTGGGGGGGTGCATTTGAAGTCATGCCAAGATATGAGAATAGGTGTTTGCTGGCTTGTCAAAAAATCTGCCAAGTAATCGTTATTTTTGATAGTACGATACTCAACGTCCAGAAGCATTGGTCTAGCCATAGACAATTTTTCCAACAATTCAACTCTTTCATTCTCGGTTCCTTTGAATTTCCCTCCTTCTCGCGCAGACCTTAATGTAAATATAGCCTTAGCCTTTGTTGACTCGACAACCCTTATAGCATGTTCTATATCCGAAGTTTTAAGAAAATCGAACCGGATCTCTATGTAGTCTGCTCCCAAAGTAAAAGCCTTCCTTATCTGGCATCTTAGACCATCAACACTTTTGGCCCCTATCGATCCACAAATTCTTGCCAATCAAGGTCGTTTGTTTTTGGTCATTTATAAAATACGCTCTTCTATTCTCAAAAAGTAAATCATGATTCAATTGGACTAGACAAGAATATGTGTTTGAAATCAGTCTCATTATATGATAATGCATTATTTGTTTCATTGTCACTTCGGCCGAAAAATGTTTTTATTATTGGACGTAGGCAGATTTTTGGGAACGTAATCGGTATTTGGCCAGTAGAAATCAGCAACTGAGAAAATGAGTTTTAGCGCACTTTTTATGACTTAACCCAAGTTCTTATAATGGGATGGGATTTTTTTCCACTTTGCGATTAGTGCTTCTGGTCTTATGTGAATCTTTTCCTTAGCAAGGCGACTTAAAGCCAGCCTATTGTATTGTTCCATTACTTCAATGCCAATATAGCGACGGTTAAAATTGAAGGCAACCTTAGTAGTCTGTCCGCTGCCGTTAAATGGGTCCAGTATAACATCATTTTCATAAGAATACAATTTCATTAGACGATAAGGAATTTCCTCTGGAAAAGGACAAGGGTGATCAATAAATCCAGGAGGAACTGGCGGAACATGCCAGATGGAATTTGCTATTTCTTTTGTCCATTCCTCGTGAGTAGCTGGTAACGTTTCTCCTTTATTTGTTCTTCCGCTGGTAACATCTCCTTTCCGCAACACCAAAACAAATTCATGCATGATATTTGCTCTATAGTATTTTGGATAAGGATTGATGACAAACGAGCCGTACCTGTTGGTTCCACCAGTGACTTTGTGCCATATGATTTCTTCATGAAGGCTCCAGTTACCTGCGGGTTGGACAATTTTTGAGAGTAACATATGAGGGAGTGGCAGAATAGTGCCACTGACTACTTCGTTGCCGATTACAATACAACAATACCCACCCTCTTTAGTTGCCCGATAAATGTAGTTATTGAAAATCTCAGACATGTCATCTAGGTAAGCTGAAGTTCCTATCTTAGTTTTCCCTCTAAAGTACTGCCCCTTACCAGAGACATGCAGATTATAATCAATGGCGTTTCTGTACGGAGGAGAAGTAATAGTTAGTTGAACAGAATCAGCAGGAATTTCTAAAAGGACAATCTTGCAATCTCCTGTGATGATTTGATCTACAAAATTCCTATTAAGGAACGGGAGCATGATCTTGAATAGGTCATCCACGCATATTCGGCATACTTTAAAATATTGAACTTTCAGATAAAAAGAGATTATCTGCCTCCCTAACATGAAACCTAGCGTTTTTATTTTTCTAGAATATACTCATCAACCTCCATCCCAAAATGGCGGCCGGCTTGTCGTAATATATGGGCCAGGATTTCGTTTCCAACCTTTAGATCTGTTACCGAGACTAATGATCCTTCCTTAGTAACTACTCGTATTGTTTCTGCGTTTTGGAGGATAATACTGCCGTGTTCACCATTTATTTCGGCCTTTATCAAACGCAATGGCCGGGTTTCAATTTTCGATCGGCCTACTACTACCTGCCGCGACACACCTTCCTTGTTAACTACTAGAACCTCGGCACCTGATTCAACTTCAGAGAGATACTTTGTTTTACCGTCAGGCAACAGCGTATAGCAGTAAACCGCTCCCGCATTTACTCTGAACGGACGGGGTGATGTGAATGATGAACCCACAGATTCGTTGTGGATAAGGAAGAGGAAGTTTGCTTTGCTACCGACTAGTAATCCTTCGCCCGTCTTGAGCATCGAGGCTGTGTCTATACATACTCTCTCTCCTGGTCCCACATCCTTAATTTCCACTATTCTAGCAGCTTGAAGTGGAAAATTGACATTTTCCAAAAATGATCCTAGCTTACTCACCTGATTTTCATCGTTAGTTGTGAAAATCACCCCGTCGGTGCCTAATTCCAATACTGAGAACATCGTTCTTACTTCATCGACACTATTCGCAGTAGTGTAAATTTTTGTACCTGATTTATGCAGCCTGGCAATAATATTCTCCAACGGAATTATTTTCCAATCGGTAGCCTCAATTATTACTAGATCCGGGCCTATAGCTGACGCTGTAACAATCTCATCTAAATCATCATTACTGTACACCTTCTTTGCAAATCCGCAAGACTTATTCAGTACCTTTATTCTCCTTAATTCTTCAATCGTTTCACATATGACGATATCGGCTTGATCCGAAGGATAGATAGTCTTAAAGTCCGTTCCGACAACAAGCCTAGGATCCAGATATAAAAGTTTAACATTGCTTCTTCTCATATTTGAGAGAAAACCATTTATGTCACTGATGGATTTCGTGGGCTTGACCACTAATTCTTTACCCTTGTGCACTACGGAGCACCTCAAATGCCTCGTCATGGCTTACACCTTCTATAATCACCCTGCGCAGCGCACGGACGATGGAAACCGGATTTTCGTGTTGGAAAATATTGCGTCCGAATGTCACTCCTTTTGCACCTGCCTTCATTGCACTTTCACACATTTCTAGGATTTCATAATCAGTATTAATCTTCGGACCCCCTGCTATCACTATGGGTACCGGACATGCCTTTGTGACTTTTCTAAATGAATCAATATCACCAGTGTAAACTGCTTTGACGATGTCAGCTCCGGCCTCTCCACCAATTCTTGCGGCGTGGGCTACGACCTCGACATTGTATGGATCCTTGATATTCTCCCCTCTTGGGTACATCATTGCTACCAATGGAACATTCCACTCCGTGCATTCATCTGAAACAAGTCCCAAATCATGTAACATGTCCGGTTCTTCCTTCGCACCGATGTTGACATGAACCGAAACTGCATCGGCTCCAAGTCTTATAGATTCCCCTACCCTCCCCATCAAGACTTTCTTATTTGGGGATGGACCGAGAGAAGTACTGGCAGACATATGGGCTATCAAACCAATCCCGATTGGTCTCGGCATGGTCCTTATGATACCTTTATTAACTAAAACACAGGTTAGGCCGGCATGTTCGCATTTATAGATCAAACTTAGGGGATCCTCTAGCCCCATAATAGGACCGTTACTTATTCCATGATCCATAGGTATACACAACATCTTTCCATCCTTCAAAATTCGATTTAGTCGAATTTCTCTACCTATGACCATAGGTATCATTTTTGAAACCTATTTAAAAGTGATATGTTTCAGGAACAAATTTGAACCAGAAGATAAGGTAGCAAGGGATAAGTCAGATCTCTCTCTATGCCGAAGTTCCACAGTCGGATACTTGATAGCCATAGGATTCCATTGTTTTTGGGGGCTTCTCTCAGGCGGAGCATTTCGGGAAATAATTTCACGAGTATAGAATAAATGTCTGTCAAATATGGTCCATATCCCAACAGATTCTCGACTTTTCAAACAGATTAATTCGATGGATGCATTGCAGGCAATTCTCTGGGCTTATTTCAAAATGACCTTATCACAACTGAAAGTATTCTAATAGATAATACCATATGTGGTCATCAGGTAATCAATTTTTACATTCGACATCGTTGTTAGTTCATACGTACGCAAGAATATGATGGAGGGAGTCAACTCCTATTTGTTTTCATCAGCTATAATTTTCAGGATGAGAATAACTTATAAAATGAAACAGTCATTATAACTGCATGGGAACAAACAAAAAGAAATCCGGTGCCTCCTCTGAAAGAGCAGGTTCAAATGCAGCTGGAGATAAAAAGAAGGAAGTGGTAGATAATGCCAACAAGATGGAAGATAAGGGGAGACAAAAACAAAAGCTTGCAGTATTCGTGGAGGAGGCCCAGGGTAGGAAGACACTTCAGGGCATGCGGGCTATTACGGCACAAGGATTCGCTAGAGCCTCTGGCGTTAAAGTATCAGTTGCAAACAACTTCATAAGATCGTTAGAATCAAAAGGAGTACTATCTAACGTCGGCGGATATAGTGGCCATAGGGTATACAAGTTGATTAAATAAGAGTGATTGTTTGTTGATGCACTATTCCTAAGCTGATTGAAGAATATGTTGCTCTGATAATACGATCGCTGGATTTGAACTTAAGATTGCCGATTTATGGTAATCAGGTCTCCCGGTACGATTGTCTCTAGCATCTCTAGATGGGTTGTTACCACCCCTAGTGGATTCATTGGTGTGGAAATGGTATCATTTAGAAATACACATATTGAACCGTGAAAAGTCATGAATGCCAAATCACCCCTTTTAAAGTTAGTTCTTTGTTTTTCTCGCCCCAGAGCTACCCTTTTAAAGTTAGTTCTTTGTTTTTCTCGCCCCAGAGCTAGCTCCGTTTCTATGTATACAAATCTATCTTTGAACTTGTTTGCTCTTCTCTGGATTGGCAATGACTTCAGTATTGCCGAAGAAGTTAGAGGAGAGAGATGACGTACTATGTGGCCTTGGGAAACACCTTTTCCTGAAATTTCAAGAATTACTTTGACCTTCGAAATTGAACCTACATCCATTCTGATTACACTCTAGCACGACAAGAGAATTAATACCAAAATATAAATTAAAACGGCTTAACCGGTATTTACAAAATTCGCAACATTTAATTATATATTTATTATCTTTTGCAGTGTTCTTGGTAGTAAAATCTTCAAGTAAGTCCAATCCCCCCAAGAAGACTACACAACCAAAACAAAAATCTACCAGGGTTACAAACCCTAAACAAAAACCTGCCAAGAAGGCTACTTCGGGCAGGAGCAAAGTAAATTCTCGCAACGCCTCCAAGAGTAGCCCTGTCAAAACCATTGTTGAGAGAAAAACAGATCAGCAAGAACGCTCACAGGAGATTAAGAAAAGTTCTCGTCCAGAAGACGAAGTTGTTACATATACTGAGATTGATTTCCAACTCCGAGAGATAATTCCTAGCGGAAAGCAAGTTTTGGTAGGCCCTCCATCGCTTACGAGATTTGAGAGAGCAAGGATAACAGGGGCGAGGTCATTGCAATTATCATTAGGAGCTCCTGCACTTTTGAAAATTCCGGAGGAAATTAAAGATTCAGTAGCTCTAGCGTCCCTGGAGCTATATGCCAAAGCGCTGCCAATCTCAATTAGAAGAGTTTTACCAAATGGGATGTACCAGGATATACCAGCTAACTGGTTAAAGTAAGTCCACAGCAGCAGATACCGTAGATATTATCCCTTGGCCTCATTATGAATTATTTCACTTACATTAGTCGAAAAACCGACTCGATACTATGTATGCGGAAATGATATCTTGTGCCATCAAGTGTAACACTTAAATTCCTATTTTAGAAATTGTTTTTGGGTTAAAAATTCCTACACTAGAGAAATTGTATAGTGGCTATAAGGCCAAACTGATGCTTGATGACGGAAGTTCATATCCAGGCATCGGATTTGGATATCCTTATGATAATGCGGGTGAGGTGGTTTTTAATACGGGTATGGTAGGGTATACAGAAACATTAACTGATCCATCATACAGGGGGCAAATCGTATGTATAACCTATCCACTTATCGGGAATTACGGGGTCCCTAGCAAGAAGATACTGGATTCCTACGGCCTTCCAAAATACTTCGAATCGGACAGGATTCAAGTGAAGGGACTACTGATTCATAGGTTATCGAGCGTCGCTAGTCATTGGGCCTGCATCAAAACTCTGGATCAGTGGCTTTATGAGGAAAGAATTCCGGGAATCTTTGGAATCGATACAAGAGACCTAACGAAGAAATTGAGAGCTAGAGGAGTGATGATGGGGGCAATATCTGTATCCGAAAATCGGTTAACTGATGACTCGCGATTATCAGAGCTGATGGATATCGAAAGGTATGAGGGCAGAAATTTTATGGCCGAGGTATCGGTGCGTAATGCTCGTCAGTATGGAGATATAATGGATAACTGCATTGTGATTTTAGATACTGGAACAAAATATAGCATAATACGAAACATCATAAAGTCTGGATATAGAGCCGTTATACTACCTTGGGACTCTTCTATAGAGGAGATTATGAAATATGAACCTGCAGGTGTTATAATTAGCAACGGACCAGGCGATCCCACACATTGTCCAGAGACAATTAAGACAGCAGCCAAGTTGATCGATAGTTCCACTCCAACACTTGGCATATGTCTGGGAAATCAGATATTGGCTCTTGCCGCGGGCGCGAAAACCTATAAATTGAAATTTGGGCATAGGGCACAAAATAAACCTTGTAAGGATTTAAACAATGGTCAAACCTATATCACATCCCAGAATCACGGGTATGGAATTGACCCGGAGAGCCTAAAAGGGAGTGGATTTCGAGAATGGTTTTCAAACATTGACGATACTACTGTAGAAGGTATAGAACATGAAAAAAAACCAATTATTGCAGTTCAATTTCATCCCGAGGCTTCTCCAGGACCTTACGACTGCACATTTGTGTTTGATAGGTTTAAGAAATTGATAGAGAACAGCGACAAATATGTAGAGAAAGATGGTCTGAAACAAACAAATAATGATGGCAAATTGTACGGAGGAAAAATTGCCCAAGCATGATACAATAAGAAAAGTTCTTGTTATTGGAAGCGGCGCGATTAAGATCGGAGAAGCGGGCGAAAGTCAGTAAGTCTGACCGTCAATTTGACTACTCCGGTTCACAGTGCCTTAAAGCATTAAGAGAAGATAATGTAAGAAGCGTTCTAATTAATCCCAACATTGCTACAATCCAAACCGACAGCAGATTTGCCGATAGAGTGTACATACTGCCTATCAATGCGATGTATGTTCAAAAGGTTATAGAAAAAGAGAGACCTGATTCTATCATGTTGAGTTTCGGGGGACAGACTGCACTCAACTGTGGAGTGTCTCTGGAGGGAGAAGGGATCCTAGCTAAATATGGAATAAGGGTCCTAGGTACACAAATAGATAGCATCAGAATTACAGAGGACAGGAAGCTATTCAAGGAGGCAATGCAGAAAAGTGACGTTCCTGTTCTGCCTAGTGCTCCGGCATATTCTCTAACAGAGGCCAGGGAAATTGCTAAGGAAATAGGATTTCCAGTTATTATTCGTGTCGCCTACACCCTTGGGGGAAAAGGCGGTGGCGTCGCCTACAATGAATACGAATTAGAGGAAATTGTGCAGCGTGGATTGACCCTCAGTGTAGTCCGTCAGGTCTTAGTTGAAAAATATGTTGGAAGCTGGAAGCAGATCGAGTACGAAATAATGCGTGACAGCCATGGAAATAATGCAGTTGTTTGCAATATGGAAAATGTCTTAGCAATGCGAGTTCACACAGGAGATAACATTGTAGTTACGCCATCTCAAACTCTCAACAATATCGAATATCATAAACTCCGCTCTGCGGCACAGAGTGCTGCTTCTCAGTGTAATATAATCGGAGAATGCAATATTCAGTTTGGTCTAGATCCGACTTCTGAAAAATATTGTGCCATTGAAATCAATGCTAGACTTTCGAGATCATCTGCTCTAGCTAGTAAAGCTACTGGATACCCACTTGCATACATGGCTGCAAAGATTGGTCTTGGGTATGCTTTACCAGAGCTGGTTAACACAATAACTAAAGTTACTACTGCTTGCTTTGAGCCCTCTCTTGATTATATTACTTTGAAAATGCCCCGATGGGATTTTCAGAAATTTGAGCGTGTTAAGCGGAGGCTAGGGAGTACAATGAAATCAGTGGGAGAGGTAATGGCTATTGGCCGAAATTTTGAAGAGGTAATTCAGAAGGCAATTAGAATGTGCGATATTGATAAGGATGGATTAACGTCATGTCTGGACAACAATGAAATTTACACCCCTGATGAAATTGAAAAAATTGAACAATCCCTTCTTCAACCAGATGATGAAATAATGTTTACGGTTGTTCGAGCATTGAGAGCAGGAATTGATATTCATAGAATAAACCAGTTATCCCACATTGATCCATGGTTCCTTCTATGTATAAATAATATCGTAAAAATGGAAAATCGGTTACACACTGAAGATTTTGATGAATCCTTGATCTTGGAGGCAAAAAAAACAGGTTTCTCTGATAAACAAATTGCAAGTTGTATGAACATTGCTGAGATGCAGGTAAGAAGCTTGAGAGACAAATTTGGAATAAGACCAGTGATTAAGCAGATAGATACACTTGCTGCTGAATGGCCCGCGAAAACTAATTATCTCTACATGACCTATGACGGCGATGGTGACGATGTCGAATTCGACAAAGTGGAAAAGAGTACGATAGTTCTTGGGGCTGGTCCTTATAGGATAGGAAGCAGCGTGGAATTTGATTGGGCTACCGTTAACATGGTATGGAGCTTAAAAGAAAATGGGGTCGAGAATGTATCGGTAATTAATTGTAACCCAGAAACTGTTTCAACTGATTATGATGTCTCGGATCGGCTCTATTTTGAAGAGTTAACTTTTGAGCGGGTGCTGGATATATACGAAAGGGAGAAGGCATGCGGGATTGTTACGTGTGTTGGAGGACAGGTAGCAAATAATCTAACGCCTAAATTATCAAAAGCAAAAGTAAAAATCGTTGGAACGAGTAGCGAAGATGTAGATAGGGCAGAAGATCGTGTTAAATTTGGAAAACTTTTAGATACATTAAATATCAAGCAGCCCGCATGGAAAAGATTTTCGGATGTAACAGAAGCGAAGAAATTTGCCAAAAGAGTAGGATATCCGGTTCTGGTTAGGCCTTCGTATGTTCTTAGTGGCGCAGCTATGAAGGTTGTCTGGGCAGAGCACCAATTCGAACAGTTCTTGACTACTGCAACAAGTATTAGCACCGAACATCCGGTTGTAATAAGCAAATTCATTCAAGATGCGGCGGAAGTAGAAGTAGATGCTGTGTCAGGAAAGAAGACTGTCATAATCGGATCAATCATAGAACACATAGACAATGCTGGGATTCATTCTGGTGACGCGATAATGTGTATTCCTCCGTGGAGGCAAGACAGAAAGACTCTGGAAACTATTAAAGAATATTCGTTTAAAATAGGACAGGCCCTCAATATCAAAGGACCATACAACATTCAATATTTGGTGAAGAATGAAGAAGTATTTGTCATCGAAGCCAATGTACGAGCTTCAAGATCCATGCCTTTCGTTTCAAAGTTTATCGAAGCTAACTTGATAGGCCTCTCAGCAAGAGCTATGATGGGCAGAGATCTTCCTGATTCCGCCAAAGACTTATGGTGGAAGACCACAGGTTTTGGGATTAAAGTTCCCCAATTTTCGTTCATGCAGTTAGAAGGTGCAGATATTGTACTCGGGGTCGAGATGCATTCTACTGGAGAGGTCGCCTGCTTTGGAAACAGCTTTTATGACGCCCTTTCTAAGGCCTATTTGGCAGCAGGATACTCGCTTCCACAGGCGGGATCGGCACTAATCAGTGTTGGAGGACAGAAAAATAAGGTTAGGCTTCGCTATCTAATTTCTCTCATATCATCGTTAGGATATCAAATTATGGCAACCGAACACACCGCCGAATTCTTAGAATCGAACCTTGTAAGACCAGTGCAAAAAGTCTACAAAATCAGCGAACCTGACAGAAAACCCAACATTGCCGACTTATTATTCGAGCGGAAAATTGACTTTATAATTAATATCCCTTCTACGTCGACAATCGAAAAGTATGTTGGAATGCTTTATGACGAGTATTTGATAAGGAGAAAGGCTGTCGAAATGGGTGTCCCTGTATTAACTACTATAGAAAGTGCAACCTCATTTGCAAAAACACTTGAGTGGCTTGCTTCGTCACAACCAACAATAGACTACCTAAAACCATATAAAAGACTAGGATGATTTGGCTTTCCTTGGAAAATTAAATGGCATATCTTCTTCCAGACAGGATAAATCGGCGACTACGGCACCATCAAGTGTCAATAGTTGCATCTCTTCAATGGCACGATATTTTACGATACGTTCAATTATTGGCGGCATCGTTTTCCACATATTGTAGCGAAGAGGTGAATTATGATTATGTGCCCCATTATTATCCTCCTAACAGAGGATCTGGTGGCAGATGGCATTGTGTGTCCGTGAATTAAGAGTATATCTCCTAAAACCATACCACCTGAAGAAATTAAATTGACATTATCTGGCGTGACATATTTCATGAAACTATCATGATTACCCGGTATAAGATATACCTCTGAGTGTTGCGAAATTGATGTAAGAATCACAGGTATAATGTCCATCTCTATTTGAGTTATTTTCGAAATACTTGATTTGAGATCTCCGAGTAATATTATCCCATCCGCCTTCGTTAATTCAACTAATTTATGGAAACGGTTGCTTATACTCTCAATATGAACCTTGGCACTCAGAGTAACTCCATTCATTTTTCCGTAGGTTTCAGATCCTATATGAAGGTCAGCTGCCACAATAAATTTTCTATGTTGTTTTTTTAGATTACCATCTATTAGTAACACAGGCTCTAAACTGAGCGGTAGAACCTTAAACATAGTTGTGGGGTCGAGGAACCTCTTCGGCCTTCAACACTATTTTTCTCGTATCTGATTCAGCTTGCAATTTCTCTGCAATTTCTAGCTCTTTCGAATTTAATCTGCAACATTACTGCTTCATAAGAACTGCGTTAATACACCCATCTTGTCCGGGCCTTGAGACCACTTTTGCCATACCAGACTCTGTCTCCAGCAACGCTCCCTTGCTAATAACTCCTCTTCTTTCGTAGTCCCTATTGGCAGGATTCTTAACTACTTGTAAAATTTTGGAATTCGTTATTTTCTTCGAAACAGGGTCAGCAATGTTTACAAATGTTCCAAATTTCAATGCCGTCTTCCTGTTATTACCTCTAGTACGCCTCGTTTTCATATAATTGTCACCTAATACTGCTTCATTGGGATACCTATCGATTTCGTACTTACGTCTCCCCCTCATAGCGACTTTGCGCCCGCCCGTATATTTCCGCTTAGATAGGTTTTCTATTGATTTACGCATGGAAATCGAAAGACCTCTTCGTTATTATTAATGCTTCTGTATGTTATTGTAGAATTTAGCTTTTAGTACTTAACAGATTTCCCTTTAATGCGTTAACGTCTTGTATACCAAAATAATCTTGAAATATTTACGCATGGAAATCGAAAGACCTCTTCGTTATTATTAATGCTTCTGTATGTCATTGTAGAATTTAGCTTTTAGTACTTAACAGATTTCCCTTCAATGCGTTAACGTCTTGTATACCAAAATAATCTTGAAATTTCTTACTAGTCTTGAAAATTTTAAGTCTTCCCACTTTTTCGTATTGGATAAAGCCAACACGTTCGAGTTCTTTTAGATGAGAATAAACTTGACTTCCCCTGATTTGAACAAGTCTTCTTGAAAGAACTGGTTGTTCATAAGTTACGTACGACAAGGTCTTGAGTGCACCTCCAGAGACCATAGGCTGATTTGCAAATTTTCTAATAATAGGAGTGTATTGAGACTTCAACTGAAATACAAAAGTCCCGTCCTCTAGATGTGCAATTTCTAGAGCTTTAAAAACGGTTCTTGTTTTTTCCATCAAGTCAGAAATCATCTTTAAAGTGTTATCCCTAGAATTTGTCCCACTTGCTTTAACAAGCTCATCTACTGTTAGTGGTCTTCCGGCCGAATAGAGAGCTGCCTCTATTCTAGCGCTATTTTCATTGTGGGTGAACACTTGGTTACGCAAGAACCCTTCGGTGATATAAACTGAATTTCAATTCTGGATTATCTATTTGTAAGGATTAGTTTAATGTCATCGCCTTCTTCTCTTTGCTCTATATCAAGTAGATTGCTCATGCTCAAATAAAGAACCGCTATAAATGTTCTAACTATTTCTATGGGTTGTAGACCTGCAATTAGTTCCTTAAAATATTTTGATCCGTCAACTTTTAGGGAATCCAAAATTTGGTTTTGATATTGTTTCAATATCTCCTCGAGTTTCGTCATGAAATATTTTGATCCGTCAATTTTTAGGGAATCCAAAATTTGGTTTTGATATTGTTTCAATATCTCCTCGAGTTTCGTCAAATATTGATTAAAATCGAATGTGGGGTTAGCTTCCAAATCAATCTGTTTCTTCTTCGGCCTTGGATTCCTTAGTTCACTGATCATATTTTCTAAGACGTGCAATAAATCAGTTAAAGAGACAGGATAAGTTGATTCAAATCTAAAGGGGACTTCAATTGACTTAAGCTCTGGGATGGTGTCATGTTCCTTTGGGAATTCTGGACTTTTATGCTGCATCGCTATTTTCTGAAGGTCGAAAATACTCTCTACTTTTATTCTATGAATTATTGCTGCTGACAAAGCTGCAATTCCACAAAGCCTCAAATCCTTGCTGTCGGCCCGGCTAATAATTTCAAGAAGCATTTCCAAAAGAGTCGTGATATTTATATTCCATATATCTTTCTTGTTAACAAAGTTTGGATTGAATAGGAGATTCAATGGCGGTGTGGCAATGAGTTTATTCGCATCATTCTCTACTGGTCTCGACAATACCTTGTGCTAATTATTATCTGACTAATATAGTAGCCTAGTACCGAATATTAGACTTGTAACTCAAAATTTGCTCCGGTAACCGAAATTCAATTGCGAAGTAAGATCTTGAATTCTTACGATATGGTTTTGATTTAAATTCGAATCTTCGAATCTAAAGAGTCTTGAATGCTTGATTTGGAAATTGCTATCGTTAGATTTGCAAAGCATCTCGATGTTATTCATGTGGACATTTCCGTTTATCATAGTTACTTTGTTGGACGACCCAAATTATCTTTGTATTGAGCCCAACAAGTGATCGCTAAGCATTTTTCGTCTGAATGTTAAGGCCCTGTGAATTAAGTGCGGATTAATTTAAATAACGTAATATTGCAACATAGCTAAGATTGCAGCAGAGTAAGGTTCGTGTAGAGAGAAAATTTGTTCTATTTCTTATTCATACACCATTTGGCTTAAATTTTTTCGATAGGATAGCAAGGACTAAAGCCGCCCGAATTTACTCTGAATTCAGTACTTATCTCATGCCATTAATTACGGCATTGGCTATAGTTCTTTTTTTTATCGGCCTAACAAGTATGCTATCAAATCCTGCAGCAAGAGAGGGGGTACGGGACATCGGACCACAAGCCAATTTGTTGATACCGGGTCTAAATCCATTACTCCCTTGGACATATGGGTGGATTGCACTCGTAGTTACGATAGTTATTCACGAAGTCGGGCATGGTATAGTAGCTAGGGTTTATGATGCTAAAGTGGAATCCACTGGATTGGTACTGTTACTGATATTTCCGATTGGTGCGTTCGTAAACATTCAGAGAGAAGAATTAGAAAAAACTCCTCTCCGACGCAAATGTTCAATCTTGACGGCAGGCCCACTCAATAACATGATACTAGCGGTGGCGTCATTAATAGCGCTCTATTTTGTTGTATCTAATCTCAGTCCATTGCCTGGATTTGACGAAACCTCTAGCGTAATGGTTGGAGAGGTTCGGTCCGGTTCACTCGCTGAACAGATGGGGATTACACAAAGATCGACAATACAATCCATAGATGGAAAAGAAATAACTAATCTAAACGACGTAGGGGATGTCCTTCGTTCAAGTGAGGGAGAGACTATAGATGTCATATGGAAGGATGGCAAAGGTAACGTTTTAACTAAATCTGGACAAAACGAGAACGGTTTGTTGGGAGTCACTATCATCTCAGTAGGATCTCCTTCTGAGACGCTAGATAATTACAAGAAAGCTTTTCTAGATCCTAGGGGATATCTCTTTTTGCTTACTCCCCCTACCTTAGAGGGACCTTTTCCTGTACCGTACTCCGACTCGATGGCATCAAAATATGAGTCAGGTTTATTTGGATCATATTTTCCAGTGGTTTCTAATCTATTATTCTGGTTATGGTTTATCAATTTTAATGTTGGGATATTCAATGCACTTCCTATCGGCCCTTTTGATGGCGGACAGATGTATGGTTCTCTTATCGAGAACAAGTTGAAATCAATGGGAACAAAACTTAATCCGTCGACCGTTACTAGTGCTATAACTTTTATATTTATCGTCATAGTGATTATGCTCGTTTTTGGACCATATTTATTAAGATAGAAAGACAAAACAGATAGTGAAATGAAGAGACTATTAGTATACTCATATTAGGAACAATAATGAATGACATTTTTTTTGGTTATGAGACATTGAAAGTTATTTTCGGCTACTTTGAATATTAAAACTCGTATCAATATCCGACTCTCTCACAATACTCAATTTTCTAGAAAACAACATCGAGGACATGCCTTTCAATCATCTTAATTGAATTTCGTCCGGCATGAGAAAAGTATGTTATGATGATGCATTAGACGAGATTTCTCAAACGGCATATCTACTCATTTAAATCAATATCTTAAAAAATAACTTCCAGCAATACACGTCATTGTTGTCAGTCGATATTACTAATATAGAAAAAATTCTTGGCTCAGAACTGAAGCTTTCAGCCAATGAGTCCAGAACCTTTCTTCTCATAGTGAAAAACGGTAAGATGACGCCAAGACGAATACACGATGCCTTACAGATAACTTTGCCAGACGCTCGAAGAGCTGCTGATTCCTTGGTGAATAAGGGTATGCTGATTGAAGTATCCCCCACCGAATATGAATCGCTGCATCCAAGGTTTGCTGCATCAAACAGATACAAAATCCTCTGCGAAGAGGAGAATATTGAATTTAAGAAGAATATTAAAATAGATAACATTGGGCTAATATTAGAAGGTCATTATGAAAATGCAAGGACTAAATAATCTCGACCAATCGATAACTGCATTGTAAGTAATTATGCCAGAAAGCGAAAGTAATGATAAAATAGTCTATTTTGGAGTGATTAATATAAACGAAAATCAGAAGACTATTGGCGCGGTAGATATATGGCGTAGTGCAATAACTAAGGAATTATTTTGTGAAGAAAAAAGGCTAGGGATATTAGATATAGTCGAGTTTATAGGTATGCCCAAGATAGAAGAAGGGAAAAAGTGGGCAGTGGCAATTAGCAGAAAAATCGATGGAAAAAATCGATGGAAACTGATTAAGTTGATGAACCACGGAAAATTACAGTTTTTAGCCCCTGAAGATAAGACCATTACGGTCACAATAGAGGACTTTAGGATTATTGATCCAGAATGGTGGTCGTTTCTCGTAGAAAAAAATGTAAATCGCAGTATTGAAATAACTGAGGAATCAAATGTAAGATGACCTCTGCATTCAACGGCGATCAAGACGGAGTATCAATTGGCGTTTACGTTAAAAATGTAGCCGGTACAGAAATTGCAAGCAAGCTATCTGGTTACTTTGTCATTAACGGTGAGCGAACATTTAGATTCCGCGCAATTGGATTTGGTAGGATAGGAGGACACAACATTAGTCTATCCATTTCGAAGAAGACAATTGATGCTATAAAGAAAATGCAGATGGATCCAGAGTTGGTGGTGTTGAAAATTCAAAGAAAGCTGGTTGAGGGAGATATTTCGATAATGGATTCCCATGAAACATGAAATTAATGGGTTTGATTGTTTATATGACGGCACCGTCTAATGCCGTAGAACAATTACACATGTCTCGCTTCGAAGGTATATTTGTAACCAGCTCTAATACTACTTTTTTTGTTCTTTCCGTGTTCTTACGCAATAATTCTAATACAGCTTTAGTGTTAACAGGTGATTCTGACCACGCATCATAGTCTGTAATCATGGCAATTGAGACATAACATAGTTGTGCTTCTCTTGCAAGTACGCATTCCGGTACAAGAGTCATTCCGATTATGTCGGCCTTTAGAGTGTCCTTGAAAAATAGCGATTCAGCTCTTGTAGAAAATCGAGGTCCTTCTATGCAAAGATATGTTCCATTTCCATGGACTTTATAATTCAATTTCTTAATACTTGATATTGCGGTTTGTCTTAATTCCGGACAGAAAGGATCCGCCATCGATATATGACAAATTCGTCCGCTATCGAAATACGTGTAGTCCCTCTTTTTTGTAAAATCAATAAACTGATCTGATACCACAATATCACCAGGCCTAAGCTCTTCGCTCAAGCTCCCTATCGCTCAAGCTCCCTACAACTGAAGGAGATAGAATTCTGGTTACTCCTAGTTCTCTTAGAGCCCAAATATTAGCACGGCTGTTTATCCTATGAGGAGGGATCACATGCTTTCTACCGTGTCTCGGAATAAATGCAACCTGCGTTCCTGAATATTCTCCAAGAGTTACTAAATCAGAGGTTTCCCCGTAGGGAGTATCAACCTTAACCTCATTGGTATTCTTGAAAAAATTAGGGTCATAAAATCCAGTGCCTCCAATGATTCCAATCTCTGCACGATATTTCTTTGACATTATTCGTATACTACCAAGGAGTGAACTTCGTATCCCAGTTGCCTGATCTTGCTCGAACCACCAACGCTTGCCAATTCAATAACAAATGCAAATCCAATGACCTTCCCTCCCAATTGTGTTACCAGTCGCTCTGCTGCTATAGCAGTTCCCCCGGTTGCGACAAGATCATCGGCAATTAGAACTCTTTGGCCTTTCCTAATTGAATCCTTTTGGATCTCCATTGTAGAATTACCATACTCAATTTCATACGATTGCCTTAGAGTTTGTCCTGGAAGCTTTCCAGCTTTCCGAACTAAGACTAGTCCTTTACCAGTTGCCAATGCCAATACTGTCGCGATAACAAATCCTCTAGATTCAATCCCAACAATACAATCTATACTGGACTTGGGTATCCGGCGACAAAATTCTTCAGATACGTAATCCATTGCAGTGTGGTCGCCGAAAACTGGATTTATGTCTCTAAACAAGATGCCACTCTTAGGAAAGTCAGGAAAAGTCTTGATTATCTTGGTTAAGTCTAAACCCTTTGTGCTCAATATCAATCAAGGGGTGTTAGGTCATAAAAAGGATTATGAATAATGCATCTACATTTGGTAGTGGAAGAGGCCAAGACTTGATCTCGGTCATTTCCCTTCCCCATTGTAAATCTTGATCTTCTAAAATGTGACTAATCAACTTTCAATAATTCTTCAATCACAGAGTAGGGCTCTAACGGTAAAGGACATACTTTTAGGCACAAAATTTAATACAAGAATAATTTAAAAATTAAAGTTGTAGGCTAACAGTTATTATAAAATTCCTAAGAAGATATAAATAATATCGACGTTATATTTACTTATTATGCCTATTGCAAATGGGGCAGAATATATTGAAAGCCTCAGGGGGAGAAATATTAAGGTATATTTGTTTGGTGAACTTATTGGAGAACCCGTTGACCATCCAATGATTAGGCCGTCCATAAATGCAGTAGCAGAGACATACGATATTGCAAACAGTGAACCTGAAATTGCGACCTCTCGTTCATCTCTTACAGGGTTGAAAGTTAACAGATTTCTTCACGTCGCTGAAAGTGCAGAAGATTTGGTAAACCAGAATAGAATGCAGAGAAAGCTTGGTCAGAAAACTGGTACATGTTTTCAGCGCTGTGTGGGAATGGACGCAATCAATTCCCTGTATTCTACTACCTTCGAGATTGATGGTAAATATCATACTAAGTATCATGAACGGCTAGTAGATTTCATAAAAGAGATTCAGACCGAGAATTTGGTTATTGGCGGTGCAATGACAGACGTTAAGGGAGATCGAAGTCTCTCACCTTCTCAACAAGCCGATCCAGACCTCTTCGTTCATGTTATAAAGAGGGATGAAAAGGGACTGTATATCAGTGGTGCCAAGGCACATCAGACAGGTTGCATTAATTCACATTGGATAATGGTAATGCCTACGATGCGCCTTCGACAAGAAGATAAGGAATACGCCATTGTTGGTGCTGTGCCGGCAGATGCTAAAGGTATCACCTACATCTATGGCAGGCAATCGTGCGATACTAGAAGCATGGAAGCTGGAGACTTGGATTCTGGTAATGCAAAATTCTCTGGTCAGGAGGCGATGATAATTTTTGATAATGTCTTCATACCTAATGAACTAATCTTCATGGATGGTGAGGTAGAATTTGCATCCATGTTAGTCGAGCGTTTCACATTTTCACATGTTATCATAGGAGAAGTTATGTATGCAAAACTGGCCTTGGAGATGTTTTGGTTGGCGCCGCGGCGGCGATCGCAGACTATAATGGAGTGGCCAATGCATCCCATATTAAGGACAAGCTTGTCGAGATGACACACCTTAATGAAACAATATTTGCTGCGGGTATCGCTTCCTCCTACCAGGCCCACAAAACTTCAGCTGGCAACTATCAGAACGATGACATGTTGGCAAATGTCTGCAAGCATAATGTCACAAGGTTTCCTTACGAAATAGGAAGGCTGGCACAAGATATTGCCGGTGGGTTGATGGTCACCATGCCATCAGAAAAAGATTTCAGGAGCCCAGAAACAGGTCCTCTTTTAGAGAAGTATTTGAAGGGGAGGAAGGGGGTATCGACAGAAAATAGAGTAAGGATACTTAGATTAATCGAAAACATGACACTGGGGAGGAATGCTGTTGGATATCTTACGGAATCAATGCACGGAGCAGGGTCACCACAGGCTCAGAGAATTCAAATTGCTCGTCAAATGCAATTAGAGTACAAGAAAAAGTTAGCCAAAAACCTGGCAAGCATCGAAGAAGGCGAAGCAAGCGAGCTAAGTCAGGAACAATCTGAGTATTTCGACAAGATCTTCGGAAAGACTTGAAATTTTGATTATTCAGTGCAAAACGAATAATTATGAGGTAACTATTTAATGATATCATAATAGAGGTTGACTCTTTGATGGGAAAGTGGGCAGAGATTGAAGATCTGGCTGGGAAAAGTCTTAAAATTATAACAAATAACGGAAGAGATGGGATAATCCAATCTAAACTCTGGAAAGAGTTGGATCTTAATAGTCGAGATGGCTCTCGGGTGGCTATTTCACTTGAGAAACAGTCGCTTATCAAGAGAGTGAAATTTTTTGAAAATGGCCGCTGGTCGTACAGGCTTCTCCCTACTAAACTACCAGTTAATATGGATTGTATTGAATCCGCCCCTTGCCTGAGTTGTCCCGTTGAGCATATGTGTTCTATTGATAGTCTATATAGTCCGAATAGTTGTCGCTTAGTTGAGGATTGGATTATGGTATCCTCTCACCCTACGACTCAAATCATGCAAAAGAATGATGATCACATGTACCATGAGTCTGAAAAACCAAATAGAAATAGATTACTGGCAAAAGTATCAAAGAAAAACAGAAAAGTCAAGAAGGGTAGTCTGAGAAGGTGGCATAGGAAGAAATAAAATTTCTTTGTTTTTGTTAGATATATGGAGATTCATGTTGTATTATGCGTAATTTATACAAGATCCGTTTTTCGTTCAATATTTGTAAATTCGAAAAGTTATGAAGTTTCATGAGTCACCGGATCCGAAATACAATGTTCATACCACAAGAAATTCATAATCTGACTAAACTGGACTTGAAAAAGGAATGAGTGAAAGTGCAATTGTTATCTTATGAAATTAAGTGATGCCAAAAAAGACTATTACCGTAAACTATCAAAGAAAGAAGGATTTAGAAGCAGATCTGCATATAAACTAATTCAGCTTGATAAGTCGTATCATATTTTAAAGCCAGGAAACACTGTAGTAGACGTTGGGTGCGCCCCAGGAGGATGGCTTCAAGTTGCGAGAGAAGCGGTAGGTCAAAGTGGAATGGTTATAGGCATAGATATTGAAACAGTGACACAACTGGCTGGGGTGACAATCGTGCAGGGAGATATTCAGAATACACAAACAATTAATTTGCTCATTGAAGCCCTCAAAGGAAAGGCGAACACACTTTTATCAGACGTTTCGCCTAGGGTTAGCGGGTTGTGGAGCATTGATCACGCTAAACAGATTTCCCTGAGCAAAAGTAGTCTGGATACCGCCACACAAATACTGATTAGCAAAAGTAGTCTGGATACCGCCACACAAGTACTGATTAGAGGAGGAAATGCAGTTCTTAAGGTATTCGAAGGAGAGTTTTTGAATGAGTTTAAGAAAGATGCCGAGAGATACTTTGGCGATGTCCATCTAACAAAACCAATGGCCAGTCGACAACGCAGCAGTGAGCTATACATGGTATGCCTGGGATTCAAGTCCGCCAGATAGAGCAGGAAATGGACGAGTTGTTTTGTGTCTCCATATGGATTTTGACTCTTGCCAAATGCGCCTTCGTTATGAGAGATGGATACTTTATTGATTTAGTATCCAATTTCATTGTAAAGAAGTCGCAATTCCTCGAAGCTCAACTTTCCGCCAGATTGTAATTTTTTCTTAGCAGACTCCTTTGCTTTGATTATATTTGAGGTGTAAACTGGCCGAAATCCGCCTCGTCCTCGACTCCCTCTCGCTTCTGACAAAATGTCAAGCTGTGCATTTACCTTCTCCAATTGTATGGAGATCTGGTAGCATTTAGAAAGCCGATCTCCCCGTTCTGCAACAACATTGTGCTTAGAGTTCAATAATCTCTGAATTTTCCTCTTGCACTTAGAAATTTCTGTATGTAATAACCGACTTTCAACGTCTAGTGTTAGAAGTGATTTCCTAGTAACTTCACATTGGTCTTCGAACCGCTGGAGTTGTCCCCTAATTGTTCGAAAAGCCTTCATTGCGTCTAGCTTCATTGATGCATCTCTTATTGTTGAGAGAATCTGATCCTTCTCCCTATCACTACCATAATTTCGACCATCAACCAATGTTTGGTTGAATTTGGAGACATGCAACAGTTTTTCTTCTGTTTCCTGTGGCATCCTATTTTGCATCATAAGGAGAAAATTTTTTGATTGACGGATCTTTTCACTAAGATCAAGCAAATCAGAATTAACATGTTGAACCTCCGTTTGATTATGCCTGGATTTCATTATGAGTTGATTTAGTTCCTCTTTTCCCTCCCGAAGCTGCTGATTGAGTTTAGGAAGGATGGATGTGTCAATATTTGCGATTTCCTGGGTAT
>Ga0193739_1000030_pt1 | contig 34116 bp, 33 predicted proteins | sample L2a2metaG_FD_144926 | JGI IMG/M metagenome (GOLD analysis project Ga0193739, IMG submission 144926) | Soil microbial communities from a riparian zone of the East river system, Colorado, United States - L2a2 | ecosystem: Environmental > Terrestrial > Soil > Riparian zone | place: USA: East River...
CCCAATGATGAAGGTAAACCGTTCGACTTGATTATCTACGGGAGAACAGCAGCAGAGCTTATGACTGTACCTAACGAGGTCGTTCAGAGCATTGCGCGACGTTATCCTGACTACACATCTTCCATCTTTCTATTGAAGGATTATAACAGTGCAGATAGACGGGATAGATGTTAAGTCTCTCGCAGAAAGTGAGCAACGCTTTTCGCTCCTACTTTGGGGGTTGGCAGGGTGTGGGAAAACTACCCTCGCAGCTAGTGCTCCTGGTCGAAAGTTGCTCATCAATTTTGATCCTGACGGTCCTGTTAGTTTGGGTGCTAGAGACGATATTGTTCTCATTGATCTATCTGCTGAAAGATATGGCATCGTAGATGTATTCAAGCTAGACGATGATCCTATGCTGCCGCTCGGTGAGAAGAAGTATCGGTTGAGTAAGATCATCGAAGCGTTGGAGATTGAAACAGTTATCGTTGATAGTGTTACTGCGTTCACCGATCAGGCGGTGCAGAAGGGTATCAGTGTAACCAAGGGTGCTACTATCGAGCGTCCTTCTCCCGGTGCGTATGGTGCTCGTAATGCTCTCACTCTGCGTATGATGAGTGGCATCCTGCGTCTAACCAAGCGTATGAACGTGAATGTGATCTTTATCACGCATGAGGATGATAGTGGTGTGCGTGATAAGGAGGGAAACCTGTTGCACATCACAATGCTACTAGGTGGTAAGCTTAGTGGACAAGTAGGACTACAGATCAGTGAAGTTTGGTTCATGTCAGACGATGGATCGAAGCGCAAGTTAGCGTTGCGTCCTGCACGTACGCGCAAGCCAATGAAAACGCGTATGTTCGATGCACGAGATAGAGTTGAGTTTGTGTTGCAGTACGATCCCTACAAGGATGTGTACGGTAAGCACTCATTAACAAGTTTCATCAAGGAGTGGACAGACAATGGCAGAAACAAAATCCAAGTCCCGTAATAAGGGCAAGGGTGCAACACGTGTTGAGGCGAACGATGTTGCTAAAGAAGCCTCGCTTGCAAGCAAGAAGAAGGAAGAAAAGAAAATGGTAGATAATGCATTACCGTCAATCATTGAGTTTGACGAGGACATTGCAGAAGCTGAAGCTCCTGTTCCCCTACCTGTAGGTGACTACCCCGCAGAAGTTCGCGGCGCTGTTCAAAAGACTGCTAATCAGTCTGGCAATCCTTATGCCAGCGTGCAGTTCTTCATCAACGCTGATGCGTACCCTGCGGATTACACTGAGGGTGAACCGGATGGTATGCTGCTTACGTTCAACCGCGTGAGCTTGCAGAACACTCCTGCGGGTCGTCACCGTCTGCGTAAGTTCCTCGAAGCTATTGGCGCACCCGCTGGTAGCAAGATCGACCTCAATGATTGGGTTGGTCGTACTGCAACTGTCACCATTTCCCATGATGAGTGGGAAGGTGAAACGCGCGCCAATATCGCCAAGGTCACTGCGGCCTGACGGTAGGACTAGAGGGCCACTTTCTGCTTGACAGGGGTGGCCCTTTACTTCACAACAAGTGTTGCCCCGAATGGAGGGCAAGATGAAAGGACGAACAATGCCAGCAGATGCACCCAAAAAGCGTCGGGCTTCCGGCCCCCGTACTCAGCGCCCGATTTTCGCCGTGGTCCGGTACACGGATCAGGACGGTTCGACGGTCCAGCTTGAGCAGTCCAGGCTTTCGATCCAGATCGAGCGGGACAGCGGCAAGTTGGTTGAAATGCTGACGGGTGGCGGTGACTTCACAGGGGCCGCAGTGGTCAAGGTGCAGTTGCCAGCCCCGACGCCTCGTGCGAAGCCTGAGCAGCTTCCAGCTTAGTCTGGAGCCTGTTACTAAGCATCAGGGGGGTCGGGCTAGTAATCCGGCTCCCCTTTTGTCAGTTGGAACAACAAACGCCTTGGAGAGTTGTCATGAATATGGTAGTAAGCGGGCTAGAGGACTTGACCCTTACTATCCCGGTCCCAAGCTACATACCCCGCGCTCGGGGCATCCATGCAGTCGGGAAGTTCGGTTCACTACTCAAGGCAAAGTGTACCCCTAGAGAAAAGGAATTGTCACAACAAGCAGCAGACAAGTTGAATATCTCTCATGCAGAGTTTATTCGATGGTGTGTTACATGGTGTGCCAAGGAGGTATTACATGATGTTCCAGATGCTTGATCGCGTTGACAAGGCTCTCCGTGCTCGTATCGAAGCAGTTGCTACTCGCGCTGCTGTTGATGGCGACCGGGGCATTGTCGAATGGGCGCTTCGTGCAACTGACGATGCACTTGCTCTTGGTCGTATGCGCGACCGGGATCGTGCTACTCTAGCTCGCCTTGAGGACACGTATGGACACGAACAGCTTAATGACAATGGAGGCAGAGTCCTCATTCACGCTTGATCCAAAGCAGGATGAAGCTGTAGCACTGTGCTGCAACTTCACAACACGTGTTGCCGGTGTTACCGGTCCTGCTGGATCAGGTAAAACAACCATCCTAAAGAAAGCTTACAACGAGATACAAGACGCAGGATACCAAGTTGGACTTGCTGCTCCTACTGGTAAAGCTGCTAAACGTATCTACGAAGTCACTGGCATCGAAGCCATGACTAATCATCGCCTGTTGGAATACACCCATCCCGGTGATCCAGATCCCAAGACAGGCAAGCCCGCACAATTCTCTTATCCTCGTCGTACTAGACAGCATCCTCTCGATTTAGATGTTCTGTTTGTGGACGAGTACGCGATGGTCAACAATGAGTTGCACCGATCGCTCTTTGATGCGCTCCGTCCTGGGGCGTGTATTCGTGTGTTCGGAGACAATAACCAGCTACCGCCCATTGAAGAGGATAAGCGCCTTGAAATGCTTCCATCTTCTTTCATCCAGTTGCTTGACAAGTTCCCATCCGTGCGATTGGATACAATCCATCGGCAAGGAAAAGACAGTGGTATTCTCCTCAACTTACAACAAGTGTTGCGGGGTAGAATGCCCACACGCAACGATCAGTGGACTATGCACTTCACAGACACGCCAGTGGACGCTCTACGTGACTACATCCATGTGAGCATGGCTAAGGGAGTGGACTTCACTGATCCCAGGAACCAAATCCTCACACCGCAGAACACAACATGGGTTGGCACTGTAAAGCTCAACCAAATGATCCAATCTCTGTTCCATAACCGTCTCGATCCTGCTTGCATGATCCCGCGTCATAAGTGGGTGAAGGGAGAAGGAGACGAGAAGGGTGGCCTGATGCGTATGTACGTCGGGGATAAGGTCATTATCACTCGCAATATGTACGAACTCGAGGTTTTCAACGGTGAGAGTGGTAAGATCATTGAGATCACCAATGATGGTGAATTGATCCTTGATTTGGGCGACCGTGAGCAAGCAATTCCACCTATTATGATGGTGCAGAACCGTTGGGGTAAGATTGTAGAGATTGATCCCCGTAAGGATGTGGATTTAGGCTATGCAATCACTACGCACAAGTCCCAGGGTTCAGAATATGACAACGTGTGTTACGTGTTGAACAAAAGCACTGGCTATATGCAGAATAGGCGTAATTTCTACACCGCAACCAGTCGTGGTAGAGAACACGTGCACCTTATTACCGATCAGCGTTCCCTTTCACTCTCATTGAACAAAAGAGGCTAACATGGGCGAGTATCTTGAAGAAAGCGGAGACAAAGACAGACTAACCAAGACCCTTGAAGTTGCTCCAGGCATTCCAGTGTACGCATTGGACTTGCATGGGGCTACTGTTGGAGAAGGATCAGACGAACACGCTCTTATCTTCGTCACACTCTATGATGCTGCGGGCAATCCACACAACTTTGTGTTCCATACGGAAGCAGCAGAGTCACTATCCAAGGCTTTAGGCGAAGCCATCCCTATGCTCATCAAACTAGAGGAACACTTAAAGGCTAGGAGGAACTAGTGGCTAATCACCAAAAGATCATTGTCTTTAATGGCCCTCCTGACTGTGGAAAAGACACTGCGTCGGATGCAGTACGCTCGTACATCCAAATCCATGCCACTTGGATGCGGCCAACGCACATGAAGTTTGCTGAACCACTCAAACAGGGTGCTCACGCGTTGTATAGTGCGTTCCACAACTACGACTACTACGACAATGACGGTCGCAGGGAGAAGAACAACCCTTCAATGCTTTGGAGAGGTTACATGGACCGGAAGCCCTCGGGTACATCATGCGCAAACGGCTCGTGCGTAATAGCTTTAATAGTGTCGTGGTGTGTAGCGATGGGGGTCGTTTGGGGGATTTGGCGCCTGTTATCGAACACGTAGGCCAGAAGAATGTGCTGATCGTAGAGATACACGCAACAGGTGTTACAGAGTGGGACAACCGCTGTTACATTGGCGATGATGTTCAAGCTATGTATCCCGATGTTACTGTGAAGAAGATACCTAACAAGATAGGAGGACGAAGCGACAGAGAGATATTCAGGATGCTGTGCCAAGGCGTAGCTAAGAACTGGTTAGACATTACAGAGAAAGAGGACGCGTTATGATTGAAGATATTGGTAAGTACTTTGTCGAAGGCTTGAAAGCTCTTGGCGAAGAGGGACTTGATGGTGCTCACAAGATCATTGAGGCTGTTCAAGCTGTAGAAGATGAAGATGATGTCACGAACATCAACGAAGGCTTGGTACAGTTCGATGAGATCTTGGATCAGTTAGGACAAGAGGAAGCGTAATGGCTAATACAATCGCAGAAATGAACAGAGAGATACAAGTACGCGCAAAGGCGTTAGGACTTGAAGTTGACTGCGGTTGTGATGGTATGTTCGGCGCAGAGGTAGCTATCATCGGTGAAGCTCCAGGTGAGCGGGAACGCGTGATGAAGATGCCTCTCGTCGGCAGCAGCGGTAAGTACCTTTGGGACAACTTACGCAAGTACGGACTGTCACGCCAGAAGGTGTATGTGAGTAATGTAATCAAGCGTCAACTGCTCTCTGTCAACATGGCTAACATGAAGGAGAAGATCAGTGACGGGGAAGTTTCACACTACACAACGATCCTGTTGTGGGAACTCGCTCAACTCCCAAATCTCAGATATGTTGTCTGCCTTGGTAACTATGCTCTCGCTGCAATTACGGGACTTAGAGGTATCACTAATTATCGAGGGTCGGTGTTCGACGTGCAACTCGGTAGTGTTCATGGAGAAGGAGAGACGAGCAGCAGGGACGTTAAAGTCGTCGTAATGTACAATCCAGCACACGTGTTGCGTGAAGCTAAGAACGAAGTGATGTTCAAGTTCGACTGCTACAGGCTTAATCAAGTGATTACGGGGGAGTTCAAAGAGCATGAGATTAACGCCCGTATCAATCCGACGTTCGATGAGGCAATGTCATGGATCGACAAGATGCAAACAGGAGGAAAGCCTGTTGGACTGGATATTGAGACTTCCAGCGGGGAAACCATTTGCGTGGGGCTTGCAAATGATGCCCATGAGGGACTGTGCATCAACTTCAGAACCAAAGATGCGAATAGATGGACAGTAAAGGAGGAAGCGCAACTATGGCTGAGGCTTCAGAAGCTCGTAGCAGATCCGTCCGTGCGTCTTGTTACTCAAAATGGAATGTACGACTCGTCGTGGACGTATTTCCTGGACAGATTGCGGTTCGGGCCTATATGGTTCGACACGATGCTGGCCCATCACACGCTGTATCCCCGAATGCCCCATTCGTTGGGCTTCTTAACCACGCAGTATACAACGCACCCTTTCTATAAGGATGAAGGCAAGATTTGGAAGGAAACAGGCGATATTGACGCTGAATGGGTGTACAATGTCAAAGATGTTTGCCTCATGCTCGCTAGTCAGCAACAAATGTTGCAAGAATTGGAGCAACAAGGACTCAGCGAGTTTTTCTTCAATCATGTGATGTTCCTGCAACCACATCTAGTCGATATGACTGTTCATGGAGTGGCGATCGACAAGGAGTTGAAGGATCAGATAGCCCAGGATATGAAAGTCACTATTGGAGCAATGCGTGATGAGTACTTTGCAATGGTTGCTGACTGCACAGGTGATGTCGAATTTCGTCCTAATCCTAATTCTCCTAAGCAGATGGCCGAACTATTCTTCAAGCGACTTAAACTCGTTGGAAGGGGAGTGGCGACTGACAAGGAAAACCGTCGCCGTATGCGGGATCATCCTCGTACTCCAGACGATTGCCGTGCTTTACTGCTTCACATTGACAACCTCGCTGTAGAGCAGAAGTTCTCATCCACTTATGCGGAGATGTCGGTCGATGAAGATAACCGAATTAGATGTGAATATAAACAGACTGGTGTTAGCTCCGCCCCCGGTAGGCTCTCCTCTGCAAGTACTGGTTGGGGGACTGGAACTAACCTTCAGAACCAACCGGGACGGGCACACAATATGTTCGTTGCAGACACCGGATACGAGTTTAACTATTTCGACCTCCAACAAGCTGAGTCACGAGTTGTCGGTTTTAGAGCCGTAATCCCGCACTGGATGGAACAATTCAACGACCCAAGCGTTGATAGTCATAGAGCACTTGCCTCTATCATGTTCAACGTGCCGTACGAGGATGTACCAGCCACGGATTACAGCACTGAAGGCCCATTCGCTCCATTCTCAATTCGTTACATTGCCAAACGCTGTCGTCACGCTCTCAACTACCGCATGATGCCAGATCGGTTGGCTACTACACTGCAAACCAGTTATGGCGTTGCAGAGTATTTGTGGCACCAGTATCACAAGACGAACCCACAGATACAAGAGTGGTGGGAATGGCAGATCAAGCAAGTGCAAGAGAAACGGAGGATATACAACGCATACGGGAGGCGATGGATCTTACAGGAGAAGTTCAGTGATGATGCCCTCGAACCTGTTATTGCTTTCTATCCTCAGTCTACCATTGGTGATAAAGTTGCCAGGGTTATTTATCGGTGTCACACTGACCCTGATTGGCCTAGAGATAGTGCAAGGATCTCACTCAATATCCACGACGCCCTTATTGCTCTTAATAAGCGGGGTCATGGCGACACAGTTAGACGCGTGATGAAGAAACACGCGCTGGAACCTCTACTGATCGAAGGCATGGACGGTCAGATTAGGGAGTTAGTAATTCCATGTGATCTCAAGTGTAGCGAAGCCGATGAGAAGGGCGTTCATCGGTGGAGCACGTTAAGAAAGGTAGAAGCATGACTGACAGAAAAGTTGAGGACACGAAAACCTTCGGTCCCAAAACGAAAGACAGCAAGCGTGCTGGCTCTGGCTACAGTGATGATAAGTCGGAGAAGCAGACACGCGACTTGCGTAGTGATCCGATGGATGCAGAAGAACGCGCTGGTCGCAGTGCAGAAGAAGTGAACGCCATGTGCACAGACCAAGCCATCGAAGGTGCTAATCAGCATCTACACGATGTAACTGCGGGTCACGTGTTTGGTGACACTACTTCGTCAAGCGGTGGTGCAAACAATCCCGGTCAGCATGGCCGTGACGGTGGCGAAGTCGATGGTGAGGACAGCAATCCTTCACCTGAAGATCCGACACCGGAAGAAGAACTCCCCGTGGAAGATGGTTCCGCTGGAGACGAGTCGGGAACAGTTACCGACTTGGGACTGAAGAAAGAGAACGAGCAGAAGGCTCCAGAAGTCAAGAAGCTCTAACAACAGGTGTTGCACCCCCGCGCCCGAAGTGCGATAAGGCGCGGGAGATTGCGGGGGTTTATGAAAGAGATACAACTGACTAGAGGCTATGTTGCTCTTGTCGATGACGAGGACTACGAACTTGTGTCACAATACAACTGGTCTGTTAGTATAAAGAACCACACGTGTTACGCTCGCAGTCGTCTTGGCAAGGCTGACAACCCTGATACGCTGTTGCACAGGTTCCTACTAAATGCTCCTGCTGGAGTTGAGGTAGACCACAAAGATGGTAACGGTTTGAATTGTCAAAGGTCTAACATACGTTTGGCAACGTCAAAACAGAATAACTGCAACAAGTGGGTGCAGGGTGAGGGCTATCGCGGCGTTACACTACGTCCGAATGGTCGTTACCAAGCACGCATAAGAGACGACGAGCGCAGAATTGTTATTGGTACCTTTGATACAGACCTAGAAGCTGCAAGAGCATATGATGAAGCTGCCAGGAAGTATCACGGAGAGTTTGCAATGTTGAACTTTAACTAAGGATAAGCCAATGCCTAAAGCCAAGACGCCAGAGCAGCTAGAGAAGGCGCTTCAGGACAACCTAGACCAGTTTCCTGAAGTCACTGCTGATGATCCGTACCTATCGGATGCTAAAGCGTTCCTTCAACAAGCTATTGCTTGCTTAGGGAAGCAGATCAGAACTAATGTCTAGAGTCAACTACAAGAAGTTAGCGAGGGAGGACTCCTTTGTCGGACAATATCTTGCCTTTTCGGAAAACTCCGAAACTCCCTACGCCTACGACTTCTGGACAGCACTATGGTGTATATCGGTGGCTCTCGGGAGAGATATTGCTGTTGATCGGCCTTCCGCTCCTGTTTATCTTAATCTTTACTGTGTCTTGGTTGCTGAGTCGGGAGTTACTAGAAAGTCAACGGCAGTCCGTAGGGCGGTATCCTTTATACGTGGAATGTGTAACGATACCAACCAACTCATCGAGTCAAAGATCACACCTGAAAAACTCGAGTTTGATCTTGCTCTGCAATCCATTGAGTTCGGTTCCGCAAGAGCGTCAATCGCAATAGATGAAATGGTGAAGTTTCTAGGGAAAGAGAAGTATGTCGAAACCATGCCCACCCTTCTCACTGATCTTTACGACTGTCCTTCGCTCAGGGTTGGGGGCGGAACCCTTCTTCGTGGTAGCACAGTACTTCGGGATGTACACGTTAACTTCCTTTCTGCTTCGACACCCTCATGGCTGTTGCGAGCTGTTAATCCCGATGTTATCGAGGGAGGCTTCACCTCACGAGTGGTGTTCGTGGTCAGCGAGAAACCAAAGCGTACTGCCCCTTGGCCCACGAAGTCTGACGATGCAATAAGACAACAGTTGTTGCTGCGCCTCGCTACTATAAGTGAGGAAGCAAAGAAGTTTCCCACTATCGCACTCAGCGAAGGAGCGATGTCACGCTTCAAGTCATGGTACAAACACAGGGAGTTGAAACGTGATCCTTACAGAGCTTCTTTCCAAAGTCGGGAGGATAGTCACATCCTCCGCGTGGCTGCTTTGCTATGCGTTAGTGACGGCACTTGGGAGATACAAGCTTATCACATTACCACTGCGATTAAAGTTGTTATCGAAACTCGTGAAGATGGTGCCGGGATATTTGAAGGCACGGGCACCAACTCAAGACTTGTCCTGGGAGTTGACGCCATACGAGACAAGCTCCTTGCGGCGGGGATCGGAGGCATCAAGCACAGCGAACTCAGTAAAGCAGTGCAACGATTTATGGACGCCGAACACACACGAACCGCCCTCGATGTGATGCACGAGCTTCAGATGGTACAGAAGTTTGAGAACGTGAGTGTGGGTCGCGGTAGACCAACTACGATATGGAGAGCGAAGCAAGGCTTAGTGTCTAGCAACGCTCTCGATACCATTCTCAATGCCATTACCCCTACTGCGGGGGGCTGAACGGACGTAGATACTCTTCTGGGTTGAAGTCCTCGAATGTAAACTCTCTCCCAATGTCCTGAGAGATCGTCTCTTCATACTCCCGCACACTCTGCAACATCAGCATACGGCGATACTTGACCTCATCTACAAGAGGATTAACTTCTGCGTTCTTCTCTGAGATAGTCTTGTTCGTTGCAGCTTTGATGCTCTCGATCCGCTTCGAGATTTGTCTAATCTCTTCCTTGGCTTTGTTGTTGTCGATGTACAGCCTGTTAGCCATCGAACCGATGTGCAGCATTTCTGTCCCTGCTAAGTCTGTGCGTAACTCCATCGCACTTGGATCAATAGGTTGACCAATCCTGGCACTAGACCGTGAGGCACTGGTGTAATCACCTGTCTTATAGTCTAGTGTTAGGAAGTTGTTAGCAGTCTCAATACCCTTATCCCTGTCCTTCAACAGTGCGTAGTTGGTATCAGCAGCACTTTTGCCTTCTGCACGATCACCGAAGAGAGGCTTCAGAGGTCCAGCGCCTTTCTGTGCTCCTTCCTTCCACTGATCTGTGACCATTTGCATAGCACGCTTGTCGTTGTCAGGATCTTTGTCGTTCAGAAGCCTCCACGCATCTTCTGCTATTTCCAATAGACCAGCACCAGCAGACGAGAACAGCGTACGCATTATCACTTCTTGTTGTGATCCCACCAAACTCTCAGGGCGATCTGCGTCAGCCTCCAGGCCAGTGATCTTCTGTGTCTTGGGACCGACAACTTCACCTGTGAGTGTGCTCATGCCGGGGTCCACACCCATAACACCCATCAGTGCTTGTAATGGTGGTATGCTACTAGCATCGCCAGTGTACTTGATCCCCGGTAGCCCTCCTTCGGGCTTAAGGTTCACGCCAGCCGCTAACAGCGAGCTAGGCATATTAGCTCTTAGAGCTTCATTGAACCTCATTTCCCAATCTTTCCATGCCTCCTCGTCCATCTGTGGACCTTCGCCCTCCACCATCTTCTGCATAGACTTGATGAAGCCTTCGTCCCACTCTCCAGTGTTCATGCCACTCATCTGATCGGTGATTGGCATGACACCACCTAAGAAGAGCCGTTGTAGCTGATCCAATGGCAATTCTGCACCACCAAACATAGTGAGCTTGTTCGCTCTCTGTTGAGGTGTCTTTGCTTGGTGCTTCGCTCTTGCCTCTTCATCGTAGTATTGAGACAAGTAGAACATAGCAGCAGCAGTGGCACCAGTCTGTGTCACGTTGCGGCCGAAGTTGAGTGGATCTTCTTTGAACCTCTTCCCTACTTGAGCCAGCGTAGCTAGTGAGATAGGACCATACAGGTTGGCTGATGCTAGATAGTTCACAGCCTTACTTGATCCGTGAATAGAAGGGTCAGCAGAGAGCCGACGCATATCAGAGATAAACTCATCCAAGTCTCTCACTCTGCCTTTGTTAGCTCTCACCGCTTGATACCGCGCTCCATTGTGCATTGCCTCTAACAGTCCACCATACTGACGTATGAATGGCATTGTCTTAGCTTGTACCCAACGATTGTTGATCTTACTCATGCGTCCACGGATAGCACCAATGCCTCCATTGGGATCATTCAGTGACTCGTTGATGTCGTCAATTACTCTCTGCGACTGCTGACGAGCATACTCAGGGACTTGTCCTTCAAGTCCTTCCATAACATGAGTTGGGTCTTGTGATCCCCACGCAGATTTAGAGGTAATTCCCATCCTGTCCATGTCAGCTAGTGTAGACTGCTTGTAATGGTTCTCCAGGAATGTAGTGAACCTCTCTGCTCCGTTGGGCATCTTGTTTAGCATATCACGGAGCCACGAGTTCTCACGGATCATGTGCATACGCATCCGTGTTGCCATTTCACGCCCGATCATGTCACCCGCAGCACGAACACCTCCGATGTGACCACCAGCGAACAGACGATTAGCCAACCCGACTTTGTGGCTCTTACCCTTAAGTGTAGATGCAGCCATGCTATCCATGATTGGTGCAGCGACAAGCCCAAACAGGTTACGACCAGTAGCTACAGCACCAGTAGTGAAGTTCTGATACATCTGGCGCATTTCTTCGAGGTACTTAACAGTCTCTCTAGGACTTAGATGCAGTGAACTAGCTAGTTGGCTATCGGTGACATCATATCGTACAACACCTGTTGGCGTTTGTACTTCATGTACATCACGACCAGTCTGATCGCCTCTGAGCTTACGTACAACTAGGTCGCCGTTCTTCTTACGCGCACCAGCGTTGCTCATCTTCTCTAGGTACTCACGCCTAAACTCGTTTGTCTCTGCTCTGCGAATGGTGTCAGACCATTGCTCGAACAACATTGAGAGAGGATTAGCAACACCCTCACTTCCCTTAAGACCAGTCTCAGGGAGAAGGTTACGAGCGTTCTTAGCGTCCTCGTTAGCAGAGTATCTCATGCTAAACGGAGAGTACGGAGCCTCTTGCTGTAAGTTGCCCTTCAGTGGCACGTAGTTGGGCCTCTCAGCACGCATCTTAGCATAGTCAGCTTGTGAGATTAGCCCACGATCTACTTCATAGCGCAGCTTATCATCGTAGAACTTCTGTATCTGAGTGAAGTACTTACCCAACTTGGGATCAGCTTTTACACTGTCTACTAGCTGCTGCATCTGCCTTGGATTAACTCTGTTCCCAAACTTGTCCTCAAACAGAGAAGCATGATTGCCTGTACGATTGATGTCGTCTAGCGATGATGCTGCTACAAGTGCATCGTTCACACGGAGCTGTTCAGCACCATCCAACTCATCAGCAAATGTGCGTGACCAAGCACCAAGGCTTTCTGTCCTCATATTAGAGCCTGGAGCTTCACCTGTGCGGAGCCAGTGAGAGAACCTAGCTTGAATAGAAGAGTTGGTGAGTGCATCCAACCTAAAGCCGAACTTCTTAGCTTGGTTTCTACCAAGGAAGCGATCAGCCATAGTAGTGATTGGGCGTGTCTTTTCAAACGCACCTCCGATCGCACGATCACCTAGTCCGTGTTCTCTTCCTTCCCACTTAGTACCAACGTACTGTGGCTCTCCTTCAGAAGCTTCTCTACCCGCTGGTGCAACGGAGCGTTCCGGTACGTCAGCATCTACGTCAATAGGTGCAGTCTCTGCATAATCATCAGGATCATCGAACTTACCGACGTTGCGAGGATCATTGATAGCAGCCTTACGAGCTTCAAGGTGTGTCTTGGCGATCTTACCAAGCCTGCGATGCCCAACAGTTGCTCCTAGTGCAGCAGTCAAGAATATCCCTGCATCCTTAGCCTTCTCGTTCCACACGGCACTGTCTGTTGCAGCCTCATCCTCTACAGAGGGTGGCGAAGCAATGTACGCATCTATCTCTTCATCAGTAATCTCACCAGCTTCGTAAGCGTCATTCAACATGAGTTGATCTAACTCTTGTAGCTGTGCTTGTTCCTCCTTGGATGAACCTACTGGTGCGTTGTCTCTGCCTGTCAGGCCACGCACAAGCTCTGGAACAGTACCATCGTACTCCTGTCCATCAGCAGTAGTGCCTTTGTCCATTATGACATCTAGAGTACCATGTACAGCAGATGCCAATGGTACAGCAGTGCTCAACTTAGTCTGTCTGAAGGGAGTAGCAAGCTCTGCTGCAACCTTAACAGGCTTTCTGATGATGCCTGGAGTCTTGTTCAGCGTCTTGAGTATCTTACCACCCTTGGAAGTAGCACCGAGCAGTCCCACTGGACCTCTAATGAGGTTCGGTAAGCCATAACGTAGCAGTGACTCCTTCAAGTTGGTAGGGTCACTAACACCAGCAAGCTCGTTGCCCGCCTCTCTAGCTACATCCATTTCTTCGTAAGCTTGGTTCAGCACTCGTTCGGCAATGTTGTTACCGGAGAACGGCTTACCAGTCTTTTCAGTACTAGCCTGTCCAGAAGGCATATAGCTCTTGACCATTGCTGGTATACCAATGGTCTGTGGGATGATCGCAGGCTTGTAGTGGCCCTTACGCTTGTCCACATCAGCAGTTACAAGCTCGTGCAGTCCTGCACCAACTTGTCTAGCGTCTTTCAGCCATTGCTGGTTAGGACCAAACAAGTAGTCGTACGCCATGTACGCACCACCAGTGGGGCCACCGACATATCTCTTAGCCAACTCGTCTCCCCTTGTCGTACTTCACAACCCTGCCGTTCTTCAGTTTGGCTGTGATAATACCAGCATCATCGACACTTACATCAGCTACGTGTGGTAGTGCTCTGAGCCTTGTAACACGGATGTTGTTCGGATCAGCAGAGGGACGAACACTTGCGTAAGCTTCTGGAGAGTCCACTCGACGCTTATAGTCTTGTGCTTCCTTCGATCCCCATGCACCACGCGCCTTTGGTCCTGCATTGTATTCTAACACAGGGTCTTGGCCGCGCTTGATGCTGTCACTCAGATGTATAGCTGCACTCTCAGCAGCAGCTTGAGGACTAGACCAAGGATCAATCTTCCACCGCTTGATGAAGTGGTCACGCGTTCCTGGAGTGAACTGATACACAGTGCGAGCACCCTTCGGTGATACACTTCTAGGACCAGTAGCATTGGTACGTTCACCAAACACACGGATGCGCTTCATCAATCCTTGTGGTAGACCGTACTTCCTTTCTAGTCTGTTCTCGATAGCGTCATAGCCAGCATCGCGGTAATCAGTGAGATCACCACGGATCGGTTCAGCGGCTGATGTAGCTGGTGCAGCGCCGCCCTGTGCACCAGCATTAGGGCTTGGTGAAGGCGCCATTCGCCTAAACACTCTGCCAGTCTTAGGATCAATGCCAGCAGCCATTGCCTCTGCTTGTGCTTGAGCAAGCGCACCAGCACCAGCTTTAGAAGTCCACTTAAGCCCCATCGACACTCCAGAAGGATTGAAGATTTGTTCAACAGTTACGCCACCGTTGTTCTTTTGGTTAATCTCTGCAACGGTAGTGTCACGAAGATACCGATCTTCAGGAGTGTCCTCTGTGTAAGCATCAATCTCGTCGCTTACATTCATTCCCTTCACAAGCTCTGGCAACTTACCAGTGACAGGATCACGTATCAGATGTTGCTTGGCTTCGTCGGAGAGAGTAGTGCCAGTCTCACCAAGTGTCTTGAAGCTGGTAGCAAACTTGTCGAGCGTCTCAGCACGCTTCATACCAAGATTGTACACGTTGCCAACCTGTTGCTGCAACGGATTGCGAACGATCCTGCTCTCACCCGTTACAGGATCAGTTTCTACAGTCTCAAGACCACCAATACCTTCCTGAGTATACTGAAGGTTGCGATCACCTATATCAGCTTCTCTTTCAGCGAAGAGATCACGCTTCTGTGCGTCGATCTGCAAATCCTGTGCGCGCTTAAGCATTTGGGCGTATCCCTCCTGCTCATTTCTCTTCTCATTGCGTAAAGCCCAAGCATTAGCTGCTGCTAAAGCGGCACTAGAGCCTTGGCTCTGATCCGCAGCAGTGCTTTGCAAATACCCTGCATACCCTGGAGTGAAAACTCCATACTGCTGCACTTCTGGAGTAGGAATGGTCGTAGTCTGACGCTTGTTCCTAGCCCTTAGAGCAACGCTCTCCCTCGGCTTACCTGCTGTGTCGGCCATAACTTAGCCTCCGGTTGGTGGTTTAGCGAAGCTACTAGCAGCATTGCCTAGACCAGTAAGTAGCTTACTAGTTGGAGACGCAACACGTGTTTTGGCGAAAGCATCGTAGCCTTGGCGCAAACCAGTTCCAGCATTAGCCAAAGTCTGTCCAGCTTGTGAGCCTCCACCCATAGCAAGATCGAGCTTGCTCATGTCAAAGTCCATCTGCTTCCCTAGGTTCTCTCTGCCAAGTTGCTCGTACGTAGAAGGAGCAAACTGTGCATCGTAGAAGTTGCTACCAATGCCGTGCATCTGTCCATACACACCGTAGTTCTGCTGATTGCGTCCTTGGTTTATCCCTTCCGCAAACTCAAGACCTTCGAGGCCAGGCGTACCCAAACCTGCTTGTGCACGAACCCTATCACGCGCAAGAGAAGTAAGAGCGTCACCAACTGCACTAGATCCAGTACGGAGTTGCATCGTTCTCGCAGCGCGTTCAGCATCGTCATATCCTGCATTGAGTTGGCCTGTACGGCTAGCCATCAGTTGACCAGCAACGGCAGCGGGATCAACCATCCCAATGCCTCGTCGAGCCGCGTCAATATCAGTTAATGCTCTATCAGCCCGACCACTCGCCATTTGGCGCATTCGTTCTGCGTCGAGCAGTCCTTGGCGTCGCACTCCTTGATCGACTGTGTTACGTAACAGTTCCTCTCCGTACGAAGCACCTTGTATGCCTTGCTGCTCTGCTCCTAGAGCATACTCGTACTTGCCCGTAGCAGGGTTGAAGCGAGTAAACCCACCACTAGGATCGTAGACATCGGACGAAGTAGTAGCTGCTTGCTTCGCTAACTGACTGATGTAGTCAGCGATGCCAGACTGCTTATCAGCTAGCTTCTTCTGATCCTCATAAGCCTTCTTAGCAAGCTTGTTAGTTTTCTTGTCACCAAGGAAGCCAGCAATAGAGCCAGCTGCTCCTAATCCAGCACCGATTGCTGCTAATGGAAGTGGCATCAGAACGCTCCTTGAGAGCCTAGCCCTCTGCTCTGTGTGTTAAGTCTCTTACGTTCCCCTAGTGCGGTAGCTACATCAGTATCACGCAGATTGAGTGCTCCCTGTGCACCACCAACAGCACCGCCGATCTTCCCAAAGTCAAAGAAGTTCTTTCCGCCTATAGTGCTGCGAAGAGCACCTTCTGCACCTGAAGTGGTGCGGCCTAGATAGTCAGTCCTGTCTCCGATGTACGGATCAAGGGAGAAGGTAGTATCGCCTGGAGTAAAGGATTGGTAAGCGTCCCAAGCTTTCGTGTCAATGTCGTTAAGACCACCGCGCCATTGATCTATAAGGCCACTACCAAGATTACCAAGTTCGGACCTTGCTGTTCCCGCAGCGGTATTGATCGCTTGCTGTCCAGCATTGTATCCTACATCGTTGTAGATACCTCGTGCCTTACCAGCTTCTAGCTTTCTTTGTGCGTCAGTCTGCTGGCCCTGTATGATGTTGTTGATGGCATCATCTAGCATGGTGCTTGGTAAGGCTGCTCGATCAGCACTCTGCCCAAACTTGTTCTCGAAGCTGCTTGTGAACTCGCGCCTCTTGTCCTCGTTGACAGCTTTCACAACATTTGTTGCGATGTCGTCACCGAACACTGAGTAAGGGTCTTTACTCAACATAGCAGTTTCTGCTGCTCTATCGAACTCTGCGTTGATCTGATCCATGTAGAGTGCAGGATTAAGCCCTTGTGCGCGCAAGTTGAGCGTTGCTCTATTGATAGCAGCACTGCGAGCCATCGCCATCTTAGCAGGATCAATGATCTCTGGCGGAGGCGTTACCGCTGCGGGTGCCGCAGGAGCAGGAGTTGCAGGCTGCAAGGCTTCCCGCGCCAACCTGCTTTGCTCTGCATTTCTCATTACATCAGCAAAGTTCATCACAGTTGTCCTATTGCGATCCAAGTGTAAGTGGCAGTACCACCACCACCATTGATGACATTCATACCGGAGACAGTAGGCGTTCCGTAGTTGTGGACATCACTATCATCAGACACAACACTCAACCCACCGTTAGCCATTGCAAACGGAGCAATAGAGTAAGGCGTTGGGAAGGTAACTACACCTAGACCATCAGGACCAAGTGTTCCGATACCAGCCTGTATCATCATGGTCTGTCCGGTGCTGAAACCAAGACGTATATCTAGTACGTTAGCAGCAAAGGACGCTGTTATACCAGCAACTGCACCAGTGAGTGAGCGTGCTGCTGCTGCATCAGCTAAAGTCAGCATAGAGCGGCCAAACGCAGTTGTAGTCAGTGCAGCTATAGCGGCTAAGTCTGCGTCAAACTGCTGCACATCGAGGTTGGTTCTGGCAGTAGCAGCATCACTAGCGCCAGTACCACCATTAGCGATGGCAAGATCAGCACCAGCCCAATTATCATTGTTGATCGTGTTCAGTGTGGCAATGGTGCCAAGGCCCAAGTTAGTCCGAGCAGCAGCAGCAGTGGCCGCTCCAGTACCACCTTGTGTGATTGGAAGCGGGTTAGCAAGGTTGCCTGTGATCGTACCGCTAACAAGCAGATTACCACTTATAGAGGTAGTGCCAGTGACATTCAGGCCGCTATGGATTGTAGTCAGACCTGATACCGTATCTATCTGAAGCCCATTGATGGTGGCAGATGATCCAAGTCTAACTGTGTTAGGGCTAGTATCCTCTGCAATAACGAAGTCATTGACACCAGTGAGGTCCATTCTGATTGGACCCAATGTTCTGAGGCCAGTTGGGCCTATCCCTAGAGCAGCGATACCGTTCCTACCAAAGATAAGCTCATCAGTGGTGTGAATGTACTGTATGTAGCCAGCGAGAGCATTCTCTGGATCACCGAACGCTATCGTGCCTGTTGAGTTGTTGGGAGTGAGTATACTTATTCCTGCTGGTTGATTTGAGGAGATCACTAAATCATTGGCATCAAGATGAGGAGAAGCACCGCTAGGTCCAGCAATGATATTGATCTGTGAGAACTTCTTCAGCGGTGCTACAGTGTTGAAGCTCGTTCCATTGTAGATTGCCTTAACAGGTTCACCAGCTAGGAAGTCTCCCATTGCAACAGGGATGCCTAACACGAGTAGTGGCTTCGCTGCTTGGCCATCTACTGCAATAGTAGTTGGACCAGTAGGAGAAAGATTAGGGATGAACACCACAGTGAGGCCATTAGCTAGCACTCGATCCGGTGTATAGTCCAATGTGATTGCATTAGCAGTCCCACCCACTACAGGGAGAGGTACGTCACCGAAGGTAGCCTCTAGCAAGCTGTCCAGGAGTGTCCAGTTGTACCATTCATCCCCATGCCAGTTGTCGGAGTTGAAGTCGATGAGCTTAAAGCCCTTGTACGTGTATCCGTAAATGCTCATCTGTTGATCCCCCCAAGGAGATAGTGCAGGGAGATCGACACGAAGCTTAAGCCTGCATCGCTCAATCCACTGAACCTAAGTTTCGCTATCTGGAACTTGCAAGGCCAGACGTAATGCCACTTACGAGCAGTGTTCCGTCCACCGCCATAAGGTTGTGGTCCTCCACCAAAGTGTCCTTGTCCCCCTCCACTAAACTCAGTTGTGAGTGCGGGACTGTCAACTCCTGCGTTGGTGTAGAAGTTATCAACGTACATTCGAGTGTCGAACTCGGACAACCCGCGTGTATCAAAAGATATATGTTTAGAAGTCTTAGACTTTGTTCGCTGTCCGAAGTCCAACCACGGCAACTCCCAATCGAAGGGTATAGGAGCGCCATTGTCTGTGTAGATTGGGTCATCGTCACTTCCTAACACCCAAATCTTGGCATCCTTATCACCAAAGAATACGCGTCCGGTGAGTGAACGTACTCCACAAGTGAAGTTCCAGTTGCCGTATAGGCTCCAAGCATCTTGTTGCAGTGATGGGCGATAACCGTAAACGAATGCTTTAGTTTCGGTTGTCTCAGCGACTGTCTCTGCGTTGGGGACAAACAACATGAATTGCCCGTTGGCTCTGTTGTAGACAGAAAAGACATGGTTCTCCATCGCTTCAAAGCTAAGAGGCTTCAGTGCTGCTTTTATCTCTGGATCAATAAGATCGGAAACCCGTTCCGGCTTGAAACTCGTTGACAGTGCAGTACGCTTAATACTAGGCACTCCTTCAAGGTCCATAAACAGCCCATCGTCACCGTAAGCAATCCCACTGCGATGAGAGATTGAGCCATAACCGGATACTCCGTCCTCAAAGTTGGGAGTATGATTGCCATTCTCATCGTAATCCCCCAACTGTCCAAACAGCAGACCTTCTGCGAACATCACAATGAGCTTACCACGGAAGGTAAGCAGACCGCGAATGGTTGTTGCACCTGACAGGATAGAGCCAACATCAAGCCTTGTGCCATCATTAGGCTCGTCGTCACCGTACCATGTACCATGAGCATCACGAGCACTAATGTGAACACGATCAGGCTCTAGCGGATCACCAGCCATTACTAAGTAGCGGCTAATAGAAGTGACGTACTTACAGATAGGCACATTGAGGTTGCTGTTAGTAGCTGCGTCTTGTAAGTATTCCACTCTGAACTGATTGTCTATGTCCAGAGGCTTCTCTTGACCATTGCAGATCACCAAGTGGTCATTGAACTCTGCAAATGACACGAAGTCAAGTGAGTGCCAACCAGTGACTATAGGACTTCCAGGAGGATGAGGGAGTGTGTTGGCAATAGCTTCGTTCCAGATCACTGATACTAAGCCGTTGCCAAGGATTTTGCAGATCTCTCCGTTGCTGAACACAACGATGAGTGCTGAGTTGAAGTAGTAAGCATCAACTGCATACGAGGGAGTGGAGAGATAGGGGAGGCAGTTAGCAAACAACCTGTAGCCTTGCCTCACCGATACGCTTCCATCGCTGTCAGCATAGACATTGTAAGCTATTCTGGCGTACTTGTGGCTTAGGTTCATATCATCGTCAAGCACATTCCATCCACCACTGAACTCACGCAGCGTTACTGGCCGCAAGTTCTGTGATATGCGGAATTGCTTAGGCATGATCTTCTCTAAGCGCATATCAACTCCACTGTGTAGGGATTTGTTCGCTCCGTGGGTTCAGTAACACCACGTTGTCGAACTCTGAGTCCTCAAGAGCTTTCATTCTGCTATCAAACAACCCTTGCATCTTGGCAGCGGCGCCAGCATTACTTGCATCATCAACTAGGTAATCCCAGGCGGCATAGTAACACAGCGCAAGGCTGTCGAACGGCACTATATCTGTCATAATGAACTCAGTAGCAGGGCGTTCGCGTCCAACCACCACAATGTTGCCTGTTGATCCTAGCGGATAGACTGTGAACAGCGTCGCGTCTGCTGTAGGTTCGAGAAATCTTGGAGTCGTTCCATCAACCAAACCCAACAGGTTGTAGCTGAGGGGCATGGTGGGGATTGGGTGTTGACTATTCGCTCTAAAGACATCGCTGACATCTTTCCACTCTTTAATGAGGCTGAACGGGAGCACAGGTTTCCCCGTAATCCCGTCCAGCATCCTTGCCTCGCGTCGAACAAATGAGGGCCAAAACTTCGCTGTGAAGCAATGGTCAAAAGCGTGTTGCAGCTTTTGCATTATGACATCTTGAGCATACACTTGAGTGTTGACACCAGCAGCTTGATAAAGCATACGTTCTGTGTCAACAGTCAGTTGCATTAGTGTCTTGAGCATAACGACCCCTCAAAGAAAGCGGGAGTGGTTTCGACGCAAGGACGAATATACGCTTAGACCACTCCCTACCGTCACGAATGACGGGTTTAGGCCGCTTGCATACCGTGCAATCCCCCGTTGCCATTGGCATTGAGGATGTTGTACGGCTGGAACTTAGCCATAATCCGGTTACTGCCATTGAGTGCAGTAGTCGGGGCGTAAGTACCACGCGGATCGCCAGTGGTTGAGGTCTGCGGATCAACAAGCGAACCGGGAACCAAAGCTCCAGGCGCTGCTTCAACACCATTAGCTACTTCTTCCATCACCGCAGCCATGCGATAAGGAAGTCCTAGCAATGCACCCCAACCAACAATCACTGCACCAGTGAAGGGATCAATAGCGTCAATCCACTTGAACGCCTTTTTGCCCGCTGCTGATGCACCAATTGTTTCGGTCACGCCTTGACCAAGGTAGTCTTTGCCGCGCACAGTAACAGAACCGCCAGCACCGTTCGTAACATTGCGTCCGAACGGAGCATCAGCAGTATCCGCACCGAACACCGTCAACGGAGTGCCAGCTACGCCAGCAACACTGTTGAGAATGTTCGTCGCCACAGCAGCGACAGGGGTTAAGAAATCCACAACATACGCAGCACCGTGGATTACATCGGCTGCATATCCCATCGCAGGGACGTAGGCATTGTACCTACGGTTGCGAAACGATGCTACTCTCTGTACCATTATTCGCTCCTTACTTTCGTTTTGGCGGGACGGTGTTCTACTTCTTCATCTTCAACCAACACGTTGAGGTCAACCTCTCCTTGTGGGTTGTTGGCGAAGTCGTAGGGATCACCGCCAATGTCGATAACATCACCAGTTTCCATATCAACCATTCGAGGCTTAAGATGGTAGCCCATAGACTTAAGTTGCTCGAACGATGTTACACGAATGCTGTGGCCCTGCGGAAAGTAGATCATGTAGCAGTCACGTTCTTCCGTGACGGTTTCCTGTTGGAGTGACTTCTCTTCAGGGTCCATCCAACACTTTTGGTAAGTGACCATTTCCTTCCGCGGGCCTTTAACAGCGTATCGGGCGCGTATTCTTGCCATTGTTTCGTCCTTCCAATAGCGTTAGTTGTTGAGCACACCGTGCGTACGATATGCTTTCCATAGAGTGAACTGGCCCTGCCATACAACTCTTGAACCATGAGCGTCAGTATCCCAAGGCGCAGAGAGGGACTTCACCTTCATGTTCACGTGCTTAAGGATTGTAGTCCTCAAGTACTTGCTGTTGATGAAGTAAGCCTTATTCACCGGACAATCCTCATCATACAAGATGGGAATGTTCTGGTGACTAATGCCAGTGAAGCCAAGATCCATCATGCGCTTACCATTGCTGGTATCGCTCAAGTTGAACACAACCTTCTCCCGAACCGCAGCACGGTACAGGCGATAGATGTTGCGACCAACAAGGATAAGATCAGGCTTGTCACTCTTCAGCGTAAGATCGAGCAAGATGTCGTCAAACGCTTCCTCAATGTTGCTCGCGTTCAATGCACCAGCGAACTGATACGAACTCGTGCGCCATTGTGGTTCAGTAGCACGATTGATACCACCGAGCACACCTGTCGTGGGATCATCAGGGATAAGCGAAGCCAAACCCAACGGATCAGTACCACCGCCCGCTGCGTATAGATATTCGCTGAACTTTTCCTTGATGCTCTCTTCCAGGACATCCATCTTGGCTTTCATAAGCTTGAAGATGGCTGCTTCACCACGGTTCTCATCTTCTTCCTGATCGGAAATGATGACAGTACCAGCCACACGTGACCAGTAGTACCGTGCCGTAGTGAACTCGTTGGTCTGTGCCACTGGTAGCTGATCGTAGTATTCGTACGATGCTACGTTGGGGTTGCGACCAGTAGTGAGAGGATTGGTGATGTCGTAACCACCATCCTCGTAATCGACGCGATCGTTGGCGAAAGCCCATGCCATTAGCGCATTGCTGCGTACTGACGCCATGATTAGCTTCCGCCTCGACTTAGTAAGCGTCGAGTTAAGTACGGTTGCTAGTGCCACTTCATTCTCCTAGATGTTAAGGCCACTTTCTCTCATCGCTTGTCGCACGATGTCTCCAGTGTCCATATCGTCGGATGCGAGAGTGGTTACTTCAGCAGAATTGATTGGTGCATTCGCCGCGTTGTTTCCTGCGGGTAAGGGTGCTCTATTCTGATGTTGTTGACCACCTGCATTTGCTGGATCAGCGCCCACCACTCCAACATTCTGTTCGAGAGTGAGGGACCAGTCATAACCCTTCTCAATGAAGGCGTCTCTGACTTGGTAATACGCGTCCTCTAAATCGAGGCCGGGGTGATCTCGCAAGACAGTCGCAAGTAGCTTATCATGCGGTCTAGCGTCGGGGTGTCTACCAAAGAAAGCATTTGCTTCGTTAGCAGCTTCGTCAAGTATTTCCTCGTCGCTTTGGTACTCATTGTTGTCTTGTTGCGGTAAGCGTTCGTCAATCATGCGCTGTATTGCGGCCATGTCAACACCGCTTCCGATGTCGTCAATACTATAGCCTTGTGCCGCCGCTTCTGCAAGCAATTTCTTCAACGTCCCCTGGGGGTCTCTTTGAAGATCCACAATGATACGTGCTCCCAACGCAAGTTGATCGGGCGCAATACCATGTAATGACTGCACAGACTGCTGAACAGCAGCTAATTCGTTCTGCACCTGCGCTAGTTGGTTGCGTGTATTGTTAAGCTCTTGTTCCTTTGTGTGTAGCTGCGCTCGTGCGACCTCACGCTGTTCATAGAACCTACGTTCCGGCCCGCCCTTGACTACTGTTCCATCTTGTAGCTTTAAGTCCTTGGGATGAGGAGCACTTGGTGCTGGCGGCGCTCCTTCTTGCTTAGGCTTCGGTTGTGTGCCACTGTCGCCATCACCGCTTGGGCGATCTTGAGGCTGCTGCTGTGTACCATCTTCGCCCTCTTTGTTTTCTGTTGGCGTAGTCTCAGCTTTGCCATCCTGTGCCTCAATCGCAATGTCGATGTTGCGTTCAATGTTGTCGGTGATAGTGTTTTCATCGGGAAGCATTGTATTCGTCCTTCTCTCTTACGAGGGTTGTAGTCCACCCAACTGTGCCTCAATCTGTTGTAATGCTTCGCTTGGAGGCACACCAGCTTGCACCATTTCCTGCAACTTAGCTTGCGCTTGCGGCGGGAGTTTAGCTATCTTCATCTTTAGTTGTTGCAGCATTGCTTCGTCTGTTAACGGAGGTCCAGGAGGTTGTTGTCCCGGCGCACCTTGCCCCTGTGCACCGGGACCACCGCCAGCTTTCTGAAGTCCCTGCATCATCGTTGTTTCGACGCGCTCCCAATCTTCATCAGCGACAGTGAACTCATCGAACGCACGTTCAAACATCTTAAGCATCAACACAACAACAGCAGGAGAAGCAGAAGCAAACTGCCCCATCACCTGTCCCATTTCAATTGCTTGTTGCTTTTTCTCACGGCTATTTGGTTTCGCACTAGAGCCACTCTCCACTCTAACTGCAAACTCCTTCTCAAACTCTCTAGGAGAGTTAACCTTCTGCCAAGTTTTCGCAAGTTCCGGTCCTATGAACGGAGAGACATCCTCTGCATCCCACTCTGTGCAACACAGCAAGCAGATGTTCCAACTGATGTCAGCGATGAAGTCCTCAATCAAGTCCACTCTTTCCTCAACACGGATGTCTGTGTTCTTGTTGTAAGTCTCCACTGCTTTGTTCGTGGTGTTGGTCTTGAACTGAGCACCACGTTGTGCTTCATTGATACCAGTGATCCTGTTGATTGCTTGGAACTTGCTATCAGGAGAGAAGAACTCAGGAATGTTCAATCCCGGTGGAATGAAGCTGAAGATGTGATCTGCAAGCTTACTACCTTCTGGAAGGTCAATACCACGCGCAGTGCCATCATCACCTTTCAGTACCTTCTCAACGTCCTCTTGGTTGATTGCGTTCTTGTTATACAGCACGTTGCGACGCGCCCACTGTCTGCCGCGCCTGACTTCATCTGCAATCTCGTTGATCGCATCCTGTTGATCTAAGTAGTACGTGACTTCACCCTTCGGTGCGTGAGAGTTAGTGCTCTCATGGAACCACAAGCGGAAGTACGGGAAGAAGCGAGGCAATTTGTGTGGATCATCCCACACCCACAGCGGCCAAGTCCAGTGGTTGTCAGCATACATCAGGACTCGTCTTGTGGCTTTGTCCCAGATGTACCAAACCTTCGTGTGCTTTGCTTTGTCGAAGGCAACTGTGTTGTCGTATCCGTAAGTGGCGGCGTTTGCGTCCTCAGCAGAGGAGAAGAGTGAAAACGTGTTGACCTGCTCTTCAACATCACTAGTGCTGCCAGTTCCGGCGTCAAGAATGTGCGTTGGCGAGTATACCGACCGCGTTTCTTTACCATGTTTGCTTCCATATACTGCGTTGATGTAACTCGTTGGTAGATAGTCCCACTCCATCATCCACATAGCATCACTGCCATCAGGCTCAGTAGAGCTAGGATCAACTACAACACGATCAGGTAGAAGGTTCTTCATGAAGGGGCCAGAAGGATTGAGCAAGGCAATCTTCTCTTCGAGTGCCATCAACTCACCTTCAAGCTTCACTACTTCCTTCTTGTCCGTTGCATTCTCTAAGTCCTGCGAGATACGCTGCAACTCTGCAATAGCAGCTTCATTCCCATCCTGCTTCAGTGTAAAGCCGATCTTGATGAAGCCAGAGTTGGTTAGCAGTGTCGTGAGAACGGTGCGGCGTAGCTTCGGCTTTGCGTTAAGGCCGGGGAGCGACTTCTTCGCAAGCAGCGTGTTGATAAGTCGTTCGATCCCTTTGGCACGTTCAAGGTTAGCATCAATATCTGAAGTGATAGTGATGGTTGGGTTCTTTGCATACAGCATTGGAACCATGATAGAGCAATTAGAGAACACCACGTTCTCAGTCTCTCTCCACTCGCCACTAAGTCTTGTTCCCGGCTTGTTACCTGCGCGTTCTTCGCTTGAAGTGCGATGGATGAGTTGGTCGTTGTCGTAGTAGCGGATCGCTTCACTCCAGGCATCTTCTGATCCCTTACGGTTGCGTAGTCCCTGCTCCTTACGACTGTTCCACACCAAGCCAACTGCTTTGGTTACAGGTATCTTAGTGTCACCGACCATCTGATAGACAGGCTCAACTACAGCCTTCTTCTTGCCGCCGCGACCAGCACCGACCCGCTCTAGGTTCTTTTCAATCGGATCATATTCTTCAGCCATAACGGTGCTTCCTATTATCAGGAGTAGTGTTATCGTTCACTTCACCCCAACGCATATAGCTAGGCTTAGAGTTGAACACTCGACGCGCATACAACGCTAAACGAGGTCGATTGGTGAAGAAGTACTTAGTCATGTCCATCGCGTGATCGTTCTTGTCGTTGGGCACATCCTGGACTTGTCCTGCGGTGTCCTTCTTCCAGTAGTAGTCAACGATCTCTCGATCCCACCAATCCAAGTGATTAGAGATAAAGAACCGTGGTGATCCTAACTCTCCTGTCATTGGATGAGGATGCTTCAGATCAATCTCCAAATAGCTCTGTACCTTAGCCAATCCACTCACAATGTTGTTGTTCGCTCTAGTGCAGCCTACTTGGAGTTCCCTAAGCATCCCGGCGACTGTAACACCGACCGTTTGAGTACTACCTGGACCTCTTCTGAAGATAGCCGGGTCTGCGAGTACAGGGCGGAAACTTGCATCGAAGCCGATCTCTCTGGCAATTTCTCTACGATGATCCTTGATGCGGGTGGCGATCTTTTCTGGACTAAGTTCTGCTTCATAGAAACCTCCCATCAAGAACGCGTTGCCGTAGCTGTCGCTAAAGCCAATGCCGTAACAAGCAGGAACCGCAATGCCATGATCGTACGCTTCGATAATCTCGGGCCTAAGACCTTCTCTAACCTGCCTAGCAAAGTAATCAATGATTTGATCTTGAGGGAGTAGATGCACCATCTGATTATATTGCGGATAAACCAAGCCCTCAAAAGCACCCCACCCTCCCATCAGGTAGCGTTCGCGCATTTGTCCTTTGTATGCACTCTCCAGCCCCTGAATGTAATCTTCTGGAAGGTTCTCTGCATTTGTGTAAGTTGATCCCTCGAACAACTCGATGATTGGCTCCTTAGTGTCTCTGTCAACCAGCAAGTCAGGATTGTACAAGCCAATGCGATGATCCAGCACAGGCTTGACAAGCTTACGGTATACCCAATTACGTGTTGGGTTGCACAGCACAAGCATCCAACGTGGTCCAGTGCGAGGCATAGTAGGATCGTCGCCATCATAGATAGCATTGCCACGCAAGCGGCCTAACAGATCGAGAAAGTCCTTCTCACTAATCTCAGGATCTTCTATCTGATCTACGACAATCCAATCATAAGTGGCACTGAGTAGGTTGGAACTGGAGCCTTCACCGCTCTTACCATGCTGTTGCACGTAGCGGAAGTTAACAACCGTTCCGTTCTCTAGCTCAATCAGGTTCTCAACAGATAAGGCTCTACGCTTGATCCAACTGTCAGGACACCAATCTAGGAACTCTTTCCGAATGGTGTCATTGAGTTTAGGATAAGTACTACGAGCAATAAGACCATTAGACCCAGGATAAGCCTTAGCGAGCTTGAGTGCTTTGATGACACCTGCTGTCGTCTTTCCATTGGCGAAACCGCCGCCAAAGATTTGCACCTTCGCACGCGAGTTCTGAAACTGGTCCTGTAACGAACCTCTTATCTGTTTGTACTGCTTCACTTAGCGACCCAACCAGTGTTGCCACTTCCACTCTCTTTAACATAGAACGAAGTGAGAGCACCACCATCGGAGCGATGATAGTGAGCACCTACGTTAGCAGTGATAACACCGTTAGGTGATCCTGTGCCTCTGTACACAACACCACCAAGTGCAGGGTTGTCGATCAGTGCACCGCCACCGTTACCGCTCAAGTCACGATAAAGAACCATCTTACCCTCCTATATCTCGACTGTTGCGTTGAAAGCTACTTGAGCATTGTCAAGCAACACGCTGTCACTGATGCGACGAATTTGCAGTTGCATCTGAGCGTTAGCAACTCCTGGAGCTGTTCGAACGACTGCCCACGAGCGCGTTGTACTTAGAGGCAACCATGATCCGAAGGTGCCACTAAAGAAGCTGCCACTAGTAACAGTCGCTAACGCAGCGTAATCACCTGCTGCACCACTTAGTAACCATGCCCAAGGCGTAACACCTGATCCAGATGTCATGCCACTTGCGTTCAAAGCAAAGTTAGCGTTAGCATCAGCAGGGTCGATAGCGATGGCATCACAAGACACATTATATATATCTACAAGCCCTGTCGGTGTTCCTGCTGAACGGCCAAGGAAGTCTAAGAAGCCTAACACTCCTGATGCTGGAGCACCACCTAAGCCATAGAAAGCTCCTGGGAAGATTGAGGTTGCAGGGATGCTAAACTCAGCAGCTATCTGAGTAATTGTGATCGGCGGTGCTAATGGCAGTGTCACCTAGCAGCCTCCAACTTCTGTACTCTGTTGGTTAGCTCCTTAACAGCTTCAATGAGTACAGCAGTAATGCGTCCGTAGTCTACAGACAGCATTCCCTCTGCATCCTCGCTCACCAATTCAGGCAATAGCTTCTGTACTTCCTGGGCTATAACTCCTAGATCTGGCTTATCATCCTTAATGAACCTCACACCACGCAGAGCGTTCACAATCCTTAGCCCGCTGGTTAGCCCCCGGATATTAGTCTTAACTCTCCTGTCTGACAGCGAACTGATGTTACCACCAGCAACAAATGCACCACTATGGTACATTTCACCGCTTGGCGCCCAACGTATAGCCGACCATTGCGTTGAAACCGGATTGTCGGTGATCTGCATATAAGCATAACCACCCTGTCCACGAATACGAACGCCACCAGTTGATCCAGAGTTAGGTGATAAGAAGTCACCAATGCCGTTAAGTGCTAAACCAGTAGCATCAAGGATACCAAAGGTTGCGTCAGCGGCAAGGTTGTAGAAGGTGTAGTTATTCGACCGATACTGGAAGCCAGCGGATGTGATAATCATTCTGGCCCGCACCGCCATTGCGCCGCCAGCGGCAACATTATACTCATGAAATTGATAAAAGTTTGATGAGTAATAATTCATTACGAGATCAGACGCCGCGCCTGTCTGTGGGCCAAGCCAGAACGTGTTTCTGTCTACACTCAGACCAGCAGAACCGAGAGCCATATAGGTGACGTTTGCTGCGCTGCGGAAGTTGAAATTGTTGCTGCCAAAATAAGAGGTCTGATTGCCACACTGTAAATTAAGTCCCTCAGTAACCAGTCCGGTAGCACCTTTCAGTTGCAGGAACGAATAAATGTAACCGGGAGAAGGGCTAACGGTCAGCATCCCATTATCGCCACTCGCAGGCGGAGTAACATTCAGCACACCTGCAATAGTTCCACCCGTTAGCGGAAGGTAATTCGCCAGTTGGGAAACGGTGGCAACTGCGTTACCGCCTTGAGTGATTGTGCCAGTGACTGCGAGATTGCCTGCGTCGCTTAACGTGGCGCGGGGTGCTCCAGCGGAATAGAAAGTGAGAATACCACTGGTGTTGACCGAGAGGATGAAATTGTTCCCAAAGTCACGAGCGGTGAGGTTCATGCCCGCACTCGTGCCCTGTGTAGTGATTAGGCCAGTGACTGTAGTGTTTCCGTCTACAGTGACGGTAGAACCAGTAAGGACCAATGGTGCAACTGCACCAGCCGTTCGATTGTAGGAATTGACATAGCTATTACCAGCAGCTTGATACAACTCCAGGCCAATACCAGACGCTCCAGTTGGTGCTCCAGCCCCTCCACATTGGATACGTGTAAAGATAGACCCAGAATGGAATTGACCAGCAGAAGTGTTGAGTTGTCCAGTAACAGTTCCACCTGCCAGCGGTAGATAGTTGCCAAGCTGTACAACAGTCGCTTTAGCATCAAGTGCAGCTTGCAATCCTGTTACATCAGTTATTACGTGCGTATGTACTGATGCAGCCTTGCTATCAAGTGCGGCTTGCAGTCCAGTCACGTTAGCTATTGCGTGAGTATGGTTGAGTGGTGCAGCACCAACAGTGTTGTAGCTAATGGTGCGAGCTACAGAGCCATCGAATGTTGCAGGACTGGCAGCAGCACCACCATCACTGTTAATAGTGAGTGGGAAGGTTGTAACACCACCACCAGGAAAAGAAGGAGCAGCCCAAGCACCATCGGCACGAAGGAAGGCAGTAGTACCACCGGGACGCGTTGGTGCTAACCCTGCTGCACTAGTTGATACAAGTGCAAGGCTGGCCTTCGCATCCAGTGAGGCTTGCAGATTAGTCACATCAGCAATGACATGAGTGTGAACCAATGGAGCCTTAGCATCTAGCGTCGTCTGCAAGTTGGTTACATCAGCGATCACATGGGTATGCACGAGTGGTGCTTTACCATTCAGTGTCGTCTGTAGATTAGTGACATCTGCAATCACGTGAGTGTGTACTAGCGGCGCTTTACCAGCTAGCGCAGTGTCCAATCCACTGATGTCAGCAGTAGCTAATGACTGTATCTTGTCATACACTGCGTTCTTGGTTGGAACTTGTGTTGAGTTGTTCCAAGCAACACCATACACTTGATCGGTGACTGATATGTTGGCAACAGCAAAAGTTCCACCAACAGTCAGGTTGCCACTTACACTGACACTACCATTGAATGTCTGATCGCCAGTGAATACATTACCACCTGTGATGTTCGCCTTGCCAGACATTGCTGTCATAAGATTATTCTCAAGATCAGTTAGATCTTGAGTGAAGGTATCCATGTCACTAGTGAAAGCTACTTCATCACCACCAGGAGTATAACCGTCACCAACACGCAACCGCTGCGAGGTCCGTGCATAAGCAAGCTCACCCTGTTCTAGAACAAAGGTGTCTAGTGGAACAGGATCATCTGCGATTGGGATACGGTTGTCAGAAGGCCACACATTCAGCGCAACACCCTTACCGTTGCCGCTTTCATCTACAACATCAGTGACGCCATCATACGGCAGTCCAGGAATATCAACCATGAGCAACTTCCTCTGGAGTTACGTCGATCATTGGTACATCTTCGTTGGCTTTCTTCTCGATGTACACAATGTTGAGGGCATCCTCCATCTTGTGACGGTGCTCTACCACATCAGCAGGACGATGGCCCGCACGATCCAACACATCCTTCGATGCAGTGAACGCAAGCACATCATTGTCTGACTGTGATAGGTTAATGATCTTAGTAGCTGCGTGACTAGCATGGGTCTGGAACATTTCGCGCACGGTATCCGATTGCGTGTGTATCATGTTAGCCTTAGCAGTTTCCATGAACTCGATGTAAGCATCAAGCGTACGAATGCGCTCAATCTGCTCTATAGTCAGAGAGCTGTCCAACGCGATGCTGATGTCTTGGTCATTCAACCCAAACAGAGTGTAGAACGCAACTAGGGCAACGCCACTGAGTTGCTTAGGGGGTAGTGGCAACTCAGTGACGCTCTTACGCGTACGGGCCACAATCCGCTGTGCTTCCCCTGGGCTAGGAATAAGCACAAGCGGTTGTTCTTTAATTGGCTTACCAGTTGACGGATCAATCTTCGTTCCATCAGCAAGTACCAGTGGTTCGTCAGCTTCGGGTAGCACAAACTTACCTCTTCATTAGATTGTTCTTGCTCCAATCGACACCCTTACCACTCCATTTGTATGGACGGGGTTTGGGCTTGGGCTTAGGTGCATTAGGAGTGAGCAAACGCGGTGGACGACTAAACTTCTCCACTCCTTGCGCTTGCTTACTAGTTCCAGCAACATTCACCGGACTAGTAGGACGTACTCCCATCACAGGAGCACTGCTACGCTTTCTAGCAGCGATTGGTGCAATGATAGCAGGAGGCGGTGCAATCGTAGGAACATTAGTGAGAGCAGACACATCTACAGGCACTTGTTCCGGTACAAGCGGGCCAGTGTTCTGAACACGGTTAGGATCAGGGGGCTCTATTCCCATCGAAGTGTTAAGCGGTAAGCCCTGTGTCTGTATCGGTCCCTGCGACAACACACCGATCGGATCTTCTGGCGGTACTAAGTCGTTAAGCTTAGGACCGTTATCCAATACGTTGACTGGTGCAACAGAGGTATCTACCGCACCGGGAGCTATTGCTGGAGGCATCCCAGGAACAGGAGCAACAGGAGCAGCGACGGGAGCACGAGGAGCACCGATGTTGCCACTACCGATTAGCTTCTCTAACCACTCTAGGATGTTTGCCATCTACTTGCCCTTTGCCTTCTTGCGTTCAGATAAAGTCTTTGGCGTTGTCTTGCCTTTACGCGCAGTTTCAATCTTGCGTTTGGCAAGCACTTGAGCAACCGCAGGCTTTGGTGGACCTTTGCGCTTTGGCTTCGGTCCCGGCTTCTTCTTCGGTAACTCTGGACCTACATAAGCTTTCTTCGGTTCCTTAAGCCAAGGCTTTAGATCTTTCACTGCTTCCTTTAGTGGTCGCTTCGCATCACGAATAGCCTCTACGACTTCATTAAAGGATTTGCGTTCGCCTTCTTCACGCGGAACTCTGCGGTCTGGCGTGAATTGCTGAGGAGGCTTGCCAACAGCACCGGGACGCCTTCTGTTTATGCGTTCCGTCTTTGCAGCAGACCGCGCACGATCACGCGCAATCTGGCCTGAAACTCTAATCGCTTTCGCTAACTCACTGCCACCAAGATCAGCTGCTTCATCTAATGGAGCCGTATAAGTGGGGAGTATAGGACGCGGTGTTACAGGCGGCGGCGGCGGTAATTGGCCTTCACCGGGAACACGAATGTTGCCTCTTGCACGTTCCGCAAGTGCTAATGGTATCTCTGATGTTACATCAGTGCGCGTAAGTGTTGGCGGCGGTAATGTACCATCAGCATTAGGTATAACAGAACTAGCAGCAGCACCAGGAGTAGGCACAACATCTGTTAGATCTAGTGGAGGTTCAGCACCAGCAGCAGGACGGTGAGGCCCATACACAGGAGGTGAAGGGGGATAGTTGTGTGGTTGCGTTGGACCGTAAGTACCTCCCGGTCCCGGTTTTGGCGGGGGGCGTTGGGGTCCGTATGGTTGGTGTGGTCCGTAAGCACGACCGGGATGCTTAAGCGGAGGCTTACGCATTTCACCAGCAGCAGTGTCTACAGTTTTCTTACCACCTTTAGCTTTGCGCGCAAGTCCTTTGCGTCCCGCTAGTGCAGCAATAGCAAGGGGTAACATCCACCAAGGACTAATCCCTCCACCGTCACCTTCAGCAGTTTTCTTGGCAACGACTGGTTCTTCTGGAGCTAGTTCTGTTGGTGGAGGTGCAGCAGCAGGTGGAGGCGGTGCAGCAGCAGCAACCATTGCAGCACGGCGCTTATCACGCTCTGCCATTATAGCTTCAACAGCAGATTGCGGTTGGGGTTGTCCACCGACAAACTCAGGTGGAGGCATCACAGAGGGAACACCCTGTGACATATTCAACCCCAGACGCCGCAACTCTTCTTCTATTGCTGATATTGGTACAGCAGGATCAATTGCGGCGCCTGAAGCTTGAATTGGCATTATAGGTTGATCCTCTCCAGAATGAGAAGAAGAAACAAGATCGAACCTAGCAAATAGAACGCTAGAGTGAACAATCTATCAACAGTCACTGGATCACCTCCTCTCGGTTATGAACGCGTAAAGGCGGGACCACCATTCCCACTCAAATCCTTGGGAAATGCGAAAGAGGGTTTCTTCTTCGTGAACCTCTGCTTGAGTGCAGTAACATCAGCAGCAGTAGAGTTGCGGTTGATGAGGGTTTCACTCTCAACAGCACCAATCTCTTCGTTCACGTTAGTAGGATGCTTGCGGCGACTCTTTACAACACTTGTTGCGACACCTGGAGCAGCACCCGTTGCAGTGTCTACGAGTTTGTTGCGTACAAGGCGATGAGTGAGAGGAGTAGTGTTACGAGGGAGTATGCCACGTTCCGTACCACCTTCAAAACCGGGAGCATTCTCTGCCATTTGTGTCTCCTGTGTATGTAGTTGAGTTGAAATAGTGTAGTACTATTATATACCACCATCCCCTCCCAACCAACCTCAGCTTATCTGTTGTTTTTACATATAGCAAGGGGGGTGTCAAGCAAAATCGACCATCAGCACAGAAAA
>Ga0193739_1000031_pt1 | contig 33315 bp, 30 predicted proteins | sample L2a2metaG_FD_144926 | JGI IMG/M metagenome (GOLD analysis project Ga0193739, IMG submission 144926) | Soil microbial communities from a riparian zone of the East river system, Colorado, United States - L2a2 | ecosystem: Environmental > Terrestrial > Soil > Riparian zone | place: USA: East River...
CCGCGCGGCCGCGGCGGTCCTTGCCCAGCACGTAGACCATGGTGGCCTCGCGGTCGACGTCGGCAATCGTGAGCCCGACCAGCTCGGCGACCCGCAGGCCACAGTCGAGCAGCACCCGCATGATGGCGCTGTCGCGGCATTGCTCGAAGGTGTTGCCCTTGCAGGTGTCGAGCAGTCTGCCGATGGCGTCCAGGTCGTGCACGGGGACCGGCTGCTCGGGGATGGCCGGTGACTGCATCCGCTCCAGCGGCGAGCGGGTGATCTCACCGTCGTCCACCAGTCACTTGAACAGCTGCTGCAGCGAGCGGTAGTGCTTGGCGACGGTGCTCGCCGCGGCGTGCTCACCGAGGTCGGCGAGGTAGTGCTCGATGTGCTCGGGGGTCACCCCGGCTGGATGCTCGGGCATGCCGTGAGCGGCGAGGAATCGGCACAGCGACCGGCCGATGATGAGATACACGTCGATGGTCGTGGTCGCGACGTTGCGGGCGCGCAAGTGCACCGGCCAGTCGTCGAGTAGGTCGGCGAGGCGGTCGGCCGGAGCGTCGGCGCGCGTGTTGACTTCGGTCACGACCGCAGAGGACTCCTCTGTGCGACCGGTGTGCGATGTCCGTCTCGTGCGTTTGTGCAGGTGGTGGGCCTACCTGGACTTGAACCAGGGACTTCTTCCTTATCAGGGAAGCGCTCTAACCGGACTGAGCTATAGGCCCGGGCCCGCACGCACGGCGCCGCAAGGTTACCCCACCTCGAGCGGCCGGCCCAAACCGTCAGTCGTCCTCAGCGAGGGTGAGCTCGAGGCCGCCGAGCAGGCTCGCGGACAGGTTGTAGAGGAACGCACCCAGGGTGGCGAGGGCCGTCACCAGCACAACGTCGATCACTGCGATCAGCGTCGTGAAGCCGAGCACCCGCGACAGGGCGGTGTAGTTCTCGAGCTCGAAACCGGTGCCGGTCTCGGATGCCGTGAGGTCGCGGGTGAGATCGCCGACTGCCGAGAACACACCCGCGGCGTCGAGCACCGACCACAGGACGGCCACGGCGACGAACAGTGTGATGCCGAGCGCGACGGAGAGCAGGAACGCGGTCTTCATCACCGACCATGGATCGACTCGCATCAACCGCAATCTCGCCTTGCGGACCCGGCTGCTGCGGCGGGTCACGGTGGTCGACCGTGTGGTCGGGGCCCTGGGTGCCGACGGCGAGTAGGCCACCTCGGGGTGGGCGTCGAGGCTGACCTCGGTGGCGAAGGGCTCGATTCGACCCGGCGCGGCCGGCTCGGCCGGGGGCACGACGACAGGTGCGACGACGGAAGGCGTGGGCGGCGACTCCGGGGTCACGGGTGTGGCAACGGAGCCAGCTGGATGCTCGGGAGCAACGGCTGGTTCGGTGGACCGGGCCGTCGGTGGCTCGACCGGCCGGCGCTCGGGCGCGCTCGTGACCGTTGCAGCGGCCGCGGCTGCGTCGTGCCGCGGGCGGGACGGAGCAGTGGCGGCCATGGCGGCGGCGGCGCCGGCCGGTGGGGCCGGAACAGGGCGATCGGGCGTCGGATCCGGACGGCTGGAGGTGACTCCCGACGTGGCCGTACCGGTCGCAGCCGCCGCGGGTGACTCGACTGGACGCCCGGCCGGGCCGTTGGCCACAGCCTCGCCCGGATCGGTCTGCGTGTTCAGCGCGTCCTGGACGCGGTGGGCCGCCTCACGGGTGGCCTGGGCGGCCCTCGACGCCTGCGCCCGCAGTGCCGCAGCGACCTCGTAGGCGCTCGACGCCTTGGTGGTCGGGCCGGCCGCGTGACTGCCGCGGCCGAGGCGGTCGGGCGATCCGTTGGGTGCCGAACCGTAGCCCGGCCTCTCCGGTGGCCCGTTGTTCGTCGGGCCTGCCACCGGGGAGTCGACCTTCGTGGGTGCGTCGTCGTCGTCGTGCACATCGCGGGCCGATGTGGGACGTCCGGTCCCACCGCTGGTCGTCACGAGCCATCACCTTCCGAGCCCGGGGTCGGGTCCGCCGTAGCGAATTCCGTCACCGCATCGTCCTCGGCGTTGCGCGCGATCGCAACGACGGCGTCCCCCGCGCCGAGAGCGACGTACTTGACCCCCATCGTGTCACGTCCCTTGGCCGGGACGTCACGCACCGGGCTCCGTGTCACCCCTCCGGATGCCCGGATCGCGAGGACCTCGTCGCCGACGGTGACCGCCAGAGCCCCCACGAGGGAGCCGCGATCGCCATTGATCTTCATGGCCTTGATACCCAACCCGCCGCGTCCCTGAACCCGGTAGTCCTCGACCGCGGTGCGCTTGGCGAAGCCGCCGTCGGTGACCGTGAAGACGTACGACTGGGTGCCGTCGCGGACCACGGACATGGACAGCAACTCGTCGCCGGGCCGGAACTTCATGCCGACCACGCCACCTGTGGCACGGCCCATCGGTCGCAGTTGTTCATCGGTTGCGGTGAACCGGATCGCCTGTGCCTTGCGCGAGACCAGCAGGACGTCGTCGGTGGGCGAGACCAGCTCGGCACCGATCAACTCGTCGTCCTCGCTGCGGAAGGTCACCGCGATGACGCCGCCGGTGCGGTTGGAGTCGTATTCGGTGAGGCGGGTCTTCTTGGCCAGCCCGTGCTTGGTTGCCAGCACGAGATGCGGCGACTGCTCGTAGTCGCGCAGCGCGAGCACATTGGCGATCTTCTCGTTCGGTTGGAACGCCAGCAGGTTCGCGACGTGCTGGCCCTTGGCGTCGCGGGCGAGCTCGGGCAGCTCGTATGCCTTGGCCCGGTACACCCGGCCCCGGTTGGTGAAGAACAGGATCCAGTGGTGGGTGGTGGTAACGAAGAACTGCTCGACGACGTCGTCCTCGCGCAGTTGGGCGCCACGGACACCCTTGCCGCCGCGCTTCTGCGACCGGTAGAGGTCGACCCGGGTGCGCTTGGCGTAACCACCGCGCGTGATGGTGACGACGACCGGCTCCTCGGGGATGAGGTCCTCGGCGGTGAGGTCACCCTCCGCGGCGACGATCCGCGTGCGACGATCGTCGCCGTACCGGGCGACGATCTCGGCCAGCTCCTCGCGGATGATGCGCCGCTGCCGGTCCGGTGAGCCGAGGATGTCGTTGTATTCGGCGATCTCACGCATCCGCTCCTCGTACTCGTCGAGGATCTTCTGGCGCTCGAGGGCGGCCAGGCGGCGAAGCTGCATCTCCAGGATCGCGTCTGCCTGCAAGGTGTCGACTTCGAGGAAGTCCATCAGTGCGGAGCGGGCGTCGTCGACCGTCGCGCTTGCCCGGATGAGCGCGATGACCTCGTCGAGTGCGTCGAGGGCCTTGAGGTAGCCGCGCAGGATATGGGCGCGCTCCTCGGCCTTGCGCAGCCGGTACTGCGTGCGGCGGACGATGACGTCGATCTGGTGGGTGACCCAATGGCGCACGAACGCGTCGAGGGGCAGGGTTCGCGGCACGCCGTCGACCAACGCGACCATGTTGCAGCCGAACGTGTCCTGCAGCTGGGTGTGCTTGTAGAGGTTGTTGCGGACGACGGTGGCGACGGCGTCGCGCTTGAGCACGACGACGATGCGCATGCCGGTTCGAGAGGAGGAGTCGTCTTTGAGGTCGGCGATGCCCGGCACCCGCCCGGTGTCGGCCAGTTCGGCGATCTTGCGGATGAGAGCATCGGGATTGACCTGGTAGGGCAGTTCGGAGATGACCAGGCAGGTGCGGCCTCTGGTGTCTTCCTCAACCTCGACGACCGCGCGCATGGTGACCGAGCCACGACCCGTGCGGTACGCCTGCTCGATCCCGGTGGTCCCGACGACCAGCCCACTGGTCGGGAAGTCGGGTCCCTTGATCCGCTCGAGCAGCACGTCGAGGAGTTCGTCGCTGTCGGCATCGGGGTGCTCGAGATACCACTGCACGCCTGATGCGACCTCGCGCAGGTTGTGCGGCGGGATGTTGGTCGCCATGCCGACGGCGATACCGCCGGAGCCGTTGACGAGCAGGTTGGGGAACCGGGCCGGCAGCACGTCGGGCTCGGCACCCCTGTTGTCGTAGTTGGGTGAGAAGTCGACGGTGTCCTCGTCGATGTCGCGGACCATCTCCATGGCCAGCGGCGCCATCTTGCACTCGGTGTACCGCGGCGCGGCCTGCTTGTCGTCGCCGCGGGAACCGAAGTTGCCCTGCCCCTGGACCAGCGGGTAGCGCATGGACCACCACTGGCCGAGCCGCACGAGCGTGTCGTAGATCGCGGTGTCGCTGTGCGGGTGGTAGTTGCCCATGACGTCGCCGACCACGCGGGAGCACTTGAAGAAGGGGCGGTCGGGACGGTAGCCGCCGTCGAACATCGCGTAGATGACTCGCCTATGCACTGGCTTGAGGCCGTCGCGCACATCTGGTAACGCTCGACCGACAATCACGCTCATCGCGTAGTCGAGATACGAGCGCTGCATCTCCACCTGGAGGTCGACGGGCTCGACCCGCCCGCCCGGCGGGACGGCGGTGGGTGTGCTGATGTCGTCGGTCACGGGTTACTCGTCGCTCCTATTCGTCTGGTCGCACTCGGTTCCCTCGCTCGTGCCTCGCTCGGGCACCTCGTCGCTCCTTAGATGTCGAGGAAGCGGACGTCGCGGGCGTTGCGCTGGATGAACTGGCGGCGGCTCTCCACGTCTTCGCCCATCAGGGTGGTGAAGACGTCATCGGCCTGGGCAGCGTCCTCGAGCGTGACCTGGAGCAGGATCCGCTGCTCGGGGTCCATCGTGGTGTCCCACAGCTCGTCGTCGTTCATCTCGCCGAGGCCCTTGTAGCGCTGGATCGGATCGTCCTTGGGCAGTCGCTTGCCCATGGCCAGCCCGGCCTCGCGCAGCGCGTCCCGCTCGCGGTCGGAGTAGGCGTACTCGGGCTGGACGTCGCGGCCGCTCCACTTGAGCTTGTACAGCGGCGGCTGGGCGAGGAAGACGTGGCCGTGCTCGATGACCGGGCGCATGAACCGGAACAGCAGCGTCAGCAGCAGCGTACGGATGTGCTGGCCGTCGACGTCGGCGTCGGCCATCAGCACGATCTTGTGGTAGCGCAGCCGGTTGATGTCGAACTCCTCCTGCACCCCGGTGCCGAGGGCACTGACGATCGCCTGGACCTCCTGGTTCTGCAGGATCCGGTCGATGCGCGCCTTCTCGACGTTGAGGATCTTGCCCCGGATCGGCAGGATCGCCTGGACTCGCGGGTCGCGGCCTTGCTTGGCCGGCCCGCCGGCGGAGTCGCCCTCGACGATGAACAGCTCGCACTCTTCCGGATCGGTCGACTGACAGTCGGCCAACTTGCCCGGCAGTCCGCCGCCTCCGAGCAGGCCCTTGCGACTGCGGGCGGCGTCGCGGGCCTTCCGTGCGGCGAGCCGGGCGATGGCGGCGCTCTGTGCCTTGCGGGCGATGAGCTTGCCCTCGGTGGGGTTCTGCTCGAACCACTTGCCGAGCTGCTCGTTGACGACCCGCTGCACGAAGGTCTTGGCCTCGGTGTTTCCGAGCTTGGTCTTGGTCTGCCCTTCGAACTGCGGTTCCTCGACCTTGATGCTGACGATCGCCGTGAGCCCTTCGCGGACGTCGTCGCCGGTGAGGTTGGCGTCCTTCTCCTTCAGCACGCCCCAGTCGCGGGCGAACTTGTTGACCAGCCAGGTCAGCGAGGCACGAAAGCCCTCCTCGTGGGTGCCGCCCTCGTGGGTGTTGATGGTGTTGGCGAAGGTGTGCACCGACTCGGTGAACGCGGCGTTCCACTGCATCGCGACCTCGAGGCTCATCGGCTGGGTGGTCTCGCCGTTGGATTCGGCATCGAACGCGACGATGCTGGGGTGGACGGCGTCCTTCCCGCGGTTGAGATGGGTGACGTAGTCGACCAGGCCGCCGTCGTACCGGTAGCGGACCTCACGCGGCGCTGACGTCTCGGTGGTCTCGACGTCCTCGTCGGCACCGGTGTCGATCTTCTCGGGCCGCTCGTCCCGCAGCACAATGACAAGGCCCTTGTTGAGGAACGCCATCTCCCGGAACCGGGTCGAGAGCGTCTCGAAGTCGTAGTCGGTGGTCTCGAAAATGTCGTTGCTGGCCCAGAACGTGACCGTCGTGCCCGTGCGGTCGCTCGCCTCGTGCCGCTGCAGCGGCAGGTCGGGCACGCCGAGCGAGTACGACTGCGTCCACCGGTAGCCGTCGCGAAGGATCTCGACGTCGAGGCGGGTCGACAGTGCGTTGACGACGGAGACGCCGACACCGTGCAGCCCACCGGACACCTTGTACCCGCTGCCGCCGAACTTGCCGCCGGCATGGAGCATGGTGAGCACGACCTCGACGGCGGGGCGTTTCTCGGCCGGGTGCTCGTCGACGGGGATGCCGCGCCCGTCGTCGACGACCCGGACGCCGCCGCCGGGCAGCAGCGTGATCTCGATGGAGTCGCAATAGCCCTGCAGTGCTTCGTCGACAGCATTGTCGACGACCTCGTACACCAGGTGGTGCAGGCCGCGCTCACCCGTGGAGCCGATGTACATGCTGGGGCGTTTGCGGACGGCTTCGAGGCCTTCGAGAACGGTGATGTCGCTGGCGTCGTACGACGTGCTGGGCGCTGCCGTGGTGTCCGACTGCGTCACGAGTTTGCGACCTCCTGCCAGGGAACAGGCCGCCCGATGACCCGCTACGGACGTCTAGGGCCCGTCGGCGGCCGGAGCGGCCTGGATGGTAGGTCAATTCTACCCCGACGAGGCCTGCAGACGTGCATTGAGCGGCCCGTTGACGCGGTTCTGCCTCGAGAACTCGTCGCAGCCGAGTCCCCCTACCCGAGTTGGTGCCTCGAGAGGTCCCTCAGCCCTCACTACGACGGGGCGTCGTCACAACCTATGGGGATGTTCACAGTGTCAGCCGTAGGTGTCGCGGGGACCGCGGCCAGGTACGCTGCGCGGGCCTTTCCGCCAGGTCGGCGCGTGCGGACCGAGCACCGTGACCCGCGCGACTGTGCGGTCGCCGATCTCCTCGTTCAGCCGGCGGACCAGGTTGGGCGCGAGGAGCTTGACCTGGGTTGCCCAGGCGGTCGAGTCGGCGCGGACGGTGAGCTCTCCGCCGCTGTACCCCTCCGGGCGGACGTGGGCCGCGACGTCCGGGCCGACGATCTGATCCCAACGGGCCACCGCGCCGTGGACCGCGAGGTCCTGACCCCAGCCGTGCTCACTGACCAGCCGGTCGACTGCCTTCTCCAGCGGCTGCGGGTCACGGTCGTCGCCGGTCGGCCCGCTCCACCCTGCCCCTGGTGCCCGCCTCCTGGCCGACCTCCGGCCTTTGCTCGAGGTGCTCCGGGTGGGGGTGCCGGCCAACCGCCCGCCAGCCCGCGCACGGTTCAGGAACGCCGCCGCCAGGTCGGTGCCCTCCGGATCCCACCCCTCCCCACCAGCCGAGGGCACGGAGGCGCCGGAAGATGCCGAGGCGGGGCCGGACGGATGGCGGGTACCAGGAGACGCGGAGGCGGGGCCGGACGCCGGGATGGCACCAGGAGAGGTCGAGGTGGGGTCGGACGGAGACCCCACCGACCCCGAAGAATCAGAGCGCCCGCTCATCGGATCCTCCGCAACTCGCCGTCCATGACGTCGACCCTCGCACCGGTGAGAACTTCCGGCACGTCTGCGGCGACGGCGGCTGTGACCAGCACCTGCTCGGCCTCGCCCACGAGTCGAGCCAACCGGTCGCGGCGGCCGCTGTCCAGCTCGGCGAACACGTCGTCGAGGACCAGCACCGGGTCGCCGCCGAGTGCACGCAGCAGCTCGAAGGAGGCCAGGCGCAGGGCCAGGGCGTAGGACCAGGCCTCGCCCTGGCTCGCGTAGCCCTTCGCCGGCATCGGGCCCAGGCCGAGCACGAGGTCGTCGCGGTGCGGTCCGACCAGCGAAACGCCACGCTCGATCTCCTCGCGACGGACCCGCCCGGTGGTCTCCAGCAGGGCGGCGGCCATGACCTCACGGTCGGGCGTGAGGTCGACATCGGTGCCGAGCGACGACTTGTAGTCGAGGCGCACGTCGCCCTTGGTGGGGCCCTCGGCGATAGCGTCGTAGGACTTGGCGACGAGCGGGCGCAGCCCCTCGACCAGTTCGAGCCGCGCCACCAACAGCTCGGCGCCGGTGCGGGCGAGGTGGGAGTCCCAGACGTCGAGCGTGCGAAGGTCGGATATGCCGCTGCCGCCGCGGCTGGCCCGGACGGCCGCTGCCGCCGTCTTGAGCAGGGCGTTGCGCTGTTTGAGCACCCGGTCGTAGTCGGCACGGACGCCGGCGAAGCGTGGGGCCCTGGCGACCAGCAGGTCGTCGAGGAACCGGCGACGGTCGGAGGGGTCGCCCTTGACCAGCGCGAGGTCCTCGGGCGCGAACAGCACGGTGCGCAACAGGCCGAGCACGTCGCGTGGCCGCGGCACGGGAGACCGGTTGACCCGCGCCCGGTTGACCCGGCCCGGTGTGATCTCGACCTCGACCAGGGTGGAGCGGCCCTCGGCGATCACGCTGCCCCGGACCACGGCGCGCTCGGTGCCGAGCCGAACGAGTGGGGCGTCATGAGCGACGCGGTGACTGCTCAGAGTCGCGAGGTAGGCGATCGCCTCGGCCAGATTGGTCTTGCCTTGGCCGTTCGGGCCCACCAGTGCGGTGACGCCGGCCTCGAGCGACAGCTCGGCGGACGCGTAGGAGCGGAAGTCGGAGAGAGACAGGTGGGAGAGATACATCGCGCCCGGACCGGGTTCAGCTCCGGGTGTCGCCGGTACCGGAGCTTGGCCCGGCCCTGGCGGCTTCAGCCGCCTGCACCGCATGACCACCGAACTGGTTGCGCAGCGCGGCGACGGCCTTCATCGCCGGCGAGTCGTCCTGGCGGGACGCGAATCGCGAGAACAGGGCCGCGGAGATGACGGGCGCAGGCACGGCGTGCTCGATCGCCGCCTCCACGGTCCACCGTCCTTCGCCGGAGTCCTCGACGTAACCCTGGATCGCGCCCAACTCGGGGTCTTCCTTGAGGGCTTTCACCAGCAGGTCGAGTAACCACGACCGGACGACGGTGCCCCGTGACCAGGCCTTGAGAACGCCGGGAACGTTCGTGACGACGTCGGTGGTAGCGAGCAGCTCGTACCCCTCGGCATAGGCCTGCATGAGGCCGTACTCGATGCCGTTGTGCACCATCTTGGCGAAATGTCCGGCTCCAACCGAGCCAGCGTGCACGAACCCTTCGTCGCGCGGCCCCTCCGGACGGAGGGCGTCGAAGACCGGCATCAACCTCGTGATGTCGGCCCCCGTGCCACCGGCCATCAGGCCGTAGCCGTTCTCGAGGCCCCACACCCCGCCGGACACACCACAGTCGACGTAGCCGATGTCGTGCTCGCCGAGATGTGCCGCGTTGACCTGGTCGTCGGTCCAGCGGGAGTTGCCGCCGTCGACCACGACGTCTCCCGCGGTCAGGAGTGCGGAGAGCTCATCGACGGTCGAGCGGGTCGCGTCGCCGGCCGGGATCATCAGCCAGACTGCTCGCGGAGCCGCGAGTTGCCCGACCATCGCCGCGAGGGAGTCGGCATCGCGGTCCGCGGGGCTTCGGGCGTATCCGACCACGGTGTGTCCGGCGCGTCGCAGCCGCGCACGCATGTTGCCGCCCATGCGGCCGAGGCCGACCAGACCGAGTTCCATGGATTCCCTTCTGTCGAGCCGCCGGGAGTTCAGCTGGACAGCCGGATCGGCATCGCGAGATAGCGGTAGCCCGGGATCGGATCGGCGTCGGCGCTCTCGGCCCCCTGGATTACGGCCGGCTTGAGTGATTCGGTGAACGAGAGATGTGCGAACGGGGCGTCGACGGCCTGCAAACCGTCGAGGAGGTAGCCCGGGTTGAAGCCGGTGGCGATGGCTGGGCCGGCGATCGAGCCCGGCAGGGCCTCGGAGGCCTGGGCATCCTCGCCGCTGCCGGCCTCGAGCACGACCTGACCGTCCTCGAACGTGAGCCGGATGGGGGTATTGCGCTCGGCGACCAACGCGACCCGTTTGACCGACTCGACCAGAGCGGTCATCTCGACCCACGCGACAGTGGCGGTCTCGGCCGGGAACAGGCGACGGTAGTTGGGCACCCATTCGCCATCGATGAGCCGGCTTGTCGTGCGCCGGCCACCGGCGGCGAGCCCGATCAGGCTGTCATTCGTCGACCCGGCCAGCGCGATGGTGACCTCGCCCTCGGTGCCCAACGTCTTGGCGGTGTCGACCAGCGTGCGGGCCGGTACGAGGGCGATCGCCGAGACCTCGGGGCGTTGCGGATGCCAGGTGAGCTCGCGAACGGCCAGCCGGTACCGGTCGGTCGCCGCCAGGGTGACCGTCTCGCCCTCGATCTCGACCCGGATGCCGGTCAGCGTCGGCAGCATGTCGTCGCGTCCGGCAGCGACAGCGACCTGGCTGACCGCCTCGGCGAGCAGTGCGCCGTCGACCGTACCGGACGATGCGGGCAGCTCCGGCAGTTCGGGGTACTCGTCGACGGGGAGCGTCTGCAACGTAAAACGTGCGCTACCACACGTGATGACGACCTTGGTGCCGTCGGAGGTGATGTCGACCGGGCGGTCGGGCAGGGACCGGCCGATGTCGGCTAGCAGCCGTCCGGAGACCAGCACCGTGCCGGGGTCGGCCACTTCGGCCCCGACGGTAACGCGTCCGGACACCTCGTAGTCGAACGACGAGCACGTCACGGCGCCATCGGCGGCATCGATCCGCAAGCCGGCGAGCACCGGGACGGTTGGACGGTTGGGAAGCGTACGCGCGGTCCACGCGACCGCATCGGCGAGTACGTCGCGTTCGACACGGAACTTCACCGCTTCACCGTCCTCCACTCGGGCAATGCCCGCCTCGCCGCCGACGTAACCAACCCCCACCCACGCAGGTCGGGGCCATCCTTCCACGAGGTAACGACAACGCAGACCGACGGCGGCGTCCACATTCTCAGGGCAGGTCGAATGTGCGTTCTTCGAGAAGACATGTCTCTTCCCGTCGTCGTCATAGCGCCCGTGGACGGTGTGGACAAGGGGTATCCGTCCCAGGTCGATGGCCGTGCAGCCGTCCCGAAACCTGTGGAGCGGTGACCGCCGATATCCGGACGCCCAGTCCGTTTCCACTGGTTCCGTGTTTCTGTCCCGAGCGAGTCCCCTGCCAAAGGGCTGGTTTCCACAGAGTTTTCCACAGGCTGTGCGAAGTGGATCACGACTGCCGCGCCTGCTGCTTGATGCGGTTCGTCAACTCGGTCACCTGGTTGAAAACGCTGCGCCGCTCGGACATCAGGTGCCGGATCTTGCGCTCGGCATGCATGACGGTCGTGTGGTCGCGGCCGCCGAACTGCTGTCCGATCTTCGGCAACGACAACTCGGTGAGCTCGCGGCACAGATACATGGCGATCTGCCGGGCGGTCACCAGCACCCTGCTGCGGCTGGCGCCCTGCAGGTCGTCGATGCTGAGGCCGAAGTACGCGGCCGTCTGCGCCATGATCGTCGCACCCGTGATCTCGGGTCCGCCGTCGGTGGGAACGAGATCACGCAGGACGACCTCCGCGAGTGCGAGGTCGACGGGCTGACGGTTCAGGCTGGCGAACGCGGTGACCCGGATCAGGGCGCCCTCGAGCTCGCGGATGTTGGTGGCGATGCGGCTGGCGATGTACTCGAGCACGTCGGGCGGGACATTGAGGTGATCCTGGTCGGCCTTCTTGGACAGGATCGCGATCCGCGTCTCGAGGTCAGGCGGTTGGACGTCGCAGATCAGGCCCCACTCGAACCGGTTCCGCAGCCGGTCCTCGAGCGCGGACAGCTGCTTGGGTGGCCGGTCGGAGGTGATGACGATCTGCTTGGTGGCGTTGTGCAGGGTGTTGAACGTGTGGAAGAACTCCTCCTGCGTCTGGATCTTGCCCTCGAGGAACTGGATGTCGTCGATGAGCAGGACGTCCATGTCGCGGTAGCGCCGCTGGAATGCCGAGGCCTTGTCGTCGCGGATGGAGTTGATGAAGTCGTTGGTGAACTCCTCCGAGCTCACATAGCGCACGCGCGTGCCGGGATAGATGGTGCGGACGTAGTGGCCGATCGCGTGCAGCAGGTGGGTCTTGCCCAGGCCGGAGTCGCCGTAGATGAGCAGTGGGTTGTACGCCTTGCCGGGCGCCTCGGCCACCGCGACCGCGGCTGCGTGGGCGAACCTGTTGCTGGATCCGATGACGAAGGTTTCAAACGCGTAGCGGGGGTTCAGCCGTGGTTGCTCGGCCTCGGACCGACGAGGCGGCTCGGGGACGGCGTGCTGCGGGAAGTAGCCGGGCTCACCGATTCCGGGCGCGGACGGCGCGTTGTCCGACGCCTCGGCCGTCTGGGTGTCCACCGCCGCGACCACCGGAACCAGGTCGTCGGCCGTCGGTGCCACACTCACGGCGAGACCAACCGGCCGGCCGAGGACCTGGCCGAGCGCCTCGACGAGCATCGGTCGCAGCCGCTGCTCGAGTTGGATGCGGGCGAAGTCGCTGGGGACGGCGACGACGGCAGTGTCTTCGACCAATGTCAGGGGTCGTGCCTGCATGAGGAACGCACGCTGCTGGGGACCGATCTCGGTACCGTCCAGTGCGGCCAGTGCGGCCCCCCATGCAGCTCCGAAGTCGCCGCCCGGCTCGTCAGTCACACTGTCTCCCGTTTGTGCTTCCACCGATGCCGGCGGTGACCCACCAGTGCCGGTCGTTGACTGCTGCGCACCACGTCCACACCGTCGTCCACAGTGTGTGGAGCGTCTGGCCGACCCCCGTCTGCCATGACGGCACTCCGCTGACCTGCGGAAATACCCTGTTCACGGCGGCTTTGCGCTCGTCGTCGTAACCTGGTCGAACCCGCGACGCTAACAACTTCCGAGGACTGCATCAACCAATGTCCACAGGTTTCTTCGGTGACCCGGCGTGTCGCCGACTGGCGGTCGGCGGCTGGGTGCGACAGTAGCGGGTTTGGCGGCGGTCGGCCGGGTTCGAGGGCGGTCTGTGCGACCCCGGTTTGACCCTGCCCCACGTGTCCACGTACCGTGGATCGGTCGACGAGGGCTCCAGTGGTGCGCGCGTGTGCGCACATGTCCGGGCAGTCGTCGGCTCCCCACTGACTCGCACCCCGTCGACCCTGGAGCCCGGACGTGAAGCGCACCTTCCAGCCGAACAATCGCCGTCGCGCGAGGAAACACGGCTTCCGGCTGCGCATGCACACTCGCGCCGGCCGGGCAATCATCGGCGCCCGCCGTCGCAAGGGCCGTGCCCGCTTGTCCGCCTGAGCGCGGTCCGACTGTGCCGCTCAGGATCGGAGGAGCACACATGCTGCCCCCCGAGCATCGGCTGCGGCATTCTCAGGACTTCCGTGCCACGGTTCGCCGCGGTGTTCGCGTCGGCCGTCCCCTCGTCGTCGTCCACCTTGTGCCGGGATCGGACGAATCCGGTCCGACTCGGGCCGGATTTGCCGTGGGTCGGGTCGTCGGCGGTGCAGTCGTGCGCAACGCCGTCCGGCGGCGGTTGCGCCACCTGATGCGTGACCGGCTCGACAGGTTGCCGCCGGGCTCACGGGTCGTGATCCGGGCACAGAGCGAAGCTGCGGGTGCCCCCGGCGTGGCTCTGGCCCGCGACCTCGACGCCGCACTCGACCGGGCTCTGGCCCGAGTCGCCGGACCGCCCGCGATCGTGGTAGCGCGATGATGCGCCGAGTGCTGGTCGCGTTGTTGAAGGCCTATCGCCTGCTGATCAGCCCGCTGTACGGCCAGACGTGCCGCTACTACCCGACATGCTCGGCGTACGCGCTGGGCGCCGTCGAAACCCACGGCGCACTGCGCGGGAGCTGGCTGGCGGCGCGCCGGTTGGGACGGTGCCATCCATGGACGCCGGGCGGGGTCGACCTGGTCCCCCCGCGGGAGGCCTACCGGTGGTGGGGGCTCGTCCCTGGCATGGACGGCTCCGCCGATGACCACGACACAACCACCACCCGACTGCCGCGCACGGGAACCCCGTTCGCCGACACACCGGTCGCCCGAGGAGCCTGAACGCCCGTGGACACCCTGCTCGCCCCGCTGTACTTCCTCGTCAGCTGGATCACGATCGGCTGGCACTGGGTGTTCAGCGAGTTCCTGGGGATCGGTAACGACGGAGTCAACTGGGCGCTGTCGATCATCGGACTGGTCGTCGTCATCCGGATCCTGCTGATCCCGCTGTTCGTTCGCCAGATCAAGTCGCAACGCAACATGCAGATGTTGCAGCCGAAGGTGCGCGAGATCCAGAAGAAGTACAAGGGCGACCGTGAACGTCTCCAGCAGGAGACGATGAAGCTCTACAAGGACGCGGGCACGAACCCGTTCGCCTCCTGCCTGCCGATCCTGTTGCAGGCGCCGTTCCTGTTCGCGTTGTTCCGCGTGCTCGACGGCGTCGCCAAGGACCACCCACGCGGTGCCTTCCAAGACCACCCGGACCTGTTCGAACAGTTTCAAAAAGCCGAGATCTTCGGTGCGCCGCTGTCGGCGAGCTTCCTGGACGCAGACAACACCCAGACCAAGGTCATCGCGATCGTCATGGTCGTGCTCATGACGCTGACAACCTTCATCACCCAACGCCAGATCATGCGCAAGAACATGCCGAAGGAGGCGTTGGAGGGACCCTTCGCGCAGCAGCAGAAGATCCTGCTGTACGTCCTGCCGTTGGTCTTCGCTGTCTCCGGCGTCTACTTCCCGCTCGGTGTGGTGCTCTACTGGCTGACCTCCAACCTGTGGACGATGGGTCAGCAGTTCTATGTGATCCGGCGGATGCCGGCTCCGGGCACGCCGGCCGAAGAGGCGCACCGCCGGCGCCTGGAGGCCAAGGCCCAGAAGCGCGGCGATGCGGTTCCAGCCGGTCAGGTGGCCGAAGAGGCACCGCCGCCACCGCCACCGGTTCGGGAACAACCCAAGCGCAACACCCGGTCACAGCGCCGCAGGAACGCGCAGCGCAACAAGAAGAAGAAGAATTGACCTCTCCCCGACCGTGCTGCCGTGGGCCGTCGACGGCGACCGATCCCCAGAATCTGTGAGGAGTACGACGTGAGCAACGCCGTCACGCCGGAGCACCCGGAGACACCCGATGCGGCGGCCGTGGATGCGCCCTCGTCGCCGCCGCCCGGCTCGTCGGCGACTGTCGAGACGGCAACGCCCACCGTGACGTCAGGTGCGGCCGAGACGTCAGGTGCGGCCGAGACGTCAGGTGCGGCCGAGACGCAGAGCGGGACGACGCCGGCGCCGAACAGGGCAGCCACAGGGACAGCCGAGCGCCTGCGGGTGTTGGAGCACGAGGGTGACGTCGCAGCCGACTACCTCGAGGGGCTGCTCGACATCGCCGACTTCGACGGCGACATCGACATGGATGTCGAAGGCGACCGGGCAATGGTGTCTGTCGTGGGGGCCGAACTGGGGGAGCTCGTCGGCGATGAGGGGCAGATCCTGGAGGCGCTGCAGGAGCTCACCAGGCTCGCTGTGATCCGCGAGACCGGGGAACGCAGCCGGCTCATGCTGGACGTCGGGGGTTTCCGAGCGCGCAAGCGTGCCGACCTGACGGCGTTGGCGCTGCGGACCGTCGAGAAGGCCAGGTCTACCGGCGATCCGGTGCCGCTGAGTCCGATGACTCCGTTCGAGCGCAAGGTGGTGCACGATGCGGTGGCCGCGGCAGGGCTACACAGCGAGTCCGAGGGCGAGGAGCCCGAGCGGTACGTCGTCGTACGTCCCGGCTGAGGTCGTGGGTGGAACCAAGAACGGCACGCCGGCATCCCGGCGTGCCGTTTCACGTGGAACATCGAATGCCCAAGGCTCGGTTTCACGTGAAACAGCGTCCGACAACCCCGGTAGACCGCCGGCGGCGGCAACGATCGTCTTCGGGGACCGGCTCGCTGTGGCCGAGCGGTACGTGTCGTTGTTGGCCGGCGCCGGCATCGAGCGCGGGCTGATCGGGCCACGCGAAGTCCCGCGCCTGTGGCACCGCCACGTACTCAACTGCGCCGTGGTCAACGAGGCCATGGCCAACGGCTCGACCGTCGCCGACGTAGGCTCCGGCGCCGGGCTGCCCGGTGTGGTGCTCGCCGTGGCCCGACCCGATCTGCAGATGACGCTGGTCGAGCCTGCGTTACGTCGCAGCCGGTTCCTCCAGGAGGTCGTCGCCGAACTCGGGCTCCAGAACACCGTCGTCATCCGAGCTCGGGCCGAAGACCTTGCCGGACAGCTCGAGGTCGAGGCCGTCACAGCGAGGGCGGTGGCGTCGCTCGAGCGGTTGGCCGGCTGGACCTTGCCCCTGTTGTCCACAGGAGGTCGATTGCTCGCGCTCAAGGGCGCCTCTGTTGTGGACGAGCTTGCACGGGCCTCGACGGCGCTGCGCAGAATGGGCGCGGCATCCTGGGCCGTGCACGAGTTCGGTCGTGGGATTGTCGACCCTCCGACACGGGTGGCGGTCGTCGAAGTCGGGCGTCCGGTGCGGGAGGCTGTGTCCCGACGGGGCCGAACGAGAGGCAGGAGATGACGGTGTCCACTGCGGCTGCCGGTCTGGGCTGGCCCGAGCCCGACCGACCGGTCGGTGCGTCCGAGGTTGACCTGGGGCGTGGTGGAGCAACCGGAGCCCATCTGGGCTGGCCGGAAGCCACAGCAACCGAGGTCACCTCGAGCGTGGTCGCCGAGCCATCTCTTGCGCCGGGGCTCAGGTCGGACGAGACTCCCGCCGACGGCGGACCGCCTTCTGGGGACGCCAAGCCAGCCCAGGTAGGGGTTGCACTGACGGCGGACAAGGCAGGTGTCACGACGGCCGTCCGCACGGCGGCACCGGCACAGATCCACACGGCTGCCGACATCGTGATCGATGGCACGCCGATGGCCGGAGCCCTCGCCGACGCCGACACGCCCATCGCCCATCAGGCGGCTGCGGCCGTGTTCGTCACCGCCCGCCGGCGTGAGCCCCTGCCGGCACCGGCGGCGACACGCGTCATGGTTGTCGCCAACCAGAAGGGGGGCGTGGGCAAGACGACGACGACGGTCAACGTCGGCGCGGCGATGGCCTTCAACGGCCTACGCGTGTTGGTCATCGATCTCGACCCCCAAGGCAACGCGTCCACGGCGCTGGGCATCGACCACCATGCCGACATCCCCAGCGTGTACGACGTGGTGGTGGACGAGACGCCGGTCGCCGACGTCGTCGTCCCCGTCGACGGCGTCGACGGGCTGTACTGCGTGCCGGCGACGATCGACCTCGCGGGCGCCGAGATCGAACTGGTCTCGTTGGTCGCCCGCGAGTCGCGCCTTCGCAAGGCGCTCACTGCGCACTTGGCCGCCCTGCCTGAGGACGAGGCGTACGACTACGTGCTCATCGACTGCCCGCCCTCTCTCGGGCTGCTCACCGTGAATGCCCTCGTGGGGGGCGACGAGGTGTTCATCCCCATCCAGTGCGAGTACTACGCCCTGGAAGGTCTGAGCCAGTTGCTGAAGAACATCGACCTGGTGCGGGCACACCTCAATCCGTCACTGGCTGTGTCGACGATCCTGCTGACGATGTACGACGGACGAACCCGGCTGGCTGCTCAGGTCGCCGACGAGGTGCGTTCACATTTCGGCGACACGGTCCTGCGCACTACCATCCCGCGGTCTGTCCGCATCAGCGAAGCGCCCAGCTACGGCCAGACGGTCATGACCTACGATCCCGGCTCGAGCGGTGCACTGTCCTATCTCGAAGCGGCGCGGGAGATGGCCGAACGAGGCGCCAAGCCCGCCGAGCCTCTGACCGAGCAGATCACGAAGGAGTAGCCGTGAGCCAGCGTCGACGTGGCCTTGGTCGTGGCCTGGGGGCCTTGATACCAGCCGGACCCAGTAGGGAGGTAAAGGACGGCGACGGCGGGCGGCGCAGCCCGGTCGACGTCTTCTTTCCCGATCCCGCCGAGGGCGGTGCAGCGTCGCGCACCTCTGGCGATGTTCCACGTGAAACGTCGTTCACTGGTAACGGCGCCGGTAACGGCATTACGGCCGATTCGGACCTCGGACTGCTGCCTGTCGCCGGTGCCCGCTTTGCCGAGGTGTCCGTCGAGGCCATCGCGCCGAACGCACGGCAGCCTCGTGAGGACTTCGACGAGGATGAGATGGCCGAGCTCGTCGAGTCGATCCGGGAAGTGGGGTTGCTGCAGCCGGTCGTCGTGCGCGCCCTTCGGGGGGGCCGCTTCGAATTGGTCATGGGGGAACGCCGGTGGCGTGCCACCCAGCGGGCCGGCCTGGCGACGATTCCCGTCATCGTGCGCGATACCCACGATGACGCCATGCTCCGCGACGCCCTGCTGGAGAACCTGCACAGAAGTAATCTCAACCCGCTCGAAGAGGCAGCCGCCTACCAGCAGCTACTCGACGACTTCGGTGGAACTCACGACGAACTGGCGACCCGGATCAAACGCTCACGACCCCAGATCTCGAACACCCTACGACTGCTCAAGCTGCCGCCAGCGGTCCAGCGCCGGGTCGCGGCGGGGGTTCTGTCCGCAGGCCACGCCCGGGCTCTGCTCGGCCTTGCCGACCTCTCGGCACAGGAGCGGCTCGCCCAGCGCATCGTGGCGGAAGGGCTCAGCGTGCGATCGGTCGAGGAGATCGTCGCCCTCGGTGGAGACACGCCGCCGAAGCCCCGAACCCAGCAGAGCTCCAAGCCGATCGCTCCCCGCCTCGCGGATATCGCGGCCTCACTGTCCGAACGCCTCGACACGCGGGTCAAGGTCGACCTGGGTCGGAGCAAGGGCAAGGTGACGATCGAGTTCGCCAGTATCGACGACCTCGAGCGCATCGTCAGCACCATCGCCCCGGGCGGGCACAGCGGGGACCTGCACGACGTTCAGGGATAGCGCGGGCAGCCAACCTTCGATTCGTCACCTGGTCGCGGGCCCCAGTCCCCCGGCCGTTACACCGGCCGCAGCGACGGCTCTGGGACGACTGATCCCAGGATCCGCTCGACCGCCACCTCGACATCGGCGCGCCAGTCGAGGGTCGAGCGTAGGTCGAGCCGCAGCCGCGGCCACCGATGGTGGGGCCGCACCGTCTCGAAGCCGACCACTTTCAGGTAGTCGGCGGGCACGACGCAGCCGGGACGCTCCCACCGAGCGTCACCGAAAGCCTCCACCGCCCTGAACCCCCGTCGCAGTAGGTCCTTCGCGGCGGCGTGTACCAACGACCGGCCGAGCCCGGCACCCTGACGGTCGGGACGGACGAAGGCCGTGACGAGCAGGGCCGCGTCCGCGCTGACTGGGCTGGTGGGAAAGGTGGCTGCACGCGGCACCAGCGCGGGCGGTGCGTACATGATGTACCCGGCGGGTACATCGTCGACGTAGGCGAGAACGCCGCACCTGCCCCATTCGAGCAGCACGGCGGATACCCAGGCCTCCTTCTCCAGGGCTCGGTCGCCGGCCTGGGCGGCACGCTCGGCAGCGACGGCTCCCAGCTCCCAGGACACGCAGGCCCGACACGGCTGTAGGAGATCGCCCAGGTTGTCCAGTGTCACCGGTTCCAGCCTCCGCCTCGGCGGATGCACGCAGACCTCCCTGCGGGTGCGGATTCAGCTCGGCTCCCACGAGGGGCCGATATCGCATCGTAGTGGTCTAGATGGTTGTTTCACGTGAAACAAGGGCGCCACTGCCCACATCCAGGCCAGCACAGAGCGCGCGCGTCGTAGGTCAGGCACCGGCCAGGTCGCGCATCTGCAATGCTCCGGTCTGAGCGTCTTCATGCGATGGCAGGTAGACCCGCTGCACTGCGACGACGATCGCTTCTGCGACAACATCACGGAACTCAGGATGGGCGAGCCGAATGGCGTCGCGATCGTTGGTCAGGTAGCCGAGTTCGACGCGGACCGCAGCCATCCGGGTGTGCCGCAACAGGTCCCAGGTCTTGGCGTGGCTGCGACAGTCGACCAGGTCGGTGCGCGCGACGATCTCACGCTGGATCAGACCTGCGAACGTCTCGCCGATCGCACTGTTGGCGCCGGGTCGGTCGCTTCCATAGAAATATGTGGCGACACCACAGGCCAACGGGTTGGGGTGGGCGTCGACGTGCAGCGAGATCATCAGGTTCGCGCCCGCCTCGTTCGCGAAGTGGGCCCGCGTGACCTCGTCGAGCTCGTCAGCCATCGTGGTGCCGCGGGTCAGGTACGCCTGAACGCCCGTGGCAGCCAACCGGCCCTCGACCCTCGAACCCAGGTCCTCGACGATGGCGGCCTCCTCGAGGCCGTGACCCACGTTGCCGCGATCGGGGCCGCCATGTCCCGGGTCGATGACGACGATCTTGCCGGGGAGCCGCTTTCCGGCCCGTCGAAGCGCCTCGACGGCGCGCAGGTTGTCCGGGCGCCCGCCGGTAACGATCGGTGCGAGCCGCGCCAGTGCCTTGAATGTGCCTGGACCGCAGGTGCCGTCGGCCGGCAGGCCGACGTTGCGCTGGAACTCGCGTAGCGCCTCGCCGGTCCGTGGACCGAATACGCCGTCGACGCGACCCACGTGGAATCCGAGTTCGGAGAGCCGGCGCTGCAGCCCGAGAACGTCGTCGCCCGCTTGCGGGTTGGCGACCACGTAGGAGAGCAGCCGGTCGCCCAACCGCCAGCGGGCCTCGTCGAGTACGCGGTACGTCGTGGGTCCGACAATGCCGTCGGCGGTCAGTCCGCGTTCCTGCTGGAACTGGCGGACGGCCCGGTCGACCTCGTCGTCGAATGTGTCCGATGCGCCGTCACGGAGCAGACCGATCTGCGCGAGCTTTGCCCGGATCTCGGCGACGGCCGGTCCGGTGGCACCGTTCCGGTATCGCAGCGCGGTCATCGGTCGCTGCCGTCCCTTCGACGCAGGCTTGGGCCGCATCGTACCGGTCTCCCCGGCCCGTTCCGGGCCGGGGAACGGCTCAGGCGGTGTAGTCCTCCAGCTCACGCAGCAGCGCCGCCTTCGGTCGAGCGCCGATGATCTGCTTGACCACCTTGCCGCCGGAGAAGACGTTGAGCGCCGGAATGGAGGTGATCCGGTACGCCGCAGCGGTCGCCGGATTCTCGTCGACGTTGAGCTTGACGATGTCGAGCTTGCTCTGGGTACCGGCGATCTCTTCGAGGACCGGAGCGATCATCCGGCACGGACCGCACCACTCGGCCCAGAAGTCGACCAGAACCGGCTTGTCGTTCTTCAGAACGGCCTGGTCGAAGTCGGTGTCGGTCACGTGCTTGATGCTGCCCACAGCGAGTTCCTTCCGGAAGCAGTAGGAGTTCAGTTGTCGACGGTGGCCAATGCCGCGGCGGGACGGACCGGTCCGGCGTCGTCGTCGGCCGCAGCGAGGTACCGCTCGGCGTCGAGGGCGGCCTGGCAGCCGGTGCCCGCTGCCGTGACGGCCTGCCGGTAGGTGTGGTCGACCAGGTCGCCGGCGGCGAAGACCCCGACCAGGTGGGTGCGGGTCGACGGCTGGTCGACGAGGACGTAGCCCTCTGCGTCGCGCCGAACCTGATCGGCGACGAGTTCGGAGCGCGGGTCGTGGCCGATGGCGACGAACAGGGCGGAGACCCTCAGCGTGCTCTGCTCACCGGTGACCGTGTTGCGCAGGGTGAGGCCGGACACCTTGTCCTCGCCGAGGATGTCGACGACTTCGGTGTTCCACACGAACTCGATCTTGTCGTTGGCGAAAGCGCGTTCCTGCATGACCTTCGAGGCGCGCAACTGGTCCCGCCGGTGAATCACGTAGACCTTTCGGGCGAAACGGGTCAAGAAGGTAGCTTCTTCCATGGCCGAGTCTCCACCGCCGACCACGGCCATGTCCTGGTCACGGAAGAAGAAGCCGTCGCAGGTGGCACACCACGAGACCCCGTGCCCGGACAGCCGCTTCTCGTTCGGCAGGCCGAGCTCGCGGTACCGCGATCCCATGGCGAGAATCACCGACCGCGCACGGTACTCGTTGCCCGAACCATCACGGACGATCTTGATCTCGCCGGTGAGGTCGAGGTACTGGGCGTCGTCGGTGACGAACTCGGCGCCGAACCGTTCGGCCTGTGCACGCATCTCTTCCATCAGCGCGGGGCCCATGATGCCGTCGCGGAAACCCGGGTAGTTCTCGACGTCGGTGGTATTCATCAACGCCCCGCCCCAGCTCACCGAGCCTTCGAGGACGAGCGGCTCGAGCCGGGCTCGCGCGGCGTAAACGGCCGCGGTGTATCCCGCCGGCCCAGAGCCGATGATGATCACGTTGCGGACGTCGGTCACCCTGGTGCCTTCCATACGTACTCGGTGGACCCGCCGGACAGGGCGGCGTCTGCTCACACAACGGATCTTATGGGTCTAGGCATTCCCGGGACCGGGCGTCGTCACTCCAGCGGAACAGTCAGCATCGAGAGGGCGTCGGAGGAGGTCGCGTCGCACGCCGGGAGCACCCAACCCTGAGCGGCGTCGGGGGTGCTCGCCGCCGTGACGACGAGTACGGCGCCGGGTTCGCCGAGATCGGTCGGCGATGCGCCGATGAGGCCGCGGTCGACCTCGGTCGCCAGAGCCGCTCCGCACGTGCCGACGCTGAACTCCCGATCGGCTCCGCTAAGTGCCGATGTCCGCCTCAGGGCCGCGATCGCCTGGATCTGCTCGGTCAGGGAGGTTCGCGCACTCTGAGGCAGCGGCTCCGTCCCCTGGAAAGTGGGCGCCGCAGCCCCTCCAGCCACGTCGGACTCTGACTCTGGCTCGCTGCCGACCGACTCGTCGGCGTCGCTCTCGGCCGACGTAGCCTGGTCGCCTGCGTCGTCGGCGCCGGAGCCGGTCCCCACGACGTAGCCCGCGAAGGCCACCGCCCCGACGACGGCCGCCGCCGCCAGCACGGACGGAAGTCGCGCACGTAGCGGACGAATATGGGCAATCTTACCGTCCCGGTAGTTCGACCGGTTCGGCTGCTCGCCGGCCAGTGCGCGGTCGACACGAGCGGCGACGTCCTCAGGTATCGGAAGCGCCGCCGGCGCGGAAGCCAGGCGCACTGTCACCTCGGCGAGCTGTCGGTGCGTTTCGCTGCACAACGGGCAATGAGCAAGATGCGCCGCGACATCGGCTGCGGCCCGGGCAGGCAAGATGCCTTCGTCGTACTCGGCGAGAAGTGTGGCACCGAGATGGCTGCCGGTCACGCGGGCTCACCTCCTTGTCCGCGGGCTGGCGTGGATGGGACGCCCGCCGGGGGCGCGGGGTTCCCGCGTTGCGGGATGCGAGATTCGTCCGTCGCCAGCAGGGGGAGCAGTCGGGCACGGGCGCGGGCGCACCGGCTCTTCACCGTGCCGACCGGGCACCCCAGCATCTCGGCCACCTCGCTGACCGGGTATCCCTCCATGTCGACGAGGACCAACGGAACGCGCTGCTCGTCGGGGAGGGTTGCGAGGGCGGCCTCGATGTCCAACCGCAACGCTGCCCTTGCACCGGGATCGGGACCCGGGGACGGCACCTCGAGATCGTCGGCCAGGGCGACCGCGGGCCGGGCGGCGGCGTGCCGGACGCGGTCGAGGCAGGCGTTGACGACGATGCGGTGCAGCCAGGTGGTGACGGCCGACTCCGCCCGGAATGACCCGGCTCGCCGGAAGGCGTTGACCAGAGCGTCCTGGAGGGCGTCTGCGGCGTCGTCGGGGTTGCCGAGGGTGCGGAGGGCCACCGCCCAGAGCCGGTCGCGGTGGCGGCGCACGAGTTCGCCGAACGCTTCCGCGTCGCCCTCGACGTGACGCTGCATCAGCGTGGCGTCGTCGTCACCACTGCTCACCCCAGCACCTCCGCCTCGGCCACGCCGCCGCGGAAGTCACCGCCTTCCGGCGGCAGGCGGGTGAACCACACCAGGACATACCGGCTCGTCACGGGCGTATCAAACGTAACCGGCAGCACGGATCCGGCGGAGTCGAACTCGACGAGGACCCCCCAGTCGTCGATGTCCTCCGGCGCCTCGGAAGCGGCGTCGGGCGGCACCCGGATCTCCAGACCCGAGTCGTCGCCGACCAGCGTCAGGTTCAGCCCCGTCACGGGCAGGGCGGCCCCGAGGTCGAGGTAGATGCCGACCCCGGGCTTCTGGTCCTCCAACGGGTCGAAGTAGTTCTGCGTGACCCAGGCGGTATCCGGGTCGCCGTCGACGGCGAGCGGCGCGTCCTCAGGGTTCTCGTCCCCGCTCCCCCCGGGCGGTGGGTCGAAGTCAATGGCCGCGGAGATGGGCAGTGACGTCGGTTCCGGCGCCGGTCCCGCGGTTGTCGGGTCCGGCGTCGTGGTCGTCGTGGGCGCGGGTTGGTCTCGGTCGTCACCTCCGTCACCGACGGCGCTGAGCAGCAACTCCAGGCCCACGAGGGTCGCGCCGACGAGCAGCAGTGCGCCGGCCAGCACCCCCACGATGCGCCCGAGCCGTCCGGACCCTTGGCTCGCGGGTGGTTCCGCCCGCCGGGTCGGTGGAACGGCTCCGGTCGGCAGCAGAGGTATCACCGGAGCGTCGAGCACCGCAGGAGGCCGACCCGTGTCGATGGCCGTGTCGTCGAACCCGCCGAGCATCCCGTTCACCCGGGCCGTCGTCGTACCCGAGGTGAGGGCCTCGACGATCTCTGCCGGGCTGCGCAGAGGCGCAGCGTGGTGGCGGGCAGAGTTGCCCAACGTCCGGTCGGCGATCTCGTCGAGGAGGCGAGGAACGCCGGGTCGAACCTGTCGCGGCGACGCCACCCGGCCATCGATCGTCGGCGCCTCGGGTAGTCCATGGCCGCCGCGGTCGGGCCACCGCCCGGTGAGTGCCGCGTAGAGCACGCTGCCGACGCCGGCAGCGTCGATCTCACCCGGGTCGCCCGCCGGGGCTCCGTGCACGGCTGCCTCCGTGGCGAGCCCGGCAACCTTGACGCCACCGTCGGGCGTGATGAGCACAGAACCGGGGCGCAGCAACAGATGGGTGAGTCCGTCGCTGTGAGCCGTCGCCAGCGCTGCGGCGACCTCTCGGGCCAGAGCGCCGGCTTGCTCGGGGCTCAGCGGGCCGGCGGCGAGGAGCACGGTGAGGTCGCGGCCGGACATCCACTCCCGGACGACGTACGCGATGTCATCCTCGACGTCGACGTCGAGGACCTGCAGGAAGCGTGAGTCGCGGACCTGGGCGGCCGCCCGCGCAGCGTCGGTGATCTGCTCGGCCCGCGGGTCGCCGGCCGGAAGGGTCTGCACAAGAACGGGTCGGCTGAGCACCTCGTCGACGGCGCGCCACGAGCGGACGCCGGCGTCCTCGTCAAGGAGGTCCTCGACGCGGTAGCGCCCGGCCAGAACGCGACCGGGCCCGACGGCCGGCTCGCTCACGGCTCTCCCGGTTTCGAGCGGGGGGCAGGGTCGTCCCCGGCTTGCTCGCCGGCGATCGTACCCCCGTGGGCCCTCATGCTAGGCGGCCGACGTCGAACTCGGCGCTGGATCGCCGCCACGGCATCGCGGATCTCCGTGATCCGCATCAGGTATCCGAGCCCCACGAACAGCAGGAGCCCCACCGTGCCCCCGACTGCGAGCGCGAGGAGATCGCCGATCCACCCCGCCAGGCCGTCGAGCGAGCCCTCCAGCACGGTGGCCAGGGCGTATGCAGCGAGGGCGCCGACCGTCGCGGGCACCAGGAGCCGAAGGACGTGCGCCAGCATGGCCCACCGCGGCATGCCGCCGATGCGGCGGCTCAACCGGCCGATGCTCACGGTGGCACCCACGATGTACGCGAGGCTGAAGCCGGCGGCCAACAGCACGGTCGTCCGGGCCGGGCCAACCGCGGCGATGACGATCGCCACGGCGATCACGGTGCCAGACACCCAGAGCTGGACGAAGAACGGCGTGCGGGTGTCCTGCAGCGCGTAGAACCCTCGCAGCACCAGGTAGTGGACGGTGAACGCGATGAGCCCTGGCACCAGCGCGGCCAGCGTCGCCGCCAACTCACCGGTGTCGCCGGCGGCGGCACCGTGGTCGAACAGCAGCGCCACGAGCGGAACCGACAGGGCGGCCAGCAGGGCGGCAATCGGGACGATGACCGCCAGGCACAACCGCACGGCGTCGGTCAGCCGGTCACGGAGCAACGCCACATTGCCGTCCGACGCGTGGTCGGACAATTGCGGCAGCAGTGCGGTCGCCAACGAGACCGTGATCACCGAGTGGGGCACCATCATGATCAACATCGCGTTCGCATAGACGGAGAAGCCGGCGCCGGTCGTGTTCACGTCGACGAACGCGCTCGCCGCGCCACCGGTCGCTGTCCTGACGACGAACAGGTACGCAACCTGGTTGACAAGGACGAACGCGATCGTCCACAAGCCGAGACGTGCGGCCTGGCCCAGCCCAGCATGGCGCCAATCGGTCCGGAAGCGGATCCGGAACCCGGTGCGCCGCAGCACCGGCAGCAGGATCAGCGCCTGGGCAGCGACGCCGGCGGTCGAGCCGAGACCGAGAAGCAGCACCTCGGTGTCCGTGAAGGGTCGGTCGGTGTTCGTACCCATGACGACGATGAAGGCGGCGAAGACGGCGATCGCCACGACGTTGTTGAGGATCGGCGCCCACATCATCGGACCGAAGCGCCCGCGTGCGTTGAGCATCTGTCCGATCAGCACGTACAGGCCGTAGAAGAAGATCTGTGGCAGGCAGAACCGTGCGAACATCACCATGTTCTCGAAGAACGGTTCCAGCCGCGGTGTCAGGAACTCCGGACTGACGAACGCTCGGACGATCCACGGCGCGGCCGCTACACACACCACGGTCGCGATCCCGAGGACCGTCACCACGACGCTGAACAGCCGCTGGCTGTAGGCAACGCCGCCGTCGGCGTCCCCCTTGATCGCCCGGACCAGGGCCGGGACGAGGACCGAGTTGAGCACGCCGCCGGCGACCAGGATGTAGAGCGTCGTCGGGATGACGTTCGGGACGTTGAACGTGTCGGCGGTGAGGCCGAGACCGAGGGCGGCGGCGATGATCATCGCACGGCCGAAGCCGGTCAGCCGCGACACAATCGTGCCCGCGGCCATGACGGTACTGGGGCCGAGCAGGCCACGCTGGGTGGTCGTGGTCACCGGGCGGTCTCCCGCAGGGGTTCGGGTTCGACCGGCAGGTCGACCTCCTCGACCGCACGCCGGCGCCGGATCACCCTGAAGACCGCGGCCCCGACGAACAGCAGCGCCGCGCCGCCGATGATGAACCAGCCGATCGCGCCGTAGTCGGTCGCGTTGACCACCATCCGCTGCGCCGGCCCGAGCGGTGACCCATCGGTCGCAGTCAGTTGAACGGTCACCGGGACCTTGCCGTTGACGGCCGCCTCGGCGGTGACGTCGACCGACGCGTTCTCGCCCGCGTCGACCGGCTGTGGGGGAACCTGCCCGACCGTGATCCGGTCGGGAATCTCGGCCGTGAGCTCGAGCTGGACGACCACGGCGCGGTCCAGGCCGTTGCTGACCGTCAGCGGGAAACCACCCCGGTTGCTGGACAGCGTCACGGACTCGGGTACGAGTACCGAGACCTGCCCCAGGCGGGACGTGGCCTGGGCCGTAGCGAGCTCTGTGTAGGCGACCCCGCCTCCCGGATCGTCACGCCAGGTGGCGGCGAGGGCGCGCAGCGCGGCGATCTCGAACTGCTCGGTCAGGGGGTCGGGATCGGCCACCAGTGCTTCGTAGTGCGCCGTCTGGTCGCGGAGCTCGGCCACCGTGGCGAGGTGCTCGTCGGACAGCTCACCAGGAGTGGCGGCCGGCTCCGGGCGGGGTCTGACGACGACCGGGTGGGCCGGCGCCTCGACTGCGGCGAGTGGTGTCGCCGAGATCCACGGGGTGGTGGTCCAGACGTCGACGAGTGCCTGTGCCACGGTGGGATCGGGATGCCATCCGTACGGTCCGGCGGCGACGAGCGACGCCGGTACGTCTCCGGTGTTCTGGGCATCGAGTCCGACGAGAGCCGTCTCGGCCAGCCAGCTCTGGCGGAGCGCGAGCGCGGCCGCGGCCGGATCGGAGGCGGCGAGGGCGTCGCGGCCTGCGGCTTGGAGTCCGCTGTCGAGTAGGAGGGCATCGAGCTCGCGTTCGCCGGCGGTCACCCGGGCAATGGGATCGTCCGTGACCGGCCGGACTCGGTCGCCGGACAGGACCACCGTTCTTGCACCCGCCGACGCGAGCGCGGAGAGGGTGGCGTCGTCGGCGGTGCCCCCTGCGGGCCAGGCGAGGTCGGTTCGCCCGGCCATCGGTCGCTCGCCGAGCCAATCGCGGGTACGGAGGAACGCCTGCCGCGCGGTGGCGGACACCGCGGCGGGGTCGGCACGGGCGACCGCCTGCAGGTCTGGGTTGGCGTACGGAAGTATCGACGGCTGGTCGTCGTCGGTCGCGGTGGCCAAGGCCTCCTGCCAGGCCACAGCATCGGCGGCACCTTGGCCGGCCGTGGTCGAACCGTCCGCAGCGGCAACCTCGTAGCCGTCGCTCATGGCCTCAACCGTGCCGAGCAGATCGGGGTCGATGACCCAGCTGACCGGTGTGTCGCCGGGCGCGTCGACCAGCGCGGACAGCGGGCCGCGGGTTCGGATCAGCTCGGCGAGGCGGTCGTCCGACAGCGTGCCGTCCGGCAGGAGCGACGGCTGCGTGGCGAGCGGCCAGAGCATCGCCACCGGGACATCGGGCAGCGGGTCGTCATTGGGCAGCCACGGAATGACGGTGCGCGATGTGTTCACCGTCAGCCGCTCGTCCGGCTCGTCAGCGTCGACCCGGATGTCGACGCCGACGACGTAGACGCCGGGCGCGTCGAAGCCGAGGTCGTCAACCGGGACCTCGAGCCGATAGTCCGCGGTGTCTCCGGGGGCGAGCGGATCGGCGAGCTGGTCGAAGTAGTCGATGTTCCGCTGGCCCCACCGCAGCTGCCGGTCGGTGGCGACCCGGCGGACCTCGGTGCGGTCGTCGAGCGGGTTGCGGCTGTAGCGGAGCAGGGCCTGGACGTTGTGCAATGCTTCGCCGCCGGTGTTCTCGATCGTCCCGGCCAGAACCAACGTGTCGCCGGGAACGGGAGCGGCCGGCCCGACCGTGTGGAGGAAGGCCCGCACGCTCGGCTCATCGCCCGTGCCCGTCGTGTCCTGCGCCAGCGCCACAGGTGCGGCCAGTAGTCCTGTCGCGGCGACGAGCAGCGCCACGAGCAGGGAGGACCTGGGCCTCACGTCGCGCTCGCCTCCCGGAGCAGATCGGGCAGCCGCTCGAGCAGGCGCCGTTCGGAGGCGTGTCGAAGCCGGCCCACGAGCTCATCGAGTGGCACCCAGGCCACCTCGCTCACTTCCACGTCCTCCGTTCCCAATGTCCCACCGGTGGCTTCCAGCAGATAATGGTGCACGGTCTTGTGGACCCTGCGGTCGTCGGCGACGAACCAGTACTCGATCGGCCCCAGGGCCGACACGATTCGTGCGTACAGGCCCGTCTCCTCGCGCACCTCTCGCACGGCCGCCTGCTCGGCGGTCTCACCGGGTTCGACATGCCCCTTGGGCAGCACCCACTCCAGCTTGCCTCGCCGGTCGATGCGGCCGATCAGAGCCGCAGTGGTGGCGTCGCCGAGACGGTCGACGACCAAGCCGCCCGCGGAAGTCTCCCGGACCGACCGAAGGCGGCCGTTTCTGCCGCTGGTTGTCCCGCGACGGTTGCCGCGGCCGGTGCGCCGCCTGCCGGCGCCGTCGGCGGATGGAGGCGGAGACGGGAGGCCGGGCACCGTCCCAGAGTATCCGCGCCGCCGACCGGTACCTGGCGGCGCACGGGCCACGCAACGGCCTCGTTCGCGTTCCGACCGACCCGTACCCTGGTGCGTCGTGACCGATCCACCGCCTGACGGGCTGCCCCGCCACAGGGCGCTCAGCGACGCCCAACGCACGGGCGTCCGAGAACTGCTGCGGGTCGCGCCGGTGGTGGACGAGCTCGGCGCAGCCTTCACTGGCGCGGGCCATGAGATCGCGCTCGTCGGCGGCTCGGTCCGGGACGCACTGCTGGGTCGGCTTGGGTCGGATCTGGACCTGACGACGTCGGCCCGGCCCGCGCAGACCAAGCGGCTGCTCTCCGGCTGGGCCGACTCGGTGTGGGATGTCGGTGCGGCGTTCGGCACGATCGGAGCCCGCAAGGACAGCTTCCACATCGAGGTGACGACCTACCGTGCCGACGCCTACGACCCGGCGAGTCGCAAGCCCGAGGTGTCCTACGGCGAGTCGATCCTCGACGACCTCGTGCGGCGCGACTTCACCGTCAACGCGATGGCCGTCCGGCTCCCTTCGCACGAGTTCGTCGACCCGCACGGGGGCCTCGCCGACCTGACCCGCCGGATCATCCGTACCCCGGCGACACCGGAGTCCTCCTTCTCCGACGACCCACTGCGGATGCTGCGGGCGGCCCGGTTCGCATCGCAGCTCGGCTTCCGGGTCGGGCCCGACGTCGTGACCGCGATGGCGGAAATGGCCGACCGGATCTCGATCATCTCCGCGGAACGGATCCGCGACGAGCTGGCCAAGCTCCTGCTCTCCGACCGGCCCAGGACCGGTCTGAGTCTGCTCGTCGGCACCGGGCTTGCCGCTCGCGTGCTGCCCGAACTGCCGCGCCTGCGGATGGAGATCGACGAGCACCACCGGCACAAGAACGTCTACGAGCACTCGCTCACCGTTCTGGAGCAGGCGATCGACCTGGAGCCCCGGCTGCCGGACGGAGGGCCTGACCTGGTGACGAGGTTGGCGGCCCTGCTGCACGACATCGGCAAGCCGACGACCCGACGGTTCGAGCCCGGCGGCGGCGTGAGCTTCTACCACCACGACGTGGTCGGCGCGAAGCTCGCACGCATGCGGCTTGCCGCGTTGAGGTTCCCCGGCGCAGTCGTGAGCGACGTCGCGAATCTGGTCGAGCTCCACCTCCGCTTCCACGGGTACCGCGGTGGCGAGTGGACCGACTCCGCCGTTCGCCGCTACGTCCGGGATGCTGGACCGTTGCTCGAACGGCTGCACGTGCTGACCCGGGCCGACTGCACGACCCGCAACCTCCGCAAAGCGCAGGCACTGGCGAGGTCCTACGACGACCTGGAGGAGCGGATCGCGCGCCTGGCGCAGGAGGAGGAGCTCGCGGCGATCCGCCCGGACCTCGACGGCAACGCGATCATGCAGGTCCTCGGGGTACCGCCGGGACCGGTCGTCGGGCGGGCCTACCGGCATCTGCTCGAACTTCGCCTGGACCGGGGGCCACTTGATCCAGACGAGGCTGGCGAGGAACTGCTGCGGTGGTGGGCGGATCAGCCCGAGAACGCCGGCTGAGCGGGTCGGCCACGGCGGAGCGGCGGAGTGGTCGGGTCGAGCTACTCCGCTGCTCGGTCGAGGCGGCGCGCACGTCTGCTGTCCGGGCGCTGGGTGGCGCGCTCGGAGGTCGCGCGTGCGTAGAAGAACGCCGTGAGTGCATAACCGGCAGAGACGATGCCCACGACGACGTAGGACTTGCCCGACGGCGGCAGGGTCAACGCTGCGAACGTCGCCGCGGCGACGAACGTCACGTTGAACAGGACGTCGTAGAAGGAGAAGACCCGGCCCCGATACGCGTCCTCGACGTTCTCCTGGACGAGGGTGTCCACGACGATCTTGATGCCCTGGGAGGCGACGCCGAGAAAGAATGCGGCCACCAGCACGGCAGGAATGGTGAACAGGGCACCGGGGACGATCCCGACGACGGCCGCCACGGAGAGCAGCACTGTCACCCATGTCTCCTTGCGCATCCGGCGCGCCGCGATCGGGGTCGCGAGTGCGGCTGCCAGAAAGCCAGCTCCGGAGACGCCGAGAACCAGGGCGAGCGTGGCCAACCCGGCGTCGACGTCGGCGGGTTCGTGGAAGTAGTTGCGGCATAGCAAGATCATCGCGACGGTCGAGATGCCGTAGAAGAATCGGTGTGAGCCGATCGCGGCGAGCCCCCACGCGGCCGGTTGCCGCTCCCCGACGTGCCGCGCTCCGTCGACCAGGCCGGAAAAGACCCGCCGCACCGCCACACGGGCCGACGGCCGAGCCGGATCGTCGTCGGGGCCGAGCAGGTCGCGTGCCAGGGAGAGCGCGAGCAATCCCGCCAGCAGGTAGAGCACCGCCGTGACGACCGCGAGGACCGCGTCGGAGGAGAGGGCCTGGCGCACCAGGAATCCGAGAACGGTGCCGGTCATCGCTGCCGCGGTGCCGCTGGTGGGGAACACCGCGTTTGCCATGACCAGCTCGTGCCGCGGCACGACGTGCGGAAGCGCCGCACTGAGGCCGGCGAGGATGAACCGGTTCGCCGACAGCACGGCCAGGGCGGTGGCGAACAGCATCGGGCCACCCCCGCCGCCGGCGAGTACGGCCGCGACGACCAACACCAGGCCGGCCCGCAGCAGGTTGGCCACGAGCAGGACCTGGCGACGGCTCCACCGGTCCAGCAGGACGCCGGCGAACGGCCCCACCAACGAGTACGGCAGCAGCAGGACGGCGAAGGCCTGCGCCGCCGCCGGCGCAGTGGCGTGGCGCTCGGGCGAGAAGAACACGTACGAGGCCATCGCGACCTGGAAGACGCCGTCGCCGAGCTGGCCTGAGACGCGGACCGCGAACAGCCGGCGGAAGCCTCTGCCACGCAGCACAGTGCGCAGATCGGTGACGAACCCGCCGGCCAGGCCCATTACGGCAGCCTAGGCTGCCGCCAGCAACGGCGCCGGGTTCGTGCGTCAGCCCTGGCGTACGACCGCCATCGCGTGCTCGACCAGCCGGACGAGGACCTTCTTGACCGACTCGCGTTCGCGAGCGTCGGTGACGACAAAGGGCACCTCGGCGCTGACCTGCAGGGCGTCGCGAACCTCGTCGACGCTGTGCTGCTGCACCCCGTCGAACGCGTTGATCGCGACGATGAACGGGATGTCCCGCTGTTCGACGTAGTCGACGGCCCCGAAGCAGTCGGCCAGCCGGCGGGTGTCCACCAGCACGACGGCTCCGATCGCGCCACGGGTGATGTCGTCCCACATGAACCAGAAGCGGTTCTGGCCCGGCGTGCCGAACAGGTAGAGGACCAGGTCCTCGGCAAGTGTGATCCGGCCGAAGTCCATGGCGACCGTGGTGGTCGTCTTGTCCGGGAGCATGGACAGGTCGTCGACCGGTACGGACGCCTCGGTCATCAACGCCTCGGTGCGCAGCGGTTCGATCTCGCTGACCGCTCCCACCAAGGTCGTCTTGCCGACGCCGAACCCTCCGGCGACGACGATCTTGACCGAGAGGGCATCCTGGGTGGCGCGTGCGCCACCGGAGACCTCAGAGTCGACGAAGGCCATCCCTCACCCTTTCGAGCACACTTAGGTCGCGGGCTGGCTCCACTGATCCGGCGTAGGCCACGAGTGG
>Ga0193739_1000032_pt1 | contig 32889 bp, 30 predicted proteins | sample L2a2metaG_FD_144926 | JGI IMG/M metagenome (GOLD analysis project Ga0193739, IMG submission 144926) | Soil microbial communities from a riparian zone of the East river system, Colorado, United States - L2a2 | ecosystem: Environmental > Terrestrial > Soil > Riparian zone | place: USA: East River...
CATCGAGCTGTGGACGAATCGCGGCGACGCCGCCGTTTATACCCGCGGCGAGCGCGTCCAGCTGTATTTCCGCCTCGATCGCGACGCCTACGTCACGATCTTCCGCGTCGATACTGACGGCCGCGTTCGCGTCTTGTTTCCTCGTGAACCATGGGAAGACAACTTCGCACGCGGCGGGCGGGACTTCGAGGTGGATGGCCGGCAACTGGGTCGCGAGGCGTTCTCGATCGACGACTCTCCGGGCGTTGGCTATCTGTTCGCCGTCGCGGCGCCGGATCCGTTCGTCTATGACAATATCGAGAGCGGCGATCATTGGGACTACCGCGTGATCGCCGATGGGCGCGTTCGCGGTGATCCGTATGTCGCACTCACCGATCTCGCCCTGCGCATTGTCCCGGAAGGATACGCCGACTGGGACTACGACATCGTCTCCTACAATGTCGACCGGCAGCACGACTACCCGCGCTTTCTTTGCTACGACTGCCACAGTTACGTCAGCTATTCCTATTGGGATCCGTACTACTACTCGTGCGTGCGCTTCCGGATGTTCGTGTACGACGATCCCTGGTATTACCCGTATCGCTACTATGGCGGCAGCCGCGTCGTGTTCGTCCGGCCCTACCGTCCGCAGCCTCGCTTCATCTTTAAGGATTGGGGAACGCACCGGCCAAGCCGCGAAGGTTTCGTCGAGCGGGAGCGTCCGGTCAACGACAACACCCGTCGAGGCGTGACCGGCCGGGATCTCGGCAGCCTCGGCATTGTGCCTCCGCCGAAGGTGCGTGATCGTCGCGATCGGCCCGGCAACGACGGAAACAATGGCGGCAACGACGATCGCGGTGGACGCGACCGGCCCGACAATCCGAACAATCCGGACCGCCCCGATCGCCCCGATCGCCCCGATCGTCCCGACCGGCCGGACGGCAGGGATGGTTCGCAGAATCAGCGGCCGATGGTTCAGCCAACGCGCGAGAAGCCCGGCGGGCAGCAGCAGCCTCAAGTACAGCCCCGGCTGCGTGAGCCAGAGCCGCGTCGGGTCGAGCCACGCGCGGAGCCGCGTCGCGACGAACCGCGGCGTGTCGAGCCACGGAACGAGCCTCGTCGCGCGGAGCCGCGCAATGAGCCGCGGCGTGCGGAGCCCCGTAACGAGCCACGCAGTCAGCCACGCGCGGAGCCACGCAGTGAGCCGCGCAGTCAGCCACGCGCGGAGCCACGCAATGAGCCGCGCAGTCAGCCGCGCGCGGAGCCGCAGCGTGATCCACCTCGGGAAAAGCCGCGTAACGAGCCCGAGGTACGGCGCCGCAAACCGTGAGCGTTCAGACTGAAACCTGACGCGCCCAATCGTAGTCCCATGCGGTTGGGCGCGTTAGTTTTCGTTCCCCTTTTCGTTTTCGAGGCTCTTTTGATCGCAGTGCTTCTCGCAAGCTCACTGCTGGCGCAGTCCCCCATGCAGCGGGCCGCCCAGACCATTTCGCCCGAAGACCTCCGCCGGCGCATTGGCATCATCGCAGACGATTCGATGCGCGGCCGCGATACCCCAAGCCCCGAGCTCGAGAAGGTTGCCGCATACATCGCACGAGAGTACCGCCGATTGGGGTTGAAACCCGCCGGGGGCAACGGCGTGTACCTGCAGCGCTATTCACTCGATCGCGTGCAGATCGTGGCCGAAAGCTCCGCGGCCTTTTTGCATGGCGGCGGTGATGCCTCGCTGAGGTACGGAGCCGATTTTGTGTTTGCCGACAACATGTTCGAGAGCGGCGATTTCGCCGGTCAATTGGTGCTCGTCTCGGGCACGCTGACCGGGCCGCTCCCGGAGGATACCGCGGCGCTCGCGGGGAAGATGCTGATCCTGGCCGGCCGCCTACGCGGTCCTGATCGCGACCGCGTGCTTTCCTGGAAGCCAGCCGGGCTCGTTCTTTTGACTGCCGGCTCGGAATCGGACTGGGCGCGAGTCGTGAGCCGGAGCAATCGGCCGCAGCTGCGCGATCCGAGCCGTCAGGTCGGCGGCAGCCCCGTCATGCTCAGCATGCGACTCGCCTCGTTCCAGCCTGTGCTCGCACGTGCCGGTGTCTTCGATGTCAGCGCCTTACAGTCCGCGACCACGTTCAACGTAGAGCCGTTGGGTGGCATGGAACTGCATGTCCATGCCCGCATCCAAGCGGTCGAGCGCAGGTCCGCGCCCAACGTCGCCGCGATTCTCGAGGGAAGTGATCCCATACTGAAGAACGAATACGTCGTGTTCAGCGCGCACATGGATCATGTCGGCGTCGCGGGCCCGCGCGGGTCCGGCGGCTGCCGGGCTCGGGGCGCGGATTCGATTTGCAATGGCGCCGACGACGATGGATCAGGAACCGCCGCCGTGGTGGAGATCGCCGAAGCGTTTGCCCGTCTCCAACCCCGGCCCAAACGATCGATCCTCTTTCTGAACGTGAGCGGCGAAGAAAAGGGGCTCTGGGGGAGCGCGTACTTCGCCGATCATCCGACGGTGCCGATGAGCAACGTGGTGGCCGATCTCAACATCGACATGATCGGACGTAACTGGAAGGACACGATCGTCGCGATCGGCAAGGAGCATTCGGATCTCGGCGCGACGCTGAACCGGGTGGCGGCGGCGCATCCCGAGCTGAACATGCAGCCGATCGACGACATCTGGCCGCAGGAAAACTTCTACTTCCGGTCCGACCACTACAATTTCGCCCGCAAGGGCGTACCGGTTCTATTCTTCTTCAGCGGTACGCACGTGGATTATCACGAGCCGGGCGATTCGCCCGACAAGATCGACGTCGAGAAGGAGGCGCGCGTCGCACGGCTGATTTTCTATCTCGGGCTCGAGGTGGCGAACGCCCCCGGCCGGCCGAAATGGAATCCCGACAGCTACAAACGGATCGTCAGCGGCAACTAGGCGAGCAGCTCGGCGTTCGTCTTCGCGCGTTTCATCTGTTGCAGGAGTGATTGCATAGCCTGCTCCGGCGGGAGGTCCACGAGGGCCCGCCGGAGCTTTTGTTTTGCCTCGATGGTCTTCGCATCGCCGAGCAGCTCTTCGCGGCGCGTGCCGCTCGCCGCGATATCGACGGCGGGAAAGATGCGCCGATCCGCAAGCGCGCGCGTGAGACGCAGCTCCGCGTTGCCGGTCCCCTTGAACTCCTCGAAGATGATGTCGTCCATTTTGCTTTCGGTCTCCACCAGCGCGGTCGCAATCACCGTGAGCGAACCGCCACCATCCTTGGGCGGCACGGCCCGCGCCGCGCCGAACAGGCCCTTGGGCTTCGCCAGCGCATTGGCATCGAGCCCGCCCGACAACGTGCGCCCGGTGCCCCGCCCCGTCGTGTTGTGCGAGCGGGCCAGACGCGTGAGCGAATCGAGCACGATGACGGCATCGCGGCCCAGCTCCACCTGCCGGCGCGCGTGATCGAATACCATGTCGGCTGCGGCAACGTGCCGCTCGTGCGGCAGGTCGAAGCTCGAGGCGATCACCTCGCCCCGTCCCCAATCCACCATCTCGCTGACTTCCTCCGGCCGCTCGTCCACCAGCAGGATGAGGAGCAGCGCTTGCGGATGGTTTTCCGCCACGGCCTCGGCGATCGCCTGCAGCATCATCGTCTTGCCCGCCTTGGGCGGTGAGACGATCAGCGCCCGCTGCCCGAAGCCGAACGGGCAAATCAAATCCACCACACGCTGCGTTTCGGCGGTGCGCGGGCTGGAGGCGCGGGGTGTCTCCAGCGTCAGCGGCCGGTTGGGATGCACCGCACCGAGCGAGGCGAAGTCGGGCCGCCCATCGAGCTGTGCAGCCGGAAGACCGTTGACGGTCGTGACCCGGCCGTCCTCGAGGACGATCAGGTCGCCCCGCCGCAGACCGGGAAGACGCACCGGCGGATCACCCTTGGCGGGCAGATAACTGTTCGCCGCCAGGCGGAGCGAGCCGCCTTTGGGAGAAGGATCAAACCAGCCGGTAACGGGAGGCATTGGGGAAGGCGACTAGAAAGGTAACACTATATTTCGAGCCCATGCGTCAAGATCATATCCGCAACTTCTGCATCGTCGCCCATATCGACCATGGGAAATCGACGCTCGCCGACCGGCTCATCGAGCTGACCGGAACGCTCGACAAGCGGCTGATGCGCGACCAGGTCCTCGATACGATGGATCTGGAGCGGGAGCGCGGCATCACGATCAAGCTGAACGCGGTGCGGATGAGTTATCACGCGAAAAACGGCCAATTGTATGAGCTCAACCTCATCGACACACCGGGGCATGTTGACTTCACCTACGAGGTATCGCGGTCGTTGCTTGCCTGCGAGGGCGCGATTCTCGTCGTGGACGCCTCGCAGGGCATTCAGGCCCAAACGCTCTCCAACCTGTTGCTGGCGATGGACGCGGGGCTTGAAATCATACCCGTCCTCAACAAAATCGATCTCCCGGGGGCCGAGCCCGACAAACGGGCGAACGAGATCCACGATCTCATCGGTTCGCGGCCTGAGGAGATTCTCCGCATTTCGGCCAAGGAAGGACGAGGCGTGCCGGAGCTGCTCGAGGCCATCGTGCAGCGGGTCCCGCCGCCGCGCGGGAACCATGAAGCGCCGATGCGCGCCCTCATCTTCGACTCCTACTACGACCGCTATCGCGGCGCGATTCCCTCGATCCGGGTCGTGGATGGCGTGCTCAGACCCGGCATGAAAGTCGCTTTCGGGGCGCACCGCGACGACGTCTACGAGGTGGATGAGGTCGGCTACCTGCAGCTGGGCCACACGCCCGCGGAGCAGCTCGAGGCCGGAGAGGTCGGCTACGTCGTCGCCAACGTGCGCGGCGTCCGGGAGATACGCCCCGGTGATACGGTGCTCGATGCCGAGCATCGCGACGTGGAGCTCCTGCCCGGCTACCGCGACATCCAATCGATGGTATTTGCCGGTCTGTACCCGACCAACGCCGAGCAGTACGAAGAGCTGCGGGACGCCCTCGCGAAGCTGCAGCTCAACGACGCGTCGTTGCATTACGAGCCGGAGACGTCGGTGGCGCTGGGGTTCGGATTTCGCTGCGGCTTCCTCGGTCTCCTGCACATGGAGATCGTGCGCGAGCGCCTGGAGCGTGAGTTCGATCTCGATCTGATCAGCACCGTTCCCAACGTCGAATACCACGTCTACCGAACCGACGGCAGTATGGAGCTCGTCGAGAATCCGAGCCTGCTGCCGCATGGCTCCGAAGTGGATAGGATCGAAGAGCCGTACGTGAAAGCCCGGATCTTCGCGCCGTCCGAGTACATCGGCGGCATCATGAAGCTCGGCCAGGAGCGCCGCGGCGTGTATCGCGGCATGCAGTATCTCGATCCCACACGCGTCGAGTTCGATTGGGAATTCCCGCTTGCGGAAATCATCCTGGATTTCTACGATAAGCTGAAGACGATCTCGCGCGGCTACGCATCGCTCGATTACGAGTTCCTCGCGTACCGGCCGGGAGACCTCGTGAAGCTCGACATGCTGCTCAACGGTGAGGCGGTGGATGCATTCAGTGTTATCATCCACCGGGATAAGGCGTATGAGTGGGGCCGCAAGATCGCCGAGAAGCTGAAGGACCTGATCCCGCGCCAGCTGTTCGAGGTGGTGATTCAGGCGGCGATCGCGACGAAGGTCATCGCGCGGGAGTCGATCCGGCCGTTGCGCAAGAACGTGACCGCCAAGTGCTACGGCGGGGACGTGACCCGGAAGCGTAAGCTCCTCGAGAAGCAGAAAGAAGGAAAGAAACGGATGAAGCAGGTCGGTACGGTCGAGGTTCCCCAGGAGGCGTTCCTGGCGGTGTTGCAGGTTGAATAAACCAACGGCGCTCGTCATGCTCGCGCTGGCAGCCGCCGGCTGTCGCGCGGTGCTCAATTACCGGAGCCCGCTCGGCCCGCGGTACGCGGCGGACCTGCCCGCGGCAGTGGCGGAGGGAGCCCCGACCGTCGGCGGCGGCACCGTTCGCGTGGTCACGTACAACGTGCAATGGGGTCGCCACGTCGATCGCGCGATCCACGTGCTGCAAACGCGCGCGCCGCTGCCGGATGCAGACATCATCGTGCTGCAGGAGATGGACGCAGACGGAACCCGCCGCATCGCCGACGCGCTGGGGATGGCGTGGGTCTACTACCCCGCCGCGGTGCATCCCAAGAGGGGCCGCGACTTCGGCAACGCCGTGCTCTCCCGCTGGCCGATCGTGGCGGATGAAAAACTCATGCTGCCGCACATCGGCGGCTTGCGACATGCCCAGCGAATTGCCACGGCGGCGACCGTGCTCGTGGGCCCGGTCGCGGTGCGCGTGTACAGCACTCATCTTGGCACGCCGAGCGACATCCGGCCCTCGAAGCGCCGCGATCAGGCGCGGGCCATTCTCGCCAACGCCGCGGCGTATCCGCTCGTGATCATTGCCGGCGACATGAACAGCCATGGCATCGGAAGAGAGTTCCGGTCGGGCGGATTTCTATGGCCAACAGAGCACAATGGATTTACCACCGCCGTGTTCAACTGGGACCACATCTTCTTGAGGGGCTTCACTGCGCCTGACCGCGCGGCCGCCGGGATCGTGCGCGACACGCTCGGCACGAGCGACCACGACCCCGTGTGGGCCGTGGCTCAGCTCCCTTGAGCTCGCCTACCCTCGTCATCCAAACGGCATTTCTTGGAGACGTCGTACTCACGACGCCGCTGTTGTCCGCGCTCGCCACGGAGCACGGGCCGGTAGACGTTGTCACCACTCCAACCGCTGCACCGCTGCTCGAAACCCACCCCGCGGTCCGCCGCGTGATCCCCTACGACAAGCGGAACGCTGATCGCGGCTGGGCCGGTCTGCGCACCTTGGCGCGACGGCTCCGGGTCGAGCATTACAGCCGCGCGTACCTACCCCACCGGTCGCTGCGCACCGCCGCCCTGGCGCTGCTTGCCCGGATCCCCTCGCGGATCGGGTTTTCGGGCGGGTGGTCCTTCCTCTATACAGATGCTCGACCGAAGCCCCGAACGGGTCACGAAGCCGACCGCCTGCTGGCCCTCGCGGACGAGCGCTTGGTCGTCTATCCTCCCCACCTGCGGCCAACGCCCCAGGATGAGCAGGCGGCGGCGGCACTCGTCGAAGGAGCCTTTATCGCGCTGGCCCCCGGCTCGATCTGGGGCAGCAAGCGGTGGCCGTACTACCCGGAGCTGGCTGCTAAGCTGGCGGATCGCACAGCTGTTGTGGTGGTCGGTGGACCGGACGACGTGGGGTTGGGCGAGGAGATCATCGGGGCGGTCGGGCGGGCGGGCGGACGAGCGGTCAACGCCTGCGGCAAGCTGACGCTGCGCGAATCGGCGGCTTTGATCGGCAAGGCGGCGGTTTTGGTCACAAACGACAGCGCCCCGCTGCATCTGGCCACCGCGATGGGCACGCCGATCGTCGCGCTGTTCGGGCCGACGGTGCCGGAGTTCGGGTTCGGTCCCGTCCGCGCGGGAGACGTGTCGTTGGGAATGGAAGGGTTGCCGTGCCGGCCGTGCTCGCCCCATGGCCCGTTGGCGTGTCCGTTGGGGCATCACCGCTGTATGCGTGATCTCACCGTCGAAGCCGTGATCACGGCAATCGAGGAGCTTGGTGCGCTACGTCGTCGGAGTTGACGTTGGAGGAACCAACCTCGTGGCCGGAACCATCGCTGAGGATGGTTCCGAGATCCTCGGCGTTGTTTCGGAGCCGACGATGTCCGCCCAGGGGGCTGATGCCGTCATCTCCCGCATCGTCAAGCTCGCGAAGGCGACGATCGCTGAGTCGGGGAAGAAGGTCGAAGGCGTGGGAATCGGCTCCCCCGGCCCGCTCAACACCAAGACGGGCGTCGTGCTGCTCACGCCGAACCTCGGCTGGACGAACATGCCGTTGCGCGACCGTGTCAGCGAGGGACTCGGCCTCCCCGCGACGCTCGACAACGACGCCAACTGCGCGATCTACGGTGAATGGTGGCAGGGCGCCGCGCGTGGCGCGAAGTACGTCATCGGTCTCACCCTGGGCACGGGGATTGGCGGCGGCATCGTCCTCGACGGAGAGATCTACCACGGCGTGACGGACGTCGCGGGCGAATTCGGACACGTCACCATCGATGCCAACGGACGCCGCTGTAAGTGCGGCAACTACGGCTGCATCGAGGCGTACGCGGCAGGACCGGCGATCGCCGAGCGTGCGATCGAAGGGATCCAGTCGGGCGTCGAGACGTCATTGTCGCAGTACGTGAAAGGCGATCTCACCAAGATCACCGCGCAAATCGTGTACGAAGCAGCCAACGACGGTGATGAATGGGCGCTGGAGGTCGTGCACGAGACTGCCTCGCTGCTGGGTGCGGCGGTGGCGAGCTTCCTCAATATCTTCAACCCGGAAGTCGTCGTGATCTGCGGCGGGGTCACCCAGGCTGGGGACAAGCTGTTCCATCCGCTGCGCAGCGAGGTCAAGCGACGCGCGTTCAGACCGGCGTGGGAAGCATGCCGCATCGTGCCGGGGACGCTCCCGGGGACCGCCGGTGTGTACGGCGCCGCGGCGGTCTTCGTTCAAAAGCAGTGGGGGCTGCGCTGAAGCGACTCGGTGTGATCGGATCGATGGTGTGGGACACCATTTATGGCCGCGACCCTACCCAGGCGGCCGTGCAGGAGTGGGGAGGAATCTCTTATGCTCTCGCCGCGATCGACGCGACGCTCAGCGACGACTGGCAAATCGTGCCGCTCATCAAGGTCGGCCGTGATCTGGCGCCAAAAGCCATTGAATTTCTTCGCAGCCTACGCCGCACGTCGCACGCAGCACGCTTCATGGAAGTCCCCGAGCCCAACAATCGCGTCACGCTGCGCTACGAATCGCTGGAACGGCGCTGCGAGCAGATGGCGGGCGGCGTGCCCCCATGGACGTGGGCCGAGCTGGGGCCGCTGGTGCAGGACCTCGACGCGTTGTACGTCAATTTCATCTCGGGATACGAGATGAGTCTGGAGACCGCACAGCTGTTGCGTCGCGGCTTTCCCCGATTCATGTACGCGGACCTCCATAGCCTCTTTCTCGGCAAGGAACCGGACGGGATGCGTGTCCCGCGCGCGCTGCCGCACGCCCCCGCCTGGTTCGGCTGCTTCGATGTCATTCAACTGAACGAAGACGAGATGGGCCAGTTAGGAAGCGATCCGCTCGCCATCGCGGCCGCGGCGCTGGGCCAGGGCTGCACCACGCTGTGCGTCACACTCGGAGCCCGCGGGGCGGCTTACTTCACCGGCAATCCGATTCGCACCGAACGGATACCCGCGCCGGCGATTCACCGGGCGGCGTTTCCTCAGGACACGGATCCGACGGGCTGTGGCGACGTCTTCGGCGGCACCGTGGCGGCATCGCTGCTCGGCGGCGTGACCCTGGAGGAAGCGCTGCGCGCCGGCACGCAGCTGGGAGCGAGGAATCTGAGCCACCGCGGCGCGACGGGTTTGCGCGACCACCTGATGGGCAAGCTCTCCGTGGCATGACGCGACTCATCGAAGTGCCGACGTCGTTCGACGACCGTTCCTTCGACCAGTTCGCGGCGGCGTACGCGCAGGCGGCGGACGGTGAGCGTTTGTTGTTCGACGCACACGCCGCGGAATGGGCGTCGCCGTACGGGCTCGTGGGCCTGCTCGCCGCGGGGGAGGCGGCCGCCCGCAAGGGGGGCGGCGACCGCCCGCTGCTCACGGCGCCCGCGAATCCTGATGTCGTGAGCTACTGGGCCCGCGCCGGATTCTTCCGCGAGGCCGGCGATCTGTTCGAGGTGCATGGCAAGGTGCCGAAGATCAAGCCGGCCGTGGAGAGCGAGGTGTTGCTTCCCGTGACGCCGGTGCGTGCCGCCGAAGACGTGCACGCGGTGGTGAGCACGATTCAGCAGCGCGCGTCCGCGATCCTCAACTCGGAGTTGGGACTCGATCCGAAGGCGACGATGGGTTTCGCTATGGCGCTTTCGGAGTCTTGTCAGAATATTGTGGAGCACGCCGGCACCGGCGGATGGGTTGCCGTGCAGGCGTACAATTGGCGGCGCAAGCTGGCGCGCCGGGTGGTGGTGATCGCGGTCGCAGACGCCGGTGTGGGATTCCGGCATTCATTGGAGCCCACGCAGGCCAAGCGGTTCGGCGAACGCTGGGGCGATGCGGCGGCGCTGGAAGCGGCGCTGATTCAGGGCGTGAGCCGCTTTCGCGATCCAGGGCGCGGTCAGGGGCTCGCGGGCATCCGGCGATACCTCGCCCGCTGGGAGGGGAAGGTTGCGATCCGCAGCGGCACTGCGCGCATCGCGATCGTGCCGCGCTGGGACGACGATGTGCCGCTCAAGGACGGACTGCCAGCGTTTCCGGGGTCGCAGGTCCTGCTCATCATTCCGGAGCAAGCGTCGGAGAAAGGGTCGTCGAAGCAGTGATGATTCCACATATCATGGTGCACGCGGTGCTGCAGCAGTCGGTCGCCGGCTTCTACACCGACCTCGTCACGCGCCCCACCGGGCGCGCAGTCCGTGAAACCATCGAGCGGGATCTTCCTCCAGGCACCATCGCGGTGATGGATTTCACCGGCGTCGGGTGCCTCGACTATTCCTGTGCCGACGAGATCGTGGCGAAGCTGGTCCGCGACAAGGTCAAGGTGCTGCTGCTGCGCGGGCTGACGGACGCCCATCGTGAAGCCATCGAGCCAGTGCTGGCGGGCGCCGGTCTCGCGGTCCTGTGCGAGCGCGCCGACGGGGTGCTCGAGGGACTCGGCGCCAGTGAGCCGGCTCCGGCGCTGCTCGACGAGCTGGTCGAGCGGCGGCTGGCCGCCCGCAACCCCGGAGGCTCCATCAGACTCACCGCGGCGTGAAACGCCGCCGTTTGGGCCTGTCCACTCGCGCCATTCACGGCGATCCCAAGGCGCGCGCCGACTGGACGGCCGTCGCTCCCCCGCTCTACCAAAGCGCCACGTTCACCAACCCAGTCGGCTCGACCGCGGAAGTCATCTACAGCCGCTACGGGAACAATCCGAATCAAGTGGACATCGGCCGCCGCCTGGCGCTGCTCGAGGGTGCCGACGCGGCGCTCTTCGTGGCGAGCGGTATGGGCGCCGTGGCGCTGGCGCATCTGGCCGTCCTGCGGCCCGGCGATCACCTGCTCGCGAGCGAATGGATCTACGGCGGCGTGTTCCGGCTGTTCCGCGAGGAATTCGGAAAGCTGGGCATCGAAGTCTCATTCGTGAATCCGACGCAACAGCGCACCTGGAAGCGGGCGATGCGCAAGACCACGCGCGCCGTCTTTCTGGAGACGCCGACCAATCCGTTGATGCGTGTGATCGATCTCGAGCCGGTCGCCACCCTGTGTAAGGCGGAAGGGCTCGCGCTGATCGTCGATTCGACGTTTGCTTCACCCGTGAATTTCCGGCCGCTCGAGCACGGCGCCGACCTCGTCATTCACTCCGCGACGAAATACCTCAACGGCCACACCGACGTCATCGCGGGCGCCGTGGCGGGGACCGACCAGGTCGTCGACGAAGTGCGCCGCCTCATGCAGGTGTGGGGTCAGGCGATCGATCCGTTCGCCGCCTGGCTGATCGATCGCGGGATGCGCACGCTCACGGTGCGCGTGCGGCGTCAGAATGAGATCGGTCTGGCGGTCGCGGAATGGTGCGCCAAGCAAGACGCGATCACGAAGGTGCACTACCCCGGTCTGCCGTCGCATCCTGATCACGAGCTGGCAAAGCGCATCCTGGGCGGCTTCGGCGGCATGCTGGGCATCGAGCTGAAGGGCGGTGTGCGCGCGGCCGAGCGCTTTCTCAAGGCGCTGACGATCGCGGCGCACGCGCCCAGCCTCGGTGGCGTGGAGACGCTCGTCTCCGAGCCGCGGCTCACGTCACACGCAAATCTCACGACGGAACAGCGCGCGCAGGCTGGCATTCCGGACGGATTCCTGAGATTTTCCCTGGGACTGGAGGATCCCGATGATCTCATCGCGGACTTCGCCCAGGCCCTGGCGCGGCACTAAGTGATCAAGTTCACGAATGTCTTCAAGGCCTTTCCGAAAGGAGGCCTTGCGCTCAAAGACGTCTCCTTCCACATCGGCAAGGGCGAATTTGCCTTTCTCACCGGCCACTCCGGCGCCGGCAAGTCCACCGTCCTGAAGCTCGTGTACGCGGAAGAGCGCCCCACCTCGGGCGACGTGCGCGTCTCCGGCTACAACGTGAACGAGATGCGCCCGCGCGAAGTCCCGTTGCTGCGCCGGAAGCTCGGCATCGTCTTTCAGGACTTCCGGCTGCTCGAGGATCGCACGGCCGAGGAGAACGTCGCGTTTGCGCTCGAGGTCACGGGAGCGCGCTCGTCCACCATTGCGGCTCGCGTGATGCGCGTGCTCACCCAGGTGGGACTGGCGGCGAAAGCGCAGGCCTACCCACGTGAATTGTCGGGTGGCGAGCAACAGCGCGTGGCGATCGCGCGGGCGCTGGTCAACGAGCCCTCGGTGCTCCTGGCGGACGAACCGACCGGCAATCTCGACGAGCGCGCAACACGTGGCGTGTTCCAGCTGCTGCGCGACATCAATGCCAGCGGCACCGCCGTGGTCATGGCGACGCACGACCTCGATCTTGTGCGCCAGGCACCCTATCGCGTGATCGAGCTGCAGGAAGGCGCATTGGTGTACGACTCCGCTGTGGACGAGGCGCGCGACCAGGCGGCCGCACCGTGAATCTCACGTTCCGCGAAGCGATGCTGACCTTCAAGCGCGCACCGCTGTTGTCGGTGCTGTCGGTCACCACGATCGCGTTTTCGCTGTTCGTGCTGGGACTGTTCGGGCTCGTCGTGGTGAACCTCCAGGACGCGTTGCGCGCGGTCGAAGAGCGCGTCGAGGTCGTCGCCTATTTGCTCCCCGGCGCGCCCATCGAGGCGACCGCGCAGGCGCTCAAGGACATCGAAGCCTTTCCCGAAGTGCAGTCCGCCATGTACGTCTCCGAGGATGATGCGCTCGCCCGCGCCCGCGCCGAACTGATCGAGCTGCGCGATGTGATGCAGGAGCTGGAGCGCAATCCGCTGCCCGCGTCGATCGAGGTCAAGCTCAAGCCGGGGTTCCGCGACGCCGACCATGTCAGCGTCGTGGCGGAGCGGCTGCGCGGATTCGGATTCGTGGACGACGTCCGCTTCGGACGCGACTGGGTCGAGAAGCTCGATCGGCTACGCGGGCTCGCCGCGGCGGTGGGAATCGTCGTGGGCGCCGCATTCGCCATCGTCGCGGTCATCATCATCGGAACGACGATCCGGATGGCGGTCCTGCAGCGGAGCCGAGAGATCGCGATCATGCGTCTCGTCGGTGCGACGGATGGGTTCATCCGCAGGCCGTTCCTGCTGCAGGGAGCCATCAAGGGGCTGCTCGGCGGCGCGGTGGCGATCGGGCTCTCGTTCGCCGCGTATCTGTTGATCAACCGGTATCTGCTCCAGTCATCGTTCTTCACGAAGGAGCAGGCGGCCGCGATCGTGGCGTTTGGGGCGTTGATTGGCTTGTTGGGGAGCGCGACGAGTGTTGGAAGGCATTTGAAGCGCGTATGAACCGCGCTGCGCTGCTCGTGCTGCTGATCGCGTCGCCGGCGGCGGCCCAGCAACGGCCGACGTTCCAGCAACAGCTGCAAGAGAATCAACGGCGTCTCGAGGGCATCCGGCGCGAGCGTTCCGAAGTCGAGCAGGAGCTGGCCCGGCTGCGGACGCAGGCGCACTCGCTGGCCGACGAAATTGCGAACATCGAGCAGCAGAAGCAGAGCACCAACCGGATCGTCAACGAGCTCGACCGCCAAATCACCGGGCTGGGCAGACAGATCGATCAGATCACGATCGATCTGTTGATCGCGCAGGACGCGCTGCTGGAGAAGCGCGCCGTGCTCGAGCGCCGGCTGGTGGACATCTACAAGCGCGGCGCCTTGTACAGCTGGCAGGTGCTGTTCGCCGCCGAGAGCTTCGGCGATCTGTTGTCGCGCTACAAGTATCTCTATCTGGTGAGCCGCCAGGACCGGCTGCTCACCAACGACATGCACAAGCTGCGCGACCGCATCGCACGGCAGCGCCAGCTCCTCGTGGATTCGCGAGAGGCGCTGGGCCGCCGCCGGCGCGAGCGCACCGACGAGCTGGGCCGTTACCTGGCGCTCGAGCGCACGCGCGAGACGAACCTCCGCGAAACGCGCCGCAGCGCCCGGGAGGCCCAGCAGCGACTGTCGCGGCTCGAACGCGACGAGCGCTCGCTCAACGACCGGATCGAGACCCTCGAGCGCGTGCGCCGCGAAGCGGAGTCCCGCGGCGTGACCACGGCGGCCGGTGCGATCACGACGGCCGACCTCGGCGGTCTCGATTGGCCTGTGGAAGGCGGGGGCTCCATCATCTATCCGTTCGGGACGACGACGGGACCGAACAACACGCGCATTCCGCGCCATGGCATCGGGATCAAGGCTCCCGTGGGCGCCGCGGTGCGCGCGGTCGCGCCCGGCACGGTGAGTCTGGCGGGACCGCTGGGCTTGTATCTCACGTCGGTGCTGCTCGACCACGGCGGCGGCTATTACACGTTCTACGCCTACCTGAACGACGCCACCGTGCGTCAGGGCGATCGCGTGGCGCGCGGTCAGGTGATCGGACACGTCGGCGGCGAGTCGAGCGACGAAGGACCGCACCTGCATTTCGAGATCCGCGGCCAGGGGGGCATCGCGCTCGATCCCGGCAATTGGCTGCGCCCCCCTCGGCCCGCCCAGTCCCCACGCCCACGGCGTTAGCCGGTAAGCACTAGGTCTCTCCGACAACCGCGATGCGGTCGGGCGGGCCGCCTTTCGACTTCTGCAACGCGCCCTCCGCCAGCGTGAAAAGATCCTCGGGCCGCAGCGCCTCGGCGTGGGGGTAGGCCACGATGCCCGCCGAGATTGCCGGCGCCGTCCCCGGCACGAGATCGACGAACGTGTGGCGGGCGAACACCTGGCGCAGCCGCTCGATGAAATGGCGGCCGCCCGGTCCATCCGTTTCCGGCAGTACGCACGCGAACTCATCCCCGCCGTAGCGCGCCACGAAATCCGGCGCGCGCAGCTCCCGTTGCAGCATCGATCCGATTTCGCCGAGCACCCGATCGCCCGCCGTGTGACCCAGCCGGTCGTTGATGTCCCGCAAATGATCGATGTCGATCAACACCAGCGAGAAATGGAGCGAGTAGCGGCGGGCGCGCTCGAATTCGTCGCGCAAGCGGCGATCGAGCGCGTCGAGCGACGCGCAGCCGGTCATCTCGTCCGTTGTGCCGGCGCTGACTTGCCGGCGGTAGATCGCCGAGCGCCGCTCCTCGTTTTCGAGCACCCGCGCCGCCGCCTGCGCGATCGTGTTGGCGAACGCGACATCGGCGGACCGCAGCTGCGGGTCGCCTTTCTCGGTCCGCAGAAAGAACACGCCCGCAGCGCGACCCTGCACGAACACGGGCAGCGCGACGGCCGACTGCACGTTCACTTCGATCTGCTGCTTGTTCCAATGCTGGCGGATCGCCGCGAACAGCGGATGCTCGTGCACGTTGTGGATTACGACGGGCCGTTCGGTGCGGATCGCTTCCTGAATCTCGGGATAGCGCTCGAGGTCGACGCGCAGGTCGCGGATCGCAGGATTCTCGTACACCGCCACGACGCGGCCCTTGTCGTCCCCCGGCGCCGTCAGCACGAACGAGCAGTGCGACAAACCGAATGCCTGCCCGACTCGACGCACCAGGGTTTGGAAAATTTCGTCCGCGCGGAGCGCGGAGGAGACCTCCTGGAAGATGTCGAACAAGAGGTCGCGCGCGCGCAGTGCCTCCTGCGCTTCACGCACCTCGGCGCGAGTGCGCATGTGCACGTCGAGGCGGGCCCGCAGCTCGGGCAAGTGAATCGGGGCCACGAGGGCGTCTCGAGCGCCGGCAAGCAGTGCATCGGTCGCGGCGCCGATCCCGCCTTCACCCAGCAGGACGAACACGGGCGCGCCACCATACGCGGGCTGACTCGCCAGCGCGCGCACCTCGCGCGCGACGCTCGTGACGTCGGGACCGGGAGTATAGAGAACGAGATCGGGTGGACTGGCGCCCGGTGTTTCCGTGACCTGAAAGCCGCCGCCTACGAGCACGCGCTCCAGACCGTCTGGACGGCTCGCGGGATTTCCAAGCAGCAGGATGCGATGTCGAAACGAATCCGCCATACCATCGTCTCCCGCGCGGGGGCCGGGGCCAAGGTATAGTTCAGCCGATGACCCGGCAAGCACGTCCCGCGCCCGAGACCCGTGGACCCCGCACGCGCATGGTGTTGCGGCAGCTCGCAGGGCGCGGCGTGCGGGATCAGCGCGTGCTGGCCGCGATGCGCTGGGCGCCGCGCGAATGGTTTCTCCCGCCCCATCTCGCCGGCGATGCCTACAGCGACGCACCGCTCCCTATCGGCAGCGGGCAGACGATCTCACAGCCGTACGTCGTGGCGTTGATGACCGAGCGTCTCGAGCCGAGGCGCAACCATCGAATCCTCGAGATCGGCACGGGCTCCGGCTATCAGACCGCGATTCTCGCCTACCTGGCAAGGGCCGGCAAGATTTTTACGATCGAACGCTTGCCCGATCTCCTGGTCGAAGCCGAAGAGCGATTCCGGCGACTCAGGTTAACGAACATCGAAACCCGGCTGGGTGACGGCGCGGCGGGATGGCCGGAGGAGGCCCCATTCGATCGTATCATCGTGGCGGCTGCGGCGCCGCGGATTCCGGAGCCCCTGACCGCCCAACTCGCCCCCGGCGGCCGGCTGGTCATTCCCGTCGGTGACCTCGCGTCACAAGAGCTGGTCATCCTGGAACGGCCCCCGACTGGTGAAGGGTTGGTGCAGCGTCATGCCGGCGGAGTCCGGTTCGTCCCGCTGATTTCGCGGCTCGCGTTTACCGAGGAGCGTTGATGCTAGGGGGGCTGGGGGCGCACGTCTCGAGTCAGGGCGGCGTCGCGGCGGCGCCCGCGCGAGGCGGCGCGTTGCGCGCCACGGCGATTCAGCTCTTTACCAAGACGCCGAATCAATGGCGGGAGCGGACGCTCGCGGTCGAGCAGATCGAGCAGTTCCGGCGCGAGGTCGCGCGTCACCAGCTCGAGACCGTGGTCGCGCACGACAGCTATCTCATCAATCTGGCGTCGCCCGATCCGGTGCTGCACGCGCGCAGCATGGAGAGCTTCACGAAGGAGCTGGAGCGATCGCGCGCCCTCGGGTTGCGCGCCGTCGTTTCACATCCGGGGAACTACATCGACGACCGCGAGGCGGGGCTCGAGCGGAACGCGCGCGCGTATGCGGAGTGCCTGGCAGCCGTGCCGGGCGAGCTCGAGGTCTGGATCGAAGGCACGGCCGGATCGGGGACCGCGTTGGGCGCGCGATTCGAGGAGCTGCGCGAGCTGCGCAACGCGCTGCCTGACCAGATCCGGACGCGGGTGGGGTTCTGCCTCGACACCGCCCATCTGCACGCGGTGGGGTACGACCTGGCGCGGGTCGAGTCGGTGTGGGAGGAATTCGACCGGGTGCTCGGGTTCGGTCTGCTCAAGTGCTTGCATCTCAACGATTCCCGAGCGGCGGCAGGGTCGCGCGTCGACCGGCACGAGTGGATCGGCGAGGGCCGGATCGGGCCGGAGCCGTTCCGGCGGATCATGCGCGACGCGGGATTGGCGGGAGTCGTTAAGATTATCGAGACGCCGAAGCGGGATGACCCGCTCCGGCACGACCGGCGGATGCTGCGGCGCCTGCGCGCGTATGCGCGCGGCAACACGCGGGTAGGCGCCGGCGTATGAAGGAGAGCATGCTCAAACGCATTCCGCTCACCCTACTGCTCGCCATTCAGGCTCTCGGCGGTGGCGCGATCACCCTCGCCCACGCGCGCGACGTCGTCGCTGCGCCGCCGGGATTCGAGTCGAGTCACGACGGGCGGTGTGCGATCCTGCACGACGAGCTGCGCTGCGCGCTGTGTCATTATGCGAGCGCGCGCATCGTTACGCCGCAAACGCTCACCATCCCCGCGCCCGCGAAAACCATCCGGTTCACGCCCGTGCAGCCGGTCGTTTCCGTGGCGGCCGTCTCTCTCCTTAGCGCCCCCGCGCGAGCACCGCCTCTCCTCTTCTCCTGAAGCAGTAGGACACGCTCCGCACTTTGGCGGAGCGTTCAGCGCTTCTCAGGAACCAACAGGAGAGGGTACTGAACATGACACGCACATTATGCGCGGCGCTTCTGGCAGCCGCGTGCTTCACCGCTCAGGCGGCGGCTCAACAGCCGGCCCAGCGGCAGCTGGATTCGCTCGCTATCGAGTTGCGCGCGTTGCGTGCGCGACTCGACTCGGTCCGGACGGAGCTGGCCCGTCTGTCGCGACGCCAGGTGGGAGATACCGCGCGCCGGCCCGTGGACGAAGACGTGGCGGCGTTGCGCGCCGCCGCCGCGGCCGCGGTGGGCCGTGATACGACGCAGACGGCAGACACGGCCTCCGCACGCAGGTTCGCAGGCCGCGAACGGAGTCAGGCACAGCTCAATCCCGAGATCAGTGTGACTGGCGACTTCCACGCCGCGGTGCAAACCGAGGGTGAGCAGCGCGACAACTTCGAGATGCACGAGGTCGAGTTCTCGTTCCAGGCGGCGCTCGATCCGTACTCGCATACCAAGATCTTTGCCGGTGTGCATGAGGATGGGATCGAAATCGAAGAGGGGTACTTCTACTATACCGGGCTGCCAGCGCGGTTGCGGCTCGACGTCGGCGTGTTCCGTCAACAGTTGGGCGAGCTCAATCGCTGGCATGTGCACGCACTCCCGGAAACGGAATACCCGCTCGTCCTCACGACTTTCGCCGGGGAGGAGGGGCTCGGGGGCGCAGGTGCGTCGGTCTACCGCGCGTTCGGCGGCCTCGGCACCCACGAGCTGTACGCGCAGGTGACGGCGGGCTCGAATGACGTGTTATTCGAGGGCGGGAACCGGCCGGCGTATCTGCTTCATGTGAACAACTTCTGGCAGCTGAGCCGGTCGACGTACATGCAGATCGGCGCGACGGGTGTCTACGGCACAAACCCGGACACCGCGCTCAAGACCACGATGGGTGGAGTGGACTTCCGCTTCACCTGGCGGCCGCCCGCTCAAGCCCTGTATCGCGATTGGACGCTGCGCGGCGAGGTCTACGGCCTCAAGAAAGAACGCGCGGGCGCGGGCGATACGCGCCTTGGCGGCTACGTCGGGACAACGTACCGGCTCGGCCAGCGGTGGATCGCCGGCGTGCGCTATGACTACGTCGAGACACCCGAAGGTCCTAACGAGATCACGCGCCAGATCGTCCCCACGCTCACGTGGTGGCAGAGCGAGTGGGTGTTCCTCCGCGCCGAATTCACCCGGCGGCTCAGTCCTGTCGGCGCCGATCGCAATCGGCTGCTCGTGCAAGCGGTCTGGGCCATCGGTCCCCATAAACATGAGACCTACTGACATGCTATACGTCGTTCCGCTGTTCCTCAGCCTGGCCGCCGGCGTGACGCCACCGCCGCCGGCCGCACCCGTGAAGGTCGTCACGTCGTTGACGACCTACGCCGCGATTGCCCGCGAAATCGTAGGCGACCGCGGACAAGTGGCCTCGATCGCCCAGGGCGACGAGAACCCCCACTACGTCCAACCCAAACCCAGCTTCGTTCCCCTGCTCGCGCGGGCGGATCTGTTCGTGACCACGGGCCTGGACCTCGAGCTGTGGGTCCCCGCGCTGCTGGATAAAGCCGGCAATCCGAAAGTCGCGGACGGCGCGCCTGGCTACGTCGCAGCGTACCAAGGCATCCCGTTGCTCGATGTGCCGGTAACGTATTCGCGCTCGCAGGGCGACATCCATGTTTATGGAAACCCCCACATCTGGACCGAGCCGCTCAACGGCGTTCAGATCGCTCGCAACATTCTGACGGGCCTGCGGCGGGTCTCCCCGGAGAACGCGGACTACTTCACGGCCCGAGAAAAAGACTTCGAAGACCGCGTGTTTCGGGCGCTGTACGGGGATACGCTGGTCACGATCCTGGGCGGGCAGACGCTGATGGACCTCGACCGCCAAGGGAAGCTGTTCGATTTCCTGAATCAACGGCGGTACCAGGGCGTACCACTCGCCAACCGGCTGGGCGGCTGGCTCAAGCAGGGACTGATCTTTCGCGGCAAGGAAATGGCGTGCTACCACAAGGAGTGGGACTATTTCTCCCGCGCGTTCGGCATTCCATGCATCGACTACATCGAGCCGAAGCCGGGGATCCCACCGGCGCCTCGTCACGTGCGCGAGCTGATCGATCTGATGCGGCAGCGCCACGTGCGGGTCCTCATGTCACCGGGCTACTTCGACCACAACCAGATCCGCCAAGTGGCGGAGCGGACGGGCGCCAAAGCGGTGATCGTGCCGTCGAATGTGGGCGGCGCTCCAGGCGTGAATACGTACTTCGATTTGATCAACAGGTTGGTCGGCTCGCTCGCACAGGCGTTCACCGAAACTGCGAGCACCGGCCGGTAACCACCCGTCTGGGTCGAGGGGGATCATGTACCGTGTTTGAGTTCATGCTGGCGCCGTTCGTGGCGTGCATGGTGCTCGTCGCCATTCACTCCTACCTCGGCCTGCACGTGATCGCCCGCGAGGTCATCTTCGTGGACCTGTCGCTCGCGCAGATGGCCGCGCTGGGCAGTGTGGTCGCCCTCCTGTACGGTGTCGCGCCGGACTCGCAGACCGCGTTCATTTTTTCGCTGCTGTTCACCTGCATTGGTGCCGGGTTGTTCGCGCTCACGCGCACGCGCGGCAAAGGACGCGTGCCGCACGAGGCTATCATCGGAATTGTGTACGTGGTGGCCTCGGCGGCCGCGATCCTTGTCGCCGACAAGGCGCCACGGGGCGCCGAGGCCCTGCACGACGTGATGGAGGGTTCGATCATCTGGATTACCTGGCCCACGATCCTGAAGAAGGGCGCCGCCTACGCGGCCCTGGGGTTGCTGCACTTCGCGCTGCGCAGGCAGTTTCTCAAGATCTCGTTCCGTCCCGATGAGGCTGAGCGGGAGGGGTGGCGGATTCGGGTGTGGGACTTCCTGTTCTACGTCTCGTTCGGTGTGGCGGTGACGATATCCGTGCCAGTGGCGGGCGTCCTGCTGGTATTTACGATGCTCGTGGTGCCGGCCGTGGTCGCGTTTCTATTTACCCGCGACATTCGCAAGATGGTGCTCATCTCTTGGGGAACTGGAGCTCTCGCATCATTACTCGGCTTGTACATCTCGTATGTCGGCAACTTCCCAACGGGACCGCTGATCGTGTGCATGTACGGCCTGGTCCTGCTGGGCGCGGGCGTGCTGCGCAAGTTCGGCGTTGGGGACAGCGCCGTAACCTCGTGAGACCGCCGGTTGGGCGGTTAGGCGGATGGGCGGTTGGAATGGTTGTCTTGCTAACCGCCCAACCGCTCAACCGCCTAACCGCCCAAGTTTCCGTCCGTCTCTCGCTGGGCGCGCGCTACAGCACGATCCTCGTCCACGACTCGATCGAAGTGCCCATCGACCTCCGGCCCACGATCGCGCCGGCGCTGCAGCTGAGCGTCCGCAACGCGCTGCGTGGTCCCTGGACGGGGGACGCCACCGTCGATCTATCGCCCGCGAAGCTCAAGCGTGAAGAAAGCGGTCCCTCGACCGAGGTGGGATCGTTCACGCTTGAGCTGCTGACGCTGGGCGTGCGACGCGAGATGCACGGCGGCGTCGCGGCACGAATTGGGATTGGCGGGCTCGTCTACCTCACCGACAAGTCCGGCGTGTTCCAGCGCGGGAGTGGTGGGATTTTTCCTCTCGTGGCACTCGGTACGACGTACGCTCCCCCATTCGGCGCGCGGCACCGGCTCGAAGTAGGCCTGAACTACGACCTCCATCGCTTTATCACACCTGCGCTTCGCACCGTCGGATTTGCCCGGCTGCGTCCGGTGCATCGGATCGCGGTCACGGTGAGCGGCCGGCTGGTGGGCCAATGACCGCACGCTGCGCGCTGGCCATCGTCGTCCTCACCCTGGGCTGCCGTGAAATCGTGACTCCGGTGAGAGCGCCGCGCTACGTGTTTGACCTTGGGGGCGAGGTGTTTCACTGGCCAATCGACCGTCTGCCCGTCCGGTACTTCGCCGACCCGCGCGGAACGATGGCGTCGCTGGTGCGCGAAGGCCTCCGTACGTGGGAGTCCCAGTTCCTGTACGGAGAGTTCCGAGGCGTGCTCGTAACGGATTCAACGGCCGCCGACGTCATCGTGCGGTGGCAGGACAGCGTGCCACCGGACGTCGCACCTGATACTGCCGGAGCGTTGGGCGCCTGCGACGGCGTCACGACGTACCAGATCGACACGGCAAACGTTGTGGAGGAGCCGATCCGGGTGGCGCTCCTGTTGCGGCCGGGATTCACAACGGCACAGATCGCGGCGTGCTTGCACCGCGTCGCCACGCACGAGGTCGGTCACACACTGGGGATTCTGACCCACAGTCCCGCCGCGACCGACCTCATGTACGACACGCCGGGCACGCAGACGCCCACGCATCGCGACCGCAACACGGTGCAGGTGCTCTACCACACGACCTCGACAATCGAGCCGCCGCCGCGCTAGCTTGACTCCTTCATCAAAGGAGCTTCGAAATGCAGGCGGACACGGCCGTGGTCGACCGCATCCTGACCCGCGTCTATCCGTTCGCCAAGCTGCGCGGGCCTGCTAACGTGTTGATATTCCCAGACTTGAACGCAGCCAACATCGCCTACAAGCTGCTGGCACGGCTGGGGGACGCGCAGGCCATCGGGCCCATCCTTGTGGGGATGGACCGACCGGTCCATGTCTTGCAAAGGTTGTCGGAGGCTCCCGACATAGTGAACATGGCGGTGATTGCCGCCGTGGACGCCTTGGAGCATCGCCGCCACGCGCGGTCTACCGAATCGTGAAAATGGGCATTTCAACGGAGCAGCGGGTGTACCGGAATCTGACGCCGTCCCAACTCTACGAGCACGCCCAACGCCGGCGCGAAGGGATCGTGACGTCGGCCGGGCCGTTTGCTGCCGTGACGTCGCCCCACACGGGCCGCAGCCCCAACGACAAGTTCCTGGTGCGGGAGCCCGACTCCGCCGATCAGATCTGGTGGGGCAAGTTCAATCAGCCGATTGCGCCCGAGCAGTTCGACCGGCTCAAAGCCGAGGTGGAAGCACACCTCGCGGGTCAGGAATTGTTCATCCGTGACGTCTACGCGGGCGCGGATCCGTCGTTCAGGTTACCGATTCGCTTCGTCACGCCGAACGCATGGCACGCGCTCTTCGTCTACAACATGTTCCTGCGTCCGGCCGACGGTGAGCTGTCGCGGTTCGAGCCGGGGTTTCAGGTACTGCACGCGCCTGAGTTCCAGGCTGACCCCGCGGTGCACGGCACCAACTCGGGGACGTTCATCATCATCAGCTTTGCGCAGCGCACGATCCTCATCGGCGGCACGCGCTACGCGGGTGAGCTGAAGAAATCGATCTTCAGCGTGCTCAATTATCTGCTTCCCATCCAGGGTGTCCTGTCGATGCACTGCTCGGCCAACGTCGGGAAGCAGGGGGACTGCGCGCTGTTCTTCGGCCTGTCCGGCACGGGGAAGACGACGCTCTCGGCGGATCCAGAGCGCCGCTTGATCGGGGACGACGAGCACGGCTGGTCCGACCGCGGGATTTTCAACTTCGAGGGCGGGTGCTACGCCAAGGTCATCCGGCTGTCGCGCGACGGCGAGCCGGAGATCTACGCCACCACCGAGATGTTCGGCACCGTGCTCGAGAATGTGGATGTGAATCCCGAGACGGGCGCGGTGGACCTGAACTCACAGCGCATCACCGAGAACACGCGCGCGTCGTATCCGATTCACTACATCCCGAATCATGTCCCCGAGGGAATGGCCGGCCACCCTGCCCACGTCATCTTCCTCACCTGCGACGCGTACGGGGTGATGCCGCCAATTGCGAAGCTGACGCCGGAGCAGACGAGGTATCACTTCCTCTCGGGTTACACGGCCAAAGTCGCCGGCACCGAGCGTGGCGTCACCGAGCCGAAAGAAACGTTTTCCGCGTGCTTTGGAGCGCCGTTCCTGCCGCTGCCGCCCAACGTGTACGCCAAGATGCTGGGTGAACGAATTGCGCGACACAAAGTGCAATGTTGGCTCGTGAACACCGGCTGGACGGGAGGCCCCTACGGCGTGGGTCACCGCATGAACCTGAAGCACACACGGGCGATGATTCGCGCGGCGCTGGCCGGCCAGTTGGACAAGGTGCTGACCCGGCGGGAGCCGGTGGTCGGTCTGGACGTCCCGCAGCATGTGCCCGGCGTGCCCGATGAGCTGCTCGACCCGCGCAACACGTGGAAGGATCCTGCGGCCTACGACGCCCAGGCCAAGCGCCTCCTCGCTCTCTTCCAAAAGAATTTTGAGCAGTTCGACGTCGTTTGAGGTAATTCGCGACCCGCTCTGGAACAACATCCGCCTCGAACCTCAGGCGCTGGCGGTCCTCGACACGCCGGCCGTACAGCGCCTGCGCTACGTTCGTCAGCTCGGCCACGCCTTCCTCGTCTATCCCGGCGCCACTCACACCCGCTTCGAGCATGCCCTCGGCGCCTACCACCTGGCGCGACGCGTGGTGGCCGAGCTGGGCGACGTCGATAGCGAGGAGGGGTTGGCCATCCGCCTGGCCGTTCTGCTCCACGACATCGGCCACTATCCATTTTCGCACGCGCTCGAGGAAGCAGGGCTTCCGCATCACGAGATGCTTGCCGCCCGCCATCTTCGCACGGGCGCGCTTGCGACGACACTCGAGCGCCTTGGCGTTTCGGCCGAGCGCCTGCTGCAGCTCATTCAAGGGACCAGCTCATCTCCACTCGCGGCTCTGGTATCGGGACCGATCGATGTAGACAAGCTCGATTATCTCTCGCGCGACGCGACCATGTGTGGGGTGCCATACGGCGTGATCGACGTGGACCGGCTGCTCACTTCGCTGACGCTCGGACCAGACGGGTTAGCGCTGCATCCCAAGGGCCTGGCCGCACTCGAATCGCTGCTCTTCGCGAAGTATCAGATGTACCGCAACGTGTACTGGCACCACGCTGTGCGCAGCGCGACGGCGATGTTCAAGCGGCTGGTGCGGCGCGCGATCGCCGCGAGGCGAGTGTCGCCAGATGACATCGCCGTCGCGACCGACGACGGCCTCGCACACGAGCTGCAGCAGAACGATCAAACGGGACTCGCGCGCGCGTTGCGCGACCGGCGCCTCGCCAAGCGCGCGCTGGACCTCCCCGCGACGGAGCTTCCCGTCGAGACGGCCGATTGGCCGTCGCGCGATCCGGACCTGCTCGAGCGGGTGGAGGAGCGGCTCGCGCGCGAGGTCGGGCTCCGCGCGGACCAGCTGTTCCTCGACTTCCCGTGCAAGCCGGACATGTTCGACGTGTCCATGCCGGGACTGGGGAGCCTCGGCTTACCCCGCGTCGCCCCGGAGCTGCACCGCTCGGCGCAACGCCTGCGCGTGTTCGTGCTGGAGCCGGTGGAGATTCCAGCGCGCGCGATCGTGGAGTTGGTGACGTGGCCGCGCGACGAGGTAGCCAGGCGGCTCGATGGAGAGAAAGCCTTGCTCAGCGCGGCCGGGCGGGCGACTGCTGCGTCGTGACGTTTTCCTGCGTGGGCGCCTCGACTGAGTCGATGCGGACGATGATCGCTGTGATATTGTCGAGCCCGCCGTGGCGGTTGGCTTCCGCGATGAGCGCGTCCACTTCGTCCTGCGGCATGCGGTCGGGCGAGAGCAGCTCCGACAGCTGATAATCCTCCAGCATCCCGGTCAAGCCGTCGGACGCCAGTAAGAACAGATCCTTCGGCTTCACGGGCCCCACGTAGATGTCCGGCATGACGTCGCTGTTCGCACCCACGCACCGGGTAATCACGTTGCTGTAGGGATGGGTCCGTGCCTGCTCCGGCGTCAGATACCCCGCATCCACTTGCTCCTGCACGTACGAGTGGTCTTTCGTCAGCTGGTTCAAACGGTTGTCGCGGAGCAGATACGCGCGGCTATCGCCGACCTGGCCGATCAGGAATCGATTCTCGAACAGCGTGAGCGCGGTGACGGTCGTTCCCATTCCCCGCTTGTCGTGCTCCGAGAGCGTGCGCTGAAAAATCGCGCCATTCGCCGTACGGATCGCGCCGCGCATGCGCTCGGCAACTTGCTCGTCGGTCAAGCCGCGCAACGACTCGAGCTCGCGAGCGACGTGACGCACCGCCATCTCGCTCGCCACCTCCCCCGCCGCATGCCCGCCCATCCCGTCTGCGACGACGAAAATCCCCCGGTCGGGGACCATGAGGAAACTGTCCTCATTCCCCGACCGAATGACGCCGACGTCGGTGCGGCCTGCGGATGTGATGTGCACGTGATCCCTAGATAAACACCCAGTACACCAGTCCGATGATCCCCAGGACAAAGACTGCAGCACTGCCGCCACAACCTTTGCCCTTCTTTTGCTGCGCCACGGGCGGGGGGGCCTTGGCCGGTGACTTGGGTTTCGTCGGCGCGGGAGGCTTTGACGCCGCCGGTTTTGATGCCGCCGGCTTTGATGGCCCCGGCTTTGGCGCCGCCGGCTTGGCCGGTGCGGGCTTGGCCGGCGCCGGCGACATTGTCATCACTTCCATCGCCCGTGTCCCGCTGCCCTTAGCCACCCCTGCGGAATCGTCCGTCGGCTCAAATACCGCCGAGATCTCTCCGAAACGCACCGTCGCGCCCGGCGCGAGCGGAGCCTCACCCTGGATCTGATCTCCGTCTACGAACGTCCCGTTGGTGGAACCGAGGTCCACCAATACCCATACGCCTTCGCGGCGTTGCAGCTTCGCATGCGCGGTGGAGACCGATTCATCGGGGAACACGAGGTCGTTGTAGTCGGCGCGTCCGATGTTGACCACCGGGGTTTTGACGACCAGCCGTTGACCCTTGAGCGCCCCACCCCGGACCAGGAAGCTCGCTAAGGAGCTGCCCGAAGGTCGAGGCGCAGCAGACGCAGCAGGCGCAGCAGGTACGCCGTGGACGGTCTCTTTGAGCTTCTCCGCGACTGGCGCCGAGCCCTGTGTCGGGGGTACGGCCGAGGGCGCGCTAGCGGCCGGCCCCGCGGGAGGGTTTTCGGGAGGCGGGGCGGCCGTGTCAGCGTAGAATCTGAATTTCTCTTCACCGATCGTGATCACGTCGGCGCGCGCGAGCAGCCGCTGTCCTTCGATGCGGGTGTCGTTAACTGAGGTCCCGTTGGTGCTGGAATCGACGATCAGGTAGCCTTTGGGCGTCTGCACGATCTCGGCGTGGCGGCGCGAGACGTCCTTCCCGGGCACGACGACGTCGCAGGAGGCGTCCCGCCCGAAGACCAGGGATGAACCGGAAATCGCGTATTCTCTCCCGTCTGTTAGAGAGACCACTCGACCGCCGGTATTCACCGTGACTTTTCCGCGCTTTGCTTCGGCTTTTTCCTGCGCCATTGCCTGCGGCACACTCATCGCTTGGACGTATTGAGTGCTGCCGCTGCGCCGCTCGTCCACGAAGGTCAGCTCCTGCCCGCCCACCTCGACCTTATCGCCGTGCAGGAGCGGGGTCGGTTCGGCGCCCAGTCGAACGCCGTTGATCAAGACCTCCGCCTCGGGAACTGCCTTGGAGATCACGACTTGACCGTCTGGAAGGCTCTTCAACTTCGCGTGCCGCGGGAGGACGCCTGGAACGGCGAGCGGGATGGCGCTCTCGGCATCGGCGCCGAGCACCACTTCCCCTTGCGGGATTGTGAACCGCTTCCCGCCAAGTTCAAGCAACGCCATGCACGTGCACTCCCGTATCCGTGGTCAGGCCGAGAAGTTACGCCCGTCGGTGTAACCGGGCAAGGAAGCAGAAGTTAGGTGATCCCGACGGCCTCTTCCCGCCCGATCAGCCCGCGTCGCAGCCAGTACCAGAAGATCAGCGAGCCGACGATCACCGTCCCATAGCTGTTGATGAAGCGCCAGATCAGAGTGTAACTCGGCGTGATCTCGCGCGGCACGTAGATCGACATCACGGCCGCGGAGGTCAGCTCGGCGAGCCCGGACCCACCGGGGGTGGGCGCGAAATAGAGCAGGAATGAAATCAGGGTTTGCAGGAGCAGGATTTCCGTGAAATCGGCGGGGATGCCGAGCACGCGAAGTGTCACGTATCCCGCCAGCAGCTTGTTCGCGTGCGACGGCGCCGAGATGATGGTGGCGAGGAGCAACGTCAGCAGCCCCTTCGGGCTGCCGAAAGCCTTCATACAATCGTGCGCCCGGTCCAGGCCGCCCGTCAGCTTTGCCATTCGCTCGGCGGCACGGGGACTCCTGCGGGCGATGCGCGCGGCGAGGCGTTCAATCATGCGCTTCAGTACTCCAGGAAACACCACCGCCGTCAGCATGAGCAGCCCGATCACGCCGAAAATCGTGAGGCTCGTCTTGAAGAGATCGTAGAGGGTGATCCCGAACACCAGGCCGTGTTGCGCGAGGGATTTACCCGCTCCCAACCACACCGCTAAGGGGCCCGCGATCGCAAAGAACGCTACGGTGGCGATGAAGGTGACGAAGATGGCGCTGACGGCCTCGGGGACCGGTATGCCGGCCCGCTTCATGACCCACATGGACATCGGGGCCGACCCGGATTGGAACGGCGTGAGGTAGGAACCCCAGGCGCCGAAACCACCGGCGAGAATCATATCCTTGAGCTTGACGCCGGGGTGCACATAGCGGGTACAGATCCACAATCGAAACCCGCCGCCCACCCAATCCATCGAGGCGAGGACGAGCCCCAGCGCCATCCATCCCCAGTGCAGTCGCAGGAACGGCTCGAGGAAGACGTCCGCCCGGTCCCCGAAGCGGATCAGGTAGTACGCGACGAGGATTGCGACTCCACCGAGGGAGATTCCAGCGAACAGCTCGAGGCCACGACGAAGTAGCCGCGGGGTCAGGGTGAGGGCCACGGCGCGAAAGTAGGAAGGATTGGTGGATTTGGACAGGTGCCAGGTGTCGGGTGTCAGACTCGTTCGCCCTGACACCCGACACCAGACACCTGTTCTTGTTATTTTACTGGGTTATGCGCCATCCCCCCGAGCGCGTCGTTCTCCGCAACGTACGCCAGCATAATCTGAAGAACATCACGGTGGAGTTCCCACGCCGGGCGCTCTCGGTCGTCACCGGCCCGTCGGGCTCGGGGAAAAGCTCGCTCGCGTTCGACACGCTCTACGCCGAGGGCCAGCGGCGCTACATCGAATCGCTGTCCACGTATGCCAAGCAGTTCCTGGAGCGGATGCCCAAGCCTCTCGTCGATGCGATCGAGGGGCTATCCCCGGCCGTCGCGATCGAGCAGAAAAACCCCACGACATCGAGCCGTTCGACGGTCGGCACCGCGACGGAAATTGCCGATTTCCTGCGCCTGTTGTGGGCGCGCGCGGGTACGCAGACCTGCGTGCAATGCGGGCGGAATGTGAAACGGGATACGGTGCAGGAGGTCGTGGACGCGGTAATCGCGGGAAACGGGGGCGGCAATGGAAATGTAGGGGCGCAGCATGCTGCTCCCCTCCATGACGCAATCGTCGTCGCGTTCCCCCTGCCCCAGTCCGCCCATCGTCCCGACGTCGAGATCGCCGCGCAATTGCGCGCCGCGGGATTCGTCCGCGCGCAGGTGGATGGTGACGTAGTGCGGCTCGACGAGGATAGCGCGGAGCAACGCGTCCGAGCAGGGTCTGATGTGTTGGTTCTCGTTGATCGCATCGCGGCGACGGACCAGAATCGCGGTCGCCTGGCCGATGCGGTTGCTACGGCCTTCAGCGAGGGTGAAGGAATTGCCGTCGCACTCAATAACGGCGACCGCCGGCGTTTTTCCGAGCATCCCGCCTGCTCGGCCTGTGGCTGCGCCGCCCCGGTGCTCACGCCGACGCTCTTTTCCTTTAACAACCCCCGCGGCGCGTGCCCCAGCTGCAATGGCTTCGGCGCGGTGCTGGAGTACGACGAGTCGCTCATCGTGCCGGATCCACGCCGCTCATTGGCCGATGGCGCGCTCGACCCCTGGACCAAGCCCCGCTACGAAGGCCGGCGTCGCCTGCTGCGTGAGACGGCGCGCGCCCGCCACATCGATCTCGACGCGCCGTGGAGCGAGATTCCCTCGCGCGAGCGCCAGTTCCTGCTCCACAACAAGGGCGGCCGCTATCTCGGCATGTTCCCCTTCCTCGAGCGGCTCGAAGAGAAGCGGTACAAGCAATACATCCGCGTGTTCCTGCGGCAGTATCAGCTTGCGAAGACCTGCCCTGGGTGCAGGGGTGCGCGGCTGAAACCGGAATCGCTGGCCGTGCGCGTCGCGGGCAAGACGATCGCGGACGCCGCTGCACTGACCGCCACCGACCTGGCTGCCTGGCTGGATCAGCTCGAGCTGCCGTCGTTCCAGCAAAGCATCGCCGATCACATCCTCGGCGAGCTGCGCGCGCGGGTTGGATTCGTGAACGACGTCGGCCTCGGCTATCTGACGCTCGACCGGCAGACCCGCACGCTGTCGGGCGGCGAAGCACAGCGTATTGCGCTCTCCAACGCGCTCGGCTCACATCTCGTGGACACGCTGTACGTCTTGGACGAGCCTTCCATCGGTCTGCATGCCGCGGACGTGGACCGGCTGCTGCGACTCTTGCGGCGGCTCTCGGACGCCGGCAACACCGTCGTCGTCGTGGAGCACGATCCTGCCGCGATGCGCGCCGCCGACTGGATGGTGGAGCTCGGCCCGGCGAGCGGCGAAGCGGGTGGACAGCTCGTGTATCAGGGGCCGGCGGCGGCGGTGCGCGAGGCGGGCACCCTGACGGGCCAGTATCTGTCGGGCGAGAAACGGATCGGTGTGCCCTCGGCGCGCCGCCCCGCAGTCCGCTGGCTCGACGTCAAAGGCGCGCGCCTCCACAACCTCAAGGGTGTGGACGTTCGCATTCCGCTCGGCACGCTCACGACGGTGACGGGAGTGTCGGGCTCAGGAAAATCAACGCTCGTTCATGACGTGCTCTATCGGCAGCTCGAGTCGCGGCTGCGAGGTGAACACACGGCCAAGCAGCATCTGGGCGAGCCCGTGGGCGACGTCGCGTCCCTGAAGGGTTGGGAACACCTCGAAGACGTCGTCTTGATCGATCAAGCGCCGATCGGTCGCACGCCGCGCTCGAATCCGGTGACGTATGTGAAAGCGTTCGATGAGCTGCGCGCGCTCTTTGCGAATGAAGCGCTGTCGCGCGCGCGCGGCTACGCGCCCAGCACGTTTTCGTTCAACGTCGAGGGTGGGCGGTGCGAGGCGTGCGAAGGCGCGGGCCACGTGCTCATCGAGATGGTGTTCCTCGCGAATGTGTTCGTGCCCTGCGAGATCTGCGGCGGCACCCGCTTCAAGCGCGAAGTGCTCGACGTGAAGCTGCAGGGCGCGAGCATCGCGCAAGCGCTCGAGTGGACGGTGGACCAGGCGATTCAACGCCTGCACCGTCATCCACGATTGGCACGCTGCCTCTGGTACCTGCAGCAGGTCGGCCTCGGATATCTCCGCCTCGGCCAGCCGGCGACGACGCTGTCGGGCGGCGAAGCCCAACGCTTAAAAATTGCCAGAGAACTCGCACGAAAGACACGCGGCACACGAAGGCTCTACATCCTCGACGAGCCGACCACGGGACTGCACCTCGATGATGTGCGCGTGCTGTGTCGCGTGCTCGACCGGCTCGTGGACGCGGGCCACACCGTGCTCGTGATCGAGCACAACCTCGACGTCATCAAACGCGCCGACTGGGTCATCGATCTCGGGCCGGGCGCCGGGGACCAGGGTGGTCGCGTCGTCGCAGCCGGCACGCCGGAGCATGTTGCCACGGTGGCCGCGTCTCCCACCGGACGGTATCTGCAGGCCTTGTCTTGAGCGGCATGTTGACGCTGCGGCGGTCCGACCTGCTGCTGATCGCCGCCGCCGCGGTCTGGGGTGTGAGCTTCGTTGTCGTCAAAGACGCGCTCGGCGCAAGCTCGCCACTGCTGCTCCTGGCGATCAGATTCGTCATCGCAACAGTCGCCTTGGCGCCGCTCGCCAACCTGCGGACACCCTTCTCGCGCGGGGAGTTACGTGCCGGGCTGCTGCTTACGGGGCTCTTGGCGAGCGGGTTTGCGACGCAGGCCGTTGGACTCCAGTACACGACGCCGGCGCGCTCCGCATTCATCGTGGCGATGTCGTCCGTTCTGGCGCCCGTCATCGCCCTCGTCGTGCTCAAGCACCGCACGGCGTGGCTCGTGCTCGTCGCCCTGATCATCGCGGGCTTGGGACTCTACTTTCTCACCGCGCCCGACGCCGGTGGTCTCAACCGCGGCGATATCTGGACGCTCGTCACGGCCGTCGTATTCGGCGGGCACATCGTCGCCGTGTGCGAGTTCTCCCAGGGGTTCAATGCCCAACGCCTCGTCTGGCTGCAGGTCGCCGGGACGGCCGTCGGCACGCTGATCGCCGCGCTGTTGCTGGAGCCGCCGCGGTTCGAATGGTCAATCGGTCTCGGGGCCGCCCTGCTCTTCCTTGGGGTGGTGTCTACGGCGGTGGCGCTAGTCTGGCAGATGTTCGCGCAACGGGAAATGACATCCGCACGCGCGTCGTTGCTGCTGTGCCTGGAGCCGCTGTTCGCCGCGCTGACGTCGTGGCTGTTCTGGGGCGAGAGTTTCTCCCTCACGCAGGGGCTGGGGGCCGCGCTCATTCTCGCCGGAATGGTGCTCGCCGTGGTGGGGGAATCGCGTGCAGAAGCTGCGCAGCCGGCCCCGTTGAACTAGCGGCCCTGGGCCGCGATATTTCGCGCCTCTTCCCGAGTAGCTCAGTTGGTAGAGCAGCCGGCTGTTAACCGGCGGGTCGCAGGTTCGAGTCCTGCCTCGGGAGCTCCGCAGTTCCTCCTGCCGCAAC
>Ga0193739_1000033_pt1 | contig 32648 bp, 32 predicted proteins | sample L2a2metaG_FD_144926 | JGI IMG/M metagenome (GOLD analysis project Ga0193739, IMG submission 144926) | Soil microbial communities from a riparian zone of the East river system, Colorado, United States - L2a2 | ecosystem: Environmental > Terrestrial > Soil > Riparian zone | place: USA: East River...
CTACCGGTTCGCCCCGAGCCGGAGCGAGGACGAGGCCCATGCTCACCTGCACGAGCTCTTCGCCGGGTACGAGTTGACGACTCTGGACAGCTCGCCGGGTGCACGGCCGGGCCTGAACCACCCCGCCGCGGCGGCCTTCGTCGCGGCCGTGGGGGCGGAGCCCCGGCCGAAGTACGGCTGGACCGACGTGGCCCGCTTCTTCGCGCTCGGGGTCCCGGCGGTCAACTACGGGCCTGGTGACCCCAACCTCGCCCATGCCGACGACGAACGCGTCGACCTGCGCGAGGTGCAACTCTGCGAGGACCGTATGCGGACCTGGCTCGGCGCAGCACCGGTCGCGGATCGTGGCTAGCCTGACGACCGTGACAGCACCGCAGAAGCCCGGCCGGCCCTCCGAGAAGCACCGCGGGCCGGTGACGCTGCGCCGCTCCCAGGTCGACGTGACCACGACCGACCAGCGACTGCTGGAGAGCCGTGGTCCGGCCGACTGGGTGCACGGCGATCCGTGGCGGGTCATGCGGATCCAGTCCGAGTTCGTCGAGGGGTTCGGGTCGCTGGCGAACCTCGGCCCGGCGATCAGCGTCTTCGGATCTGCCCGGATCCCGCGCGACGATCCGCTCTACCAGACGGCGGTTGCGCTCGGCACGGCACTCGCCCGGGCCGGATACGCGGTGATCACCGGCGGCGGCCCGGGCATCATGGAGGGGGCCAACAAGGGTGCCGTCGAGGGTGGCGGTGTCTCGGTAGGCCTCGGCATCGAGTTGCCGTTCGAGCAGGGCATCAACGAGTACGTCGACCTCGGTATCAACTTCCGGTACTTCTTCGCCCGCAAGACGATGTTCGTCAAATACGCGCAGGGGTTCGTCGTCTTTCCCGGCGGCTTCGGCACGCTGGACGAGCTGTTCGAGGCGTTTACGCTGGTCCAGACCGGCAAGGTCACGCGGTTCCCGATCGTGCTCATGGGTACGACCTTCTGGGCAGGGCTGCAGGACTGGCTGCGCGGCACCGTGGCCGCCGAGAAGAAGATCGCGACGGCCGATCTCGACCTGTGGTCGGTGACCGACGACCCCGACAAGGCGGTCGAGGTCATCGTTCGGGTCAACAGCGAAGGCGGAGGGCCACGCGGCACAGCCATCACATGAGGCCGCGGCGCGGAGACCGTGGGGGTCGGCTGCCCTGGATCGCTGCGACCATGTCGAGGACCTGGCGGGTCTCGACGACGTCGTGAGCCCGAAAAACCCGCGCGCCCGCCCACGCTGACACGGCTGTAGCCGCGAGCGTGCCCGGCAGGCGGGCGGCTGCGGGCAGGCTCAGCGTCTCGCCGACGAAGTCCTTGCGGGACAGGCTGACCAGGACCGGCCAGCCGGTTGCGACCACCTCGTCGAGGCGGCGGGTCAGTTCGAGTGAGTGGCGCGTGTTCTTGCCGAAGTCGTGAGTCGGGTCGACCAGGATGCCGTCGCGGCGAACCCCGGCCGCGACGGCCTTCTCGGCGAGCTCCGTCGTCGTGGCGACGACGTCCGCCACGACGTCGCGGTACGTCACGCGATGCGGTTCGGTGCGCGGTGCCAGGCCGCCGGTGTGGCTGCAGACCAGGCCGGCGCCCCAGCGGGCCGCGACCGCGGCGACGTCGGGGTCGGCACCGGCCCATGGCTCGTTGATGAGCTGGGCCCCGGCACGGCACGCGGCCTCGGCGACACCGGCGCGGTAGGTGTCGACGCTGACCACGAGGTCGGGATGCCGGTCGCGCGCGGCGGCGACTAGGTCGACCGTGCGGCCGATCTCCTCGGCCTCGGGGACCGTTGGGCCGTGACCTGCCCTGACTCCTCCGATGTCGATTATGTCGGCGCCGTCGGCGGCCACCTCGTCCACCCGCCGGAGGGCGGAATCGAAGTCGAAGGTCGCGCCACGGTCGTAGAACGAGTCCGGGGTCCGGTTGACGATCGCCATGACGGCGAACTCGCCCGGACCGAAGACCCTGGTGCCGAGCCGTAATGTCACGCGTGCCTCCGAAGTGCGTCGGCGGAGCCTCAGCGTGGCACGATCGGTGCCCGACACCGGGAGGAGGTCGCTGTGCTGGTCGTGTTCGTCGTCGTCGCTGCCGTCGTCGTCTTCGCGGTCGCCGCCGCCGCGGTCGGCCGTGGCGGCGGGCTCGAGACGCCCGATCGCGACCTCCCGGTGCCGTGGCTACCCGATGAGCGGGTCTCGCCCGCTGACGTGGAGGCAGTGCAGTTCGCCATCGGGTTCCGCGGATACCGGATGGACCAGGTCGACGACGTTCTCGACCGGCTCGGACGTGAACTGGCCAGCCGCGACGACCGCATCGCGCAGCTCGAGCAGCGCGGGCGAACCCCGAGTCCGCCGCAGGGCGGCGCAGGCGGGTGAGGGCGGAGCTGCGCGTCGAACAGGTTGTGGAGGCGGGGCCCGAGAGCGTGTGGGCGCTGCTCACCGACTGGGAGCAGCAGGGCCGTTGGATGCCGGCCACCCGGGTGAACTCGGTCGACGGGCGCGGGGTCGGCGGTCGGATCACGGCCCGGACCGGATTCGGCCCGCTGGGCTTCCTCGACACGATGACCGTGACGCAGTGGGACCCGCCGAGGCGCTGCGAGGTGCTGCACACCGGACGGATCGTGCGCGGACCCGGCGTGTTCGCTGTTGAACCGTTGGGCCCGGGCCGGTGCCGGGTCGTATGGGAGGAGCACCTCGACCTACCGCTCGGCATGCTGGGCCGGGCCGGATGGCCGCTGGTGCGGCCGCTGGCCCGAGCCGGCCTGGCCCTCGCCCTGCGTCGGTTCTCGGCCCAGGTCTGATCAGACCCGGGCAGCGGGTCGCCGGGCGATGCAACCGACGAGGTGGTCGTCGACGAGTCCGGCGGCCTGCATCGTGGCGTACGCCGTGGTGGGCCCGACGAACACGAACCCCCGGCTCTTCAACGCCTTGGCCAGGGCGATCGATTCGGGCGTCGACGCGGGCACCTCGGCCAGTGTGGCCGGTGCCTCGAGAACGCGAGGCGCGTGCGACCAGACCAGGCGGTCGAGGGCGCCGTCGCCGTTCTCCTCGCGCAGCGCGACCACCGCCCGAGCGTTGGTGACAGCGGCGGCGATCTTGGCCCGGTTGCGCACGATGTCCGGGTCGGCCAGCAGTCGTTCCGTGTCATCGTCGTCGTAGCCCGCGACGACGACGGGGTCGAAGCCGGCGAACGCACGCCGGAACCCCGCGCGTTTGCGCAGGATGGTCAGCCACGACAGCCCCGACTGGAACGCCTCGAGGGTCAACCGCTCGTACAACGCGCTGTCCCCGTGGACCGGCCGGCCCCATTCGTCGTCGTGATAGGCGAGGTAGTCGGCGGTGCTGAGCGCCCATGGGCAACGAGGCCGCCCGTCCGGCCCCGGCGCTGTCCCGTCCGCGAATGGTCCCGGCTCGGTGCTCATCGGCCGTGGAAGGTCGGGCGCTCCTTGGCCAGGAAGGCCGAGACAGCGCCGCGGTGGTCCTCCGTGGCCCCGGTGAGACGCATGAGCTCAGCCTCATGGGCGAGGGCTTCGTCGAGATCGTGGGTCGCCGAGTACGAGAGCGCCCGCCGGATTGCTCCGTACGCCGCGGTGGGCCCCGCGGCGAGCTGGCGGGCGAGCTCGGCTGCCCGGTCGAGGAGGGCACCGTCCGGCACGACCTCGGTGGCGAGGCCCAGTTCGAGGGCCTCGGCCGCCGTCACGGTGCGAGGCAGCAGCAGGAGCTCTCGGGCCCGTGCCCAGCCCACCAGGCGGGGGAGCGTCCACGATGACCCGGAGTCGCACGACAGCCCGATGCCGGCAAAGGCGAGGTTGAACCCCGCACCGGAGGCCACGATCCGCAGGTCGCACGCGAAGGCGAACGCTGCTCCGGCGCCCGCCGCGATGCCGTTGACCGCCGCCACCACCGGCTTGTCCATCGTCGCCAAGGTCGACGCGATCGGGTTGTAGTGCTCGTGGACGGTCGCGCCCAGGTCGGCGTCACCGCGGACGAGGGCATCGGCGTGCTCCCTGAGATCCTGCCCGACACAGAACGCCCTGCCCGACCCGGTGAGCACGACGGCGCGGACGTCCCGATCGGCGGCCGCCTCGAGCACGTGGTCGCGCAGCGCGACCTTGGTGGCGGTGTCGAGGCTGTTCATCTCGGCGGGGCGGTTGAGCGTGATCGCGGCAACGCCGTGCTCGACGGCGTACAGGACCGGGGAGGTCACCGGGCGGCTCCGTTCGGGCGGGTCTGGATGGACAGGCCGTGGTCGACGAACCGGGCGCTGGCTGGAAGCAGCCGGGCCGTGTGGCTGTCGAAGAAGTCGGCGGCGGTGTCGCCGGGCCAGTGGTCGGGGAGGAGCGTGCGGGGCAGACCGGGGTCGGTGAACAGGAACTTGCGCCACTCGTGAACGAGCTGGCTACGGACGGCGAACGCGTCCTCGTCAGATGGCTGTTCTGGCAGCGCATCGACGAGTGTGGTCGCGTCGGCGAGCCATCGCTCGTACGAGCGGCCGACGGCGTCGAGGTCCCAGGCTCGGCGGACGAGCTCGGCTTCGTCGGACTCGTGGCTGGCCGCGAAGCGCTCGGCGTGGACCCGCTCGGCATCGAGCAGCGCGTCCAGCTCGGGCGACGGTCGGGCCGCCACCCAGGCGCCGTCCCCCAGGGCCGCGTAGCCCAGGAACGCCAGCCCGCTACGCAGCCGCTCGCGGGCGGCCCGGTCAGCCGGCCGCTCGGGCACGAGTAGGTGCCACCGGCCGTCCCACCCGCCGGCGGCACCGGTGCGGTAGATCCGGGCGGCGGCGTCCTCGAGTCGGCGCTCGGCCCGTGCGGTGAGCGCGTAGCCCGGCGCCCGGTCCATCCTGGCCGGCTTGAGCCAGCCCTGCTTGACCATGCGGGACACTGCGGTGCGTACCGCCGGGGGTGCGATGCCCAGCGGTGCCAGCAGGGCGACCAGCGATGCGACCCGGGCCCGCCCGCCACGGGACCGCAGGTGGTCGCCGTAGAGGTCGAAGAGTGCGGACCGGGCGTTCATGACGGCCATCCTGCCCCGTGCGAGGGCCCGCCGGGCGCTTCGGGCCGCGGAGCGCTTCGCGCGATCACTGCGGATGCGGGATAATGGCGACCATCGTGTCGCACGCGGGATCGTCTGCCGGCGATCCAGGGGCCCGCGTGCGCGCCTGAATGAGGAAGGGGTGCGCGGATGGCGGCGATGAAGCCGCGGACTGGCGACGGGCCGCTCGAGGTCACCAAGGAAGGGCGCGGCATCGTGATGCGCGTCCCGCTCGAGGGTGGGGGGCGGCTGGTCGTCGAGCTCTCGGCCGACGAGGCCAACGCGCTCGGAGATGCGCTGAAGGGTGCTGCCGGCTGACCACGCCGGTGGCCTGACTCGCTCCGGCCCCGTTCGGTGCCTGCCGCGCCGGCCGGGGCCGGTCCGTCTGTTTCGTCCCGCAGCAGAGTCGAAGGAGCCCTGTGATCGCACCCAGCTCCCCGACCGCGGTCGTGGTCGATGCCCGCACCCCGCTCGACGTCGAGGCGACGGTGTTAGCCGTACCGGTCTGGCCCGGCGACGGCGACTCCGGTCCTTGGATCGGCGAGGGCGCGGCCGACCTCGACGCGCTCGGGGTCGACCTCTTCGGCGCGCTGGAGCGCGAGTCGGCGTCGGGCCGGGCCGGTCAGGTCGTATCCGTGCCGGCGTCTGGTGACCGCGGGGTCGAGCGCGTCGTACTGGTCGGGGTGGGCGACGGCTCGGCCGCGATGTACCGCCGGGCGGGTGCCGCCGTCGCCCGGGCCGCGCGGGGAGTCGGGCGACTCGCGAGCACGGTCACGGTCACTGCCTCCGATGCCGAGATTCGTGCTTTTGTCGAAGGGGCGGTCCTGGCGCCCTATGGGCTGCGCAAAGCGGACGGCCCCAAGGCGCCGCTCAGCACGCTCGTGCTCGCGGGGTCCGGAACCGAACGGTCGGCCGCGGTCGACCGTGCCCGCGCCGTGGCCGGAGCAGGCTGGCTCGCTCGCGACCTCGTCCACACGCCGTCCAACGTCAAGGATCCAGAGTGGCTCGCGCAGCGCGCGCGTGCGGTCGCGGAGGGCGCGCGACTGCGCGTGTCCGTCCGCGACGAGAAGGCGCTGGCCGCGGACGGGTTCGGCGGGATCGTGGCGGTCGGCATGGGCTCGACGCGGCCGCCGCGGCTGATCGAGCTGACGTACACGCCCCCGGACTTCGATGCTGAGACACCTCGGGTAGTGCTTGTGGGCAAGGGCATCACGTACGACACCGGTGGCCTGTCGCTGAAGCCGCGCGAGGCGATGGTGCCGATGAAGACCGACATGTCCGGCGGGGCGGTCGTCATCGGCGTCCTGTCGGCACTGCGCGACGTGGGCTGCCAGGTAGCCGTGACTGGTCTGGTCGCGGCCGCCGAGAACATGCCCAGCGGTACCGCACAGCGGCCCGGCGACGTCGTCCGGCAGTTCGACGGCACCACGGTCGAGGTGCTCAACACCGACGCCGAGGGCAGGCTCGTGCTCGCGGACGCGATCGCGTACGCCGCGGCGACCCTGGCACCGTCGGTGATCGTCGACGTCGCGACCCTCACCGGCGCGGCGACGCTCGGACTGGGTCGCCGCCACGCCGCGCTGTACTCGACATCGGATCCGCTGGCGGCCGCGCTTTGCGCCGCCGGCGAGGCGGCCGGCGAGCGGCTGTGGCGGATGCCGCTCGTCGCCGACTACCGCGAGTCGCTCGAGTCGACCGTTGCCGACGTCGCCCATGTCGAGACCCGGAAGATGGGCGGCGGCTCCATCACGGCGGCGTTGTTCCTCGAGCGGTTCGCCGGCGACGTGCCGTGGGCACACCTGGACATCGCCGGTCCGGGCCGGGCCGACTCCGACGAGCACGAGGTTGTCAAGGGCGGCACCGCGTTCGGGACCAGGGCCCTGCTCTACTGGCTCGAGACCGCGCATCCGGCCGATGCGGTCACCCGGTAGGTCAGTCGGGCAGGCGGCGCATCTCGACGACAGTCAGGCCCAGGTCGTCGAAACGGGCGAGCAACCCGCGCAGATGCGCGAAGTCACGGACCGGACCGTACATCGCAGTCCCTCCGGCCGGCGCCGGCGTGCACGTCAGTTCGGGGAAGGCGGCCCGCACGGTGTCGGACGGCTCGCCGGCGATGAGGAACTCGTAGCGCACCGGGGCCGCACCTCCTCCCCGTTCGCGATGTCCTCCATGAGCCTGAGACGTCACGCCCGCTGCCGCTTCACCCCGGACGGGTGAAGTCGTCGGCTTCCGCGGGCTGATCAAGATCGGCTACGGTGGCGTCGCGCGGCATCTGGCGCCCGGGAGGAGCCATGGGTGACTGACCCGACGTTCGCGGTACCGCGGGTGACGGCATTCGCCATTCGGCGGACCCGCCTACTCCGGAAGATCGACGCTGCCGAGGCGCGGGGGGCCAGGATCGTCTTGGCATCGGCCATGGCGGGTGCGGGCAAGACCACGCTGCTCGCCCAGCACGCGGCTGCCGCTTCGAGGTCCGGCCGTCCCGTCGGCTGGGTCTCTGTCGGCAACGAGCATGACGATCGCCGGGCACTGTGGCGGGCCGTGGTGCAGAGCCTGGCCGGTGCCATTGCTCCAGTCGCACCCGACGCGGCGGCGGGGCTGGCCCGGCTCGCTGTTACGTCCCCCGCCCAGGGGCTGCCTTCACAGTTCACAGCGGCTCTCGCGGCCGTCGGGTCACCGGTATGGCTGATCCTCGACGACGTTCAACTCGTGAGTTCGCGACGGTCGCTGGACCTGCTCGAGGTTCTCCTGCGCGACCGCCCGGAGGAGCTGCGCGTGGTGATGGGAGCCCGCTACGACCCGCCACTGAAGCTCGCCCGCATCGCCCTGGACGGCGCGTTCCAGGACCTCCGCTTCTCCGATCTCGCGTTTGACCGAGCCGAGACCCTCGCAATGCTCGAGTACCACGACGTCGACCTTTCCGAGCCGGACCTCGACCTGCTGCTGGAGCGAACGGAAGGCTGGCCGGCTGCGCTGCGGCTCGCGGCGATCTCGATGTCGCACAGCCCCGACGCCGCGAAGTTCGTCACCGGGTTCGCCGGCGCCGACCGGCCGGTGGCCGACTACCTGTCCTCCGAGATCATGTCTGCCCTCCAGGACGACGTCGTCGACTTCCTGCTGGTCACCGCTGTGCCTGATCGCCTGACTGCCGAGCTGGCCAGCGTGCTGTCGGGACGGTCGGACGCCGGCGCCGTACTCGGCGGCCTGGAACAGGCGAACCTCCTGGTACACGAACCGGGCACAGAAGGCGGCTGGTACCGCTACCACTCGCTGCTGCGGTCCTACCTGCTGGCGGAGCTCACCCGCCGCGAGGCGCTCGCTGAACAGCGACTTCATGCCGAGGCCGCGCACTGGTTCGACGCCAGCGACCTGCCGGGCCCGGCGCTCGACCAGGCCATCGCCGCGCGCGACTGGCCCCAGGTGGCCGATCTGATCGCCCACCGCGGGCTGCGCCTGCTTGCTTCTGACGGGGCCAAGAGCCTGCGCCGGGCGATCGACGCGCTGCCCTCCGATGCCGGATCGGCGCCCGCCGTGCAGTGGGTCGCGCTCCTCGCGGCACTCGGAGACGGCGACCTGCCCACCGCCCACGGGTTGATCGCCCGACTAGGCCGCGCAGCGGACCACCACGCGGTGCCGCGGATCCAGGTCATGCGAGCGACTGCGCTGCTCCACGAAGCCCGCCTCCGCGGTGATGGCGACGCGCCGTTCGACGAGCTGATCGAGGCGACCCGCGACGACGCCGTCGACGATCCGGACCTGGCACTCCTGGCGGCGTTGAACAGAGGGGTCGCACTCCTGTGGCTGGGCCGTGATGCCGACGCCGAGGTCGAACTGACCTCGGCGTTGCGGACGGCGCGCCGCGGGTCGCGCCACCGGGTCGTCGTCGAGTGCCTGGCCTACCTGTCGGGCTCCGCTACGGTGCGCTGCGACTTCGTCGAGATGGACCGGTGGGCCCGCAAGGCCATCAGAAGGGCTACGGCACTGGGCTGGGCCTCCTCGCCCGTGCTCGCGTTCCCGTACGCCGCCGTGGCCTTCGCCGCCTGGCAGGTCTTCGACCCGGACCTGCCCGGGCGTTTCAGCGTGTATGCCGAGACGACGCTCGGTGGCGACATCGACCCTGCTGTCGAGGTCGCCGTACGGTGCCTGCCGGCCGTCCTCGCCGCTGCCGACCCGCATGCGCGCCGCTCGGCCGTCACCACGCTCCGCGCCGGCTGGGAGCGGTGGGAGGGCAAGATCATTCCGCCTGCGTTCCTCGCCATCGACTGCCTCCTCGAGATCACCCTGGCGCTGCGCTACGGCGAGACGGCATGGGCCACCGAGGTCGCTGGCCGTGCGGAGCGGCGTCTCCACGGCTCGGGCGACCTGCACGTGTGCCGTGCGCTGGTCCATGCCAACCATGGACGCGACGCCGCCGCCCACCGGGAGCTGGTGTCCGTCCTCGCCGGCGACGTTGCGTGCCACTCCGTGACGTCGCAGGTCTTGGCGTGGCTGCTCGAGGCGCACCTGGCCGACGTGGCGGGAGAGTCGGTCCGGGCCCACGCCGCCATCCAGCGCGTGCTCGACCTCGCCGCTCCCCGACGGATGATGCGCGACCTGGTCCACTGGTCGACGCGCGTCTGCGATCTGCTCGTGCGCAACCGCGGGCGTTTCGGTGAGCACGAGGAGTTCGTCACTGAGGCCCTGGCCCGCGGACGCGTCTCGCAGGCGCATGGCGGAACCGCGGCGCTGCTGGCCGGCGAGGCGTTGACCACCCGCGAGCTAGCTCTACTGCGCGACCTGCCGTCTCTGCTCTCGCTCGACGAGATCGCTGCCGCCCACGTGGTGAGCCCGAACACCGTCAAGACACACCTGAAGTCGGTGTACCGCAAGCTCGACGTCGCAAGCCGTCGCGCTGCCGTGGACCGGGCGCGTGAGCTCGGCCTGCTCTGATGGTGGTTCGGGGCCGGTCGCTGTTCACCCGGTACGGGTGAAGCCGGAACCCGACACGCGGAACACAGTGGTGGACACGGCCCGCTGCGCGGGTCACCGTCCCGAAAGGGGAGACGATGAACGCCTACGAAGCGCCGCGCACGTCCAGGACGTCCCAGACGGGCTGGGTCGGCTGGATCTGGTTCGCCGGCCTCGTCCTGGTCTTGGTCGGAACCATCAACGTGATCGAGGGTCTCGCAGCGATCTTCGAGGACGACGTCTTCGTGCAGACCGGTCGGGCAGGCCTGCTGGTCTTCGACCTCACCACCTGGGGATGGGTCCATCTGCTGTTCGGTGCGCTGCAGATCCTGGCCGGCCTGGCGCTGTTCTCCGGGGCAACATGGGCCCGGATCACCGCGGTCGTTCTCGTCATGCTCAACGTGATCGGGCAGATCGCCACGCTCAACGCGCAGCCGGTGTGGAGTGTCATCGTGATCGTCCTCGATCTGCTGGTCTTGTGGGCCCTGGTAGTCCATGGCGAAGAGGCCCGCGAGGGGATGGCATGACGCTGGGCGAGCCGGCGACGCCGCCCACGTCCGACGTCCTGCCCGACACCGAGTCCGAGGTCGCCACGGCCGGCCGCGCAGGCGGCTGTGGTCATCGCCGCCGTGATCGAACTGGTCGACTTCGCATCGCTTCGCCGCCTCTACCGGATCAGCACCAGCCGGCTGGCTGCGATCTACGGTCACGCGACCCGGGTCGACTTCATCGGCGCGGTGGGGGCCCTGTTCGGCGTGCTGGTCTTCGACACGTTGCCGGGGCTGGTCATCGGCGTGGTGCTGTCACTGCTCACGCTGATCTACCGGGCCTCGCGCCCGCACGTCGCGGTGCTGGGTCGGGTGCCAGGCGCGCCCGGGCAGTGGAGCGACATGGAGCGCCATCCCGAGAACCGTCAGGCCGACGAGGTCGTCGTCGCCCGGGTCGAGAGCGGGCTGTTCTTCGCCAACGCGGACACCGGTGGGGGCCGGCTGCGCGGGCTCGCCGAGGCGGCGGGCGTTCGCGCCCTCGTCCTGGACGCGGCGACGATACCGGTGGTCGACACGACGGCGGCAGCGATGCTGCACGACCTGGCCACCGACCTCGAGCAGCGCGGCGTCCACGTGATGGTCGTGGGTGACGTCGGCCAGGTGCTTGACGTCCTGCGCCGTACCGGCACCGCCCGCGTGCTCGCCCAGCCCTACCCGTCGATCGAGGCGGCGACGGCGGCGGCGCTCGGCGACGGATCCCCGGCCGGCGCCGCAGGGGGAGATGCGACGGGGCGCGCGACCGTGCGTCCCGACGAACTGGAAGGAGAACAGGAATGAGCGCAGAGTCGAGGACCGAACCGACCGGCTGGGTCGGCTGGGTCTGGTTCGCGGGCATCATGCTGATCACGATTGGGTTGATGGACCTGTTCCAGGGTCTGATCGCCCTGTTCAACGACACGTTCGCGGTCGCCGTCGAGGCCGGCGTGCTGGTCCTCGACCTCACCACCTGGGGTTGGATCCACGTCATCCTGGGCGTCGTGCTGATCCTGACCGGCATCGGCGTGCTCGGCGGCAGCACCTGGGCCCGGGTTGTGGGCGTCGTCGTCGTGATCCTCAACCTGCTGGCTCAGTTGACGGTGATCGGCATCTACCCGTGGTGGGCCACGATCGTGATCATCCTGGATGTCCTGGTGATCTACGCGCTGGTTGTCCACGGTGGCGAGGTGGCAGCCGTCTAGCGACCCACGTGCATGGGCACCTCCTCCTGGGGCTGGTGCCGTTCGCGATCGGCCTGGCCACCACGCCCGGTGCGATCGCGGGCGGCATCGTGCTCCTCGGCACGCCGCGGCCTTTCGCGGGTGCCATGGTCGCTGCCCTAATACACCCTGGCGTCTGGCACGGTCGGTGCTCGTCTTCACCAGGCGCGATACGTAGATGGAGCAAGGTGACATGTACGTATCCGCTTCGCGCGCGAGCCGCCGACCTGCGGCGTGCGCCCCGACTTGTGGCCATTCCCCGTAAACGCGCGTACTGCGAGATTCAGGGACCGAGCATCGGGGCCAACCCGGACCGTTCAGCCCGTCGTCTCGAGCCGGATCACAACGGACTTCGAGGCCGGCGTTCCACTGACCTCGGCTGTGTGGTCCAGGGGCACGAGCACGTTCATCTCCGGGAAGTACCCGGCGGCGCACCCTCGCGCCGTCGGGTAGGCGACGACCCGGAATCCGGGAGCCCGCCGGTCACCGTCGGCCCATTCGCTGACCACGTCGACGACCGACGCGTCCGGGATGCCGAGTTCCAGCAGGTCGTCGGCATTGACGAACACGACGCGCCGTCCACCGTGGATGCCGCGGTAGCGGTCGTCCATGCCGTAGATCGTCGTGTTGAACTGATCGTGCGAGCGGACGGTCTGGAGGAGGAGCCGTCCGGGTGGCACCCGGAGGACCTCGACCGGGTTCGCGGTGAACAGTGCCTTCCCCGAGGTTGTCGGGAAGCGGAGTTCGTCCCTCGGCGGGTGGGGGAGCACGAAACCGCCGGGCCGCGCCACCCGCTGCTCGAAGTCCTCGAACCCGGGCACGACCCGGGAGATGCGGTCGCGGACGGTGGCGTAGTCGGCCGCCAGCGCCTCCCATGGCGTCGGGTCGCCGAGCCCGAGCACGCGACGAGCGAGCCCGCACACGATCGCGACCTCGCTGCGCAGGGCCGGTGAGGCCGGCGGGAGGGCGCCGCGTGAGCTGTGGACGACGCTCATCGAGTCCTCGACCGTGACGAACTGCTCGCCGCTCGCGCGCAGGTCGATCTCGGTACGACCGAGGCAAGGCAGGATCAATGACCGCCGGCCGGCCAGGGCGTGCGACCGGTTGAGCTTGGTCGAGACATGGATGGTCAACGGCACCTGCCGCAGCGCCGCCGACGTGACGGCGGAGTCAGGAGTCGCCGCCGCGAAGTTGCCGCCCAGGGCCATGAAGACCTGGACGGCACCGTCGCGCATCGCCCGGATCGCGCCGACGGTGTCGTATCCGTGATCGCGGGGTGGGTCGAAGCCGAACTCGGCGCCCAGGGCGTCGAGAAACGCCGCTGGCGGCTTCTCCCAGATGCCCATGGTGCGGTCGCCCTGGACGTTGCTGTGGCCCCGGACGGGGCAGACGCCCGCGCCGCGGCGGCCGATGTTGCCGCGCAGCAGCAGAAAGTTGACGATCTCGCGGATAGTTGGCACGGCCTGACGGTGCTGGGTCAATCCCATCGCCCAGCACACGATCACGCTGCGGGCCCGCCGCACCTCGGCGGCGAACGCATCGATCTCGTCGCGGGTCAGGCCGGTCGCCTCGCCCACGTCGGCCCAGTCCAGGTCACGCCACAGGGCCGCGACGTCGTCGAAGCCCGCCGTGTGCGCGCGGATGAATTCGTGGTCGACGTCGCCGGACTCGACCAGGAGCCGGTTCACGGACTGGAAGAAGGCCAGGTCGCCGGCCAGCCGGATCTGCAGGAACAGGTCGGCCAGCGGGGTTCCTCGTCCGAGGATGCCGCTCACTCGTTGGGGGTTCCTGAACCGGATCAGCCCGGCCTCCGGCAGTGGGTTCACCGCGACGATCCGCGCACCCCGGCGCTTGGCCTGCTCGAGGGCCGTCAGCATGCGCGGATGGTTGGTCCCGGGGTTCTGTCCGACGATGACGATGAGCTCGGCGTGGTCGGTGATGTCGGTCAGCGACACGCTGCCCTTGCCCACGCCGAGGGTCTCCGACAGCGCCGCGCCCGAGGACTCGTGACACATGTTCGAGCAGTCCGGCAGGTTGTTGGTGCCGAGCCTGCGGGCGAACAGCTGGTAAAGGAAGGCCGCCTCGTTGCTTGTCCGGCCGGAGGTGTAGAACACCGCTTGGTCCGGGGTCTCCATCGCGGCCAGCACGTCCGCGACGATGCCGAAGGCGTGGTCCCACGACACCGGCCGGTAGTGGTCGTCACCTGCTTCACGCAACACCGGCTCGGTGAGCCTTCCCTGCTGGCCCAGCCAGTGGTCCGATCGGTTCGCGAGCTCACTGACCGGGTGGGCGGCGAAGAACTCCGCGCCGACCCGGCGTACGGTCGACTCCTCGGCCACGGCCTTGGCGCCGTTCTCGCAGAACTCGGCCAGGTGTGGCTTGTCCGACTCCGGCCATGCGCAGCCGGGACAGTCGAAGCCCCGTTGCTGGTTGACCAGCCGGAGAGTTCGAACCCCACGCGCGACGCCGGCCTGCTGCAGCACCGGCCGTAGACCGTGCCGGATGCCTGCCAGGCCCGCAGCACTGCGTTTCGGCCGCTCGACGTGCAGGTTCTCGTCCCCGACGTCGTCGACGGGAGGCTTCGCCGTCATGTCACGACCGTACGACTACCTGCGCCTGATCACGAGGGCGATTGGATGCCGGCTCGCGCGGGGTTTGCCAGCAGTCCACGATGAGCACGACGGCGAGGACGCAGAGGCCGAGGACAGCAGCGACCATGCCATCCGTCGACATGGACCGTTCTCGCGGCGTTGAACGGCCGTCAGGTGGCGGTGCTGCGGCCGGCCACCGAGTCGCCGATGTCGGCGACGGCCCGCATCATCTGCCCGAGGGCGATCGGCCAGGACGCGAGGAACAGCGCGATGGGCGCTCCGATGAAGATCACGCCGAGAGTGGGCCAGAAGCCCTCTGCCTCGATCGCCCAGATGATCGCGCTGATCCCGACCAGGATCAGGGACACCGCGCCGAGGACGTTCAGTGCGGCCGACCAGGTGCGCAGCGTGGCGTATTGAGTCATGCCTGAGATGTTGGGCCGCACAGCCGGTCCCGTCGTCACCCGATCGGGGTGATCTCCGGTGTGGCTGTCAGTGACTGACGCCACCTTGAGCGCGACCAGCAGGAGGCCGAGCCCGAGGTTGAGTGCGACCCACATCAGCGTGATCCGCAACGACGCACCCGCCTGGCGGGTCGCTGCGACCGTCCATCCGACCTGCCCGACCAGGGCGGTGACGAAGGCCCACCACGCCGCCGCGGTGTGGGACAGGCCGAAAGCCGTGGCGATGAGGGCGGCCGCGGCGGGCGGCACCGCCGCCAGCAGGATGGGGCTCTCCTGACGGGCGCTGTGGAGTAGTGACGTACGGCCGACCCGGCCATCGACGGCATGCGCGACGCTGCGGGCATAGACATGCATGATCCAGAAGACCGCGCCGGTCGCCAGCAGCACCAGCGCAAGGTCGCGGGGTCGTATCGATTCCTGCAACGGGCTCTGGCCGACCACCACGGAGGCGGCCAGTAGCGAGCCGTAGACCGCGCCGGCCGTGTCGATGCGGTCGTACCACGTGTCGGCGTCGGGTACGGTCATCGCCGCAGCACGCACCGGAAGCCCAGATGGCTGGTCGTGCTCCGCACCGCGTGCCCCTGACGCGCCGCGGGCCGGTAGCGGTGGCAGTACGACGGCGCACAGATGTGCGAGCCGCCCTTCATCACCCGGCGGTCCAGCTCCCCGACGTGCTCGTGCCCCGGCCCGCAACAGGCCGGCACTGCCGCGACGGGCTCGGCATGGTCGGCGGTCCACGGCGTGCGGGTCCACTCCCAGACATTGCCGGCGACGTCGTAGAGCCCGTAACCGTTCGGCGGGAACCGACGCACCGGCGAGGTGCGGTCGAAGCCGTGCGGCCGGAGGTTCTCCCACGGGAACCGGCCGTGCCAAGTGTTGGCCATGACCCTGCCGTGAGGCAGGAAGTCGTCACCCCAGGGGTAGGTCTGCCGGTCGAGGCCGCCGCGGGCCGCATGCTCCCACTCGGCCTCGGTAGGAAGGTCCTTGCCGGCCCACGCCGCGTAGGCCAGCGCGTCTTCGTAACCGACGTGCACGACCGGGTGCAGTTCTCGGCCGTGCAATGTGGAGGCGGGGCCCAGCGGATGCCGCCAGTCGGTGCCCGGCACCCAGCTCCACCACCGGGTCCAGTCGTCCAGCGGCATCGGTTCGGGCGTCGGGGTGAACACCTGCGATCCGGGCACCAGGCTGGCCGGGTCGGCACCGGGGAAGTCGGTCGGGTCGGGAGCGCGCTCGGCGACGGTGACGTGACCGGTGTCCTTGACGAAGCGGCGGAACTCGGCGTTGGTGACCAGGTGCTCGTCGGCCCAGAGCTCGCCGACGTCGACCGCGCGGACCGGGCGCTCCTCCGGGTAGAACTTGTCGCTGCCCATGAGGAACCGGCCCGCCGGCACGTGCACCATGTGCTTGCGCAGGCCCCCCTCGTTCACGCCCGCAGCCTAGGCCTGATCGGCTGGCTTGAGCATCCACCACTCGGTGAACTCGGAACAGCGTCCGTCAGCGCCGAACCGCACGACCCAGAGGTTGGAGTAACGCTCGTCGTCGTCGTAGTCGACGTCGCCGGTGACGACAGCGAGGTCGTCGTGCACCACCAGCGGCGCGAACTCCGCCCGCCAGGTACCCGACTCGTCCCGGTGCTCGCCGACCCAGTCGGCAACGATCGCGTCCCGTCCCACGACGGGCGTGCGGTAGGGACGGTGACGGTAGGTGGCATCAGCGGTGAACAAGGCCTCGACGTCCGCCGGGTCGTTGCTCGTCCAGGCCACGAGATAGGCATCCACCCAGCGGCGGACATGGTCCGTGTCCACGGTGCTCACGGCTCTCCTCTCCACGGGTCGGTCCCGGTCTACCACGGCCGGGGTTACCCGAGAGCCTCGGCCGGTTCACACTTGTGGCATGGAGGTGCACGGACGATGGGCCGCGTGACGGCTAGGCGCGCAACGCTGCGGTTGGTGGACGGCCACGCCACTGAGCGGCCGGAACACTCTCGCCGTCGAGGAACCGCTGCAGATCCGGGTGGGTTCGGCGGTCGTCACGACGACCATGCGAACGCCGGGCGACGACTTCGACCTGATCGCCGGTTGGCTGGTCGCCGAGGGCGTGGTGGCCGCGGCCGCCGACGTGGTTGCCATGCGAACGTGTACCGACGAGCTCAACACGGTCGAGGTGACGTTGGCCGGGCACGTGGCACCGCCGCGCCCGCGCGCTTTTGCGACCACCAGCGCCTGCGGGGTGTGCGGCGCCGACAGCGTCGTCGAGGTCAGCGGCGCGCTGCGGTGGCCGGCGGCGGAGGATCGGATGACGATCCGACCGGCGGTGGTGTCCGCCCTGCCGGACCGGCTGCGGTCGGCGCAGAAGGCGTTCGACAGCACCGGGGGCCTGCACGCCGCGGGACTGTTCACCTCGGCCGGCGAGCCGGTTTGCATCCGCGAGGACGTCGGCCGCCACAACGCCGTCGACAAGGTGGTGGGTGCCGCCCTTCGCAAGGACGCGTTACCGCTACGCGGTCACGCCCTGCAGGTGTCCGGGCGGGCATCGTTCGAGCTGGTCCAGAAGGCCGCGATGGCCGGCATCCCGGTCCTGTCGGCCATCTCGGCACCATCGAGCCTGGCCGTCGACCTCGCCCGCGAGTGCGGTGTGACGCTGGTCGGCTTCGTGCGCGAGGGCAGGATGAACGTCTATTCCGGGGAAGCCCGTCTCGGCACGCCCGTCACGCGCTAGGGAGGACGGAACGGTAGACGTCGACCGTGTGGGCGGCGACTGCGTCCCAGCCGAACTCGGCGACGGCCCGCTCGCGGCCGGCCCGGCCCATCTCGCTGGCGCGGTCCGGGTTGGCGGCCAGCTCGCCGACCGCGTCGGCCAGTCCGGCCTCGAACGCTGCCGGGTCGGCAGCGTCGTAGGGCACCAGCAGGCCGGTGACGCCGTCGTCAACGACCTCCGGGATCCCGCCGACCGCGCTGGCGACCACCGCGGTAGCGCAGGCCATCGCCTCCAGGTTCACGATCCCGAGCGGCTCGTAGACCGATGGGCAACAGAACAGGGTGGCGTGCGTGAGCACCTGGCGCACGTCCTCCCGCGGGAGCATTTCGCTGACGAGCACGACCCCTGTGCGCTCGGCGCGCAGACGCTCGACGAGGGCGTCGGTCTCGCGAGCGAGCTCCGGGGTGTCGGCGGCGCCGGCGAGTAGCACGAGCTGGACCTCGGGATCGAAGTGCAGGGCAGCACGCAGCAGGTGCGGCACGCCTTTTTGGCGCGTGATGCGCCCCACGAAGGCGACCGACGGCCGGGCGGGGTCGATGCCCAGCCGGTCGGGGACGTCGGTCTCCTCGACCGGCCGGTAGAAGTCGGTGTCGATGCCGTTGTGCACCACGCGGACCCGTGCCGGGTCGACGGCGGGGTAGCAGGTGAGGATGTCGGCCCGCATGCCGCGGCTGACGGCGATGACTGCCGCCGCACTCTCGTAGGCGGTCTTCTCCACCCACGACGACAGCCGGTAACCCCCACCGAGCTGCTCCGCCTTCCACGGTCGCAGCGGCTCGAGCGAGTGGGCCGTGAGCACGTGCGGCCTCCCGTACAGGAGCGAGGCGACGTGGCCGGCGAGGTTCGTGTACCACGTGTGGGAGTGGACGACGTCGGCATCGCCGAGCGCGGCCGCCATCACCAGGTCGGCGCTCATCACGCCGAGCGCCGGGTTGGCACGCGGCATCCGCAGGTCGTCCTCGGCGTAGGTCGCCGCGCCCTCGCGTGCGGCGCCCGTGGCGTGCACCTCGACCTCGACAGCGCCCGCCCGGCGCAGCTCCCGGACCAGGAAGTCGACGTGGACGCCGGCGCCCCCGTACACGAGCGGGGGGAACTCCCTGGTCAGCATCGCTATCCGCATTTCCGCCACACTACGGTCGGGTCGAGGATCGACGTGGCGCTAAGGGTGTGACGCAGTGGATGAGATATCCCGTGACGAGCAGGAACGACTACTCGCACTGATGCGCGAGCACCGCGCCGAGCTGCTCGCCTATCCGAACGTCCACAGCGTTGACATCGGTTTCGAGTTCACCGACGGGCAGCCCTCCGGACGGCTCGCAATCCGGGTTCATGTCGACCAGAAGCAGCCGGAAAGCGCTCTGGACAGTTCGCAACGGCTGCCTACCCCTGTTGCCGATGGCGTTGTCCAACCACCACGTGATGGTCGTCGAGCCGGCCGACCGCGACGACGTCATCGCCCAGCCGAAGACCCTGCGGCAGGCCGACGTGCTGGGGCGGCTTTCGCGCTGGGACGAACTGCTCGACTGCGCGGTGTGCACAGTCGGAAGACCGTGGGACACGGGCGTTGCTGACCTGTCCAGTGGTCCGGTGGGTCTGAAGGAGCCCCTCGTCGGTTCGGCGGTGGTCAAGTCGGGACGCACGACGCTGGTCACCCGGGGGCATCATCGACGGTACGGACGGCAGCGAGTTCACGGTCGTGCCGGACCCGGCGCACCCGGCACCGGGCACCGAGATCAGCGCGGGTGGCGACTCCGGATCGATCTGGATGGCCAGCGCCGACTCGTACGCCGTCGGCCTGCACTACGCCGGCGAGACCGACCCCTCCCCGGCCAAGGAGCGGGCCTGGGCGAAGTTGATGGTGGCGGTCAGCGAAGCGCTGAACGTGGGCATCTTCACCGGCGCTGCGATCGGCCGGTGCCGCGTTGGCCGACCCGCAACGGTGCTCGCCCGCACGCACCGGGTGCGCCGTGTTCGATCGTCGTGCGGTACCCGAGCGGCCGGCGGAGCGCCGCGCAGAGTCTCGGTGCTGCCACGGCTGACGCAAACGGTTGGGTGCGATGGACGTGGCGCGTCGGCGCGACCCGACCACGTGAGCGGTCACGAGGCAGGCACCCAGTAGCGGAGCTTGCCGTCGCGCTCGTCGTCGAACTTCCCACCGGCGCGCTCGATCACCTTCCGGGACGCGACGTTGTCGACGTCGCAGGTCACCAGCGCCGGGTCGATGTGGAGCTTCCGGCACCACGGCAGGGCCGCCTGGAGCATCGCCGTTGCATGACCACGCCGTCGTGCGGAAGGCCGCACGTCGTAGCCGATGTGGCCGCCGTAGTCGTGCAGCCACTGGGTGAGACGGTGCCGGATCGACAGCCGGCCCAGGAAGGACGCGCCGTCGACGTACCAGAGGTAGGTCGTGGGTACCCAGCCGGTGGGACGTGGTGCGCCCTCGGTGGCCTGCGCCCGCTGACCGGCTACGAACGTGGCGAACTCCGCCAAGTCGGTGAGCCGGTCGAGGTCGAGGTCGTCGGCCCAGCGCGGGTCGTAGTCGGCTTCCGCGAGCGCGCCCAGCCACGACCGGTGGACGCTGGTCGTGGGGACGACGAGTTCGGGCATCCGCCCATCCTGCTCGTCGCCGTGTCGCCCAGCCAGATGATCCCGGCTCGGATCGTGGCTAGTGTCGGATCGTGACGACGGGACTGCACGTCCTCGGGATCGTCCTCGCCGGCGGTCAGGGAAAGCGGCTCATGCCGCTGACCGCCGACCGCGCGAAGCCCGCCGTCCCGTTCGGCGGGAGCTACCGGCTGGTCGACTACGTCCTGTCCAACCTCGTCAACGGCGGCATCGACCGGATCTGCGTGCTCACCCAGTACAAGTCGCACTCGTTGGATCGCCACATCTCGCTGACCTGGCGGATGAGCACCATCCTCGGGCAATACGTCACGCCGGTGCCAGCACAGCAGCGGCTTGGCCCGCGGTGGTACCAGGGCAGCGCCGACGCGATCTACCAGTCGCTCAACCTCGTCTACGACGAGACGCCCGACCACGTGGTGGTCTTCGGTGCCGACCACGTCTACCGGATGGACCCCCGGCAGATGATCGACGCCCACGTCGCGAGCGGCGCCGGGATCACGGTCGCCGGCATCCGGGTCCCTCGGGAGGGCGCCAGCGGGTTCGGCGTCATCCAGACCTCCGACGGGCAGCGCATCGACGCGTTCCTGGAGAAGCCCGCCGACCCGCCCGGCCTGCCCGACGACCCGGACAGTTGCTTCGCCTCCATGGGCAACTACGTGTTCTCCACAGAGGTTCTCCTCCACGCGCTGCGCGTCGACGCCGGCGACGAGGGTTCGGTCCATGACGTGGGCGGCAACATCGTGCCGAAGCTGGTCGAGCGCGAGCAGGCGAACGTCTACGACTTCGCCGACAACGAGGTACCCGGGACGACCGACCGCGACCGCGGCTACTGGCGCGACGTCGGGACGCTCGACGCCTACCACGAGTCGCACATGGATCTGGTGTCGATCGACCCGCTGTTCAACCTCTACAACCGAGAGTGGCCGATCCTCACCAGCCACCCCCAGCTCCCTGGCGCGAAGATCGTCGAGGGCGGCGAGGCGCACGAGTCGATCGTCACCAACGGCTGCATCATCGCCGGAGGGCTCGTCGACCACGCCGTGCTCTCACCCGGCGCGGAGGTGCGGCAAGCTGCCGAGGTGTCGCGGTCGGTGCTCATGCACGGCGTCCGGGTCGAGGCCGACGCGCAGGTCCGCGACGCGATCCTCGACAAGAACGTCGTCGTGCCGAAGGGCACGAGTGTCGGCGTCGACAAGGAGGCCGACCGCGAGCGCGGCTACGTTGTCAGCGCTAACGGCATCACCGTCGTCGGCAAGGGCGTCCGGATCGACGACTGACCCGTGTCCTCGACATCGGCGTCGGTCCCAGCCTGCTCGCGGCGGAGACGGCGGCGGAAGTAGGTGCTGTGCGACTTCGAGGCTCGGCCCTGGGCGGCCGACCTGCGAGCACTCGGCCCCGGCTACTTCTTCAGTCTCAACCGCTACCTGTTCTGCTCAACGAGCCATCGCTGACCGGCCCCGGGCGAGGCAGATTCGCGCCCTCCGGCGTCAGCGGGACCGGTCTCCGGCCAGCCAGGACCGTCCGACCTGCTCCTCGATGCTTGCGGCATGGACGACCGCGTCGTGAACCGCCTTCTCGATCCTGCCACCGACCAGCGGGATCGACGCCTTGACCGTGGCGTCGACCGTGGTCACCGTGCCGGTGGCGGAGCCGACCAGTGTCATCCCACCGGTGAGGTTGACCGGGGCGCCGCCCAGGTCGATACGGATCGAGCCGCTCCGCGAGCCGTCGGGCGACGCAGCCTCCCACACGTCCCTCTGGTCGAGGTCGATGGTCTCGCCGACGAACCGCCGCAGGAAGTCGGGCACATCTGGGGGCATCACCCGGAGCAGGCGCACTGTCACCCGGTCGCCGTCGTTGGTCACGGAGGCCTCATGGCGGACCGCCCCAGTCGCCTCGGCCTTGCGGGCGAGGTATGCCTCGTCGGTGAACATCGCGAACACGGTGGCCGGATCGGTGTCGAAGCGGAGCTCTGTGCGCAGGTCCATGAGCCCATCCTGGCCCACCGGGGGGCCGCACGGGTTCGTATGGTGGCCAGATGGCGACGCACGCGCACCCCCCGCCCGCCCACTTCGGTGAGGACGGAGCCCGGCTGACGTACGGCAGCTACCTGCGCCTCCCGGCGCTGCTCGACCAGCAGCGGCTCGCGACCGACGCACACGACGAGCTGCTGTTCATCACCATCCACCAGGTCTACGAGCTGTGGTTCAAGCAGTTGCTCTTCGAGCTCGAGTCCGTTCGTGACGCCATGAGCGGCGGGCAGCTGTGGTGGGCCAGGCACCTGCTGGCGCGCGTCCACGAGATTGAGCGGATCCTGATCGAGCAGGTCGGCGTGCTGGAGACGATGACTCCGCAGGACTTCCTCGAGTTTCGCGAGCGGCTCGCCCCTGCCAGCGGCTTCCAGTCGGTGCAGTTCCGTGAACTGGAGTTCCTCTCGGGGGCCAAGGACACCAGGTTCGTGGGCCGCTTCCGTGGAGTGAGCGAGCAGGAGCGGAGTCGGCTGGAGCGGCGGCTCGCCGAACCGACCCTGTGGGATGCGTTCACGCAGGTGCTGAGCACCCGCGGGCTGGCGTCGGAGTCCGACGACGAGGTCCGCGAGTCTCTGCGCACCGCTGCCCACGACCGCGGGACCCACGGCGAGATCTGGGAGCTGGCCGAGGCGCTGCTCGTCCACGACGAGCGGGCGGCCGGATGGCGGGCCCGGCACGTGACGATGGTGGAGCGGATGATCGGGACGAAGACGGGCACGGGGGGCTCGTCAGGTGCCGCCTACCTGCGCCGACGGTTGGACATGCGCTACTACCCGGTCCTGTGGGAGCTTCGCTCCTGGCTCTGAGGGCTGTGGACTACCGGCCGAGGGGTGTCGGCGCGCCCGGCGCGAGCTAGGGTCGGAATCGTCGCGTACAAGGACGTACCGGCAGGAGCTGTCCCGGGGGCAGAGATATGCGCAACCGGCTCGACGAAGCCAAGTCCGAGCTTCTCGCGAAGGCTGCCGTGGTGGCCGACCAGCGCGGCCAGCCCCGCTCCGACGAGCTCGCCTTCCTACGCCGCTACTACCGCCACATCGCAGCCGAGGACCTCGTCGACCGCGACCCGGTCGACGTCTACGGCGCCGCGGCGTCGCACCGCCAGTTCGCGCAAACGCGCCCACAGGGCACCTCACTGGTCAGGGTCTACACGCCGACGGTCGACGAACACGGATGGTCCTCCGGCCACACCGTCGTCGAGGTGGTAACCGACGACATGCCCTTCCTGGTCGACTCGGTGACGATGGCGCTAGCCAATCAAGACAGGTCAGTCCACCTCGTCGTGCACCCCCAGTTCGTCGTGCGTCGCGACGTCGCGGGCGAGGTGCTCGAGATCTGCGACCAGGGCGAGGCCGACCCGCGCACCGCCGAGATGCCCGACGCCGTCGTCGAGTCCTGGATGCATGTCGAAGTCGACCGCGAGACCGATCCGGCCGTGCAGAGCGCGATCACCGACGGGCTGCGCCGTGTCCTCCGCGACGTCCGCGAAGCGGTCGAGGATTGGCCCCGGATGCGACAACGCGCCGAGGAGATCGCAGCCGAGCTGGAGAAGGACCAGTTGCCGGTGTCGTCCGAGGAGGTAGCCGAGGCGCAGGAGCTGTTGCGCTGGCTCGCCGACGACCACTTCACCTTCCTGGGGTACCGCGAGTACCTGCTGGACACCGTCGAGGGCGAGGACGTCCTGCGGGCCGTCACCGGGTCCGGGCTCGGCATCCTGCGAGCCGACCAGGAGCTGTCGGGGTCGTTCGCGAAGCTCCCGCCCGAGGTGCGCGCCAAGGCGCGCGAGAAGCAAGTGCTGGTGCTGACCAAGGCCAACTCCCGCGCCACGGTGCATCGCCACACCTACCTCGACTACATCGGGGTGAAGTCGTTCGACGAGTCCGGCGAGGTGGTCGGTGAGCGTCGGTTCCTCGGGCTGTTCACCTCGGCCGCGTACACCGAGAGCGTGCTGCGCATCCCCGTTCTGCGCCGCAGAGTCCTGCAGGTGCTCGAGAACAGTGGATTCGCCGCCACCGGCCACTCGGGCAAGGACCTCATGCAGGTGCTTGAGACCTACCCGCGCGACGAGCTGTTCCAGACCCCCGCCGACGAGTTGCTGCCCATCGCGCTGGCCGTGGTCCACCTGCAGGAGCGGCGCCAGCTGCGCCTGTTCGTCCGCCGTGACATCTACGGGCGTTACCTGTCGTGCCTGGTCTTCCTGCCCCGCGACCGCTACAACACCGATGTCCGGGAGCGCATACAGGGCATCCTCCTCGGGGCCACCGACGGCCTCTCGATCGACCACACGGCGCTGGTCAGCGAGGCGGTGCTGGCCCGCTTGCATTTCGTCGTCCGGATGCGTCCCCACCAAGAGCTCCCCGACCTCGACGTCACCGGGCTCGAGCGGCAGCTCCTCGCGGCAACCCGGGGATGGGGCGACGAGTTCGCCGACACGCTGGCGGAGCAGACGGGCGAGGAGGCGGCGGCCCGCCTGCTCCGGAGGTACAAGGAGGCGTTCCCGGAAGCCTACAAAGAGGACTTCCCGGCGCGGACGGCGGTCGCCGACGTCGCGCGCCTCGAGGAGCTCCCGGACGACGACGGTCTGGGCATGAACCTCTACCGGCCGATCGGCGGGCCGCCCGACGAGCGCCGGTTCAAGATCTACCGGACCGGCCCGCCGATATCGCTGACCCAGGTGCTGCCGATCCTCTCGCGGATGGGCGTCGAGGTCGTCGACGAGCGTCCCTACGAGATCCTCCGACCGGGCGAGGCCGCACCGGGGCCGGCGTACGTCTACGACTTCGGCCTGCGATACGACGCGAGGCGGGCGGCCGGCGAAGACGGCCTCAAGGAGCTGTTCCAGGAGGCCTTCGCGGCGGTCTGGCGGGGCGAGGCCGAGGGCGACGGCTTCAACGCCCTCGTGCTGCGGGCCGGGCTGACCTGGCGGCAGGCGGCCGTGCTCCGGGCCTACGCGAAGTACCTGCGCCAGGCCGGTTCGACGTTCAGCCAGGACTACCTCGAGCAGTGCCTCGGCACCCATGTCGAGATCGCACGCCTGCTGGTCGACCTGTTCGAGACCCGGTTCGACCCGGACCGCTTCGTGGACGACCCCGACGCCCGGTCGGCGGCCGCCGAGGAGATGGTCGAACGGCTGCAGAAGTTGCTCGACCAGGTGGCCAGCCTCGACCAGGACCGGATCCTGCGCTCGTTCCTGAGTCTCGTGCAGGCCACACTGCGCACCAACTACTACCTGCTCGACAACGACGGCCGGCCGCCTGCGGCAACCTCGTTCAAGCTCAAGCCGTCTGCGATCCCCGACCTGCCCGAGCCTCGGCCGATGTTCGAGGTCTGGGTCTACTCGCCTCTGGTCGAAGGTGTGCACCTGCGCTTCGGTGCCGTCGCCCGCGGCGGGCTGCGGTGGTCAGACCGCCGCGAGGACTTCCGCACCGAGGTGCTCGGGTTGGCGAAGGCCCAGGCGGTCAAGAACGCCGTGATCGTTCCCGTCGGCGCCAAGGGTGGCTTCGTCGGCAAGCGGCTGCCCGACCCCTCGGTCGACCGCGAGGCATGGCTGGCCCAGGGCGTCGAGTGCTACAAGACGTTCATCCGAGGTCTGCTCGACGTCACCGACAACCGGACCGCCGACCGCAGCATCGTGCCTCCTCCCAGGGTGGTCCGTCACGACGCCGACGACCCCTACCTGGTCGTCGCAGCCGACAAGGGCACGGCCACGTTCTCCGACATCGCCAACGGCGTTTCCGCGGAGTACGGATACTGGCTCGGCGACGCGTTCGCATCCGGAGGCTCCGCGGGCTACGACCACAAGGCCATGGGCATCACCGCCCGCGGCGCCTGGGAGTCGGTCAAGCGGCACTTCCGCGACATGGGCCGCGACTGCCAGAACGAGGACTTCACCTGCGTGGGCATCGGCGACATGTCCGGCGACGTGTTCGGCAACGGCATGCTGTTGTCGACACATGCGCGGCTGCTCGCCGCGTTCGACCACCGGCACATCTTCCTCGATCCCGACCCGGACCCGGCGGTGTCCCACGCCGAGCGGCGCCGCCTGTTCGAGCTCGCCCGCTCCACCTGGGCCGACTACGACCCCGCCCTGATCAGCGAGGGCGGCGGGGTGCACCCCCGAACGGCCAAGCGCATCACCTTGACTCCCCAGGTCAAGGCACGGCTGGGGATCGACGACGACGTCACCGAGATGACTCCGGCCGACCTCCTGCGCGCGATCCTGAGGGCACCGGTCGATCTGCTCTGGAACGGCGGCATCGGTACCTATGTCAAGGCGGCCACCGAGACCCACGCGGATGTCGGCGACAAGGCGAACGACCCGATCCGTGTCGACGGAGCCGAGCTGCGCTGCGGGTGCGTCGGCGAGGGCGGCAACCTCGGCTTCACCCAGTTGGGCCGTATCGAGTATGCGACGTCCGGCGCCGGCGGGCGGGGCGGCCGCATCAACACCGACGCGATCGACAACTCCGCCGGAGTCGACACCTCCGACCACGAGGTCAACATCAAGATCCTGCTCGACGGCGTCGTACGCGAGGGCGATCTCACCGAGAAGCAACGCAATGCGCTGCTGGCCGAGATGACCGACGAGGTCGGGCACCTGGTGCTCGCCAACAACTACGGCCAGAACGTCGCACTAGCCAGCGGGGTGTACCAGGCGGCAAACCTCATGCACGTCCACCACGCGTACGTCGCCGCGCTCGAGGCGAAGGGCAAGCTGGACCGCCCGCTGGAGTTCCTGCCCACCGACCGCCAGTTCCGTGAGCGGCTCCAGGCCGGCCGTGGGCTCACCTGCCCCGAGCTCGCGGTGCTGCTCGCCTACACCAAGAACACGATCTACGCCCAGCTGGTCGGCAGCACTCTTCCCGACGACCTCTACCTGCGTAACGCCCTGCACGCCTACTTCCCGAGCGCGCTGCGCGACCGGTACCCCGACCGGATCGACGAACACCCGCTGCGGCGCGAGATCATCACCACGATTGTCGTCAACGAGCTGGTCAACGAGGCCGGCACCACCTTTGGGTTCCGGCTGGGCATGGAGACCGGCAGCACCATCGAAGACCTCGCTCGGGCCCACACCGTGGCCGGCGTCGTGTTCCGGATGCCCGAGCTGCTCACCTCCGTCGCGGCTCTCGACACCGTGGTTCCTGCCGACCTGCAGACGCAAATGCGGCTGGAAGGTCGCACGATCACCGAGCGCGCCACCCGGTGGCTGGCGGTCAACCGCCGTCCGCCGATCGACATCGCGTGGCAAATCGAGTTCTTCGAGGCCCCGATAGCACGCCTGCTCGCCGAGTTGCCCGACGTGCTGGTCGGTCGCGAGCTCGACCTGTTCGTCGAGCGCCGCGACTCTCTGCTCCGGGCGGGTGTGCCCGAGGACCTGGCTGTGCGGGTGGCGGTGCTGCCGCTGGCCTATGCGGGCCTCGGCATCGTCGAGTCCTCGCTCACGACGGGCACCGATCTCATCGAGGTCGCTCGCGTCCACTTCAAGCTCGGCGAGCACCTCGCCCTCGGGCAACTGCTCGAACGTATCGTTGCGCTGCCGCGCACCGACCGGTGGCAGACGATGGCGAGGGCGGCGTTGCGCGACGATCTCCACGCCGTCCAGACCGCATTGACCGCCCAGGTGATCCAGCGCACGGAGGAGGGTCTCGACGTGAAGACCCGAGTGCGAGCCTGGGCCGAGGCGGACACGGTGGTGGTGGCGCGGGCTCGAGAAACCCTGCGTGAGATCGTCGATAGCGAGTCGTTCGACCTGGCCCGGCTCTCCGTAGGGCTGCGCGTCGTGCGCTCCCTCCTCCGCGCCGACACGGCCTGATCACAGCGAAGGGACGGTGCCCCTTGATCGTCCGCTACTGGCGCGGCTGGACCACACCGGAGAATGCCGACACCTATCAGGACATCGTCAGCAACCGGGTGCTCCCGAGCATCCGGAACCGTGGGCTCGCGGGGTACCAGGGCGCCTACCTGCTCAGGCGCGAGCTCGACGGCGAGGTCGAGTTCGCCACGCTCATGCTCTTCGACTCAATGGTCGCTGTTCGGGCATTCGGGGGAGCCGACTACGAGGTCGCTTACGTCCCTCCTGAGGCGCGGGAGGTGCTGACGCGGTTCGACGAGCGGTCCGCCCATTACGAGACGTTGCTCGAGCCCTGAGACGCTCCGAGCTTCTCATGGGAATGAACATCAAGAACGAGGAAGCTCTTCAGCTGGCCAAGCAACTTGCCGGGCTGACCGGTGAGAACCTCACGGTCGCCGTGACCACAGCGGTGCGCGAACGCCTTGACGGGGTGCGCCGGCAGCGGCATGGCGACGACCTGTTCGCGCGGCTCTTGGCGATTGGAAAGGACGCGGCTCCGCGGTTGCGTGAGCCGTTCCGCTCCGCCAACCACGGCGACCTGCTGTACGGCGACGACGGACTCCCGCGGTGATCGTTGACACGTCACGCTCATCGCGATCCTCCGTGACGGGGTTGATGCGGCGACGTACGCAATAGCGATCGCGGAGACAGAGCGACGTCGCATCTCGGCCGCCAACTTCCGGAGGCGCCTTGGTCATCGACGGCAGCCGCGATCCGGTCGCAAGCCGCCGCTTCGACGACCTGCTGGCGGAGGCCGACATCGTCGTTGAACCCGTCACCGGGTCGCAGGCCAACGTAGCCAGAGCGGCGTACGGGGACTGGTCCACCGACCACGGACTACGCAGACCGGGGGCCGCCCTGGTGGAGGCGTACAAGGTCGTCGCCCGCTTGCACAACGCGGCAGCGGTCACGCGCGAAGTCGACCCATCCGCGCGGTGGTTCCGCAGTCGGTCGTTCCAGGTGCTCGGGGCGCACCGCTTCGTTGAGACCTGCCTGGAGCAGGTGGGTGACGCCACCTTGCGCGACCTTCCACTGGTCGGCTCGGTCGATCAGTTCGCCGACTCCTCCGATGTGCTGAGCAATCCGGACCGGGCCCAGCGGCTGCGCCACGTCTACAGCCGGTGATCGACGTGAGGTTGGTGCTGCTGGGAGCATGATCCACGTGAGCTCTATGTCGCTGGGACGACACCAACCTCACGCAGTCAAGGTCCTGAAGGTCCTCAGAGCTGTAACCAAAATACACAAGAACTCTTGCACGTGAGTTCTTGTATGTCTAGCGTAGGCCACATGGCCGATCCGTCCTCCCGTATCCGGTTGCGCGATCCGAGTGCGATGCGCGCGCTCGCACATCCCACCCGCCTACGGCTGCTCGGCGAACTCAGGGCGCGTGGACCGCAGAACGTCGGCATGCTCAGCGAGGTCGTCGACGAGGCTCCCGGCTCGGTCAGCTACCACCTGACGACGCTGGCGAAGCACGGCTTCGTCGAGGAGGCGCCAGAGCTGGCGCCGAGCGGTCGTGAGAGGTGGTGGCGGGCCGCGCACGCCCGAACCGTATGGGACCGGGTAGAGACTCTTGACGATCCCGAGCGGCGGCTGGCCGCCGACATGATGCAGCGCACGATCCTCGCACGCTGGGTGCAGAAGCTGGAGCACTATCTGGACGTCGAGCCCACGCTCGACCGGGAGTGGATCGCTGCAGCCGCCGGCAGCGACGCGATCATGCATCTCACAGCGGACGAGCTGGCCGAACTGCGCTCGGAACTAGAAGCAGTTGCGGCCCGTTGGTCGGCGCGCAGCGACCCGAACCGACCCGGCGCCGCCCAGGTGACCATGCTCCACTTCGGTTTCCGGAGCGACGTGTGAAGGGTCGTCGGGTTCCGCTGACCGGCCTGCTGGCCGCGCACGCCGTGTCGCTGACCGGCAACATGATCACGTTCATCGCCCTGCCGCTGTATGTGCTCGATACGACGGGCAGCGCCTCCTTGACCGGCGTGGCCGCGTTCTTCGCCGTGCTGCCCGTCGTCATCGGGGGAGCGCTCGGCGGTGTTCTCGTCGACCGGGCGGGCTACCGACGCACCAGCATCGTCACCGACCTGATCGGCGGCGCGACGATCCTCGCGGTGCCCGTGCTGGCGGCGACGGTCGGACTGCCGTTCTGGGCACTGACGCTGCTGATCTTCGCCACCGGCCTGTTCGACACACCAGGCCGGACTGCCCGGTCATCCCTGTTACCCGAGCTCGCCGAACGCGCGCACGTGCCGCTGGAACGGGCGGTCGGGACCTTCGAGGCGCTCGAACGCGGCGCACGGCTGGTGGGCGGGCCGGTCGGAGGGCTGCTGGTCGCCCTGCTCGGCCCGGTGAACACACTCGTGGTCAACGCCGCGACGTTCGCGGTGTCCGCGCTGCTGGTGGCGTGGCTCGTGCCGAAGTCGGTCGACGTCGAACGGATGGCCGGCGACAGCTCACCAAAGGCCGCGAGCAGTTCCTACTGGCACGAACTCGGCGATGGTCTCGCCTTCCTGTGGCGGCAGCGACTGCTGCGGGCGATCATGGTGCTGCTCGTCGTCACCAACTTCTTCGACGGGGCCTGGACGACGGTGATCCTGCCCGTCTTCGCCGACCGTCACCTCGGCGGCTCCGTGGCGCTGGGTCTGCTGGTCGCGGCGATGGGCGGCGGTGCGTTGGTGGGTTCGCTCATGTTCGGCGTCGTCGGGCACCGGCTGCCGCGGCGAACACTGTTCGTCGTGTCGTTCCTGCTCTGCGGCGGTCCGCGGATGCTGATCTTCGCAGCCGAGCCGCCATTGTGGCTGTGTCTGATGACCGTCGCTGTGGCGGGCCTGGCTGCGGGGTCGATCAACCCGATCATCGGCACGGTGCAACTCGAACGCACTCCGCCGGGCATGCGGGCGCGTGTCTACGGCTGCATGGGCGCCGGAGCCTGGGCCGCCATGCCGATCGGCGCTCTGGTGGCCGGCGTCACCGTCGAGCACCTCGGGTTGACGACGACACTGCTGATGCTCGGGTCGGCGTACCTCCTCGTGGTCCTCTCGCCATTGCTGGGCGGCCCCTGGCGGAACATGGAGCGGCCCGAGCGATCGGCAGCATCCGCACTCGAGCCCGCCCCGGTGGGCGTGCACGGCTAGGCGCCCACCCGTCATCTTGTGGCGGGAAAGACACGCCACACCGGCCGGGCACACGTTCCTAACCCGCCACAAGATGGAGGAAGATCGCGCGTCGGCCTGTGGATATCCGCCTGAGGGCTGGTCAGCGACGCGACACACCGGTATAACTCAGCGGCATCCAGTTGGGTCATGTGCTGTTACCGCCGTCATCCACCAGATCACGGGTGCCAACAGCCAGGTGAGCGAAGAAGCCGTCGACGGGGTCCGCAGCATGACCGCACTCGAGATCATCGATGCCGAGGTCCGTGACGTCGTCCGCCGGGAGGGACTCGATCCGGTCGCCGACCCAGCAGCCGTACGGCGCATCGTCGACGACGTCGTCGCGACCTACGACGAACGCAGCCTCAGCCGCCCGCTCCCCCCGCTCGGCGATGCCCGGACGGTCGCCCGCACGGTGCTCGACTCGGTGGCCGGCTTCGGACCCCTGCAGCGTTATCTCGACGATCCGACGGTCGAGGAGATCTGGATCAACGAGCCGGGCAAGGTGTTCATCGCCCGCCGGGGCCGCAGCGAGCTCACGACGACGATCTTCACGGATCAGGAGGTGCGCGACCTGGTCGAGCGGATGCTCAAGACCTCGGGGCGGCGGATCGACCTGAGTTCTCCGTTCGTCGACGCGATGCTTCCCGACGGCAGCCGGCTGCACGTGGTGATCCCCGACATCACCCCTGAGCACTGGGCAGTGAACGTCCGCAAGTTCGTCGTGCGAGCCACCAACCTCGACGACCTGGTGGGTCTCGGCACTCTGACCCAGCAGGCCGCCAGGTTCCTCGACGCCTGCGTTGTCGCGGGGCTCAACATCCTGGTCTCGGGCGGCACGCAGGCGGGCAAGACCACACTGCTGAACTGCCTGACGGCGGCTGTGCCCGCACGTGAGCGCGTGATCACGTGCGAAGAGGTCTTCGAGTTGCGCATCCCGTTGCCGGACGTCGTCCGGATGCAGACCCGGCAGGCCAGCTTGGAGGGCACCGGTGAGATCAGCCTGCGACACCTGGTGCGCGAGGCGCTCCGGATGCGGCCGCAGCGGATCGTCGTCGGCGAGGTCCGCCAACAGGAGTGCCTCGACCTGCTCATCGCGCTGAACTCCGGCATTCCCGGGATGTGCACCGTGCACGCCAACTCCGCCCGGGAGGCCGTGACGAAGATGTGCACGCTTCCGCTACTGGCCGGGGAGAACATCGGCAGCCGGTTCGTGGTGCCCACCGTGGCGGGCTGCGTCGACATCGTCGTGCACCTCGACAGCGAGCACGACGGCAGCCGTCGGGTCCGCGAGATCGTCGCGGTGCCCGGCCGAGTCGAGGGCGAGGTCGTGGAGCTCGAGCCGATCTTCGTCCGGCGGGGGGACCGCCTGGGGCGCGCGGACGGGCATCCGCCGCACGCCGACCGCTTCGGTCGCGTGGGAATCGACCCGGCCGGCCTG
>Ga0193739_1000034_pt1 | contig 31866 bp, 28 predicted proteins | sample L2a2metaG_FD_144926 | JGI IMG/M metagenome (GOLD analysis project Ga0193739, IMG submission 144926) | Soil microbial communities from a riparian zone of the East river system, Colorado, United States - L2a2 | ecosystem: Environmental > Terrestrial > Soil > Riparian zone | place: USA: East River...
GGGCGGCGAGTCACTGGTGGTCCGGGGGCGAACCCGGGCACCGGCAGGGACATCGGGCGGCGTGTGGATCGAGGCCGAGTTTCTAGCTTCCGACTCCGACGCCCACGGCGCCATCACCGTCACCGTGTATCCGGATCGTGTGCTCGCTACGATCCGCGGTATACAGTTCTTCGCAACTTCCGAGCCACACGTGGTCCCTGGTGACGGCGCTCTCGTTGCGCTCGTGAGTGGGTACCAATCGTGGGGGGGTTGCCACATAACTGCGTTGCCGACGGACGCGACGAGCTATGGCGCAATCGGCCTGACCCGTGCAGGACGCGGCTTGGCCGCGGTGTGGGATCCGGGCGAGGCGGGGGACGGCAAGGTGAGCCTTGGCCCGGCTGGGAGCGTGGACGCCGTCAGTGAATGGTCCCCTCCCCGCCCCGTGCGGCCTGACGGCGACGGCGCGACGCTCCGGCTGGCCTACGTGCCCGCCGGTGACGGCCTCGCCGCGCTGAGCGCGGCCGCGACGCCTCCGTCGACAGTCGATCGGGACCGCGTCGCCGCCCTCGCCGTCCCGACGGGCTGGTGCTCCCGGTACGAGCTCGGCGCCGCCGTCACCGAAGCCGATATGCTCGCCAACATCGACTTCTGCGCGTCGCATTTCGACCGCCGATTCTTTCGCTACATCCAACTCGACGATGGCTACCAGCGCGCGGCCGGGGACTGGAACATGAACGCCAAGTTTCCGCACGGTCACCAGTGGTTGACCGACCGCATTCACGCAGCGAGCGGAGGCTTCCAAGCCGGCCTCTGGATCGCGCCGTTCGCGGTCGCCGAGCGCTCCGACGTGGCGCAGGCAAATCCCGCCTGGCTGTTAAAGGGGGTCATGGACAACCGCGAGCCGTGGGGCGGGCGCATCCTCGCTTTAGATGGAGCGCATCCCGACGTGCAGCAGTGGCTCTACGACCTGGCGCGCCGCGCGGTGCGAGAGTGGGGATACGACTACCTGAAGGTGGACTTCCTCGAGTGGGCAACCGGCGGCGCGACTCACTACGGCGGACTCACGCGCGCGGAGGCCTACCGCAGCGGGCTCGCCGCACTCCGCGAAGGACTCGGCACTGAGGCGTTCCTCCTGGGGTGCGGCGCACCACTTCAACATGCCGCGGGCTTAGTGGACGGCATGCGGATCGGTGATGACGTGGATGCCAGCTGGAACGGCATTCAAGCGCCGGCGCGTGCGGCCGCGCTCCGCAGCTTCTACCATCGCTCCGTCTGGCTGAACGATCCCGACTGCCTCGTTGTCCGTCCGCCGCTTACACTGGAGGAGGCTCGCGTCTGGGCATCCGTCGTCGCGGTGTCGGGCGGGATCAACATTTTCTCGGACAATCTTCCCACGCTTCCAGCCGATCGGCTGCCCGTGCTGCGGAAGACGATCCCGGTTGCGGCGCAGACGACCTCTCCGCCCCGCCCAGTGGGAACGCAGAGCGACGAACCGGAGATCGCGCCCGCACTCACCGCCGGCGACAGCGTCGTGCGCCTCAAAGGTCCCTGGCGATTCCGAACCGGTGACGATGCGCGCTATGCGGCACGCGACTTCGACGACGAAACCTGGGAAACGATCCCCGTGCCGGCGACGTGGGAGCAGGCGGGACGTCCGGACTACGATGGATCCGCCTGGTACCGCACGCGCTTCACGCTGGCTGTATCTCCCCCTCCCCCTCCCCCTCCCCAGCCGCCGGCGGTGCGCCTCCATCTGGGGAAGGTGGACGATGGCGACGAGACCTTCATCAACGGTGTCCGGATTGGGGGGATGAGCGGACGGCGCAGCTATCGCCAGTATCCGGTGCCCGCCAGCGCGCTGAATTGGGGAGGGGAGAACGTGCTCGCCGTCCACGTGACCGATAGCGGGGGCGCGGGAGGCTTGTGGAGTGTTACGCGCGACCGTCCGGCAGCGACGTGGATCGTCGAGGGCGCGCCGCGCTGGTGGACGCTCGTGCTGGTGAATTGGGACGAGGAGCCCCGCACGGTGGCGCAAAGCCTCGCCGCCCTCGGGATCTCGGCGCAGCGCGTTACCGCCTACGATGTGTGGACCGAGCGGCCAATGGCAGATGTGCAACAGACACTCACGGCCACGATTCCGCCGCACTCCACGTTGACCGTCGCGTTGCGAAGTACGGTCGCTCGACCCCAGCGGCCCCAGGTCATTGGCACGACCCGTCACATCGTACAGGGCGCGGTGGACATTCGCGAAGAGAATTGGGACGCCGCCACACGCTCGCTGAGCGCCAAGTCCGTGAGTCTCGACGGTCGTCCCTATGCGGTCACGATCGCGGTTCCCCGGGGCATGCGCGCGCGCGCATGCAAGTCCAGCATCGCGTGTACGCTCAAGCGGCTCGACAGCGGGGGGGGGCACGCGGTGATCGAATGGCCTGCCGGCACGTCGGCCGATCTCGAGTGGACCGTGACCTTCGGGGCTGCCGCGCGCCGCTAGAGCCGCACGCGCGCCCCTGTGAGGCGTGCCCCCTGCATGACGTAGCGCTGCGCCACCAAACAGACCACCAGCAGCGGCAGGGTCACCATGACCGCCGCCGCCATTTGGTACGGCCAGTTTCCAGCATACGTCGTGTGGAAGCTCGCCAGCGCGACTTCGGCAACCGCCATGTCCGGCGAACGCGTGATGACCAGGGGCCAGAGGAAGTTGCGCCACTGGTCCATGAACGCGAGCACCGCGAGAGCGGCGACCGCGGGTTTCGCTAACGGCAGCATCACCCGCCAGAACAGTGTCCATTCCCCTGCCCCATCGAGCCGCGCGGCCTCCTCGACATCACGCGGCAGCATGAGAAAAGTCTGTCGCATGAGGAAGATGCCCCAGACCGTTACCAGCTCGGTCGAGATGAGCCCCGGATACGTGTCGGCCAATCCGACGGCGTTGACCAGGAGATATCGCGGGATCAGCAGCAGGATCGCGGGGATCGCCAGCATCGCCAGCATGGTCGCGAAGATCCCGTCTCGCGCCGGGAAGCGCATCCGGGAGAACGCGTACCCGGCTGCTGCGCTGGTGAGTACCTGGGCCACCATGACACATCCCGCGAGGAGTGCCGTGTTCACGAGGACACGAGCGAACGGCAATGCCTCAAACGCAGCGATGTAGTTGCCCGCTGTGGGCGCCTTGGGAAGCAGTGGCGGCGGCCAACGCAGGAGCTCGACGTCACCCATAAATGAGACCGAGACCATATAGAGGAAGGGCGCGACGACAACGAGGGCGACGAGCGCAAGGAACCAGCCGCGCTTAGGCATTCTGCACCTGTTTGCCAAGCCGCTTCAGCTGCGGCCCTCTGAACACCAGCAGCAGGATGAAGATGAGCAGCGCCAGCGCGCTCGCCGCACCGAAGGCCTGCGCACCAAACGCAGTTTGATAGACGTGATGGACGAGCACCTCGGTTGACCGCAGCGGCCCACCCTGTGTCAGCACAGACACGAGCGTGAATAGTTGAAATGCGCTGAGCAGTCCCGTCACGACCACAAACCCGGTGACCGGCCGAAGCAGCGGCACCGTTATGCGCCAGAAGCGTCGCCACGCCCCAGCCCCATCTACGCGCGCCGCGTCCATGTACGCTTGCGGGATGCGTTGCAGGCCGGCGAGAAAGACCAGCATTTGCCCGCCGACATGCGCCCAGAGAGAGATCAGCATCAACGCTGGAAGCGCGGTGCTCGCGTTGCTCAGCCAATCGGGTCTGCCAAGTCCCAGCGAGCCCGATCGGTAGATCACCTGCCACAGCAGTGCGACGGCGACGACGGACGAGGCATATGGCAGAAGGAGCGCCGCGCTGAGGAGTCGTCCGCTCCAGCGATCGCGGTAACGATGCACCCCGAGTGCCGCCGCGAGCGCCAGGACAACCGACACGGGGACGTACAAAGCATAGACCGCCGTATTGCGGAACGAAATCCACGTCACCGGATCGCGCAGCAAGGCGGGAAAGCTCACCAGGCTCGCCAGGTAGATCGCGTAGAGGGTCGGACCGATCGTGAAGACCGCGAGGTGAAGCGCGGCAGGCGCCAGAAATCCCCAGGCGATTGCGGTCTCGCGGCGGCGGCGAACCGGCGTGCGCTCCGCCCAGCGCAGAATCAGAATCGCCAGCGGACCGATCAACGCGCACGGCAGCAGCAGGATAAGCCAGCGCGGCGCCTCGATCTCCGCGGGTACCGTCCGCAACTCCACCCAGCGACCGGAGCCGATCAGTACCGCGACTACGGCCCGTCGAGCCCCCCCGTCGATCTGCACGCGCCGCGGCGCCGACTCTCCGGGGTCACCCGGCACGACCTCGCCGTCGCGCACCAGTGACGCGAGCTCGCTCATGGTCACGCGCGCGCGTGGCGCGGGTAAGCGCGTCGCCGCCTCCTGCAGCAAACGGCGCGTGTCCAGGAGCCAGCGGTCGGTGCTCTGGCGCGCTGCCGTTCGGACATCGACGTAGCACGCGAGCGCCAGCAGTAACGCTGCGGTGATGTAACCCCCGCGCCGCAATGAACGCTCCCGAAACGCGATCGCGGCAGCGGCGCCAACCGCAATCACTGCTGTCGGAAACGCGAAACCCAATCCTCCGGGCAGTGGCCCGTGTGGCACGGGTCGGGGGCGCACCGCCACGGCCCCAACCACTTCGCGGCGATGGCGGTCCTTGAGGGGAACGAGCGCGGCACCCTCCCGCCACCGCTCGCCGGCGCTCTCCAGGCGATTCAGGTCATCGGGAGTGAGGGGCGCCGCCGTCGCGTCCACCAATGGGGCGGTGCCGAAGTACACCTCCACATCCGACGACCAGCCGGGCAGCGTGCGCAGTGCTCGGGCGTGTGTCAGCAGTGAGGGCAGATCGTAGCTACGAGAAGCCGGTATCGAGGATGGTGGAGGAGTTGGAGGTGGTGGAGGAGGAGGCGTGACTCTTCGAGACCGACGGGGAGGCCGCGGGGCGGGTGGCGGGAGCGGCGGAGGTGTGACCGCCGAGATGTAGGCCGCAGTCGTACGCGCGATTCGAAATGCGAACGCCCGCTCGTAGCGACCTTGCGCCACGTGTACCACGACCAACGCCATCGCAGCCGCGATCGCTGCCGCTGTGGTCGCGCCGGCCGCCCAGCTGCGTCCGCTCACGCGAGCGGTGCCCCCGCCGCATCGAACAGGTACAGACGCCGGCGGTCCACTTTCAGGCCCACGCGGGTCCCCACACGGACATCGGCGAACCCGGCGAGACGGGCGACCAGCGGCTGGCCGCCCGCATTCAGATGCACGAGCGTCTCACTGCCGAGCGGTTCCACGACCAGTACGTCCCCATTCCCGACGCCCTTGTCCACTGCGCACAACCCCACGTACTCGGGCCGGATCCCCAGCTGCAGCTCTCCCTCGTACGTGGACAGCTCGATCGGTATCGTGAGGCTGCCGGCCTCGATCACTCGTCCCCCGTCCCCCGTCCCTCTTCCCCGGCCTTGCAGCACGTTCATTCCGGGCGTGCCGACAACGCGCGCGACGTGCACATCGGCCGGGCGCTGGTAGACTTCCTCGGGGGTGCCGACCTGCCTCAGCCGCCCTTCGTGCAGCACGCCGATCCGCTGCCCCATGGTCATGGCTTCGGTCTGATCGTGCGTGACGTAGATCATCGTGGCGCCGAGCGCACGGTGCAGCGCGAGCAGCTCGCCGCGCAGCTCGATCCGCAGCTTCGCGTCGAGCCGCGAGAGTGGCTCGTCGAACAGAAACGCCTGCGGTCCCCGGACGATCGCTCGGCCCAGCGCCGCGCGCTGCCGCTCTCCCTCGGAGAGCTGCTCGGGGAGACGGTCGAGCCTGTCCTGGAGCCCGAGCCGCGTCGCGGCCTCGACGACGCGCCTGTTGACCTGCGCGCGCGACACGCCGCGCATCTCGAGCGGGAACGCGATGTTCTCGCGGACACTGAGGTGCGGGTAGAGGGCGGGATTCTGAAACACCATCGCCACGTCCCGCTCGGCGGGCGCGGCGTGGGTCACGACTCGATCGCCGATCACGATGTCGCCCGTGGTGGGATCTTCCAGACCGGCGATGCAACGGAGCACCGTTGTTTTGCCGGACCCCGACGGGCCGAGGAGAACGAGTAGTTCGCCGTCCCGCACGTCGAGGTCCAGATGATGCAACGCCTGAATGCCGCCGTCGAAGACCTTACTCAGCTGGCGGAGAGTGACCGACGCCATCTGTTAGCGGTCAGGCCGATAGAAACGCCCGCACCAGCGCGTACGAGATGGCCCACACGACGAATCCCGTCACGATCACGCCGGAAATCTTTTCGATCGGCTTGGTGGTCGGGCCCGTTTTCGCGGTCAGCGCGTTGATCTCGAGCAGCGCGATGAGAACGATGATGCTCGCCCAATAGGCGGCATGATTGCCGCCCGCGGGAAGCGTGAAATGCGACGCGGCACCCATGAAAAAGAGCATCGGAATCGAGAACACGACGTTCGTGCGTGAGGCCAGAAACGCCCGGCGCGCCGCGGCCGGCGCCGCGGCATTTGCCTGACCGCCCGAAGCGGCGGCGATCGCCGACGCGATCACGATCTTCTGATTGCGCCAGATGACGCCCCATACGTTGATCAGCATGACCGTCCCGAACAATGCGCCCGTCAGGATCGTCACGGCCCACGGCGAGGACCACGCGGCTGATCCGTCGGGCGACTCGCCGATGCGCTTGCCGATGATCGCGGCACCGGTCAGGAAGGTGACTACCGCCGACCAGCGGAACCAGGCGAGTGCCCTCGGAATCAGCTTCTGCGTTGCGGCACTCTTGGTGGCCGGATCCGCCTCGGCCATGAATGGGCCCTGAACGAAATTGAAGTAATACAGTAGACCGATCCACGTAATGCCGGCAAGGAAATGAAACCAGCGCAGCAGAAACTCCGCCACGAGCGCCTCCGGGTGTGGGAAAGGACGGCACGTTCCGCGGAGCAAAATAGGGGGGGAACCGTCCCGCGCAATGCGGGGTTTGAGAAGCACCTTTCGAAGGATTCAAACGCCATGGCACAGGTACGAGAACAGAGCGCGAGAGCGGCAGCCGATCCCAAGCACGCACTGCCTCAACTGCCGTACGATTTCGCAGCTCTCGAGCCTCACATCGACTCGCAGACCATGCAGATCCATCACGGCAAGCATCATCAGGCCTATATCACCAACCTCAACAACGCACTGGCCAAGCATCCCGAGCTCTCCACGCGGAGCGTCGAAGCGCTACTGCGCGACATTAACACCGTCCCCGACGACATTCGCACCACCGTGCGCAACAACGGCGGCGGCCATCACAATCACTCCTTGTTCTGGACGATCATGGCGCCTGCGGGAAAGGGTGGCGGCGGTGAACCGACGGGAGCGCTGGCGGATGCGATCAAACGAACGTTCGGCGACTTCGCGAAGTTCAAGGACCAACTCAGCAACAGCGCGACATCACACTTCGGGAGCGGCTGGGCGTGGCTCACGGTCGTGAATGGCAAGCTCGAAATTGCCGGCAGGCCAAATCAGGACAGCCCGCTGATGGACAACAACACCCCGATCCTCGGGGTCGACGTGTGGGAGCACGCCTACTACCTCAAATATCAAAACCGCCGCCCGGAGTACGTGGCGGCGTGGTGGAACGTGGTGAACTGGGCGGAAGTCGGGCGCCGTTATGACGCGGCTCTATGACTCGGCAAGATCCGGCCCACCGTATAGAGGAGCAGGTCGGGGTCGACCGGCTTCGTGAGCACATCCACCACCTCGAGGTGAGCACCAGACCACTCACGTGTCGCGGCGGACAGGAGCACGACCGGAATCGTCTGCAGCGTCGGGATGCGCCGCAATACGGAGAGGAATTGCTTGCCGTCCATTGTCGGCATCTTGTAGTCGAGCAGGATCAGGTCCGGTGGATCCATTCTGTTGAGCACGTGGAGGGCGTGCTGGCCGTCGCGGGCGGTGTGAACCATGAATCCCTCCCCCGTCAGGAGGTCTCGGAGGGTCATACGCGTGTCCGCATCGTCGTCGATCAGCAATATCGATCGCATGAAAGTGTTCTCGGTAGTCATCTCGTGACATTAATGCCACCTGACTTGAGAGGTCAGGACCGTTCGACCTAATTCTTAGGACTGAGATGTAGATCACATTAGAAATGTGCATTTACAAGCGGGAGGGAGGGCTTGCAGGATTCCACGGTTATTCTGGGCTCTGTTGATAACTCCCAGTTGGTGCCGCGCAGTCTCGGATTCCACCGCCGGCGCGCGAGGACGGATTTCCCCACGAGAAGAAAAATATGCCGGCGACGCTACAGAAGCAGTCGATCGTGGTGGGTAATTCCGGATCTAAGCCTGGTGATTGTGGCGGATTACTCGTCGAGCGGTAGCGCGGAGATTTCCGCGTTCCCTTCCTCGTCGTACGCCACGGTGACGCGCCAGGGCCGGCAGCACACCTGGCAATCCTCCACGTAGTCCTGGTACGAACCGCCGCCGGCGTCGATCCCGATTTCGTTCGGCTCGCCGCAGTAGGGGCACATCACGATGCCCTCGGTGTCGGCCGTACCGTCGCCGACGGGAAATTCTTCATCGAGATCGTCATTGGCGAAGTCGACCATCAGTCTCCCCAGCCCATGCGCTGTCGCAGCGATGTCACGTGCGCCGTGTGATGCCGCCCATGCCACGCGTACAACGCGAGCAGCGTGTCGAGCGACGGGGTGCCCCATTCAGGATGCTTGATCGTGCGAGCGAAGTCCGCGGGCTGCATGCCACGCAGCAGCGTCACCCAGCGCTCATGCAGCGCCGTGAGCAGATCGAGGGACATCGCGATCGGCGCGCGCGTCTCGGGTGTCTTGGCCCAGTCCTTCTCTTCGTACGTCTTGATCGCCGGAGTCTCCTCCGTCAGGCCCCACTTGAACCGCATGTAGGCATTCATGTGGCTGTCGGGGAGATGGTGCGCCACCTGCCGTACAGTCCAACCGCCGGACCGGTAGGGGGTATCGAGCTGCGCGTCGTTCAAGCGTGCGACCGCGCTCCGGAAATTCGCGGGCGCCGCCGCGATCTGGTCGATACACGCGCCGCGCTCGGCCGGCTGGAGCGCCTTGACCGGCGTGAATTTCCCGATGGGATACCGCTCGTCGCTCACTGATCCACTCGCCAGCCAGTCGTCAATTCGGTCGTGCCCCACTTGATGCGCAAGGTGCCCCGCAGCTCGGCATAGCCGGTGCCGGGCTGAGGTGACTCCGGCACGAGATAAATCGACAGCGCGGGCTCCGGCTCCGCCATGGTCCGGCTCGCGAGCACCACGCGGCCGATGTCCTTAGCAGCGTCTCGGTCACTACCCCACTGCCCCGTTCCCCGATTCACGATCAGCGTATAACCCGTGCGGGTGGACAGGATGAACAAGGAATAGTCACCACGCGCCAGCTTCACGTCGCCGAGCATGACGTCGAGATCGGTGTGGAGCGTCGTCGCCGCGTTTGCCCCGAAACGCCACACGGTATCAAGCGGGATCAGGCCGCCTTCGACCCTACGCCCGCGGGCATGCGGCTGTCCGTAGGTAATGGCGATGCGGGAAGGCCCGGTGAGGCTCGCGTCTTCTTCGTACCAGGAGGTACCGATGCGCCGCGAATTGAGATGCACCTCGACCGAGGCGAAGCTGCTGGCCGCGATGCGGAGCGGTGTGGGCGGAGTCTGCGGAGTCTGGGCCACGCTCACCACAGGAACGAGCAACGCGACCGCAGCAAAGCGAGATCGCATGGAGATCTCCCTCATGAAGTCAGTGACTGAATGAGCCGGCGCACAGCTTCCGTCAGTTCGGATGCCTCCGCGTCGGTCTGTGACAGGCGCTGCACCACGCCTTCGAGCTGGTTCACTGCCGCCGTGACGGTCGCCTGATTCAGCAGTTTGGCTGCAATGTCCAGCTTACTGGCGAGCCATTGGCCGTCAGTTGCATCCAACACCTGGCCGGCCACGAGCTGGTTCAGGAGACCATGGGCAGCGGCGATCGCCTGCTGTGCTGCAAGAATCGTCGCGCTGGTGAACGTCGTGTCGGCAAGACCGCGAATGTCCGTAACGATCAAGCGCACGGTGAACGTGCCCGCGGTCGCGTACGTGTGTGAAACACCCGGGCCCGTTGCGGTGCTGCCGTCCCCAAACGACCAATCGTAATTGAGCGCATCGCCATCCGGATCGCTCGACTCCGCTGCGCTCATCGGAACAGACAGATGCGGCAGGGATTCGTACGGCCCGTCGGCAACCGCCGTCGGCGGCTTCGTATTGCTCTCGACCGCGATCTCGATCGCGTCGGCGAGCAGCGCCAGCAAGTCGTACCCGCTCAACGCTTCCACCGCGTCGATCGTGGTCTTGTAGGTTTGCCAGTCCACATTACGAATGCCCGGCCGGTTGGGCATGATGACCGCAACGGCTTCCACGTCGCTGTAGGAATTCACGTTCGCGAGACCATGGTCGCGTGGCAGGATCAGGGCGACTTTCCACGTGAACGCCGGGATCGTGATCTTGCCTTCATTCTTGATCGTGCCATTGTTGCCCGCGACGCCCGTGATGATGTACACCTCTTTATCGTCGAAACGCGACAAATCGCCCAGGAAATTCTCCATCACCGCCCACGGACCCTGATTCAGATCCGCCGCCTGCGGCACGATGTTGGAGAACAGGAAGGTGTTGGCGTTGTCGAGCGATCCGGACGTACGATCGAACGAGCGCGCGAGGTGCCCGCGGTCGATCCCGAAGCCGGCAAATGCGCCAGCGCCCGTATAGTCGGCAGTCGTGTAGCGTGGAAAACCCACCGGCAACGCCGCATCAAATGTAAAGCAGTCGCACCGGTCCTCCGGCCCGAAATGGCTCGCCTCCAGCTCGTAGCTCACCCAGTTCGGCGTGCCCCGCGTGTGGTTGTACGACGCCGTGTACTGGTCGTGACGGACGACGAAGTCGTCGCTCGCGTTCGCATCGGCGGGCTCCCCAAATTCGGCGTTGCCGGCGTACTGCGCGGTGCCTGCCACCGCGATGCGCGTCGGCAACGTATAGGTCGCGGTCGTGTGATCGACGTCGTCGGCGGTCGCACGGAAGGTGGCCGTTCCGGCACTGATGGCATGGATTACGCCGTTCGCGTCAATCCGGGCGACTGCGGGGGTCTCGGACGCCCATGTAAACGTCGCCGTCGTCACGACCGCCCCTGCTCCATCGCGCAGCGTCGCGAAGATCTGGTCCTCGAAACCGACCGGCAGCGGCGGATCGGATGGCAGCCGCCCGCTGAATGTGATCGTGTTGCTCGGCGGAGGCGGCGGGCTGCTGTTGCAGAAGTCGAACGTATTGGCTGCCGGTGCAGTCCAAACTCCCGCGGCATCACGGGCCAGCGATTGCCCCACCGGTGAGTTGGTGGGCTCGCTAACCACGATATCCGTGGAGCTCAACCCCTCAGCCGGCCCGCCGAGGGCGATGAACGATCCCTCGTACGACAGGAATTCCACGACTTGTCCGGCGCCGTTCACTAACGCCAGCCCGTCAGGGCTGCCGTTTTGGATGCCATTGGTGGGGTAGTTGAGCAGAACGACGCCCCGACCTTCGCACTGGGCTGGAATGCTGCCGGTCAAACCTCTCGTGTCGTAAGGCCCTCGGTTCGCCGGATCGCCGTTGTACAGCACGACGCTCCAACCGGTCAGGTCGGTGCCCGCTGGTCCCTCGAGCTCGATCGCCTCGCCTACGTCGGTGCCGGTGTTGTCGTAATGCAGCTCGGAGAATCGCGTCGCCGGCAATGGGGGCGGCGGGGGCGGGGGCGGGGGCGGTGGTGGAGGAGGCGGAGGAGGCGGCGGCGTATCGTTGTCGTTGCAGGCGCCGAACGTGTTCGCGATTGGACCGCTCCACACATCGGCGCCGTTGCGCTGCAGCGACTGACCAAGCGGCTCGTTCCCCGCTTCGCTGACGCCGATGTCGACGGAAAGCCGGCCGCCGGCCGGGCCGCCCACCGCGGTGAAGGCGCCTTCGTAGGAGAGGAACTCGACGACTGCGCCCGAGGCATCGACGAGCGCGACGCCGTCAGGGCTGCCGTTCTGAATCCCGTTCGCCGGGTAGTTCAGGACGACGACGCCGCGATCACCACATATCGCGGGGATCGGCGTGGCTAACGGATCGCTGTCGTAGGTAGCGCCGCCGTTGCCGTTGTAGAGCACGATCGTCCAGCCGGTGAGGTCGGTCCCCGCAGGGCCCGAGACTTCGATCGCTTCGTCCGCATCCGTCCCCGTATTGTCATAATGGATTTCGCTGATCCGCACCGCCGGCAACGTGAGGAGATCGAAATCCGCGACTTGATCGAATGTGGGGGCGAGACGTTCGGTGGATGTGCATGAGGCAAACAGGACGAGCACGGCGGCGGCGAACGGGACTCGACGCATGCACTACTCTCCGGATTGTGAGGAGCGAAACGAAAACTGGCATCGAAGATACGATGCCGGTGGAATGCGGCAATGTGGGTCTTCTTGTTGTTACGGAACCGTATCTTTCAACCCGTACCCCGAGAGATCACCCCGCAATGCGTCGGTTCGCGACGGATCCAGCACGCGAAATCGCGACAAAACGGGACGTGGGCGGCGATCAGCTCGAGCTGCGCGCCCGCCTCGAGATCCACCGCGAAGTAATCGACATCGGACGGGTTGATCGTACCCGAGATCGTATCGCCGAGGTGGGCGACTGTCGCCGTCAGCGCGGCGTCGTTCGGCTCGACTTCACGAGTCGACCGGCCCTGCTGCGCCGCTGCTGGGCCAACGAGAGCGATCAAGAAGGCCGCGATGAATACCACGCCTCGCACAATCGCAAGTCTCGCGCCGTCATGTGGCAGGAACGCATCGGCAGGCTATGGAGCGGATGGGATTCGAACCCACGACCCCCTGGTTGCAAACCAGGTGCTCTCCCAACTGAGCTACCGCCCCCGCAACGAAAATAGAGTGGCCTTCTACAGACGGGTAGGTTAGTGACGCTCCGGGTGTGGAATTAATCCTCTCCTGTTGCTGCAATGCCACACAAGAAAATGGATTGGAACGATTTAGCCGCTCGGGTATACCGCAAGGGAAGACCCAGCGACGGCAGCAGTGACGAACGGTAGGAGGATGCATGCTGTTCCCAGACTTGATTCCCCAAGCGCACGTCACGCTCACGAAGCGCGGCGCGTCCGTCATCGGTGAACGGGAAGCGCGATTACTCGACGCGGTGGACCGCGTACGATCAATTAAAGATGCGGCAGCGGAAGCAGGTATCAGCTATCGCACGGCCTGGAGCGCGATTCAACAGATGGAGCAGGCGCTCGGCCGACCCATCGTGGTATCGCGCGCGGGCGGACCGGGCGGGGGCGCCACCACGCTCACCGAGGAATGCCGGCGACTCTTGTCGCTGTACCAGGATCTGCGGCGCCGCCTTGAAGACGCGTTGCTGCGCGCCTGGGAAACCCCGGAGGCGGTCACGGAGGCCGGCGACTAGCGCGTCAGGGCGAGCGCGTACCCGGGGAGGCTGCGCAGCTGATAGTTCGCCTGCGCGACGCCATCGACCGATCCGCTGTACTGACTGAGCGCGCCGATGTCCGGCACGCCGATCGTGAGGATCGTCGCGCCGTTGGTCATCAGCCCGGTCAGGGCGAATCGCGTCGATGTTCCGCCGAGCGGTTGCTGGAACAGCCGCAGACCGGTTCCCACCGTGACACTCGTCAGCGGCGCCGGACCGGTGATCGTGAACACGATCGCGGAATCAGCGTTCGCGGCCGGCGCCGTCAGCCGCACCTTCAGCACGCCCGGACCCGATTGTACCGGCCCATCGCCGCCGCAACTCAATCCCATCAGCGCCACGGCGGCAACGATCGCCACGAGAGAGAGCCGGTTCATTGCAGGCCTTCCTTCCGCCGCGGTAAGCTCTGTAGCACGGCCGGACTCAGCGGGGCCCCCGTGAGCTTGACCCACGCGAGGAAGTCACCGACGTCGAAGGGGCCATTGTTGTTGCCCAGGAAGTCGAGATAGCGGACCTGGTCGGCGTTGAGCGGCGTCGTCGGGCCAAGCAGCTGCGTCGTCACGTCCGCCGTTGCGAGCGTCGGCGCGGTCACGGAGAGTGTGAACGTCCTGCCCTGGCTCTGCGCGCCCGACGTCACGGTCACCGTATAGGTGAAATTTCCCGTCTGCCGCGGGAACCCCGACACCACACCGGTCTGCGACCCGAGCGTCAAGCCCTGCGGCAAGGCGCCGCCGGTCACGGCCCACGACTTGGTGCATCCGCCGCCGCTGGACTCAAGGGCATCCACGTATGCGGCGCCCATGACGCCGTTCGGCCGCGCCGCCGGCGCAGACAGCACGAGGGCGCCGAAGTCCGCGAGCACAGTGTAGGGCCGCTGCATGGGCAACGCGACCGCCGTGTTGGTCGTCACCGTGTCGCCGCACCACCCGCCGAACGTCACCCCGGGATCCGGGGAAGCGGTGAGCGTAACGGTGCGTCCGGCTGGAATGAACGTCCCGCCGGCGAGATCGACTCCCGCCGTATCGGCCTGGATCGTCCCTGCGCCTTGCACGGTGGCGATGAGCTTGAAGTCGCGCGTGACGTTGGCGCGCAACGTATCGCCGAGGACGCGACCGGTGTAGATGTGGGCCTTCGCACCGGCATCGCTCCACGACACGAAGTGGAAGCGCGTGCGACCATTCGCCGACAGCTGCGGATCGGCGAAATCGACCGCGTAGCCTAGGCCCTCCTCCAGCAGATCCCGATAGACGTTGTACGTCGCGCCGGCGAATTGAATCGCCGCGGCCGTGTCGCTCGCGCGCACGACGCTGAGCCCGCCAAACCGGAGCCGGAACGCCATCGTGCGATCCGTCACGAGCTGCCGGATAGAATCCACGGCGAAACCCGCGAATGAGCCGTCGAGGTTTTTCAACGCCGCCGGGTCCGTCCGGAAGACGAGGGCGGTATTGCTGGTCGTGCCGGGATAAAGGTCTCCGGCGTCTCCGCGATTGGAACAGCCGAAAAAGATCGACGCAGAGGGACAGAGATTCCCCGGCACTGCCGCCGCGTCGAGGTTGCGGAACGAGTCCGCCTGTACCACCGCCACGCCGTGAATGGGTCCGGCATTGACGCTGTTGCTGAAACGCCCCTGGACGATCTTCGCCGAATCGATGTGCCAGACGAGGAGACCCCCCGGGCATCCCGGACTGCCCGCGCGCTGACAATGAACCCGAATCAGGGCGGTGTCGGACTGCTGCCGCTGGCGATTCTCCAGCAGGTAATACTCCCCGCGCGTGTTCGTTCCCTGGACACGCACGTAGAATGCGATATCCGATAAGGGCGCCGCGTCGAATGTGTAGGTGCCGGTCGTGTCCGCGGGCGCGAGCGTGACCCAGCCGAGCTCGTTCAGCGTCCACGCGCTCATCCGGGCCGGGCTGAATCCGGTGGTGAAGCTGCCGGAGCTCATCAGATCCCACTGCCCGACGCCTTCGGTCGGGCCGCCGGTATCGTACAGATCGGGCAGGGCGAACCCGTGTCCTGTCTCGTGCGCGACCGTGCCGATGGGCATGATTTGCGACGTGGTGCATGAGTTGGCGCCGCCGACGCCACTCTGCAGAATGTAGTCGCTGATCTTGACTTTCTCGCCGGGGTTGAGTGGATCGTTGTCCTCGGTTGTGAAAGTGCCCAGAGAAAAGCGGTGCGCCCAGAGATGATTCTCCGGAGCGCCGCCTGGCCCGCACTCCCCTCCCAGCGCTTGGTGCATGAACAGGACAAGCGGAACAAAGCCACTGGCGTCGGAGAACTGCGAGAAATCAACAGTGGCGTCGAGCTTGATCAAAGCCTCACGCAGCCCGCCGTGCATGCGCGTGACCGCCAGGTTGCTGAAGAGTCCGTTGCAGTTCGTCGAGCCGAACGGATTGTCCTGAGCACACATCGTGCTCGTTCCGCCTGTATACCACACTTCGTTGCTGTCGAGATTCACCTGCTGGAGCGTATTCCCCTGGATGTCAAACACACCGTTCGAGAGCTGCTGGTAAAACGACCGGTACGTGTACGGCCTTCCGGCGGCAACGCCCGCCGGCGTGGCGGCGAACAGCACCGCGTCGTAGTCCGCGGGAGTGAACGGCGGCGCGGGGGAGTTCTTGTACCGGACCAGAATGGCGGGAACCTTGAGCACACCTGTCACGACCGTCGGGGATGGCTGCGGACCGGCGGGCGCGTTGAGCGCGCTGAACTGTCCGCCGGCGACGAGCCGCGCGCGCGTTGCGCGAACGCCGCGCGCCTTCGCACGCCAGACACCATCTTTGCGAAAATCGAATCCGGGAATTTCCCAGCGGGGATGCAGGCTGCCTTGGGCAGTCGCGATATTTGGAACGAGCAAGCAGAAGAGCGCGGAAACGCCCAGAAATCGGACGACGTATGGCACCACTATGAGCCTCCGGGAGGAACGGCCTAATCCCGCGAATGACGCAATCTAGGGTACGCCGCAGCCGCCCCGAAAGGCTGTGCTACGTCTCACAAAGAGCCTTGCCAATTCGGGATGGCAGGGCTAAGCTGTACCACCGCTCATCATAGAATCCGAGGCTTCGTGCGTACAGAGACCCTGCAGCACATCGCGCTGTTCGACAAGTGTAAGAACTTCACCCGGGCGCGCGAGATCCAAGCTGCGGGGCTGTATCCGTACTTCAAACCCATCTCCCGCTCCGAAGACACCGTGGTGGTGATCGAGGGTCAAGAACGCATCATGATGGGGTCGAACAACTACCTCGGCCTCACGCACCATCCCGAAGTCCTCGCCGCCGCGCAGGCCGCGCTCACCCGCTATGGATCGGGCTGCACGGGCAGCCGCTTCCTGAACGGCACACTCGATCTGCACGAGCAGCTCGAAGCCGAGCTGGCGGAGTTCTTCGGCAAGGAGTCGTGCCTCGTCTTCTCGACGGGTTATCAGGCCAACCTGGGCGTGATTTCCGGCCTCGTGGGCCGCAGCGACGTCGTTTTCCTCGACAAACTCGATCACGCGTCGATCGTTGACGGCGCCAAGATGTCCCATGGCGAGACGCAGCGCTTCAACCACGGCGACCTGGCCGGCCTCGAGCGCAAACTGCAGCGCGTCCCCGAGGGTACCGGCACGATGGTCATCGTGGATGGCGTCTATTCGATGGAAGGCGACATCGCGGACGTGCCGGGACTGCTCCGCATCTGCCAGAAATACGGCGCCGCGCTGGCGATCGATGACGCGCACTCGGTCGGTGTGCTCGGCCCTGACGGCGACGGCACGGCGGCCCATTACGACCTGGTGGAAGAGGTCGATCTGATCGTCGGCACGTTCTCGAAGTCGCTTGCCTCCATTGGCGGGTTCGCGGCGGGATCCGAGAACGTCATCCATTATCTGCGCCACCACTCGCGTCCCCTGATCTTCACCGCCGCCCTGCCGCCCTCCAACACGGCCGGCGTGCTGGCCGCTCTGCACGTGCTGCAGCGCGAGCCGGAGCGGCGCGAGCAGTTGTGGCGCAACACGCGCCGCCTGCAGGAAGGCATGCGCGCCCTCGGCTTTGATATCGGTCCGACGGAGACGCCCATCATCCCCGTGCTGATCGGACCGCTCGAGAAGACGTTCCTCTTCTGGCGGAAGCTGTTCGACGCCGGCGTCTTCACGAATCCCGTGGTGCCGCCCGCGGTGCCGCCGTCGCAATGCCGCCTGCGCACCAGCCTGATGGCGACCCATACGGCCGACCAGATCGACCTCGCCCTCGAGGTCTTCGGCCGCCTCGGAAAAGAGCTGGGGGTCATCTGACCGCAGTGGAGATCGTGCCCGTCTCCGACGGGCGCGGTCTCGATCGCTTCATCGCTTTTCCCTACGACCACTACCGCGATGATCCACTGTGGGTGCCACAGCTGCGCCGCGATGTGCGCACGCTGCTCACGCCCGCCAAGAATCCGTTTTTTCAGCACGCTGAGGCTCAGTATTTTCTGGCGGTCAGGCGGTCGGACGGCCGCACGGTCGGACGGATTGGTGCGATCAAGAACGAGATGCACAACAAGGAGCACAATGATCGCGTTGGATTCTATGGCTTCTTTGAATCCATCGACGACCAGCAAGTCGCGAATACGCTGTGGGACACCGCGGCCGCCTGGCTCCGGGCGAAGGGGTTCGACACGATGCGCGGCCCGATGAGCCCGTCGGTCAACGACGAATGCGGTCTGTTGATCGAGAACAACGGCACCCCGCCGTCGCTGATGATGCCCTACAACTTCCCTTATTATCGCGCGCTGCACGAACGGTACGGCTTCACGAAAGCCAAAGACCTGCTGGCATACGAAGGCGGCGGCGCCGAAGCGCCGCCGGAACGGTTCCTCCGGCTCGCGCGCCGCGTCACCGAGCGCTCCGGCATCAAGCTCCGCACGCTCGACATGAAGCGGTTCGACCGCGAAGTCGAATTGATCAAAGCGCTGTACAACAGCGCCTGGGAGAAGAACTGGGGCTTCGTGCCGCTCACCGAGGCCGAGATGGATCACCTCGCCAAGCAGTTGAAGCCGATCGTGGTGCCGGACCTCGTGATCTTCGCGGAGTTGGAAGGGAAAATGGTGGGATTCGGGGTAGGCCTCCCCGATTTCAACCTCGCGCTGCTGCACAACCGCTCCGGAGGGATGTTTCCCGGCATACTCAAGGTGCTGTGGCATTCCCGGAAGATTCATCGCGCCCGAATTCTGTTGCTGGGCGTCATCCCGGAATTCCGCGGCCGTGGCGTGGACGCGATCCTGTATCAGAGGGTCTGGGAGAACTCCGTCAAACACGGGATGCCGAGCGGCGAAGCGGGCTGGATCCTCGAGGACAACGAGGTCATGAAGAAGTCGGCGACCCAGCTGGGCTTCCGCATCTCGAAGACCTTCCGCATCTACGACAAGCCGCTGTGAACGTCTTCGTAACCGGGGGCACCGGCTTTGTCGGTGCACACCTGGTCAAGGCGTTGCGGGCGCGCGGCGACACCGTCACCGCGCTCGCGCGGCGGCCCGCGCTCGCGGAGCAGCTGGGCTGGGGCAGTGACGTTCGTCTGGTGCGCGGCGACCTGGCGGATGCAGCCGCGCTGCGCGAGGGCTGCGCCGGTGTCGACATCGTCTATCACGTCGCCGGCCAGATCGCGGCCCGCAACGCGGCGGAGTTCATGGCGTGCAACCGCGACGGCACGGCCAATGTGCTCGAAGCCGCTCGCGACGGCGGCGCGCGCCGGGTGCTCTTCGTCTCCTCACTCGCGGTAGCGGGCCCGACCACACCGGGCCATCCGATCGACGAAACCCGGGCGCCCGCACCGGTCACGGACTATGGGCGATCGAAGCTCGCTGCCGAGGTGTTGGTCCGCGCCATGCCGCCTTCCCTGCCCTGGACGATCGTCCGGCCGCCAGTGGTGTACGGCGAGTGGGACCGGGGCACCCTTAAGATCTTCCAGCTCGCCCGGCGAGGCGTCGTGCCGGTCTTCGGTGACGGATCGCAAGAACTGTCGGTCATTCATGCAGAAGATTTGGCGCAGTCGTTGATCGCCGCGGCGACATCGCAAGCCGCGGTAGGCCGCGTGTATTTCGCCGCCCATCCCACGGTGACGACGAGCCGAGCGCTCGTGCTCGCCGCGGGCAAGGCATTGGGGAGGGACCGCCCGCCACGAATCTTGCCCGTGCCTGCACTCGTAGCGCGCGGCGTGTTGTGGGCAGCCGGGACCCTTGCGCATATAGCTGGGCGCGCCAGCTTGCTGTCGGCCGATAAGGGCAATGAATACCTCGCTCCCGCCTGGACATGCCGGAGCGATGCGCTGACACGCGATACCGGCTGGCGCGCGCAGGTCGATCTCGACGAGGGGCTGCGCCGCGCCGCGAACTGGTACCGGGAGGTAGGATGGCTCTGAAGACGCTCTGGCGCGGCTTCACCGCGGTCGATATCGCGACGGCGATGTACGTCATGATCGCGACCGGCGCCGTCCTCTACTCATTCCGCGGCGATGGCATCCCCGGATGGCCGTGGCTGCTGAGTGCTCATGCGCTGATCCTCGCGCTGGTCCTGCTCGCCCGCCGCGCCCGCAACGCGGGTCCCATCGGGCGGTTCCTCGGCGACTGGCATCCGATGCTGCTGCTGCCGGCGCTCTACGGCGAAATCGGCGTGCTCACGCTCAGCGCCGGCTTCCAGAACGATCTCCAGATCCAGCGGCTCGAAACGTGGGTCTTCGGCTCGCAGGTCTCGTATCGATGGATCCGGGAGTCGCCGGATCTGCTGGTGTCATGGGTGCTGCACGCCTGCTACCTCGCGTATTATCCGATCCTCTGCGCGTCGCCGTTCGCACTCTGGATGGCCGGGCGGCGTGACGCGTCGCGCCATACGATCTTCGCCGTCATGGCGACGTTCTATCTGTGCTATATCGCCTTCCTCTTTTTCCCCGTTGCCGGGCCGCGCTACGCGTTCGACGGCGCGCACAACCTCGCCACGGACGTTTGGCCGGCGCGCTTCGCCGCCTGGCTGCTCGATCGTGGGGATTCGTGGGGTGCAGCATTTCCGTCGTCGCACGTCGCCGCGTCGGTCGTGGCGACGGGTATGGCATTGCGTTATTGGCGCGCGCTGGGACTCGTGCTACTCCCCTTCACTGCCGGCCTGATTCTGGCCGTCGTGTACGGGCAATTCCACTACGCAGTGGACGCGTTGGCGGGACTGATGCTGGCCGCGGCGATGCTCGGTATCATGCAAACGGCCGAAGCAGCAGAGCCTCGGCGGGTGGCGCAGCGTCTAGTGTCCGACGTGTGAGTGCATCTCGGAGATCGGGGTGACCGCCGGCTTGCCGACCGGTCCCATGAAGTGCCGCAGATCCTTCTGATATAGAGAGTCGTTCGGGTCCGTCGTGGGCCACACGGCTTTTCGATCCGGCATGAACAGCCCCCCCACCACACCCATGCCGCCGCCCACAATCGTGCGAGCGGTGGGATTCTCATAGATCACCCGGACGCGATAGCGGTGCGCCGGCGTGATGCGCATGCCGATGCCGGACAGGCTGTAGAGGCTGCTCACCGGAACGGCGCGGGGCTGGCCGGGTGGCGCCGGCGCCGGCTCTGCGTGCCAAAGTATCTTACCCGTCGTCGCGTCCCACAACTCGATCGTTCGCCCAAACTGGTGCATATGTCCGCCGATCACGATGAGCTTACCGTCGACCGCAGGACTGCCTTCGTACGTGCGCTCGCTGCGTCCGGGCGGCAGGTCAAACGACTTGTCTCCCACCGGAAAGCCGACGTCGAGCTGCCACGGGATCACGGAAAAGAACGGCCACGGTCTGAGCTCGGGCACATAGCTCAGCACCAACCGGACCCGGACACCGCGATAGCCCACGCCAGTCGGATTGTGGATCATGGCGTTTGCGAGAATGCGCTGGCCCGAGCGAAACCGCGCGCCGAACAGCAGCCACGGAAACCGGATTTCCCCCGTCTCCATCCCGGACGCGAGGATGCGCCGCGAAATGGGGAGGAACAGCTCCCGCTCGGTTGGATCCATCACGTTCATGTGATGCAGCAGCTGGCTGGGCAACTGGCGCCCAGTCTCATCCACGATTTCGGCGTGCAGTGCGTAGAGGGATCCGCTCACCGGGAACTCGCCAACCGACGCCGGCTGGTCCACGACCGTGCCCGGCGGCAGGTCCACGGGTGGCAGCTCGAGCAGGAGCTCGTCGCGTTTGGGATTGGCCGTGATTGTGGTGCGCTCCAGTCCGCTCCAGTCACCCGAGGTTTCGGGGCCTGGGCGAGGTGCGGGTACAGCGCTCACGGCGTACCCGGCGACGGCCAAGCGGAGTGCGGCCAAGACCACGAACAGACGTGGAGGCATCGCGAGTCCCCTCACCGAATCTGCGGTTGCGTTGTAGCAGCGAGTCTAGAAAACGGGACGCCATCGAAGGCGACGCCTGGTGGAACGGCGACGCCGAGGCGCTCCAAAATCGTCGGCATCAGATCTACCGTACGTACGGGCGCGTCCGGAAGAGCCACGCTGGCCGCGATCGGCACCTCCATGTGTTCCGCAATGAGACTACCGTGGCCCGCCCGGTGCTCGGGGATTTCCCAGGGCCCCCGGAAATCGGCGCCCGGCGCCGCAGCGAGGACCAGATCCCCGGCTCGCGGCGATTGGAAGAGCTGCAGCAGCTGGCGTGGTGCGTCGGGCAAGTCCGTCTCCCTGGTGCGCGAAAGCATTTCTCGGTCATCCAGCTCTACGTCCCCGCCGAGGCCGAGCGGATCGCCATTCTGGGGGGCGTAGCGAACTAATCCGGCCGTCTCTGTTAACAGCGCCCGGGCATTCTTGGTTCGGACGACCACACCGCCCGAATTGTGACGGCAGCCGGCGAGCCGGACCGCGGGCAACGCGAGTAAACGATCGAGGATTGCACCGGGGATTTCGGACTCCGTGCGGGGGCGCTCGCGGCCCGAGCGTGGCTCGAAATAAAGCTGCACGCTGGCGTTGCCCGACACCATCGTCGCCACCCGGGCTGCGCGCCTCCAGACATAGAGGGGATGTCGGAGCGTGCGGATCCCCTCCCCCTCGAGTAGCACCGCCGGGTCGCAATGCTCGCGCATGACCGTCATCCCGTGGTCCGAAACGACGAAGAACGCCGGAGGCTCGTCTCCTTTTTGGGTGACGCGTGCGATGAAGGCGCCGAGCGCGCGATCCACGAGCCGATAGCTCTCGAACACGGCCGGGTGCCACGGATCCTTGAGATGGGAGATGCCGTCAACCCCGGGGAATACGACGAATAGGAACCGCCAAGGCGCATTGACCGCGTCGAGCCACGCGCGAGCGACGGCCCGATCCAGCGCCGGATAGGTGCCCAAATAGTGAGCCGCCGACCCCAGGATCATGCGCCGCGTAGGGAGGCGGTTAGCGCCTGCCTCTAGTCCGCGGGTCAGCGGCGTGCAAATCGCGACGCTTTCCGGAACGAGATCGAACAGCGACGGCGCGGGTGTGATGTCCCGATTGAGCCAGCCGCCTTGGACTCCGCAGTAGCTCCGCGCGGCACGCCATTGCTCGCGCCAGCCGCCCTTCCCGGCGCCGCGGCGATCGAGCCAGCGAATGCCGGGAATGTTGACGCTGCCGGGATAGCGGCCGAAGAGAAACGGGATGTAGGCGACGCCGGTCGTCGAAGGAAAGACGGTCGTGCCCACAGTGAGGCCTCCCGGCTCAATCACCCAGCGCGCGAGATTCGGCAGCTCCCCCCGGCCGAGCAGCTCGCGCAGGACATCAACTCGGGCGCCGTCAATGAGTACGAGGACGGCCCTCACTGAGTCCCCGCCGGCGGTGATCGCCGTTCCCAGCAAAGTCCCAGCGGTTTACACAGGAACATCGTCGCGATAATCGCCGCCGCCAACAGAATGACCACGACCGCGGGCCAGATCGTATCTGTCGGCCGCGGTACCCAGAGTGCGCGCTGGAATGCCGCCGCATCCCGCCAACGGCGTTCGGGAGCGGTACTCAACGCCCGGCGCAGCACGCGGCGCAGGCGCCGGGGAATGCCCGACCAGTCGGCCGAGCTTGGATCCGTTCCCGGAGACCAGGTGCGGCCGCTGAGTGATGCGTAGAGCACCGTTGCGACGGCATAGAGATCGGCCGTCAACGCGTCTTCGCCCGGCGCGGCCGTTGCCACTAATACCGGTTTCCCCTCTTCCAGGACGATGCTGTCGGGCGTGATCGCGCCGTGCGCCGTGCCACGCGCGTGCGCGGCCTCGATGGCGGAGAGAAGGGCTCGGCAGAGATGCGTGGCTTCCCGGGCGGACAACGGGCCGAGGCGAAGACGTTGGGCGAGCGTTTCGCGTGTCACCTTCATAGATCTGCGCCGAATCTAACCACAAGAAAGCGGGCCCGGCGTCCGCCGGGGCCGCTGACTGCGTCGCTGCTTTATGCCCACTACTCGACGGTAATTGCGATCTTCATGCCGAGCATCAGATGCGGCGTGCAGAAGCCTTTGTACGTGCCCCTGGGCGCGTTCGCAAAAGACACGTCATATGACTCGTTCGCGTTCGTAAGGAACGGTCCGGAGAGATTGTCCACGGTGTTCGTCATGTTGGCGTTGAGCACAGCCGCGCCGCCCGCCGGAATGGAATCCCCCCAGAACGCGATGTTGTGGGGACCGCCCGAGACGTTGATGAAACGCACGGTCGTGCCCGGCGCGATCCTGAGCGAGCTCGGCTCATAGGCCGCGGTCGTGCTACCGTTGCCGGTCATCTTGACCTCGACGACAGGACCGGTCGCAGCCGCGGCGCCGGCGGGAGCTGCCGGGGGCGCTCCCTGAGTCTGGGTCTGGTCGCCCTTCCCACAGGCGAGTGCGCCGATGGCGACGACGGTCGTGAGCAAAGCGAAGCGCATTGCTGGAGTCCTCCGGACGGGTGTGCAGGTGTCGCTGATAGTGTCGCTTGTGAACTGTTTCACAATAAGCGGAGAATATAGAGGAGCAATCTCAAAACGGGAGTCCCACGAAGGACTAGCGTTTACGCGCCTTTCAAAGAGTTTCTGAGGCGATGAAACGACTCGTCATTGTAATCGCGCTCGCGCCATGGGGGACGCCATCGCTCGTTGCGCAGCAGTGGACTCCTGAGATCGGCATTACGGGCGGATTCGCCCGTCTTAAGCCCGCTGGATCGGGTGCGGGTGACAATGTCGACCTGTGGGAGGTACCAGGCAGCGGCACATCGTATCAGACGGTTTTCATGATTATTCCGCTCGGCCACAAAGTCGCACTGGAACCCGGACTAACCGCGTTTCGCGGCTCGTTCAAAGAAACCAATAATCTCATCCCGTACAGTTCGAACTCGAACGTGCGGCTGACTCTCAGGGCAAACTTTGCTTTAACCAACGCACTGTATGCCGCGGCCGGGGGCTACGTTAGGTACCGGGAGATAGGCTTTCATCAGACGCAAGTTGGGACCGTCGCGGCAATCGGATATCGAGAACGCTTGGGCTCCGCTCTGGGCCTACGACTTGAGGGCCAATGGATTGCGCAAAGGGGAACGGATTCCCTCAGACCAAGTAATGTGTTCGCCGTGCTTCTCGGGTTTTCCCGGACGCTGAGCGGGGCAGGACCGCCGATGGAATCGAAGAACCGACGTCCCGCTGGTTCCTGGCGTTTGGGTATCGGCATTGCGGGTGGTTATGTCCGGAATCATCTGTTTGGTGGCGCTTTCGGCCTGTTTGTCGATGCCAAGGAGACCATTGTCGACCTGCCGGGCTCCGGTCGCACGACGCCACCATCGCTGTATGCGATCATCCCGCTGACGGGCAAGCTCGCCCTGGAAACGGGTTTCGACGCGCAGCGAATCCAAGAGGACGGGACAACCCGTTTCGATGCCCAGCTTGCTCCTCGATTCGATTTCGCCGTTTATCGCGGCATCTACGCCGCGGCGGGAGGGAATCTCCATTACTTCAAACAGTCGGGATCAAAGGGCTTCGCCTTCTCCGGCGCAAGCTTTGCCACAGGGTATCGATTCCCGCTTATGCCCGAGCTGGAGGGGCGCGTGGAAATGAGCTACACGACATTCAAACAGCGCCAGAACTTCCCGTTTGCCCAAAACAGTTTGGGGATTCTGTTTGGAATGACGGTGGCGCTGCGATAGGATTGTCTACCTTGCCGACCAAGCCAGCTCCCGACATCAAGCAGATTCCCCCGCAGGAGCTCGCCGAGCGTCTGGACCGCGGGGAGTCGCTTCAGGTGCTCGACGTGCGCGCTCCGGATAAAGTCGAACGCGGCCACATCTCCATCGGGTCGGAGCTCAACTTCCACGCGCATCCGAACTCCAAGATCTTTGCCCTTCCCGACGTGAAAGAGCTGCACCTCGACGCGACGCGCCCGATCGCGGTCGTCTGCGGCCATGGCAATTCCAGCAAGCAGACGACGGCGTTTCTGCGAGAGCGCGGCTACGAGGCCTATTCAGTGATCGGCGGCATGGCGGCGTGGGAAACGGTCTACGTCGCACGGCGCCTTTCGCCGACCCCGTCGCTCTCGCATGTCGTGCAGCTCGACCGTGTCGGCAAGCGCGCGCTCAGTTATGTCCTGGTGAGCGACGGCGACGCTGTCGTTGTGGATCCGGGCCGGCACGTCGAGCGCTATGACGCCCTACTCGGCGAGCTGGGGGCTACGCCCGCGGCGGTGGTGGACACGCACATTCACGCCGACTACCTGAGCGGCGCGCGCGCGGCCGCCGCGCGCTGGCAGGTTCCCTACTTCCTTCATCCTGACGACGCCGTCTCGCCTTACGACAAGAGACCGGGCAAGGTCGCGTACCAGCCGCTCCGCGACGGCGACACGATTGCGTTTGGCCACGCCACGCTCCGGGCCGCGCACGTGCCCGGCCACACGCTCGGCAGCATCGCGCTCCTCGCCGATGACGGCCTCGCGCTCACGGGCGATTTCCTGTTTGTGCAGTCCATCGGCCGGCCCGATCTCGCCGGCCGCTCCGAATCGTGGGCCAAGCTCTTGTGGCAGAGCCTGGAGCGCGTGCGTCGAACGTGGCCGGGAGACCTCGTCGTGCTGCCTGCCCACTACGCAAGCGAAGGGGAACGCCGTGCCGACCGGGCGATTGCCGCGCGCTTTGATGTGATCGCGGCCACCAATGCGGCGGCGGCCATTCAAGACGAGCGAACGTTTCTCCAGTGGATTGCGGACCGCAGCACGACGTTTCCCGACGCGTATAGGACGATAAAAGAGATCAACCTTGCTCTGGCCGAGGTTTCGGATGCGGATGCGGAAATGCTTGAATCCGGCCCGAATCAGTGTGCAGTAGGCTGACTTAGAGCTCGTCTGTGCAACATTCCGGGGGATGCCCGTCTCTCATGGCGTCCCCAACCAGGTGTACCCATGCAGACGCCACACCGCGTGCTCGGAGTCGCCGCCCTCCTTGTTGGCACGCTTTCCTCGTCGCTTTTTGCCCAGGGCTGGGTCGAGCCTACTCGCCCCGTCCCGCCGACGAATATCACCGGGCGAATCGAGCGTCTCCGCAGCACTGTGCAGGTCAGCGTCGCCGGACGCGTGGCCCGTGTCACCGTCGAAGAGTGGTTCCGCAACAACGGTCCAGTGATGGACGAGGGGATGTACCATTTCCCGATGCCCGGGGAGGCGGTGTTCTCGAGCTACTCCCTCTGGCAGGGCGATCAGGAAATGCGCGGCGAAGCGATGGATGCCGCGCAGGCCCGCGCCATCTATGAAGCGATCGTTCGCCAGAAGCGCGATCCTGCCCTCATCGAATTGGCCGGCCACGGACTGATTCGCGCGCGGGTCTTCCCCATCGGCCCAGGCGAGACCAGAAAGATCACCCTCAAGTACACGCAGCTGCTCGATCGCGCCGGCGACGCCTGGCGCTTCCGCTACCTCGGCGATCGCCATCGCCAGGGCGCACCGCGCAGCTTCCGCCTGGAAGTGGACAGTGCCCCGCGCTTCGGCGACCCCTACTCGCCGACGCATCAGGTGCAGGTCACGCGCCGCGACAACCGTCTCGAGGTAACGCTCGGCGATGGTTCTGCCGGCGGTGATTTCGAGCTACTCCTCCCGCTCGCGCGTGGGCTCATTGGCTTATCGCTGGTGCCCCATCATCCCGTCGGTGAAGACGGTTATTTCATGCTCCTGCTCGCGCCGGGCGCCGCCGACGCCGCCGCGCTGCGCCGCGACGTCGTCGCCGTGATCGACGTCTCAGGCTCGATGTCGGGCGAAAAGATGCAGCAGGCCCGCAGCGCACTCATGCAGCTCCTGGGCACACTGCGTGAAGGCGATCGGTTCCGGCTGGTCGCATTCTCCGGCGGCGTGCGCCGCTATGCGGAAGGATGGACGAGGGCGACCATGGATGGACGCCGCGACGCCACCGCCTGGATCCGCAGCCTCGAAGCTGAAGGCGGCACGAACATCGCCGGCGCGCTTGCCGAGGCATTTTCCGTTTCGCCCGCAGAGGAAGCGTTGGGCGTCGTCGTATTTCTGACCGACGGCCAGGCAAGTACCGGCGAAACTGACCCTGAGCGAATCGCTGAGCGCGCCGAGCAGGGCCGCGGCCGCTTCCGCGTCTTCTCGTTCGGCATCGGCGATGACGTGAATACTTATCTTCTCGATCGGCTGACCGAGCGGGCTCGTGGCACGACCGAGTACGTCCGGCCGGGTGAGAACATCGAGCGCGCGGTCAGCACGTTGGCCGCGAAAGTCGCAAGCCCCGTCCTCACGGATGTCACCATCGCCGGCGCGGGCGTCGAGTTGTATGACGTGCAGCCCGGCAACCTGCCCGACCTCTTCGCCGGGGACGAGATGGTGGTGTTTGGGAGGTATCGGGGAGCCGGGAGCGGGGAGCGGTCTGTGACGGTCCGTGGACGGCGCAACGGCCGGCAGGAAGAGTTCAGTACGGCGTTCACTGATCGTGACAACGATGCGGCGCGCTACATCGAGCAGTTGTGGGCCGCGCGCAAGGCTGGCGCGCTGTCGCGGGAAATCCGGCTGCGCGGGCAAACGCGCGAGCTGATGGACGCGCTGAAGCAGCTCGCACTGCGGTACGGGATCCTGACCGAGTACACGTCGTATCTAGTTCAGGAACCCACTGTCGCACTGCGTGGTGCGGCCGAGGATCGACTGATGCGGGCTCCCGCCCCCGCGCCCTCGGAGCAGGCCGGCGCGAATGCCGTGGGTCGGGCATCGCAGGAGCGCTCCATGAGGGAGGCGGCAAGCGTGGCCCGCCTCGAAGAGGTGGTCGTGACGGTGGACGGGGCGTCAGTCAGTAAGACGAGCGGCTTCGATGGGCCTCGCGCGCGTTCTGGCATCAATCCCACGCAGCGGGTCGGCGGCCGGTTGTTCATCATGCGCGACAGCACGTGGACCGACCTCGGTCACGGCGACTCGTTGCGCGTGGTGAGCATCGCTCCTTACAGCGAGGCCTACTTCGCCCTGCTGAAGGCGCTCCCCGATCTGCGGGCGGCGGCGGCGCTCGAGCGTGTGCTGGTAGCCGGGCGGCGCGCAAGCATCAAGATTGAAGCGTCTGGAAAGACACGGTGGAATCCGGGTGAGTTGGAGCGGCTGGTGAGAGAGTTTCGCGGATAAGCACGTGCGGCGTGCGCTTCACGCGACACGCCGCACGTAGAATATGCCCGACGACATCGCCGAGGTGTATCGCAACACCTATCCCGCGCTCGTGCGCTTCCTGTACCGCAAGGTATGGGACGCCGAGCGCGCGGAGGATCTCGCGCAGGAGGCGTTTGCGCGAGCGCTCGTACACCGCCCGGAGAATACGCGCGGATGGTTATTCGTCGTGGCGGCGAATATGGCGCGTGATGAGGCCCGGAAAGCCGCGCGGGAAAAGCGGCACCTCACGCTGCTGAAGAGCGAGCCCGATGCAGTCCATGGCTCGCCGGAAGAAGACATCGATGCCGATACGCAGCGTACGCGCGTTCGAGCGGCATTGGACCAGCTCACCCCCCGGGACCGGGAGGCGCTGCTGCTGTGGGACGCGGGCATGTCGTACGATGAAATCGCCGCACAGACCGGGTTATCGCGCGGCGCGATTGGAACCACGTTGGCGCGGGCGCGCCGGAGACTGGTAGAAGCCTATGACGCAGGACGGGAAGGAGGACAGCATGTCGCACGTGGATGAGGGGACGCTGCACGCGTACCTCGACGGCGAGCTGCCTTCCAGCGAGCGGGCGGCGCTCGAGGCGCACCTCGCGCAGTGCACCACGTGCCGCGCGACGCTTGCCGAAGAGCGGGCCCTGCTCGAGCGCGCCAGCGCGTTGTTGGGATCGACGCGGCCGATCGAGCGCCCCGCGCCGCCGTTCGAGCAGCTCCGCCGCCCGAAGCGCTCGCAGTGGCGCGTGCGCACGCCGTTCGCGTGGGCCGCGTCCATCATGCTCGCGCTCGGACTCGGTTACTACCTCAGAGATCCTGAAAACAACCGGGCGATGTTTGCGCCAAGCGAGCCGGCAGTCGTCGCACAGGATCGCAACGCATCAGCGCCGGCCCCGGCGTTGGGAGCAGAACGGCAACAGCGGCCCACTGTGCCCACGCGCTTCGGAGAAAGGCGCCGCGTTTCGACGCCGCCGGCCGATGAAGTAGCAAGTATGCAATCGAGCGCGGATTCGTTGGCAGCCGTAGAGACGCCGCCGGCTGCAGCCGGAGCTATTTCGCTCAAGAGCTCGACCCAGCTGCGCAGTGCCAATCCCGCCACCCCGGCGCCAGCGCTGCGTCGCGATTCGGTTCTTCGCTTGGACGAAGTCGTCGTCACTGGGGAAAGCCCTGTTGCGGCGCTCAGGGGAAGAGGCGGAACGACGCAATGGCAGATCATCAGCCGCGGGGCTGCGATGACGCTCTTGGGGACTGATCCCGTCGGCCTCCCCGGCTTGGCGACGCGCAGGATCCGTCGCAGCCCGGCGCCAGACGCCACGGTGGTTGTCGAACAAGTGCTCGATTCGTCCACGGTGATTCAGATCTTCCAGCGACCGATGGATAGCTTTGGCTATTACATCGATGGCGCGAGGAGGGATTCGGCGGCGGCACTGGCACGGCAGCGCGAGCGCGCACCAGCGGCTGCTGCGCGCGAGATCGCGCCCGCGGATCGCCTGGCTCGTTTCGTGGGGAGACTACGCGTGGAAATCTCGGGCCCGCTCTCGACCGACTCGCTCAACCGCCTGCTCGAGCAGGTCGAGCCCCTGCCCTAGCCTTCGCCCCGCCGCCACGCGATCAGCTCCGCGACGACGCTGACCGCGATCTCCTCGGGCGTGACAGCGCCGATCGCGAGGCCAACCGGCACCCGCACCCGCTCCAAACTTTTCGCCGGCACGCCCGCCGCCTTGAGCCCCTTCGTCACGACGACTTTCTTGCGGCGGCTGCCCAGCAATCCGACATATCCGGCCGGCGACGTCGCCACGCGCTCGAGGATCAGGGCGTCGTTGCGATGCCCGCGCGTCGCGATCACCACGGCATCCGCGGCGGTCAGCGGATAGCGCATCAGCGCATCATCCACTTCCGCCGCGAGCACACCAACACTCTCGGTGAAGCGGGACGGATCAGCGTACTCGGCGCGGTCGTCGATGATGACCACACGGAACCCAGCCGCCGCAGCCGCGCGCGCGATGGCGGCACCAACGTGCCCCGCCCCAAACACGAAGACCCGCGGTGCCTGGATCAACCGCTCCTCCATGAACCGCCCGTCGCGAGTGAGTGTCGCTGCCGCTCCGGGGAGCGCGCTAGGGCCGAGGCGCTCGAATGTCTTCACCGGCGCGCTGGTCCACTCGGTCGCTGTCCGCACCAGCCCCGACTCGGCGGTTGCCGCGGATTCGAGCACACTGACATAGCTCGCTTCGGCGACCAGGGGCTCGACAAAAATCTCTACGGTGCCACCGCAGGAGAGCCCGAGGTCGCCCGCTAGATCGGCGTTGAGATGATGCCTCAGCAGCGCGGGTTCGCGGCGGCGCTGCGCCTCCAGCGCGGCACCGATGACCTCGGCCTCGACGCACCCGCCGCCCACCGAGCCGATCAGCCGCCCTTCCGCTCCGACGAGCATCTTCGTCCCCGCCGGCACTGGGGTCGAGCCGCGCACGCGCGCGACTGTCGCGAGTGCGCCAGAGGCTCCCTCGCGAATGAGATCGGCCGCGGCACGCCAGACGTTCATTGCTGAAAAACTAAGCTCCCGGAGCACGAATTGCCCCGGGAGCGAGTAACTGGAGCACGGACTGGCTATTGCACGACGATAGTGCCGTTCATGCCGACCGAGGCGTGCAGCGTGCAGTGATAGGTGTATGTGCCCGCCGCAACCGGAGTCGCATAATCGGGTGATCCGGATGACCGGTTCCCCGAACCCGTCGGTGAAGTCGGTCCCGTGAGCCAAGTCACGTTGTGAGTGATCGCCCCGGCGGCCCAGGTGAACGTCACGGTGCCCGCGGCCATGGTGTCCGGTGTCGGA